>Ga0181339_1000069_pt1 | contig 40011 bp, 76 predicted proteins | sample Sp13VDMM110DD_FD_130101 | JGI IMG/M metagenome (GOLD analysis project Ga0181339, IMG submission 130101) | Freshwater viral communities from Lake Michigan, USA - Sp13.VD.MM110.D.D | ecosystem: Environmental > Aquatic > Freshwater > Lake | place: USA: Michigan | collected 2013-04-23 | reverse complement strand
TCCATGAACTGATCGGCAAAGAGTTGGTCATGCCTGCGCAGCATTTCCTTATCCAGCGCGATCTGCTCAGCCGTCTTTGGCTTCTTCTTATCGTCCGTATTGTTTACGAAAGCCTCAACAAGCCTCTTTACGTGGGCCTTGACCTCTGGCGTTCGCTTAGTCGCCCATTCCTCGTCGCGCTCCTGTTCCTTGAACTGCTCCAGCAGTGCAGTTTTCCCGGCCCTGATCTTGCCGGTGTATTCCAGGTTCGCCCGCATCTGGCTTACGAACTGCGGGGCGGTTGGCGCAAAGGCTGCATTGATGCCCTTTACCGTTCCCTCAATAAACTGCTTTACGGCTAGTTCAACATCGTCTGCGGAGTAGTTGGAACATGCCTCGCAATAGACCCGCAGGGCTTCCCTCGGATCGGCGCTAGCGTTCGGAAGCGGCAAGGTAGCGAATAGGCGGTTCAGGGCGGTTATCAATCTGGTCGGATCGGGTGCCATTTTCTGCTGCTTTCAGTTCGTTCAAGAGTTGGGTGGATGCCTCAAATATGTTTCGGGGTTGTCCCGTTTGGGCTGGGGAGGCGCGGGGGCTGATCTTGGCGTTCCGCATCCAATTACGCCACGTTGCCTCCCAATCGGCCTTACGGGCTCCTGCCCCTGCCTTGCCTACCCAGTAATCCCGAAATTGCTCGGCTTGGGAACGGATGGTTTCAACCGTCGATCCTGCAACGTTCTCAAGTGCCCATTCCCCCCACGCTTTAGGCAAAGCCCATTCCGCAGATAGGCGTGAGCCATTTTGCGGCTTTGGAGCCTTAGGCGACAAAATAACTTCTTTCTTACTATCTTCTTTCTTTCTGGCTTCTGGTTCTAACTCTGGCTTCTGGTTAGCATTGCGGTCGGATAGCGAGGGCATTGCGGGCGCATCAGTCGTTTCATTGATTTCATTGCGCTTTCTATCCCATTTCACTTTAGCTGCCCGAGAACCTACCTCTGACTTTTCCTGACGGTAGACGACCTCTTTTTGCACTCTTTCATTCCAAAGCCCCTCTGGCGTTTCGATGATTTTGCCGTCCTCAATGAGGGACGCCAGAGCCGCTTTGAACGTGGAATTGGAAGCCCCGCACAGACGCGCAAGCTTGGCATGGTCATACGATATCGGCGCACTGCGCTCGTACATCGTCGCCACCAGAGTGATGTAAATTCCGGTTTCAGCCGCGCTCAATGAACGAGTGCCGCCTAACCAGTCTGAGGGGAAAAACCTAACCCACGGCATATCACTCATGACGTTGCCACTTGCAACGGAGTACGGGCTTGGGTATTGTGCATTTGCATTAGCTATTGTCCTTAGCTTTTGGGAGTAGGCGATCACCACAATCGGCCTGCTCAACTTCAACCCTACCCCTTCCTAGCCCGCTCGGCAATAGCCCCCTTGCAGTTCATTCTGTGAGGGGGTTTCTCTTTCTGCAAAATAAATGCAAATAGGTGTTTACAACGTGCTCAGAATGGTGTTTACTCATACTCAGGAAACACGGAGAGAACGAAATGACCACCGCAATCAACGAAGCAATCAAAGCCTACAGCGAACTGAGCGGCCTGACATTCAAAGAAGTAGCTGCACAGTGCCTCGTGGAAGGCCCAATCAAGAATAGCGTTATGATGCTGGTTTTCAGTGTGGCCCTCAAGTAGAGGGCCACTAGGCCGAGGAGAGAAAAATGACCGCAGCAATTGAACTGATCATCATCACCACCCCGTTTTGGCTTGCAATGGTCGGCTTCATTCTGGATCACGAAAAGTGAGTGAGTTTAAGGGGGGCAAAAATCCCCCCAAGGACCGCAGCCTAAACCGCCACCGCCCCGGCTATTTCACAGAATACATGCGGAAATATAGAGCTAAGAAAAAAGAGGAAAAGAAATGACCGACGTTGCCAAACTAGAAGCTAGGATTGCAGAACTTGAGGCCGCGCTACAGCCATTCTCGCAAGTGGCGCTTTGGGACATTGGCGCAGATGAGCACGATAACGATCTGTACGCTGCAATGTCTCCCCGATATGCCGTTGGCGAGGTTATGCGCGTCCGCCATTTCCGAGCTGCGCTAAAAGCAATCGAAAACGACACCTAAAGATGGAGGGGATGATTGACTAAACCACGCGATATTCCGCAGGATATTTGGGAAAAGGCAGCGGCTGCATTGGATAAAATCCCACAGAACGGCATTCAAACCAGGGAAGATCGCATAGAGAATATATCCAGAGCCATAATGGCCGAACGCCTCTCCAAGCCTTCATTCCAAAGCCCTCTTGCTTCTACCACTCCAACACGATACAACTCTTGTTGAGGTTCCTCGGCCTCATTCTCCCTCCTCCCCTGTGTCAGGCCCCGGTTCATCACTGGGGCCTGATCCGTTTGGTGGTTAGTACCAATCTCCACCAGAGCGGCTTGCGAGACGTTCAGGCGTTGGAAGATAAAACGTCTCCTCCTCCTCACCGCCATCCCAATCAAAGGTGCCGAAGTTCGGGTGGGTGATTTCAACCCAAATTGTTCCTTCACCGCCGCCCATATCGTCTCGGATGCGGAATTTGCAGCCCGACTTGAGATAAACCCAAGCTTCGCCGATTTGCTTTTGAGCTTCCGGGCTATCGCGGTTGCTCCATTTTGAGACGGGAACGACAGACTGTTCGCAAATCTCAATCAACTTCTTTGCAGTCCACTTGGTCATCATCATTCTCTTTCCGGGCAATACGCCCTATAGGGGTTACTTCTTGGCTAGACGCTCGGCCAAGTACAGGATTGAAAGCATCATCCAGACGCCGCTGGCGAAAGATACCCACCACGGAATGCCCATAATCTTTGCCGCATAGGACCATGTTGCAAGGGATGGAAACACAACGCCAAGGATGACGAGCGCCCATAGATATTTCTTCATGGCAAGTTCCTTTCACAGAGGCGGGAAGTGCGGGCGAACTTCGCAGAAGAAACCCTTGCAGTCGCCATATTCCAGGGTAAGGCGCTGGAGCAGGTGGTCATCCTCTACGATCTTATGCGTAACCAGCATGTCGATTACGGCCTTGGCATAATTATCCAAATCTGAGTTTGCCCTAGCCTTCTTTCGGCTTAGGATGATGGCAACCTCAAATGGGCCGGTTATCGAGCCCTTGCCTACAAAATCCCACCCTGCCGCAGAGGCCCAAGCGCGGTATCGTTTGGAGCGAACCCTCCCCTTACCAGCTACGTTTGCGAACAACGAATTGACGCTGATTGGGAAATGCTCACTCTCTATCGTTATAATTTTCATAGCCATGCCCATGTCCTTTTGGCTCTTAAGTCAGATATTGTGGCACGGCTAACGCCATAAAGTACGCCAGCCTCTTTGTCCGAAAGCGGGGAGCTTCGTATAGCGATAACCTCGTCCTGCTTTAGCTTTGCGTGGCCATGACGCTCTCCGCGTGGTCGCGTCCCATGAATTAGCTCGTCCTCTCGGTTTTCAGCGCGCGTTTTCCACTCTACGCAAAGAGCCGAGAAACACCCTTCATGGCCCTTACCGCAATTATGAGCGGCTTGGTGAAGCGGTGTAGGCGGTGGCCCATGAACTATTGTGCAAACAAGACGATGGGCTGTTGTATTCCGGCCATCATGACGAAGCACTCCGTACCCAAACGGAACCTTGGCAAAAGGCCATTTTACGCATGGTTCCCACATATGCTGGAGAAGGTAATCGTAGCGATGAACTTGCCCTTTCGGGACGCCCTTCATTGCTTATTCCTCCCCGCTAATGGTCGTGACATACAGGTCAATTTCCAGTTCAAGTTGTTCGGCCTCCTCTCGCTTCTCTACCGTCATGGCCAGAAGCTTTAGAGCCTTATTCAGTGCCTTTACGTTGTAACCATCTGAGGCCGCTTCCTGCCGTACCGCCTTGATATCCTCCCCAAGGGCTGTCTGTTCATCTAGGAGACGGGTTAACCTTTCCGCATAACTCCGCAGCTTGGTTTTTCCCACGTTGTCTTGATCAGTCATTTCTTAGCCCTCTTAAATGTTTCCGTTACGACCCGTTCCCAGCCAAGAAGGGCTAGGAGTGTATCAGTCGGGCGCTTCTTGCCAGTGTACATGGCACTCACTGCGGCGCGGGTTATGCCAAGAGCTTTGGCGATATCCGTACCCCGTCCATACAGGCGCATTTCACGTTGCAAATCAAATTTCATGCCGTCTCCTTTCTGCCGTCCAATGTACCTGATGGAAATATTTAGTCAACCCCCTTGCGCGACAAAGTAGGGTATGCAATCTTAGGTCATCGAACAACCTGGGAGACGAGGAAATGACCCTAACCGAATTTAACTCCGTCCTGATCGTACTGAACTCAGTAGGCGAGGAGCCTATCGTTTATGAGAGCCGCCAGGAATTTCTGGATAACGTCAGCAGCTTTTCCGAGAAGACCGACAGCGTATTCCGCGCCGACCCCAATGCTGGCACATTCATCAACGTCACGGCTGAAATGGCTGCGGCATGGTATGATCGGGCGGATGCATACGATGACTGCCCTGACATTTTCCTAGCCCATGTTGGCGATATGCAGGAACGGCGCAAGGCTGATGCAGAAGACCCGACCGGCGAACATGCGGCGGCTGATGCTTGGCACGATATGCGTGGGGGCATTTAGATATGACCGAAATTACAAGCCGACTGCGGTATCTTGTGTCGCTGGATAAGCCAGAGAACGGCGGGCCTTATGGCGGCATTGCTGCGCAGGAATGCATGAAAGCGATGGGTGAAGCGGCGGATACTATTGATCGGCTTGCAGCGGCTTTGAAACTAATCGCAGATGGCCCGTGGCCGGATGATCTAGAGGACGCATACGATCAGACTAAATGGGATGGACAGACTGCGCGTAGAGCACTGGAGGGCCTGTAATGCGTGACGATGAAGAACTGTACCTTCTCCTAAGCCGCTGGCAACGCATTGAAGCCGAACGTCTTGGAATGAAACTACCGTCAGTTATGGATAGAAAGGGAGCTACGAAATGATCTTAATGTTTGTCTGCCCAGACTGCGCTGGCGACGGTAAGGAAACCTGCCATAATCCAGACCACGGATTTATCGCTGCCATGGGCGGCGAATTGGGCCGGTTGGGTTGCCCTTGCTGTGGCCATGATCCGGCAGGGAAGGTCAATAACGGCGGGGAATGTGATACCTGCTTGGGAACAGGTGAGGTCACATTGGAAGCCGCCCGCTATTTCCTAGATGGCCATGACTTTGAAGATATTATGTCGCGTGTTGATGGTGATTTCTACGACAAAATAGAGTTGGTAGAATGAAACACTGGATCAGCCGCAACCCCCTCCTAGCCCTCTCGATAGCAACAGCTATTATCGGGTCTATTGTATGGGCACTCACTGCAAACGCACCGACGATTTAGGGAGATATGATAATGGGTGAGGAACCGGTTAAAAGCGCAACGCAAATTGGCTATGACATGCGAAGGGCTTTGTTCGACATTGCAGATAAAGAAGCCAGCGCACTATGGGTAAAAGTCGGCGTTATCGAGGCCATGAACGCTATGATAGAAGGCGCTATAATGGCCGAACGCGAAGCGTGTGCAAGGGTTGCTGACAACTTCACCACATCGGATATTTTGCCGTTCGGAAACGCGCTGGAAAACGAATGCGCTCAAGTTGGACAAGAGTACGCCGCAGATATGCTGGCTGATGCTATCCGCAATCGAGCCGAATAGCCTTGCACTTGCCCAGCCTACATATACAATGGCAGGAGCGAGGAGGGCGAGAAGGCAAATTCTCAAGCCCTCCTCTAATGCAAACCAGTTCTGGAGACTTGGTTGGCAATCCAATTTATAGACGGATCGCCCGCTGATATCCAGTCCAAAGATAAGGACTGAGAAATGTATAAACTCACTGAGGATTGGAACACGCTGGTCAACCTGCAATCGCGGGCTCGATATATCCAGCACCTCACTACCTGCATCCTAGCCATTCCTGGCTATCCAGACAACCTAGAGACAATTGAAAACCTCAAATACAATCTGTCTAGGGAGCTAGAGGAAACGCGGGAACTGCTGAACAAGGCTGCGGAGGAAACGAAATGAGTTGGTCATTCTGGTATCTGGTTTTGATCATGGCTGGACAAGCCTCTGTAGTGGTCCCGATCCCTTATGGAAGTGAGGAACGATGCATTCAGGCTTGGGAAGAAAAGCGTCAAGAGGCTCCGCTTTATCTTTACGCCGTATGCGTTCCAAGCGATGGAGCGCCATACGCCAACGGCGACATTAGGGGTACTGGGCAATGACGGACTATCTCAAGATTGATGTTAGCCACCTAAGCCAACAGATTGACCGCATCATTGCCGCTTATCCAGAACTGCAAGAGGACGAAGCCTTGAGGGCCGATGTTCTGGAGGGGGAGACAGAGCTTAACGAGGTCGTTTCCCGCGTATTAGACCATGCGCTAGAGGCCGAGAGCATGGCAGAGGCTATCAAGGGCCGCATGGGCTTCATGTCCGAGCGTATGGCCCGCTATGCGAGGCGCGCTGAGGCCATGCGCGGGCTTATCCTAGAGCTTATGACCAAGGCCAATCTTCGGTCATTGTCATTGCCAGAGGCTACCATTGCCGTCAGTGCGGGCCGGGATAGCGTCATCATCACTGACCTAAACGCATTGCCGCAGGGCACGTTCAAGACAGAGCGCATTGCTGACAAAACATCTATTGCAGCCCAGATCAAGGCAGGTAGTCCGGTTCCAGGGGCCGAGATTAAGACCGGCCCAGACACATTGAGAGTGAAACGCACATGAGCAACCTAGACCTATGGAACAAGCTGGGCCGAACTGATCCAGCACATACAAAGGGCTTTAAGCGCGCTGGCGGCTTCGGTGGCACGGCTATCAAGCCGATCTATACCGAACAGAAGATGACAGAAGAATTTGGCCCCTGCGGTACAGGCTGGGGCTTCTCTGAGCCCGTATTTCAAACCGTAGCGGCTTCGGAAGGACAGATTGCCGTCTATTGCTGGTTGTCGCTCTGGTACATTCTGGACGGCAAGAAGTCTGAGCCCGTCTTTGGCGTTGGCGGCGACATGGTTGTGGTCAAGCAATCCGCTGGCCTGCGCACCGATGACGAAGCGTTCAAGAAGGCTTTCACCGACGCCATTGGCAATGCCATGAAGCATATCGGCATGAGCGCTGACGTTCATATGGGCCTATTTGATGACAGCAAGTATGTTCAGGAGTTGAAGGATGAAGCGCGAGAGAGGGCAGCGGAGCCCGTACAGCGGCCTTCTACCTTCCCAAGCCATTTGTCAGCCATCACTGCGGCAAAGACGCTGGATGAGCTTAAAACCGTGTTTGGTGCGGCAAAGGCAGACAAGACCCTGACCGGGACAGAAGCCGAGGATTTGATTATCGCAAAGGACGCCCGAAAGGCACAGCTTACTAAGCCCGAGGGCTATAAGGAGCCTGACTTTTCTGGGTTGCAGCCATGACCGCTGGAGTATGGGCAGAACGTAGCTGGGCAGTCATAGGCGAGATACACGCATCTTTGCCGCCAGATGCTACGCTAAAGCAACGCAAAGATGCTTTGAAAGAGGGCTATCCATTCGGTGAAAAGTCCATGTTTCCATACAAAGCATGGTGTAAGGCAAAGCGTCAGTACTTGGCGAGATACCAGCCTCCTAAGCCAATTCCTGATAGCCTTCTGGAGCTATGGAAATGACCGCGTACCATTTGATTAGCCCTCTCGTGCGTCAGAACGCTATGGAGGCCGTTAGGAACGCCCCTGTAGGCTGGGTTGTGTCAATCAAGCCAGCAACCCGCACAACGGCACAAAACTCACGCCTATGGTCATTGCTGACCGATCTAGCACAGCAAGTGGATTGGTACGGGCAGAAGCTAGACGCCGCAACTTGGAAGGACATAACAACAGCATCGCTGCGCAAGTCCCGCGTTGTTCCTGGCATTGAACAAGGCTCGTTTGTCGTCACCGGCCTGCATACGTCCACCATGACCAAGGCAGAGCTAGGGGATTTGATGCTTCTCATAGAGGCATTCGGGGCAGAGCGCGGGGTAGTGTTTTCGGATGAGCATGGTAGTGCTATTGAGGAATTGAAAGCGAGGGCTGGGGAATGAGCAGGATTGAAAAGAAAGTCGGTGGTCTGACCGTTACCGCTTACACGGATGGGTGGCCCATTTCGGTTTATGTCAAAGAGGACAGCGGGGCCAATCGAGACGTTGAGCTGAAACTGTGGGGCGTAGAGCAGGTAACTGATTTACAGTATGCCCTTGATCGCATTCAAGCGCAACTAAAGCCGATAGTTGATCGGAAGTACAGTTGAGCTACGCGCCTAAGCGCCCCTCTATCGGCAAGACACGCCGCGCCCGCATATTCCTAGCCCATGATGGCGTATGCTGGCTGTGTAAGGCTAAGATCGGGCCAGAGGAGCCCTGGGACTGCGACCATCAGGTTAGCAGGGAGCTAGGCGGCTCTGATGGGGACGACAACCTAGCTCCCGCTCATAAGCAGTGCCACAAAATCAAGACCGCCGCCGATGTGAAAGCCATAGCCAAATCTAACCGCATTCGTCGCCAAGCCGATCCTGAGACACGCCGCCAGACTAAACACCCTATCCGGTCAGGTCCAACTAACTGGCCTAAACGTGCCTTTCTACAAAGACTGAAACATAATGGAGATTGAGAATGACGGACGCAATGATAGCCATGAAAGTTAAACCTTGGCAGACACCAAACTTTGCCAACATTGATTTGCCGCCTCGCCCGAAGCAGGAGGGTATGACGGCGCTTCCTTCGATAGCAGTTGAAGACTTGCCGATTGAGACGCTGGATAGCCTGGTCAACCAGTGGCGTGTCGAAATGTATGCGAAGGCGCGCAAATCGTTGCCGGAGGATCGGAAATGACCACACGTAAAGCCGTAGCCGTTAATAACGTAGAAGCCGCAGAGGTAGAATTTGCTGAGACGGTTAAGGGGCAAACGTCTGTGATGGTGCAAAGGCTGGCTCAACATCGGGACGCCTTTGATATTGCGATCAAGGCTTTGGAGGGGGAGCGGTTCCATCTTCAAACTCGCCTAGACCTTGCGCGCCGTCAGTTCGAGGCTATCGAGGCCGGTATTCAGCTTCACCTGTCTGACGTGGAAAATTCCCTCAAGCTTTACGAAAACGGGCTTAACTCTATTGGGGGTTCTGTAGATTAGGCTTTGGAAATGAAGGAATATAAGATGGGCAACATCAAGCCGTTCAATAAGACAAAGGTCAGGCCGTATCTCAGCGATGACGGAGTTACTCCCATCACGAAGAATCAGGCTATCCAAGAAATGGCAAACAACATTAGAGCCATGCAACTCGCTCACGATATGGCTGTAAATCGCGGTTACGAAACCATCCTAGATGCTCCAAAAGAGGAAGCAAAGACAATTCTTGCAGAGGCGCACAGCATGACCGCATCCGCTAATGATGATCCGTATATCCTCTAAATCTCATGTCGCAACAATAAGGAAGAAAGAGCGAATGAAGCCGTTTTTTAGTTACCTTGGCAGCAAATGGCAGATGGCAAAGTTTTACGGAGCGCCGGAGCACGAAACAGTTATTGAGCCTTTTGCTGGAAGTGCCGCCTATTCAGTCAGATGGGAAGCGCCGTGGGCCAAGCTAATTGACAAAAACCCTAGAATTGTAGGTATTTGGGAATACCTCATTAACGTCAAGGAGGAGGAGATAAACGATCTGCCTCTTATGTTTGATAGCGTTGATGATCTTGCTATCCCGCAAGAGGCAAAGTGGCTAATCGGCTTTTGGATCAACAAGGGCAATACCGAACCGTGCAAAACTAAGGGAGCATGGGCTCGGCAATACGAGAATTCATCGGATTGCAAGGTATGGGGAAGCGCTGTCAGACAACGCATTTCATCCCAGCTGCACAAAATACGTAATTGGGAAATTTATGAGGGCGAGTACGACCAATTAAGGGATGACGACAGAGCCACTTGGTTCATAGACCCTCCTTACCAAGTGAAGGGCAGGAACTACACGTTCAATAAAATTGATTACGAGGCTCTAGGGGCGTTCTGTCGGGAACTGGATGGGCAAGTGATCGTATGCGAAAACGAAGGCGCTACATGGCTTCCCTTCCGTCACGCCAAAGACCAAAGGGGAACTTTCGGGAAGAACCGAACCGGTCTTAGTGTCGAAGTTGTCTGGCCGTAACCCCTTCATTCCTAAGCCCTCTACCATTGCCATAGCAGGTGATGATTATGACTATTGACTACCATGGGTATGTGTGACACTGTACGGGTATCAGATGGAGGGAATGACAAATGGCTATCGTTAAAGAGTACGCCGAAGAACTGAGAGAGAGCCTTAGCGGCGCTGCATTCAAGGACCAGGATCAATTTCGCAAAGAAGTTGAACCCGACCTTAGGGCTGGTTATTTTGCGGAAGTCGAGCATGTCGGAAAGTCGATCTTTGGCCGCAATTTCAAGGTTCGCAAATGACCGCCCGCCTTGACCTTCGCCTCCCAGCCGATCTTAAACACCGTCTATCACTAGAGGCGGCAAGAGATAACAGAACTGTCTCTGACGTAACCAAGCTGGCAATACGGGAATATCTGGATAAGAGGGAGAATGCGAAATGAGCAGACCTGAAGTTTCTGGCTACGTTCAAGGCGTCTATGAGGGCGCAATTATCGAGGCCGCCGAGGTCAATCTTATTGCCGTTCTGAGGCCATCATTGACGCTTGACGGCAGTGAGTATTGCTGGCTGTTCGGGGCGAATTTGCAGGATGGAGTTTCGGGCTTCGGCAAATCCCCATACCTCGCGGCTCTGGATTTCAACAAATCCTTTTACGCCTCACTCCCAACCCCACCCATAAACAGAGAAGGGATATAGAGGGATGAGTAAAAAGTCAGATGCTGAAGACGCCGCAATCCAAGCTAATTGGGACGCACTAAAAGGCATGGACCTAAATGACATACTGAAGCGCATTAACGAAGTTCAGGATGAGATTGATGAGCGTAAGGAATGGCTTGAAGCGCTTATTGCTAGGCGTAATCGGTTGGCCCCACCTGCCAAGAGAACACAAGACTTTGTTCTCTAACCCCTCCCAAGCCCCTCTAACATCAATCTAAGAGGGTAGTAACCAATGGTAGATGATAAGGATGAGAGAATGGACAAAACCATGATCAAGGCGCTCTCAGGTTCTATGGCTGGCGTAACCAATCATGAAGATGATTGGATGAGCGACGTTGCTGAACTTATCCGACGATTAGATATTGCGGTTGCAGCTCTGGAGAATATCGCCAGCTATAATGATACGATGGCGCAAAAAATCTTTAACAAGACCGGCAACTTCGATTGCTTTGATGAGCCAGTTTCTACAAAAACAGCTAGAACGGCTCTTCTGAAAATGGAAGTCGCATCGTTTGGAGAGGTCACCCAATGATTGACACAAGCTATATTTCCACAATCCTAATGGTAGCTATGGAGCTAAATGCGGGGAAGGCCAGCAAAGAGCAGGGGCAAAACCTTGGTCAGAAAGAGCATGGCGGCAGCACCAAGGAACCCAGAGACGGCCATAGCAATACGCATTCCGCCGTCGATCCTGTCAAAGCGGCTTAGGATGCCATCAACCTTGGCGTCTATGGCCTTTACCTCATCGCGTACTTCCCTGACGCGCGTGGTTAGGTCCTCTACCTTTTGCGATAGAACCCAGAATTCTTTATCGGGAACTGCCATGGTGCTCATGTTCTACTAACGCCTGACGCTGCGTATGGTTGTCATTTGGCTGGGCAGACAGCATCGTAAGCCCTATTATGTGACCTGACCTGCGACACAGTTTCTGGTGTATCTTCGGTCAGGCTGTAAGTGATCGGCGTGGCGATAGAGCAGAAGTCGCTAACGATTGTCTCTGTTTCTAGGGTCGTACACCCCGTCACCAGCATCATCATCCCTAGCAGCGTCAGCCCGCGCAACGCGTTGGTTGTGTTCGGATTGGGACTGCGCATTGGCTTCTACCTTACCGATCCTGCGGCCAATGGAGATAAAGAACTCCCCAATGGCCACCAGGATTTTGACAACAATGGTCATTTGACAGGAGGCTGCTCTTTAGCCAGCCCGGTAATGCCATCACGAATGACGTTGACAACCAGCTTGAGCGTTGCCGCGCCGCTGGCTACAGCCACCGCAATTTCAGCCGGTAGAATGGACTGGATTTCTGGCAGCAGGGCAATGGCGGTAAGCGCCATGATGACATTGAGAATGTTATGGAACAGGTTAGAGTTCATTGTCAGGTTTTCCTTTGATGCGTTTAGCGAGAGAAGATAGAGGCGAAGAACGATTTTAGCCAGTTAGAACGCACAGGCGTGACCACTGGCGGTAGTTTGGGTACATCGGGCGGCAATGGCTGAGGAGCGGGCTTAACTGCCTCTGTGCCTAGCGCATTCTCAAACTGCTGGGCATAGCCTGCAATCAAGTCGGCCTTGTCGGTTCCGTTGACTACCCGGCGCATGTCCTTATAGGTCATATAGTCGCCAAGCGCTTTGCCGGTAAACCAGCCCTCAAGGCAACCAAGGATCAGGATGCGCGCCGCAGTCGATGGCTCAAGAGCCAGATCGGGGTTACCAGCCAAATCAATGCCCAGGAGCTTTCCAGCGCGGACGTAATTGGCACGGCCCGTAAGCTGGACATAGCCACGACCGCGATAGAGGTAGCCGTCACCCGGCTTCACATTTCCAAGCGCCTTGCCGATCTTCGTGCCGGGCTCGTACTTGTCGAAATACGACCGCTGGCCACGCTCAAAGATGGGCTGCATGGTGTTTGCAGTCTCATGCTTTGTAGTGGCTAGGAGATAGGCTAGGTGGCGGTTCGATCCGTCACCATACTTTGCCCATGCGCCAACAATGGTTTCAATGCCATCAACCTGGGGCTGCGTTAGAGAGCCGCCGAATATGGGCCTGATCTTGGTGAAGGTTTCGGCTTTCATGTTCCAACGACCTCTATTTCAGCGATAGACAGGTTTGCCGAGCCCTCAAAATTGGCAGAAACCAGCAGCCTGAACTGCGCATAAGAGGCTGAGGATGAAAGCGTAAACGTCTTTGCTACGCCGTTCGTATAGCTTTGGTTCGTCTGTGTATCGAGCGATACCCAATCCGCACCGTTATAGCCCTGAAACGTGAAGTTCTTAGGCCCCTGTTCAGGCAACCCACTACGGGCCTTGATAGAGTACGCAGTGACTGAGTGCGGAGCCGCAAACCCCACCTGTAACCAATGCGGATAAGCATTAGTGTCGGCGCAATGCCAGAAGGTGGTCTGGTCACGATCACCAGCATACCAGGGAACAAAGATACCAGCGTGTACGCTACTTGCTGTGATCGTAACACCGCTAGTAGTCTCGCCTGTCATGAGCGGGATCAGATTGGCGGGCGCTGGAGACGTAGGGGCATTGGGGAAGAACTGCTCGAAATAGGCTTTCATCGTCCCCGGCCAAACGGCACTGACGCAATCAAGCCAAGCGGTCTGATCGCCGCGACCGTACAGGATATAGGTCTGCCCCTTGAACTCACACAGCGTCATGTCGGAATTGTTATTGCCCTCGCCAGCGATAGGCACAAGAGCAGCGGTTTGGCCATCAGCGCCAAGGCCGCGTTCCCAAGTCACGCCCTTGTCAAAAGACCGGGCAATGAACGTAACGTGCTGGCTTCCTGTCCATTCCATGAAGGCCATATAGAGCACATCGCCCACATAGCGGATCATCGGGCAATTGACGTAAAGATCGTTCTTGAAAACTGGCGGCAGAATTGACCAGTTTTTAGGATTGGTTGCCGACAACAGATGAAGGACGAATGGATTAGATGGGTATGCCGGGTCGGTCGTTTCCACAACCATGCGGTAAGTGCCCGACATGGTATGCTTGGCGATAGAGGTATTATAAAATCCCATGCCAGCCGTTGCAGAAAACACGACCTCTGGCGCGGACCAATTGACCAGATCAGTACTCCACATCATCAAAATACGCTGATGGTCAAGGCTGCTGCCATATACGAACACAATGCCATCTTCGACATGGACGCACGGGTAGGACATGTCAGGAGCCGCAACCCAAGTCATGGGGCGCTGCAATCCGTTGTCAACGCGGAAATACCCTGAATACGTGCCACTTGGTGCAATGGCTGTGATGGTAACCAGATCGCCCTTGAACTCGAATGCCTCTGTCTCAACAGGCCCATGGGGTGGACCACTCTCGGACGAACGGAGGGACAGGTATGCTTGATCTGATTTTTTCAGCGTTGATGGCGAATGCAATGCCATCACGCCATCCTGCCAGAGTTACAGCCAAAGATCATGAGAGCCTCGCGTTAAATGATATGATATCAACGAATGCCTGATTTGATGCAGATATGTTCGCAACCTTGAAATACGTCGCCCCAATTGCTGAAATATCCAGAAAAAACCCAGCGGTTGCCGGGAAACCACCAGCAGTGACACTAGAGACAAAGGCTCCAGTTGGGATTTTGGCCATTTCGTACTGAGAATGACAGCCTTGGCCACCCGTAATATCGACGGACCCATAATACGCAGACTGTTCAAGCCTCCAATACCTACGCGGGTAAAACTTCGCATCCGTGTACCCAATCTCAAAAACCCCATAAACGCCGGTAGCGTCAGGATCGAGCTTGAGGCCAACGTCAAACAGCTCAAACACTGACCCGCCCGTTGCCATGCCGTTGGTAACAGCGCTGGTGCCAAGGATAAGCCCAGACTGCCAGCCTGTAGTTCCCTGAAAGGTGGAACCGCAAGCCAACACGATTTCCAGCGTAATGCCAATCACACCATCCGCCGTAAGCCATGTGCCGGTCGTATCGCCTGTGATGGCAATCGTCTGGACGGTATCGGTATTGGCCTGCGGGGCTGTGATGGTAAAGAGGGCTACGAATGAACGGTTAGCCGCGCTATTGCCGACACGAGCCGCATAAGTGCCAGCCGGGCCTTTGAAACCGAAGCGCAGCACGGCAGCCTTTGCTGATGCGCCGCCATACTGGAAGTCGGCAACGTTGGAGCCCTCAAGGTTCTGCGTTAGCGTCCAATACTCACCAGCGGCCAGAGTGGCGTCTGCTACGGTTACGGTGGCGCGGAGGCGATTAGGGGAGCCAGCGGGCGTTACAGAGGCCACCTGAGCAACGGTAAGCGTACCTGCCGAAGTGACGCGATACTGTGCCCACTGATCGACAGGGTAATAACCGTTAGTCGTGCCTGACGTTGTGCCGTTTTCCTGAGACACCCGCATGTCGCCATTAACGATGCGTTGGCGGCGGGTATCGACCGTAGAAGCAATGTTGGGGTCAATAACAACCGGGTATCCGGTAGCGCGCGTGTAGAACAAGCAGCGCCAATTTCCGCCACCCTCATTCTCAAACAGTGCCGTGTCACCCGCCGCAGTCGTGATGTTGGCTCCACCGGGCAGAATGAGAGACGTAGCGTTGTGCGTCAGAATTAGAATATCGGAAAACGTCACCCACCGCTTGGCCCCGGCAACCGCCGTAGAGCCCAATCCAGTAATAGTCGTCGTGCCAGTGATAGTGACATTGACGCCCGTTGCGTTCGCAAGATCAGTGGTTGTCGATGATGCTACCGTGGCATTAGTGCTGAGATTATCCGCGCCGGTTACAGCCGTATCGCCAAACGTACCGCCATACGCAATCGGGTACGGCTGGTTAAACTCGTTGGCGATGTCCTCCAGCGGCGTATTGTGCTGAGTGGCAAGAATGGTCGTGCCGGGGATGGCAAGATAAATCGCAGGAAGTTGGTATGGGCCAGTGCCGCCGCCAGACCTAGGCATCGTGAATATCCGTCATCTGTAAACCTGCTTTCAATTCTACAGCCGTTCGGCCATTATTCATAGAGTTAACGAACACGAACATAACCACCTGAACCAGAGGGTCCACCATCAGGGTCATACTTCAATCCGCCATAGGTATTATGGCCTGAACTCTTGCCTGTGCTGTCATCAATGAAGCCGCCTCCAGAGGCCGTAACCGTGCCGTGCGAGGTCTGATATTGCTGGCCAGGGACATAGGCGCGTCCGGTTGCCGTGCCGATAATAGGCGCCTGTTGAGACTGAACATTTCCGCCATTTATCACAATGCGCGTGGGGGCCTGTAGGGCGCGGGCAAGCGTCTGGACGGGCCTCGCGGTCTGAACCTGCTGCTGTTGCCTCATCATAGGCGATGGCGCTATACGGGCCGCCGTGACCGGCGCAGACTGCATTGACGGCGTGTTCATGCCCATAAGCCGATTGGTCAGGCCATCACGCGAAACGCCGCCGCTTTGGATGGCAGGCGCACCCTTCTGCAACTGGCTGGCAATCCCGAAGGTTGGAAGGCCGGTCTGTGCATTCATGCCCATTGCCTGCGCCGTTAGACGCTCTGGAGCCGAATTGTTGATGGGCGGAAGCAGACGTTCGGGAACAGGCGCGCCGTTGTTGAACACCATGCCGGACGGGCTCTTGCCCCATCCACCAATGTCCCTTTCGGTCATCACTGCTGGCGTATTGAGCGAGTTGCCGCGCGCCATATCCGATGCACTGATCTGCGGCTTGCTGGGAATGGTCGCAATGGTCTGCGCTACTTCCCGCGTCTGCATTTCATTGCCGCGTACCTTGTCGGATGCAACAGCCTGCTTTTGCGCCTGCAAACGCTTCATGGCTGCATCAAGTGCCGGATCAGTCTTTAGACTGGTCACAGACGCATCAACAGCGCCGGGCGATAGGAGCGACTGCGTAGACGGAGAAGCACTGCGCCCCCGCACCATGTCGGAAGCGCTAGGGCGAACGCTGGGAATGGTCGCAACCGTGCTAATGCCGCTGCGGCCCCTAACCATGTCAGAAGCACTAGCAGGTTGCGTACTTGGAATGCTTGCAATGGTCGTGGCGACGTTGCGGGTTTGCGGCTCACTGCCCCGCGTCATGTCGGAGGCTGAGAAAGCAGGCGCCTTGTTACGTGCTGTTACCCGGTCAAAGGCATCGGCTGGCGTGACCTGATTGCCCTTTACCGTAGCCATACGATTGAGTGCGGCCTGGAGTGCGTCATTGCCGCCGCCAGGGCTCGTATTGGCTCTTAGCGCTGTCATTGGCAAGGATTGCTGTGCAGGCGTGGGGGCTGTTCGCTGAACGTCTAGCTGAGTACCTACCGTGTTTGGAATATCGCCAGGAGGAACAGGGTGAGTTGGATAAAACACATGATTACCAACCCTGAGTGAACCATTCGTGTTGGCTTCATCAGCCCAATATGGCGTTACGCTCTTGGCGTGATACTGTAATGCACCGCCCGTCATGTCGGGGATTTCCCCGCCGACAACTCGTTCCAGCACCTGAGCAGCCGTTTCATAGGCTTTTGATCCGGGCTTGAATTGGCCGGGATTATTCCCGCCTTCGCCGCTGTTCCAGGTGGAATACTGCTTTGGCTCCAAAGCCACTTCGGCAGGATCGCTAGGATAACGACCAGACTTGGCGCGGTTCAGGATATTGTGAGCCACCGCCGCCATGCCGGTAGTGCCCTCTCCGCGCGCTTCGCCAAGGATTGTCTTGATGAGAATGTCGCGCTGATACGGCGTCAGTTCATCGGCCATTGACGTAACCTACGTGTTGCGGGATAGTGCCAAAACTCTGGAGGGTAAAATCATGGAAGTCAAAACCGTAGGCGATTGGGTGTTCTATCTGTCGATGTGGGCTGTTATCAGCGTCATCGCAGGCGCTCAAGGCTGGTACACTGGCGAAGCTGTAATGACCGTTCTGGGATGGCTTGGTCATTGATCATTACCACCCTGAGCAGTAAGCGCGCGGGCTAGAAGATTATTGACATTTCCGGAATAGCCGGGGCCGGGCTGAATTAGCTGGTTGGTCAGGTATTTTCTGCCAACAGGGCTTAGAATGGCATTGCCAAGTTGTCTTGGGATTGCGGCACCAGCCACGCCGCCTGCAATAGCTGCGTAAGGATTTCCGCCGCCAACCGCCGTACCCATCAACGTGCCCGCAATCGTGGGGACACTGGCAACGATATTTTGCGCGGCAGTACGCTGCGCTGTCCCCGAATTTGGTAGGGGTGTCATTGTAGCTGTGGCGTTTCTAGCCAAATCAGCAAAATCACCCATACCGCGTACATATCCGCGCTTGCTCTGCTGAACGATGGCATTACGGATTTGGGCGGGGCTTAGAATGCCCTGAGCGGTCTTTTCGCCAGCACCAGCCGCAGCCTTTTCAATTACCAAGAAGTTACGGTATTGGTTCCTGACCTCTTTCCACGCGGGAATGTCATCAGGGGAGGCAACAGACAGATACCGCTCCACAGCATCATCCAAAGCGCTCTGGATATCGCCTAGCGCGTCTTGCAGGGCTGGACTGGTAGTGCGGCGCATATCGGCGCCAATGCGCGACCGCAGCGACTGGTATTGATCGCCAGACAACATCGGCTGGCCCGCAGGGCTCTTAGCCGCATGGTCGAAAATCTCGTCTATGTAGTTCTGAACCGCAGGGGCAGCATTGCTTTCGAGCAGGTTCTGGTAGCTGGCTACCGTATTGTTCAGATCACCAACAAACGCCTGATCTACGGGAACAGAGCTACTAGCCGCCAAACGGTCGAACTCGCTACCAATGTTTCGGTATGCCCTGTCCAGCACTTCCGGGGTAGCGCGTGGGGCGGTTACGCCGATCCGGTCAAGCGCCGCATTGGTGAACTGGTCGCCTTGCTTGTCCATGAACGTCGCGGCAGTGTTGCCTCCTAGTTCACTTTCCATAGCCTTTAGGCGCTCACTACCGGTTGTTTGGCCAGCAGTTAAGTCAATGCCCTCATTCTTGAGCGCGGCCACCATAGCGGCCCGGTCTGGGCTAATTGGGTTTGGCGTGATCAGCTTACGACCCAAGCCCAATGCGCCAGCGCCTGTAGCAAAACCAGCAGCTTGACCAGCCATGTCAGCAATAGGATTATCAGGGGCAAGCTGGTTAGCAATAGCAGCGCCAGACCCAGAAGCGAGCGTAAGTCCAAGTTCCGCTGCCTTTCTGCCTAGGCCGCCAGCAGTACTGGCCATAGGCACGATGTTGCCGCCGACTTCCTGACCAATGCGGCGGACCATTCGGCCACCCATGTCATTTGTCGGTTCGGTCATTGCGCCGGTATTATCGGCAAAACTACGCAGGCTGGCTCCAGCATCTGGCAGCATGGAACTTTCTGGATATGCGAAACCACCGCCCATGGCGTTCCCGATAGCGGGGCCAATAGACCGCAGGCCCATTTCCACCGTGTTAGGGAGGCTTAGGAAGTTGGCAGCGCCTTCGGTCATGCCGGATGCAAACTGAGGGAACAGGCCCTCGCGTTGTGCGGGCGCTTGGGTTGCCTCTGGCTGCATTTGGGGGGGTGGTGCAGGAGCAGCCTGCATCGGCTGTGACTGCCCTCCCTGAGCGCTCTGGCGTGCCTGCGCCACCTCGTTAGGAAACTTGTGCTCGATAAGAGCCTTGATTTCCTCCATAGGCATATCATCGGGGAAGTTTACCGCCTGACCATCTGGCAGCTTAATAACTGGCATTACTGCCCCCAATCGATGGAAGTCCAATCAACAGCACCGCCGCCCTGTGGAGCGCCCTGCTGAGGCATTCCCGTAGGCTGAATAGCCGAACCGGGAGGCAACGTAACGGAGCGAGCCGCGTCTTGCGTTCGCTGCCTAGCGGCTTCAATGATACCCTTTAGCTCGGATAGAGACTGACGATAATCTTCCGGGCTCTGTGCTGTAGACAGCCTGCCGATAGCCTGCGTAGCCTTCGCACCTTCAACTTCGGTAATCTGACCTGCACCCTTGATGCTCTCAAATGCCTGCAAGAATGCCTGACCTTGAAGCTGTAAAGCGCGCTGACCAAACCGGTACTGCTCGCTGCCAGGAACGCCCTGCATCCACGAAAGCCAGCCGGTTGAACTGTCTAGCGCCGGATCGTTCAAAATACCATCGATAGAGCCAATCATATTGTCCGATTGGGCAAGAACCTTTGGTAGTTCAAGAATACGCGTAGCCGCAGCATCGCCAATGACCTTGCCAATTGCGGCATCTTGCGCTGGGCTAAAACTGTCAATGGCGATTTCCTCGCCCATGATCTGACCGGGATTGGCTGGGTCTTGCGTAACAAATCCAGTTCCAATGTTCAGAGGCGAATTAGACCGCTTCATGGTCAGATATTGCGACTGCTCATCTGGTGGAAGTTGGCTGTAATACTGCCATTCCTGCACATTAGAGGGCATCGAAGCGTCAGAGCCGACACCAGCCAAATCCTGATCATAGTTAAGCTGCGCCTGTTTTAGAGCGAGCTGATTGATGGGATCGCTTCTACCGATAAGGGCATTAACGATAGCGCCTTGGTTTTGGCTAATGAACGGATCAGCAGCGGCAGCCCCAAGAACTTGCATGTTCGGGTTGTCACTAGACAAGGCATCCGCAAACAACCTGCTAGAACGGGCGGTGCCTTCGGCCTCTTGCTGCGCGGCTTGGTCCTGCTCAAACCCCGAGCGCGCACCAGTGAGAGTATTAGCAAGCGCGCCACCCCAGCCCTGATCCTTGACCTGACCATCAATTAGCTTTTGAGCAAGCTTGCGCCGGGCATCAATCGTTCCCGGAGTATACGAGCCGGAATTTGCACTGATAGGGATGGGAATAAAAGCCATTATCTAACCCCTGGGTAGCGAACAGCTAGGAAACCGGAAGGCGTCTTGGTGACGTTCTCAGGCTGCTTGCGCCGCACATCTTGAGCCATGAAACCTGTCTGCTGAACCGGCGAACCCTTCATGCGGTAGTTGTAAACGCCAACGCCGCCCGGTGTCTCGCCAATCTTTTCCTTGTCGGTTTTTAGGCGTTCATCTGAAAATGCCCAGCCGCCAAGAGCGCTGCCGACAGAACCCATACCATTCCAGAACTTGTCGTCTTGTTCTTTTTGGGCATTGTAGGAATTGTAGATATTCCCGCTAACGTCAGTTGGCGCGATGCCCGCGCCCTGCGTCTGGCCAAACGTGGGCATCTGGACCTGTGACCCACCCATAAGGGCCTGAACCTCGTTGATCCCCTGGCCTCGCTGCGCCATTTCTAGCTGCGAAAGGCGGGATTGCTCCTGACCGGCGCCAAGGATAGCGCTGGTTCGCCCTTCGGCAACGCTGCGGTTGAAGTCGCCATAGGCATTGGTAGCAGCCGCTGAGCCCTGCTTAATACCCTTGTTGGCCAGGGACTGTTCAAGGCTTCCACGGTCCTTATCAAACTGTGTATTCAGGCGCCCCATAAGGGCATCTTCCACCTTCTGACGGTCCTGCGAATAATCCTTGTAGGGCTGTGCCAGGAGCCCACCCAACTGGCCGACCTGCTGCTGGGCAATCTGCCCAATCTGCTGTTGGTTGGCGTTAGACTGGTTGTAAAGGGTCTGCTGCTCTGGGCTAAAAGAGGTGGTTAGCTGGTACTTAGGCGTACCATCAGCGTTAGTCCCGATCTGGGTATACTTTTGGCTACCGAGGGGCGTAACCTGATCAACTTGGCTAAGGTTCTGCTGCGCAATGGCAGTATCCTTATTGCTCTGCGACTGCTGCTGATTGACCTGATTAGCGTCTGGAGGTGTTGGACCGCTACCCATTATAAATTCCCTTTAGCCACCGTTCCGCCCGCTTGATCGGGAGGGAATACACAACTGCGTCGTCATCCTTGTTCGGTCCATAGTACCGTTTCTGGATGCACTCGAACTCGAAACCGGCTTTCGGCAGCAAGCGACATACTGTTGCGTTCCGGCGCTGGGTCTTGGCAGTGATGCGAGAGACGCCTAGCGTTTGATAAGCATAGTACCCGATTTGCTTGATGACTTCACGCGTTAATGTGCCCGCCCCAACATAGGTCAGTTCAACGTTTCCACCTGGGTAATAGTCCGAAAAGATGGCCGCGCCTTCCAATGTACCATCGTCCCCGACAATACCAAAAGCGGAGTACATGGCAAAGAAGTTGAAGCCTGTTCGCGCCGAAGCCCACTCCGCAACTGCCTGATCATGACCGGGAACCCATGCCTTCATATGAACGTACTCTTGTGTTCGTTCCAATAGTCTGGTATTAGAACATATGAACTAGGGGATACCAGATGCATCAATTCACCGATGAAGACATACTGCGCTTTGAGAGCGGATACGACAGGGGGGCTCCATACGAATGCTGGAACTGGAAGCGAGGCCATCATTCCAATGGCTACGGGGCATACTACACTGCCGCCTTGAAGCCGATTGGCGCGCATAGGGTTTCGCTTGAACTCAAGCTTGGCGCGCCCATCCCAAAGGGGATGCTGGCGCTGCATTCTTGCGATAACCGATCTTGCGTAAACCCAAATCATCTTCGTCCCGGCTCCTATACCGATAACGTCAAGGACGCGATGTCTCGTAACCGACACGTCAATCCGCCCAAAAACACACGCGTTGGCAGTCGAAACCACTTGTCAAAGCTCAACGAAGAGATAGTTCTTGCGCTTTTGAATGAGCGCGCTACAGGCGTGTCTTTGACAACTCTCGGCCATAAATATGGCCTGAACTCATCTTCTATATGGTCTATATGTGCAGGCAAAGTCTGGCAGCACGTGCATTCAATGCCGGGTTGCCCTGACATGGAACTTGTTAAAACGATGCGCTCGCCTAAGAGTATGTGGTGCATCAAAGGAAGCCCCCGGCCTCTAGAAGCACGTCAAAGCTATTGAACCGAAGGGTTCGCGGTGTGGCCAGGTTGGCACTCCAAGGAATGGATACGGTCATACGAACCGATGCACAATAGCCAAGCCCATTGAGCGAAGCCCAATCGCTGGACTGAACATCGCCGGGCCATTGCGCTACGTCCCATTGCGTCCCAGGATCGTTCCATATCGCTACCGGATCAGCAGAGGTAAACTGGATTGGGCTCAGGACGGCATTAGACCCGAAATCTACGTTAACCCCAATAAACGGTGTCGTCGGGAATGCGGTATTGATCGTAATCAATGGCCTGATCATTTCCCACTGCTTGAGCCGTCCACGCATGCCGTAATAGTTGAACGCAGTCTGCATGTCCGCTTCCAGCGTTTGATCCTCATCACCGCTTGCCACATCGGCCAGCCTGACAACGCCGTCATTTCCGCCGAAATAGGCGAAATTGTCGAACACTTCCCAACAATTGGCATTCTGGCCAGTAAAGCGGCACCATGCGCCCGTTACCGTGTTCATTACGAACTGATCCTGAACCTCATTCTCAGCAACCGGGACATTAAGAATGGCCATGGTATTGCGGGCGTAGGACACAAGCTGCCAGCCAAAGAACGTCGATTGGCGCTGCGCTGCCTCTGTCATGGCAGTGCGAATGTTAGACGTAAGAGCCTGATTTTGAATGGCAGCACGGTCATAGTTGATGATCTTGGACAGCGGGATTACACCGTCAATGGTCACCAGAGCGCTGTCCGAACCGACACGGCACACACAGCGCCGTCCAATGGGGGAACCGATCTGACTGGTGCCAAGATACTGAATACCAGCCGCATCCGTCACATCGGTGATCAGGTACATCGCAACATCGCCATATGACGATATAAAGGCTATGAACTCGTTAGGGCCGTTGTTTACGTCAGTGCCCCATGTTGCAATGGCCTGTAGATAGCCACCGCGCGGGAACACTCCCCCGACATCAAATTCCGTGGTGATCGCCCCGGTAATGCTATCGACGCCCAAGACAACCGCAACGGTCGTGTCTTTGAGAACGCCCCAGATGCGGTTGCGGTATATGGCTACCTGAACGATGTCCTGCGGGTTTCCCGATGTGATGCCGGTAATAGCCGTATCTGTCCATGTTCCGGTGCTATCATAGTAGAACGGCACATCTTCGCCATTGCAGCACCACAACACATTGCCGCCGCCGCTGGCGAACATGGTATGTTGCACACGATCACTAAGCAGCCCGGTTACAGTCGTCATCACGGCTGGGGAAGTGGTAACGTCGAACACATCACCATCCGAGACAGCAAAAAGCACTTGGGTCAGCGCTCCTGTCCCTTGGTAGCCCATTACCGTTTCAACGGGCAAGCCTGTTCCGGTATCGCAATGGATCATATGCCCACGGCGCAACTCGACATAGCCGGGCTGGGGAAAGAAGTTGATCAACTGAACAGCGTTTTGTTCTGGCATGTTGGCAAGCGGGTTCATCGCGTCCCAGCCGCCTATAGGCGCAGGGAAGCTGGCGCCCTGAATAGTCTGGGGGGCGGCGATAGTCGTGCCAGCACCCCGAACCATCCCGCGTTTTTGAGCGGTAAGCCTCATGGGTTTCCGTCTCCAGGCCAGTTGCCGTCCGGAACGTTTTCCATGTTCAGCAGGTAGAAGTTACCTTTCCGTTTGGCCAAGGACAAATCAGGCGACCCGCCATCACGAGCAGCCAAACGATCAAGATAATCCTTGAACTCGGCCTGCAAGGCGCCGTACTCAAATCCCTTGGCTTGCCACAGGCGCCATTTGGTATCGAGAACAATGGCCTGACCATCAATGACGGCGTAATCCGTGTCCTGCGTCAGGCCCTCTTGGCGTACTCCAGCATTATTCGAAGCCCAATATTTACTATTGTACTCGAATATCAGGGTCGCGGGATAGTCATTGGAAGCCGTAGGAGCGGGCCATAGGCGCCAATTGACTGGCTCTGTACCAACCTGCCGCCAGCGACGCCTTGGGCCTGTAGGGACGATGCCTGAGCGCAACCACTGGTCTGCCTGCGGCGACATAGGGCCAATCAACTGCCAGTGGTTGGTTCGATCCCACATGGTCATATTGGCAAACCATTTGAAGTCAGCCGGGACGGCATACGTGTCCCGCGCAATCGTCAACTCCATACCAATTTGGGTGACGGTTGGCTGCTGGTCAATAATAATGGTGTTAGCATCGACTACAGTTAGAACGCGCGTGGACTGCAAGAAACCATCGCCGGTAATGGCAAACTGATCCGCAACAATTCCTGCTGTAGATGGTATATTCGTGATGGTTGTAGAGCCGGACACGACATCACCTGTCGTGATGATGGGGGCTCCGATGTCCACAATGTGGTAGTCCTGTGAAACGATCCAGGGATACTCTTGATAGATGTTATCCCCGGATCGATTAATCAGAGCATTGATCTGACGCACCGTATTGTCTTGGTTGCCTTCAACGGTCGCAATGGCGGGCAAGCCCAATTCATTGACGACACGCTGCGCAATCTGGAGCAAGGTAAGCGGCATGGCGCGTCCGATCTATTTAGGCAGTGAGGAACGAAATCCAGCGCGTCGAGCTTTTGCGGATGAAAATCCGCCCAAGGTTCTGGGCAATGGAAACCGAAGCATCAGCCGCAGCTGCATTGATCGTACCGCTGGTGGGCGGATAAACCAGAGCAGTTGTCGCGCTGGAATTGACCACCGAATAGGGGACGTCAATCTCAGCAGTTGATGGCAGGACGAATGCAGTGGCACCGCCAGCCGTAGTAGCAAGCACGTTGTTGACAAGTACGGGAATGGCAGCGCCGCCGCTCTGGGCAGTACCAACACCCGCAATGGTCGTAAGCGCAGAAGTGCCAAGCCGAATGGCCTGTTCACTTGGCATGCCTACGCCCATCAGATCAGTTGAAAGGCTCATGGTTAGTCCTCTTGGGTCTTAGGAGGGCGACCGGGGCCGCGTCGTGGCTGCTCCGGGTCGACGGGAACGATATTGGCGACTTCTACCTGATCGGCGCTGTTAACGCTTCCCTGTGAGGCCAGAAGCTGCTTCATCATGGCTTCCATTTCGACAAGCCGTGCCTCTGCATTCTGTGCCCTCGCCTCAAGTTCTGGGAAGCGGTTATCCACCTTGCCCTTGAGGAACTGCTGGGCCTTGGCCTTCCACGTTGGGGTAAACGCCGTCAGGCTGCTATCAGGGTAGTCGGCAAGCTGTTCGATGGTGTGAACGTTGTTTGCCTTGAGCGTCGAGACAATCTCGGGATTGCCGGGGAAAAGCATATCCATGGGCGTACCGTCCGCAATCTGCGCCCGGCCTTCCTGATATGCTCGCCACTGTTCCGGCCAACGCCGCTTGTGAAGCTCGTTCACCTCATGGATGACGTTATCTTTCTCGCCTGCATTGGACACCTTCACGTAATCAATACCAACGTCGAGAGGGAGCCCTTGCAGGGTAGAGTTAAAAACGTCTCGCTTGGTTCCGCGATAGAACTGGACATTAAGACCCCCAGAGTTCTGGGCGCCTTCCATATCCATCCAATTTGCGCTTTCCGCCATGTTATGCCGTCCTATGAATGAAAGGGGGAGGCGTTATTGCCTCCCGCCAGATTAGTTGGTTGTGCCGACAACTGGCCAATTCAGGTATGCCGGGGCATTGCCCTGAGAGGCGGCGCGGGCAGTCGTGAGAACAACGCCAGTGATGTTCTTGGTAGGCGTAGCCACCGCATCATCCAGGGCGCCCGCAGTGACCGTAGAGGCCAGAGGAACGTTAGGATTAGCCGAAGCAAGTACCTGAAGTGCATCGCAAGTGCCGAACCGCTGGACCCAGACATAATCGCCTACAGCAGCAGTGGCCACAGCAACGCCAACGGCATCGCCAAGGGCACCAACACTGTTGCTCATCATTACGCAGCCGAAGTCCTCGTCAACAACAACGACGAAGCCAAGACCGGTAATGCCGCCCGTACCAACTAGGCACATGACCCACTTGGAACCATCAGTAGCGTCAACAATAGTGCCGACCGGGACGGGAGGGGCAAGGCCAGTAACGTCCTGAGCATAACCGGTAGTGGTGGGCGTGTAGGTTGCGGACAGATTAATACCAGCCGCATTAGAGGTAGAATATGGGATTGCCATAGTGTTTTCCTTTGAATGTCAGAATGTCATGCGCCCAACTATCAGGTTGGGTACAGAACACCCTGAGCGCGACGGTTGCTGACAGTAAGCTGGCCTGCCCATGCGTTGAGCTTAACGACAGCGTCCTGATTGATCGAATAACGATCAGGGTTCAAGGCGGTGAAGTTACGGTCACGGTGCGGGCGGTACTTGAGGAAGTTGGTATTGAGGAAGTACATGAAGCCGGTGGGAACACCGCCGACACCAACAACGTCAGTGCTGTAACCCTGGAAACCGCCGTCAAGCACAACAGGAATGTCGCCCATATAGGTCAGGTTCATAAAGCCAGCATTGGCCATGTCCGCATCCTGGAAGCGCTGGAGCGGCTGTAGGCTTTCGTTGAAGTACGTCCACATCGTATTGTCGGCAACGATCAGATCGGGCTTGGAGTTATCACCCATCAGAAGCTGTGGGTAGATCGCGTCCATATACCGGCGAATGTTGGCCGAAGTGGTAGCTGCACCGCCGTTGGTCACTGCGCCGTAAGTGATATTGCGCCAGAATTCCCACGTATTGCCGTCGATACCGCCAACCGAGTTGAGAGGGTTGGTAGCCACAAGCTGACGCAGACCGCCGATAGCCTTGGGGGTAGTGCCGTCATTGTAGAGCGCCTGCGAAATCAGCGCCATCAGCGTGTTTTCAGCGTTCTTCACACGGCTTTCGATGAGGTCAATCATCTGTTCCGGGCCAGCGTTCTGGAGCTGCTCAAGACCCGAAATCGACACAGCCACAGCGGCCTGACGGATCGGGTACTCAGCGGCAGTCAGGGTCTGGCTGGGCGCGACGTTGATCTGCTCATAGCCCGAATACCACTGGACAGTGGAGTTCTGGGCGTATTCGATTTCCTCGAACAGCTTGGTGCCGCCAGAGAATGGCTTTACCGTGCCGCGCTTGGACATGCGGTTGAGAAGGGCATTGCGGCGGGTGATGTTGTCCGCAGCCTTCTTGGAACGATTTTCAATAGTCGTGGCGATGATGTCGCCAATGTCGGGATTGGGGAATGCCATTTAAGGGCTCCGTTAAGAGCCTCCGTCACGCCCTGCCGTAATATGCGTCTGCGACAATCGACCGTATATCGTCATATTCCTTCTTTGGAGCCGTCACGCCGCCTGTTGGGCCTGAGCCCTTGGGAGACACAGCGCTGGCCTTGGCCTTTGCCGTCTGCTGACGATCCTTGTCGCGGCTATCAGGCTTGGGAGCCTGAGCAGCCAGAAGGTTGGCCCGAATATCCTTATTAGACCAGATTGCCTTGTCGTAAGCGTCGTCCATAGACAGCGACGGGTCAATCTGCATAAGGCGTCCCATTTCGACTTTAACAGTGTCAAAATGTTCATGGCCGGGAGACGAAGCGAATGTCTGGATAACGGAGTTAATCTCCTTCTCCTGCTGTGAGGCAAGAGTTCCTTCAATGCGCTGAACGGTTTCATGCAGCTTGGCAATGTACGGGTCAGGTTGAGACTGAGGCCGAGGGTTTTGCTGTTCTGCGATTGTGAGGTTAATGCCGTAATGCTGCGCATAGGACTGGAGGAAGGACTTGGGGTCCCGTTCCAACCACTCGGAGGCATCGACCAAGCGTTTGAGCGCTTCGCCTTCTGGTACTCCGTTGCGCTGTGCCAGCCCCTTTACAGGGGTCAGCATTTCATCATAGGCACGTCTCTGCTCGGACCACTGACGCCCGCCATTGTCAATGTCTGCCTCTCGCTTCGCTACTTCCGCTTGAATGGAAGGATCGAGAGTAGACCACTTGGCCTTCGCGTCAGCCGACCAACCTTTAGGGGGTTCAATAGCCTTTGAGGGCTGCTGTTCCGTTGCCTGGGCTGGGTCCGCATCGGTAACTGGTTCGGGCGTGTCGCTGGGTTCAGCGCCTTCCGCCTTGATCTGAGGCTCCACTTCGCGGGGAGCAAACTTGCCGGTCGCATCGCGGGCCGGGGTATCTTCTTGCGTCTCGGATTTCTCCGCTACGGCCTTGTATGCCGCCTCTACGTCAGCACGGAAATTGTCCACCTCTGGAATGGTGGCATTCTCAACCTGTGTAGCGCCGTCAACTTCGCTCATGTATTTACCGCTGTCCTATGGGTTTCGGTTCAATCTACCCAGCCTTCGCCGGAAAGTTTTGCTTCGGAAAGGTTCGGCTTGTATCCCTGGTTAACCATAGACATAGCCTCTAATACATCGTCCTTCACTGTGTCGTCAACGGGAACGGTAATATGTTGCCGCTCATTCCCAATTTCCACCACATCAGGGCGCCCCTTGGTCACTGCGTCATAGTCCGACCGGCTGGTGTAAGTGTTGCCGTCCAGAGGGTGCCACAGATCGTCCATATGGTCGCGGCGAACGGCAGGGAAACCAATGTCGCTGCGCTTCTTGCCCAGATATGCCTCGTAATGCTCAATGCACTCGCGGGGCCATTCGTCGGTTGGGTGCCAGCCTTTGCAGATACGGCAGTAACGCTGTCTCATCGTTTCTTGCCCAATGTGCGAGCCAAGCGCACTTCCGTTGCCGTCTCAGGCGTATCGCGGCGGCGCAATGGTTTGTCGGGGAATGCGCGCTCTAGCACGGCCTCGAACTTGCCACGGTTCATAGCGGCCACGGTCTTGCGCTCGGCTGGGTCGATATCATCATCAACGAAACAGGCGTCAGGCAGGCCCTTAAGAGCCTCTAGGCCATGACGAAGGCAGCGCATGGTTTCGATCTTGACCGGATCATTGCTTTCCTTCCACAGCGGGTAGGAGCGATCACCGCCAACGGAAAGGAAGCCATTGCGGAAGGCATTCCAGTAGCGCTCGGCAATCTTCTCAACGATATCCATTACCTCACCTCCGGCTTTTCAGGCTGAGGCATCCACCCCAGATAATCCATGGCCGTATAGTGTTGCCACGAATACTCCGCGTCCCACTCTTCAATTCGCTCGTTAACAATACGTGCTCGTGGAACCCAGCCATATTGTTCAGACCAAGTTTGGAACTCAGAGCCGTCCTTTGGCGCTGTTTCCATATCCTGCCATTTGTCCATTTACCGTCCCTCGGGTTTCGGTTGGTTCATTTGCTCGATCTTCATAGCATGCTGTTCGCGCTGGAGTGTAACCTTGTTATTCGTCCGCTCCAAGTCCGAAGCTGTCTTGACGATATCATTGACCCGCTGCATTTCCATGCGCTGGCGTTCAATGTCCAGCTTTTCGCGTTCGATCTGCAAATCCGCAGCGGCGCGGTCTAGCTCCGTCTGGTTCTTCTGCTGCTGCAAGGCAAAGTCGGCCTGCTTGGCTTCCATGTCCATTTGGAACTTGGCCTTGTCGCGGTCTAGCTCTGCGGCAATCTTGGCCTGTTCGCCCTGGGCCTTGACCTGCTCTTCAGAAGGCGGCTTGGGCTGACTGGCTGAGGCTTCCATGCGCTCCTTCATCTGGGTCAGCGCATCTTCAAGGCTGCTTTCGATGGAGCGACCAACGCGGAATTTGCGATAGGTAAACATCAGCAGATCGCCAATGGGCTCCAGAAGCTCGGGCGCCTGCATGACGATAGCCCCAGCATTTTGCAAGCCTTGGAGGGTAGCCGCAAACAATTCGGTAGCTGCCGCTTTGTCCTCGCTGGCGTCGGGCTGGATAGTGCTATCCGTCTCAATCTCAACCCGGAAGCCACGCAGCTTGTCACTACGAAGGATTTCCAGAGCCCGGTCAAACTCAGCCTGTAGTTCTTGGCTCTTGGCTTGCTGTGCCTGCTGGACGGCCATCTGATATTGCTGCTGGGCCTGCATTTGGGCCTGTTGCGCCATCATAGCTGCAACTTCTGGCGGCATGTTAGGGTCGGGCTGTTGAGGCTGGGGCGGTGGTGGCAATGGTACAGCCTGACCAGCCTTCTCCACCTCATCGCGGAACTCGACACTCATGCCGCTCATTTCCAGCAATGTCTCTGGCGCGAACACCTCAGAGATAATCTCGGCCATGATGCGGATAATATCGCGGCAGAAGTGGGCAACTTTCTCCTGACGTTCCTGCAAGCGCAAAGACGCAAACTGCCCCTTGATGCGCTGGGCTGTTGCCGTCTCGTTAGGATTGCCCTGACCACGCACAATGTCGCTCATGCCGGTGATTTCCTGCATGTCGGCCTTGACCTGATTACGGGCCTCGTACAGCCACAGCAGAACCTGGGCAATCTCCTGCATGGGAATAAGCGAGATAACGCCCGCGCTACCGCCCTTTTCCGTGAACGCTGGCCAGTTATCGACCGGGATGAGCTTGTTATCCACGCCCTCCTGCAACAGCCGCTCTACGCCCTTCTGTGAGGCGTCATAGACACCATTGGCGCGAATGGCAGTCGTAATCATCGAAATGCGCTGCGTCAGGTCGTCAAGCTCCTGCGCCTGATCCTGATACTCATAATAGTCTGGGACAGGTACAATCGTGTCGCTAGTCTGCGTGGCAAACAGCGGTTCAGGGCATGGCCAGAAGTTCTCTAGCTTGAGCGGATCGTCCTTTTCCTCAAGCACCAGACCGGGCGTACCGGGGGCGATGAAATAGACGGTTCGATCAGCCTTGTTCCAGATTTCCCAAATCTCGGCCTTCTTGAAAAACGAGATCGTCTTGTCTTCCTTGTCGGTCGTGAGCATTTGCTGGGGAGTGTAGTCCAGAACGATCTGCTTGGCCTTATCCTCGCCAAACCTCTCCTCAACCTCGCTCTTGGTCATCCATGTGCGACGGGCTACCCAAGGCACCTCATACCAGCAGCGGGCAGCGCCCCAGAAGAAGTCGCGGTAATAAACGTAATCGACACACAGGCGCTCGTAGCTCAGCTTTTCGTAAGCCTCATCGCCGTCGCCTTCATTCTGGATATCGTCGGCAGTCTGATCGCGCTCTTCGTCCTCAACCTCTGTGTTTTCTTCTTCGATCAGGTCGGTTTCAAACTCAGGCTCATAGCGGACCCAGACCTGTCCCATTCCAGGAAGAAGGTAGTCATTAACGCTCTTGTCCACATGGTCGTGGTAGTGGCTAATCTCCACCTGAAAGCTAAGCACACGCTCCAGAACCGTAGAGGCCAGACGCGCTGCCGGGTCTTTGTCCATGAACCGACGTTCAACGATAGGCTTGGGCGTCCGGCTATAGATGGCAGGTTTGAGCGTCTGAACGTTAGACCAGAGGACATTGTACTTGCGCAGCTTGAGCGAGGCTCGGTTACGCTCATCCCGATAGCGTTCGGTGATGCGCTTGGAACGTTCCAGCCATTGGGTATAGACGATATCCTTCTGGCTATGCTGAACCTCAGCGTACCAGCGTGACCAGCATTCCTGATCATCGCGATCTGTCGTCGGCTCAGCGTCTGGAGTATCGACCATTAACGGAACACCGTAATACGATAGGTTAGGCTTGGGAGGGTAACGCCAGCGGCAACCGCAGTTGCAAACGTTATAGCTAGGTTTCCAGTGCTGCTAACGCGGGCATTGGCGATAACGGCGCCTGACGTCATCAAGCCTGTACAATTGACCTGGACTGCATCAGTGGTCAGCAACCCAGTTACAGCCTGAGTGGATACAAGCCCGACAAGCGCTGTGACTGCCCCAGCTGTAAACGTTATGTCCTTGCGGAATATGCTGCTTACAGCCGTAAATCCAGAAGGCGGTTCCCCCGAGATAGGCTTGGATACAGAACTGGTCGTCCGCATCACTGGCCTTCTCCTACGGTAAAATATAACGTGGTTGCCGTTGTCCCTATGGCCGCGACATGGGTTACATCAATCGGGATGGTGAATACCTGCACGGTACCCGGCAAGATTGGCGTATCTGTCACAGCAGCCGTTACAGCGCTCGTGCCAAACTTTAGAAAAGCGACGGCATTGGCCGACAAACTGCTAATCATCACCTGATTAAGCCCCGACTTGGATAGGGCGACTGATGCTGTAGTCCCGGTGACGGCCAGTGAGACTGTTCCGGCTGGGGTAAAAGGCGCTAGTGCGGGCAATCTCTATTCCACTTCGTTAAATGACCGGGATTTCGTTCAACTTCATGACGCCAATCCATGCAGCAGTAATGTCAGTGTTTGTTGTACTAACATAGGTGCAGCGAATACCAAAATCCGTTTTCTCTGGAACTATGACGCCGGGCAGGATCGGCAGAGCAAATGGCTGTCCATTTACGCTGTATTCAAAGGGCAGGCGGTAGCTCCCGTTAGGGTTCGCTATGTAAGTTGCCAGCGTGGCGTCTCGGGTGCTGGTGGGCCGGTTGATGCAACTAACAAGCGTAATCACCTGCAATGTATACCCTGCTGGCGTAGTGTATTCGCTCTGCTGGGTAGTTCCGTGACCAACAGAAATAAGTGCGCGGGTTGTGCCGCCGCCTGCGTCTCGGATTGTCAGCGTCCCCGCATTTACGTTCCCGGAGCCAGTCGTCACCACTAAGGCGCCATTAATCCTGTAGAGAGGAGTCGGGATAGAGACGGCAGATGTCCCATTGAGAGAAACGGTTTGGCTAACTTCGTCGTAAGCGTCGTTTAGGCCATTGATCGTGACTGTCCTGGCTCCCGTCCCTAGCGCCGTATCGGCTGTTGACGATGAAACAATCTCAAGGGAAGTCGATGCTGTCATCCATGGATAAAGACCGCCACCTGTCCACATATCCTCCGGCCCGGTATCAATGTCGCTGTTATGACCAATAGCCACGACACGACGATATGCAGGCCATTCCTGCCAACCGACGGCAACCAGATTGTTGATTTCCGATGTAACCAGAGGCATGACGCAACCTCCTATGCCGCGATGCGCAATACTACCCGCTTCGGCACACAAAGAAAAGCCCCAGCCGGTTTAAGGCTGAGGCCAGTAAAGATCAGGGAGAAACGTTTACTTCTTAGCACTACCCTTATCGTCGTGTCCAGCACGATCCTTAGGCATAGGTGCATTCTGACCGCTCGTGCTGCGCTCTTGGTTAATTACCGGCTCATCGTGAATGTTGCCATCCTTGTCGGCCTTGCCGGGCTTGTTCTCGGGCTTGATGTAGCCTTCAATACCAGGGGCTTCGGAAATGAAACGGGTGCGGGTTTCCTCGTCAGGCTCATCAGGATCGGCATAAATGACCGCGCTGGCCTCTAGCCCTGCCTGCTCGTAATCGCCGTTCTTCCATACCGTAACGATGTGCTGGAACTTGTTGTAGTCAACCATGATAGGTCTCCGTTGTTAGGACGCTACTGGTCAACGGTCTTTGCGTGGAGGGGGTTCCGCATTGTTTGCTGGATCAATGGATACGAGGACGGCATATGCATTAGCAGCATTGTTAGCCGCTTGGGAGAACTGCATAGCCTCTAGGGCTGAATTGGCTTCTGCGGATTTCTTGACTAGAGCTTTAATATGTTCGTTCATTTGGGTTTTATCTCCAAAGTTAAGTTGACCGCTGAATATTACTCAAAATTGCGGCTTAGGTCAAATGCGGCCACTTGTTCCGGTTGTCTGTGTGGTCCATGCGTCATCCATGGTCAATGTGGACTTGCTGGTGCCCTCTGCCTGGATAACCAGATTGCGTGGCTCCTCTGGCTTAGGATCGACCTTCAAGCCCTGCATTACCTGACACGCATAGGCAAAGCTATCACCAAAATGGCTCGACCAATCATGCTCAGGTTCTTTGCTGAATATCTGGGTTTCCTCATTGAACTCAAAGTGCCATGCATCCAGCCCGTCCAGACCATCGGAACAATCCGTCTCATGGAACTCGCATTGGTCAATCATATAGCGCGCGGCCTCGATCTGGTCGTGCTTCTTGGACATGGGCACAATCCCCATCTTGGCCATGCCGTACTTGGCAATGAAGCGCTCAAGGCTTGAGTATTTGCTTTGGAAGGTTTTAACCCGCGCGTCGTGGGGTAGCCATATCTTTCCCAGCATATCCATTGATACGCCCATGGTAGTCAAAACCTTGGCAATCTCATCAGCCCAATCTTCTGCATCCATGCCATTGCCGAAGATACACTTGAACACCGTAATACCGCCAAGCTTGGGTTGCCAGAACCACCATACGGTAGTGTCGCGGTAGCCAATATCCGAGACAATGCGGATCGGGGCGCCTTGGGGGTCATATACAGCGCTGTTAGTGACCCGGCCTGCCTTGCGGGCCTTGTTGACCCACTTGTTAAGCACCGCCCCCTGTGTGGCGCCGTATGCTCCGTTCCAGACATGCTCGGCCTTGTCGGGGTCTGTCTCGAAGTCATGCTCCATTTCCGTCTTTAGCTCGACGGGGAACCATGGATTGTCCGACCAGTTGACCTGCACCACTACGGAGTTAGGTGGCGGGTTGCGTCTTAGGAACTGATCTACCGGATCAGTCTTGAACCTGGGGTTCCAGCTAAACCACAGCTCGGAGCCATCAGAACGAATGGTTGGGCGCAGAAGGTCAAGGCTGTACTGGCTTAGGGTCTGTGCCTCCTCGATCCACGCTACGTGGAAGCCTTCAAGGCTCTTGATGTTGGCAGCGTTGTAGGACTGCATGCCGCGAAAGACGATCAGGCTACCCTCTGCGGGTGTGCCGACGCGCCCACGTATCTCAGCCTCTAGAACATCAAATGCCCATTCAAGGCCAAGCTTCCTGATCTTGTCGATGAGAAGCTGTCTAACGCTATCTCTGATGGAGTTCTGGACTTCACGAATGCAGACGACGCGCGTGGCCTTGCGGTAGCAGCGGATTACAACCTGTTCGGCAAAGAAGTGTGATTTAGCCCCGCCTCTACCGCCCCATGCCCCTTTGTATCGAGCAGGGCTTAGGAGCGGTGATAATGCGCGGGGGACTAGGACTTCAAGCGATGTCACTTATGAGTATCAATGATGCGCTGGACGATTTCATGCATGATCGGGGCGCCATCAGGATCGCCGCTATGCTCTACAGCCTGCATGGGCTTTCCGTCGATGCGGTCGGCTACTTCTTTGATGGCCCAGCTTTCACCAGCCTCAGCAGCAGTTACCAGCTTCTCAGCAATTGTGCGGAGCTTGGTTACGCGCTGTCCGGCCTCATCAATGCCGTTGACCTGATTAAGGGCTACGCTCAATGCGTTGTAGAAGCTTTTCTCTTTTGGGGGCCGACCGCCTGCCATGGTAGTTTATCTCACTTAACCGTTTGACACATAAGCCATGTCTTATACGACACTGGGCTTGCCGTCATCATCGAAATAGGCAACCACTTCTGGGTTTGTGAAGCGTCTAATGTAGTCGGTGGCTTTCTGTTCAGTTGGGAAACCTGGGGTGCTGTGCATCAGTTCCCACGACAGGCCAAACCACACCTTGCGCTCTACGTGGTAGTCATTATCCGCATGCTTGACAATTCGGTATCGCATTTCCCTTGTCCCTCTGTGGTAGTGCTTAATCCTATGGGTAGCCGGTAGTTTATAATGTGTTATGGCTATGGTTATTTTGCTTTGGAATGATAGAGGCGGCCATAGCCTGGGGCTCGAGATCCGGGCGAATACCCTTTAGCAAGACGCTTCGGGTGGGTACGAAGACCGACGCGCCTACCAGCATGTGGTGATTTTCCACCTTTAGCATGTTGGTAAGGCCCTGTTCCCATTTACTTAACAACCTTTAGCGACGGCGTTAGCTTACCAGTTTCCCAAAACTCTGGATAGAACTTGTCAATCCGTTCCTTGGAAACTTCGCTAGGCACCTGACCAAATGATTTACGATCAGCCAGCATATGGCGCTTTGCTCGATCCTCGTTCTCTTGGCTCATATCTAACTACCCTTTGTGTTATAGGTTATTGGGCTTTGGAGGGGTAGCGCCGCAAGGCGTTTCGCGTGTCACTTACAGCGACAAGGATGTTATCAACCTCATCTGTCAGAGGATGATCAACACCAAGTTCGGTCATAACCTCCGACATAAGAAGATCCGCCTTTCTCAGTATGGTATCAGCCTTACTTGACCATTGGCGATATCGAACTGCTTTAACTTCACTCATTTCGCGGCTTCCCTCTCCAGTTTCAGCCTAGCGCGCTCTAAGTCCATGGCAATCAATCGGTTGACGCGCTGCTCATCAGACTTGCGCTTGGCTTCCCAATCAATGGGCTCAGTAACATAGCCAAGCCAAAGGTTTAGCGCATAGTTTCCGAACTCAAGCATGATACTAATTCCACCCTTGGAACACAAGCGCACCGATAATAATCAGCACTGCAAGGCAGCATATGAGGATCAATACCAGCAGCCCAGCGCCTTCATCATCCTCGCCTCTGCGAGATCGTGCTATTTCTGTCTCCTCCATGGTTGGAATGGGTATGTCTGTGCCGAAGTGGTAGTCTCGGGGCTTGTTGTCCTGGGTCATTGGTCTTCAGGTCCGTTAGATGCTGTTGCCAGACGGTAAAGCACGATGTCAAACGGGTCTCCCTTAGCTGTCCAATAGTCTCGCGGATCACCGTCATCGGCTGACCAATACTCAATAGGATCGCTCCCCCAGCCTTCCCCCTTGCCTTCACGAGTGCGAATATGAACATACGTACCAAGAGGCAGATTGGGCCGTCCTTTGCCGTCATGTTCAATCCATTCAGTTACCGTGCTCATTTCATAGCCTCTATGATTGTTGTTGCGATAATCCAGATAATGCCTAGAGCTAGGATGATGGCGAACCCGATATGTTGCCATCCGGTTCTCATGCGCCGTCCCCCTCTGGGTTGAGGGCGGTGCGGGCGTCGATCTGCCACCACAGCGGCTGTTCGGTCACATGACGGCATGCGATCTTCTCCAGCGCCGACTCCAGCACCTTCACGCTGGCCTCGGCAGTGGTGGCGCGGGTAATTGCATCAAGCTTTCGTTCGCGTTCGTATTGCCAGTTATGTTCCCAGCCCAAAGCGCTGGCAGTGAGTGCCTGGATATGGGCGGCGGCGTCGTACTCATTTCCCGCGTGTTGCATGAAACCTGTCCGGCGCGCGCCGAGATCAACCGCTTTTCGCGCCAGAGTGCTCATATCCACCACCTTGCTTGGCGCAGCGGGCGTGAGGGATAGAGCGGCGTCGGCGCGAAGACGCTGCAGTTCGGTGGCAACTTGAAATACAAGATTAGCGCTGACTGTCACTTTGTCGGGCAACACGGAGACATAACGGATCAGTCCGTCGATTTCTTTATCCGATATGGTCATGGGCAGTCCCTAACTCTGAAAATTGGGTAGCATGGTTCAGGCGCTGGCGTAGTGATTGCAGCCACAGTAAAGGGCTGTGGAGGGGTTATAGGCGTGATCCTTGCCATACCTGCCTCTAACGCCGCTATGCGCTGCTGATGATCTTTACCGGGGTTCTTTCCCTCGATATCGTCAAGGAAGCATCCGCTTAGGAATGGGATGATCGGCAGTATCAGCGCGGCCCTCATGACTGATTACGCTTTCGCATAGCTTTAGCCAGATCAACAATTGCCGAAACGTAAACCATGACAAGGCTAGTTATCAAAAGCCCAAACAGCGGTATCACGTACCATGAATTTGCGAAGGTCATTTGTATAGTCCCTCCAGAGGACGGTTGTGGGGTTATTTAGGTTTGGCTTGGGATGAGGGAGAAAGCTTTTCGGCGTTCTTTCGTGCCCTCCATCCACGCATGTACTCGGTCATGTAACCCGGACGATGGCGGTTGCCTTTGCGTATATCTTTACGCTTTTCTTTCATGCCCGGTTAACCAGAAAAGTTCCGGCGTCGGTGCGCGTGTCGAATGAACCAAGATACTCACCAGCACGGTAAGCTTCCCACTCTATCCGACCGCCGCGCGCCACCCAGCTTTCTACTTTTCTTACCTTACCAACTAGCTTGCCTTTGGAACTAACAAGATAGGCGGTGTTGTCCTTGTTGTGGCTTTTGGTAAAGGTCATCTTCTCTCTCCGTTTGATGACTAAGTGTTAGCACCATCCATCAATGCTGTAAACACCTAATTTGCATATGGGCCAATTATTCTGATAGCCCTCCGATCATCCGGGCTAAATGCCTCTAGGTTTATTCTGGTGTAGGGGGTGGATTGACGCTTGATCCTGCGCAAATGGGCCAAGAGGGCTGAGACAGTCATGGCGTCACCACCTGCTCTCTCGGGATAAGTCCCAAGCTTCTGCCCGCTTCCTTTATCGTGCACCCGCAACGCCGCGCCTCCAGGTATTCTGCCATACGGTTCTCTGGAACAATGAACCCGCGCCGCCACGTGTAACGGCCATACTTGTATGTCACGCCCATCAAACTGGCGTAGTTCTTGACTACGTTTTCAGACATGCCCGCTTCCAAAGCGATCTGTTGCGCCGACTTGTTTGCCTCATAACCAGCCCGGACCGCTCTGAACTTATCCGTATCGTATCGTCCGCGCTTGGGAACGGTGACGTTAAACTCTCGGCGCAGTTGCAAGAGGTATTCTTTGCTTGTGCCGCACATACGGGCAATCTTAGCGCCATAGAAGCCCATAGAGGCTATTTCGCGGATAATCATGGCCCTGCGTAGCCGGTTCATCTTTATCGCTGCCCTTGAGCGTCTCTTTGCAGCCCTCGCTCTGGCCTTTGCCTTCTTGCGTTCCCGCTCCGCCTCCTCAGCCTTTATCCGCTGATGATAGGCATCCAGCGTTTTGGTTCGCTTGTAAAAAGGCAGGGCTGTTGAATAGTTGATGTGCGCCGTATTGCCTGTAGTTCCCTCGCCCATCGTGGGCACTGCCATTGCCGTCATTCCTCGTTACTCCACTGAACTGAAACTGGCGCTGACCAGACCATACTAGCCATGATATCGGCCCTTGATCCTGGCGTTGGCTTCTCCCGCGCCCGCTTGGGCTTCTCAAACACCGCTGGCGGCGGCAGGGAAGGGTCAGGAGGCGGTGGAACGCTGTTTCGGGGGATTACCACCTGCGGAGGCGTAAACGGCCTTCCTAGCCTCTCTCTGGCGGCTCTGTATGTGTCCTGCATTGTCTCTTCCCTCGTTTTCTCACTCATGCTTGGCTACCTCCTAAATCACCCTCATCATCCACGTTGTCAGGCGGCGATACCTTGACCCCGAATTGACCGGCCAGCGTAGCGCTAACCTTTACTCCGTTAAATTCCATGAACTGATCGGCAAAGAGTTGGTCATGCCTGCGCAGCATTTCCTTATCCAGCGCGATCTGCTCAGCCGTCTTTGGCTTCTTCTTATCGTCCGTATTGTTTACGAAAGCCTCAACAAGC
>Ga0181339_1000068_pt1 | contig 40054 bp, 71 predicted proteins | sample Sp13VDMM110DD_FD_130101 | JGI IMG/M metagenome (GOLD analysis project Ga0181339, IMG submission 130101) | Freshwater viral communities from Lake Michigan, USA - Sp13.VD.MM110.D.D | ecosystem: Environmental > Aquatic > Freshwater > Lake | place: USA: Michigan | collected 2013-04-23 | reverse complement strand
GGTTGCCCGCGTCCGTCGCAAGTACGACATTGGAAGCCTTAGCCCCGTTCAGCCCGTCAATCTGAAGACCTGGAGCGAGGACGAGGAAGCGGAATTGAAGCGGCTTTGGCCCTCCGGTCTGTCCTGCTTCCTTATCGGTCAACAGATCGGACGCAGCGAAGGTCAGGTCGGTTCCAAGGCCAAGCGCATGGGTCTGCCTCCCAAGGGCGTCCCGAAGGTTCGGAAAGCGGCTGATCGGACGTATGATACCGTAGCCGCCGCAGCGAAGGCCAGAGCAGGCACTACGATGAAGCCGCGACCGAAGGCAGGACCGAAAGAGGATTCCAACGTCATTCCGTTGACCGCCCGTCCTTGGCTGACGCGCGAACGAGGCGAGTGTTCCTACCCATACGGCCCGCGTGGTGAGATTCATTCGTGCTGCTTGCCCGTCTGGAATGACACGAATCAGTGCGAGAGCCATTACGCGCTCTGCCATGACCTTGACCGCCAAAAGAGGCGCGCGTGAACCCGCTGGAGCGGCTAGGACTAGAGGTTGTCGCCTTTACGCTTCTAGGCTCCCGCATGGAATCGGCCCTACTCTGCGCCTTGCTGGACGTTCGCGGGCGAGTGGCGAGCTATGATGTTCTCGGGCGGGCGCGGAAATGGCGCATGGTAGAGGGCGACTTGCCGAGCCGGAACGCGATCAAGGTCCGCATCTGTCTTCTGCGTTCCAAGTTGGAGGACGTGGGAATCGGTCCCGATCTTATCGTTACGCATGAACGTCAAGGCTACGCCATCCCCGAACCTGGCCGAACCGCAATCCTCAACCGACTGATAGAGGAAGCAGGATCATGACCCATCACTATTGGAAGCCTCGCGTCTCAACCCCAAAGGACGCTCCGAAAGACTGGCGCTCACCATTAGATGAGGAAGCGTCTCAACGGGAAAGGGACAGGCTGTTTGTTCGGGCTTTGGCGGCTGCGTTTCAGCGGGGCGATCATGTTCCGTCAGGCCAGCCGATTGAACTTCGGCTCATCGGATGAGAGAGGAAATCATCGGGGATTGCCGCCTGATTTTGGGCGACTGCCGAGACATTCTGCCGACGCTTGGGCCTGTTGATGCTGTTGTGACTGATCCGCCGTATGGGATCGGTTCATGGTCCAGCACTGGCGGAAACTCGCTCTCTGCCGCTGAGGCCAAGAAGGCAAACGAATGGGATGTTGCGCCTGACGCGGAGGTTTTCGACGCGCTGCGGTCAATGTCGAAAGAGCAAATCTTTTGGGGCGGTAACTACTTCATCTCGCTCTTGGGTAACTGCCGCTCTCCGCTGATATGGGACAAGAAAAACCGAGGCATGCACTACGCCGATGGTGAGTTTGCGTGGACTAGTCTCAAGACGGGAACCCTCCGCATTTTCGAGATGCCCATTCAAGGAACAGAAGTCAGGCAAGACGGGCGCGAACACCCGACCCAAAAGCCCGTAGCCGTGATGGAGTGGTGTCTAGGGTTTGTTCCGAAGGCTGAAACCATCCTCGACCCCTTCCTTGGGTCTGGAACGACCGGCGTTGCCTGTATCCGGCGCGAACGCTCTTTCATCGGAATCGAACGGGAGGAAACCTATTTCGACATCGCCTGCCGCCGTATTGAAGCCGCTTACCGTCAGCCCCGCCTATTCGCTGAACCAGTAGCGAAACCGATCCAGGAACAGCTATTCGGGTAACAAAAAGGCCCGGCGTGGAGCGAATCCAGCCGGGCCAATGTCTTTACGACTGGTGAAAGGGAATAACCCCAGCCGCCAGCTTTTGTACCGCCTTGCTTTCGATGCCGCAATGAGTGAAAGTGGGTGGGTGGGAGAGACGCATCTGGCGGTCCGTCTCGATCCCACCCTGCCACCGGCTTTAGGGAGCCAATGACCATGCAGAATATACGTTTAGAGCCGCGCGGGCGCAAGCGCCGGAGAGGGCTTAGCGCCAAGAAGCGTTTTCGCGTCCTGAACCGCGACAACTTTACGTGCCGGTACTGCGGTCAATCCGCTCCGTCTGTAGTCCTTCACGTTGATCACATAACTCCTGTTTGTTTCGGAGGCGATAACGATGAGGACAATCTCGTTGCTGCCTGTCAGGACTGCAACGCGGGCAAGTCAACCGAAGACATTATAAATCAGCAAGAGCAGCACCAGCAGACTCTTTATTCGCTTTTGTGGCCCTATCTGACATGGCCCAAAGAAGAGCAGAACGCCGCTATATCGGCAATTTCCCGCGCTTATGCCTGCGGATACGAAGCCTCCGACCTAGACGAGATCGGACGAGTAGCCGAGTGCTACGACGACGTTTCTGTCATCCTGGACTGGCTGTCAAAACAAGGGCTTGAAGAGTGAGTTGGGGCGCGCTCGCGTGGGCGTCAAAAACGCGCGTCGAAAGGGCCAGCGAAAAGCTAATCCTTATTGCTCTCTGTGACCGCCACAACGATGAAACAGGGTTTGCCTACCCGTCCATAAATTGGCTTTGTGAGTTCAGTAGCCTGAACAGAAAAACGGTTATCTCTGCGCTCGACAGGCTTGAGGCTTGCGGCCTTATAGCCGACTCTGGACGGCGCGTTGGCTCTACCCGTCAGGTTAAGGTCTACACAATCAACGTTGGTAAAGAGTCCCAAAACCGGAACGGTTCCGAAAACGGACGAGAAGAGTACCGAAAACGGGACACGGAACCTGTCTCTAACCCTTCCTCAGAAGCTAAAGCTTCTTCGGAGTCATTCAAACCAGCCGAGTTTGAGGAGTTCTGGAAGGTCTACCCCCACAAACGGGCCAAGGGCGCAGCCCGAAAAGCCTACGCAAAAGCTCGAAAGGCCACAGATCATGCAACGCTTGTCGCCGCTGTCTCTGCTCAAATCAGTTGGGGCGTCTGGGCAGACCCCGAATATAGCCCCCACGCCGCAACGTGGCTTAACGCCGAACGATGGAACGACGAGCGCGGGCAACCTCGCAACGGTTCGGGCCAAGCTGGAAAGCCAAGCGCCGGAGGACACCGACAGAAACCTGCTTCAATGGTTGACGTGCTCCTTGCAAATCGTGCCGCAGCCGCAAATCAGCCTGACGTATCCGACGACGGGTGGATACCAACGGAAAGTGACGGGGTTTTTGTTCGAGGGCCTAACGGCGGACAACCGTTCTGAGGCTCGCAAGGCAGTCCAGAGCGCTATGACGCCAGCGGCCTACGAACGATGCGAGGAGCACGTTTCAACGCTCCACGCGGTTACGGCTCACCGGCAGGACAGTGACGATTCGTTGCGGTTGATCCTTCGCCTCTACAGCGATTGCCTAGCCCGCTATCCGGCTGACGTGGCTAAGGCCGTGGTTGAGCGGTTTATCTACCGGTCCGACAAGCCCAACTTTTTCCCCACGCTATCCGAACTGAACGACGCCTGTGAGCGGGCCACGGCGCAGCGTCAGCAACTTTTACAGGCCCTCTAACCAGCCCGACCCTTTCAAATTTGGTCGCGGCGAAACGAAACGGGAGAGACGAAAATGAGAGAGCGGACAGTTAGGCGCTATTATTGCGACCACTGCAAAAAGGCTGGCGGGTCGCGCTTCCACATGGAAAGCCACGAAAAGCACTGCACGAAGAACCCAGACCGATCCTGTCGTATGTGCGACCAGCTAGGCGAGTGCGTGACGCCCGTTCCAGTGATGCACGACGCCATGAGGGCCAACGGCATGGCCGGTCTGCGTGAAGCCTCTAACAGATGCCCCGCCTGTATGTTGACGGCGGTTAGGCTATTTCCGATGGTCTACCCAGAGCCGTGGCCTGCGAAGATGACTGACGCGGAGGAGTCGGCCTACCTGATGCAGAGCGACGCGACCGCGCTGGATTACAAGGCTGAATGTGCCCGCTTTTGGAACGACCTGCCAAGGGATGATCCGGGCTATTAGCCTCGTCCACGGTGGGTATTTCGCGCAGCGAAATGAATCCAATACCTTTCAAAAGGTCCAGGATATGAGAATGGGAGAGAGACGATGAGGTTTCCTTTGATTACCAAACTGAACGAGGATCAGCGGCGCGTAGCCAAAAACGCCGTGATGGTCGCTCTGGAGGAAGGCCCCTTCCCCATGACCTACAGGCACCTGTCTGGCGTGGCGCGAAGGGCAGCCGAGGGCTTTTGCCCTGAACTGAAGGGCCGCGCAACGGACGCGGACAGGATGGCTGACCAGGTTCTACAGGCAGAACGACGTGCCGGAAGGATCATCCAGAAAGGGCGCGGCTTTTGGTGGCCCGCTGACTAAAAAACCCCTCCACCATTAGACAGAAGACCGGGAAGAAAGAGGCAAAGAAAGTGGTTGACCAATGCGTTTAGGGGAGTATGGTTGACCTAACAAAAGGGAGAAACGCCATGCGTAAACAGATCGCCGCCTTCGAGTTCCGCAACGGCGGGTTCGGCATGAACCGTGGCAGCATTGCCCGCGTCGATGGCGGTTACGTCGTCAATCACGGCGTTGGCGCTGATGGCGCTTTCTACGCCCGCGCCTCGGAGGCCAAGAAGGCTTACCGCGAAACGCTGGCCGAACGGGCTACGCAGCGCGACTTTAGCCCCCTGAACCGCTTCGGTGACCGCGTTCTGGCGTGGGGCGCATGAACCAGAAGCGAACCCCGATTATCGCCGTCCGTCCACGCCGAGGCTCAGACCTTGAGCGCATACAGACGGAACTCAAGAACAACATGGCGGACAAGCTCCATGAATGGGCCTTCGCTGCTTCTAACAATAGGGAGACGAAGGCCGATGATTGACCCTGAAAACATCGAGGAAGTCATTGACGCTATGGAAGCGTTCATGGAATCGGCGGGTGATGATCCTGTTGTGGAAATCCGCGTCAGCCGGATCAACGCGTGGACCATTAAGTTAGCCGAGGCTATCGCCAATGGCTGACCCCTTCACTTCCGCAAGCGCAACATACATCGCAGCCCAACGGACGAACCAGGGAGGCGGAAAGGGTTGGAGTTTTGAGCCCGCCAAGCCCCGTTCTGAAACACCTGTCTGGATGGTTCTGTTTATTGCTGTGGCTGTTCCGGCTGTAGCTTTGTCTCTGTGGGTTATGTCGTGAGAGCAGCAGCACCAATAGACGGACAACTGGAAATGGAGATTTAGCCATGAGTGATGGGTGCATTACGGCTGCTGACGCAGCCTCCATACCGGCCGGTGATGTTGCGGCTACCGTCGCTCACCTTCGGGCAATCCTCGACCCGAAAACCCGACCCGCTGACCCCAAGATCGAGGCGATCTCGCCGGGTCACCTGAAGCACGCCGAGACGGTTCGCTGCGCTGACGGGTTCAGCATGTCGGTGCAGGCCAGCCGCTTCCACTACTGCTCGCCGCGCGAGAGCCACGGCGGATGGTACGAGGTCGAGGTGGGCTTTCCGAGCGCCAAGGTCGAGGCGTTCATGCCCTACATCGACGGTTCTGACGTTGACCCCACCGAGACGGTCTACGGCTACGTTCCGCTTGAGATCGTCGCGCAGGCCGTGATCGACCACGGCGGCATCAAGGCTACCGCTGCAAGCTCGGTGGGTACGGCGGAAGCCGTGAACCCTGACCCCCTATCCGACAAGCTGGGGGCTGCGTGATGGCGAACGTCATTCTTGCTGCTGTCGGCACCCTGCTGCTCGCGGTGTCGCCGCTGGTTACTTCCTCGGTCAGCGAGGGCCATGCGCGGGTGGGCCGGTATCTGCTCAACGGCTTGGGCGCGATCTGCCTTTTCGGGGCGTGGTCATGACCAGCCCGTCTCTCACCGCCCTACAGGTAGAAAAGGAGTTCGCCATGCCTGAAGATCAGGGTGCAGTCGCGCAAGACGCGCTCCTACCTACCGAGGGTCAGGATGCGGCTGCTGTAGCTGAACGGCCTGCCGGTCATTGTGTCGATGAGGACGCGTGGACGAGGTTTGTGGCTCGCTACGGCCATCAGGATCGCACTGAGCTTGGCATGGGCCACATGACGGACTTCGAGCTTGCGAACGCGCAGTTCATGGCGGACCGCAACAGCCTCGACCTGATCGTATTCCAGACCGCTGCGAAGGACCGCATCCGCTGGCTCTCGATCCAGTTGGCCAACGCCCTCGCCCACCAAGCCCCCGTCAGTCCCGCTGAACAGGTGGAGACGGACTGGATCGAGTGGGCTGGCGGGGAGAATCCGGTTCCAGGGAAGGAGGTTCGCGTCCGACTGAGAGACGACACTGAAAACGAGGGATGGTCGGAAACCTACGCGTGGGCATGGTTCGCGCCGAACAGCGACTGGGAAGAAGACATCATCGCCTACCGCGTCCTTCCCACTCCTCCTGCGGAAGGGGCGGGACGATGAGCGATCCAACGCCCGAGCAAATCGAAATGGTCGCTGACCTGATCGAAAAGCACACCTACGTCATGTCGAAGCACAGCCCATCGCTTGCCCGCGTCGCTGGCCTGAACTCTTGCGCGACCGCCATCCTCCGCGCCCTCTCAGCAGTCCCTGATGATGGTTTTAGCGCACTCCCGGCTTCGCCGTCCGTCCCCACCGGAGACGCGGAGGGGGCTGTTCTCGCCCGGATGGTTGATCGTTTCCTGACGTGGCGTCTGCCCGCGAACTTCAATCCAGATGGCGGGGTCCACTTCGACAAGGAACGGCTGCACCCACAGCACTGGCCGAGCGGGACAAACCTGCTCGATCACACGCAGGCAACCGAAATGGTGCGGCACATGCTCGGAGGAAACGACTGATGGGTATCTCCGAGGCGCTGGCCCTTGAGGTGGCTGAAACATGGGAAACGATGGCCGAAATGGAGGCCGCACCGAAACCGGGACGCCGTGAAACCCTCCGGGAATGCGCCGACATGCTTCGGATGCTGGCCAGCAGAGCCACCCCCGCCACCCCCGCTGGGAGCAAATAGATGGGCGAGCCTTATACTCCGAAAGGTGAACACGGTTTCAGGAGCGCGATCGAATCCGAGGCTGCGCTGGCTGGCGTCCGTCAGTGGCGAGCCGATGCCATCGCGGCGGGCTGGACGCATGAGCCGACCTACGGCGAGAGCGAAAGCGAAGACCGGGCGATGCGCCTGCATGGTCCGCGCGGCTGGACCGCTCAGACGCTCGCCCGACCCCATGAGAGGGGAGGGGCCACCGCCATGATCTACGTGTGGGGGCCTGACGGCCTCGCCGTGGACGTGCCGCCGTTCTTCGACGAACAGGCGCTAGAAGCGGCCACGCGGCTGTGCAGCCGTTGCGAAGCGTCCGACGTGGAGACGCAGCGGGTTGGCTTCGCGGGTCGCGTCTGCGCCGCCTGCATCACTGATGCCCGCAAGGAAGTGGAGCGCCCCGGATGGACAAGCTGATGAACACCACCACAGAACGAGCCCCGGCCCTCGGTCTGACCACGCCGCTCACGTTCGGCAAGTACCAGGGGCTCACCGTCGAGTCGGTGGCGAAGTTTGACCCGGCCTATCTGCTCTGGATCAAGCAAAACGTCACCCGCCTTGAGTGGGCCGACGACGCCTTGGCCTACGCGAAAAAGGCGTGGTCGCGCGACTACCGGCAGAAGATGGACCGGCAGAACGCTTGGGCGTGGGGCTTTGGTCGCGATGCCCGAGACGCCCGCGACCGCCAGACCATGAAGCGCCTTCGTATCGAGATCGAAGAAAATGCCAGACACCGGAGGCAGCATGACTAGCACTGCAAACTCAGTGGGTACGGCGCGTAGCGACGTGAACCAAGCCCATCCCGCCCCAGAGCCAGTAGACCGGGCGAAGCTGGAACTGGCGTTGATCGCCTATCGTAATCGCATGGTCTCGCTCGATGTGGCCGTCAACACCATCCTTTCCCTTCAGTCTGGAGAGCGGTCATGAGCCAGGATCATCAGGGTTCATCGGCGAAGACGCCGATCCCCACCGAGATTGTTGCACGGCTGGAGGCTGCTTCCGTGGGCAGTCGGGAGATTGACGGTCTGCTGGCCCGTCACTTCTGCTGGCATCGCGTTGAGCCCCGCCATATGCGAGGGAGCGCGGGCGGCTGGATCGCACCAGAAGACTTCATCGGCCTCAACGGTGACGGCTCTCCGAAACTGGATGGCCTCCACGGAACCAGCATTTACCGCGATCCGCCGCGCCTGACCCAAAGCATAGACGCCGCTCTGGCTTTGGCTGATCGTGTTCTGCCGGGCGGGTACTGGCGCGTTCATCGTCTGCCGCCGCTGGAGGCCGTGTACGCGCCCTATTGGGCCACGTTCGGCCCTGCTGGAGGGCAGGAGGCCGCGACGGGAAACACCGCTCCGCTGGCCCTCTGCATCGCCATTTTGAAGGCCAGAACAGCCGCTGAAGCTGATGCGGTGGGTAGGAGCGAAGCGACTGCACAAAACACTACGGCTAATAGTGAAGGAGGGGAGTGATGGGCGAACCGACGAACAAGCCCTTCGCTCAGATGACGCGCGCAGAGTTGCTGGTGGAACGCGATCACTGGCAGCGCACCCATGACCAGAGCGCGTCCGAGGCCGCTCGGCGGGAAGCACGGCGGCATTGGAGCCGATGCGTCGAAACTCTCGCCGCAGCGAGCGGGAGTGAAACCCATGACCGCTGACCTTGGAGAACTGGAAAGGCTGTGTGCCCGGCTTCGCGAAGACACGTCGTCGCCCCATCACGGCGGGTGCGCCAACTGCGACAACGTGCTGAAGGAAGACGCCGCCGACATGCTCGAAGACCTGTCCCGCCGCCTTCGTGCTGCTGAAGGGGCACTGGAGGAGATTGCCGATCTGGCTTCGCTGTCCGTCGTTGGGGGTGATGACTTCGACAAGGGCGCCCGAGCCGCCAGACTTGAAGCGGCGGACATCGCCAGAGCAGCTCTTCCTATTGTAGGGGGGTCTGAATGATCTTCCTCGTATCTCTAGCCGTGTTTCTGATCCTTGTTATAGGGTGCCAGATTTCCATCCTGATGGATAAGGACCGCTAGGGAGCGTCAGTCCCTACATCGTCACCGATCAGGCCCGCAGCCTTCAGCAAGCCTATCTTGCGGTCATAAGCCTCCACGGCGGCGAATAGAGCGTCTAGCGGCCCACGAATCGGAAGCGGGACAATCTGCCAAGCGACGACAGGCAGGGAGTCCCGAACCTCTCGGACCTTGTTCGCGCTGACGATGATCGGGTCTAGCAGGGCGTCGATAGCGGCAAGCGGACTCATCAGGGCTCTCCGTACAATTGGGCTTCGGCAGCCCGTCGTCGCGTCAGTCCCGGCATCACCTTGCCGTCGTTCTTGTTCCACCGCGCAAACTGCGCCTTGGCCCCCGCATAGTCGCCCGCGTTGTGCATCCGCAGCAGCGTGGAGGTTCTCAGAGCCTGAGTGCCGACGTTGTAGGCAAAAGACACAAGCGCATCGAACTGGTTCTGTGTCGTCTTGGGAGCAAGGTTGGAAACCGCCTTTTCAAACGAGCCAAGGTCAGCCGCGAACCGCTCATCAGCCTGCTTTTGCGTCCACGTCATGCCAAGGCGAATATCAGGCCCCGTAGAGCCCCAACCTATCGTGTGCGGCCTGCCGTCAGCAGAGCCAGGATCAGCATAGGCCGTCAACTTGCACGACTCGAAAGAGTGGATCAGCGCAATGCCTTTAGGGCTGACGTGCTTTCCGCTCGTTACAACCCTGACGCCGTTGTGACCCGTCTTGGCGAGGAAGGCCGCGAGGGTCAGAACCCCTGCATGGCCGTCAACAGGAACGCCAAGCCACTCTTGGGCTGTTCGGGCGAATGATTCGTTATCAACGTCTTTCTGGCTCATTGCGGCCCCTCCACTGGCACGGGACTATCGGTATCGTTCATGACCGTAACCTCCTGCGGAGTCGAGTTTTTCACAGCCAGATTCGCGATAGTCTCGCTGGCCTGCTTGGACGTGGCCCACCGATACCCGCAATAGGCTCCAACAATGCCTCCGAGAATGCCGGAAGCGATAGAAGCAAGGATGGCGAGCTGGTTCTCTGGAACCGTCCGAAACACCAACGCCCACGCGATAAACGCGATGATCGCCAGCGCGAAGATGACGACTACAGCGTCAAGAACCTCGTAATCCTTCGCGCCCTTCACGGCAATTCTCCACCCTGACCAACCCGACCCATAGCGATGTTGCCTAGTTGGCGGTTCACGCCCTCCAACGTATGCCCTACCTTCTCAATGCCGTTTGTCGCGTGTTCCATCTGAACCTGGAGCCGAACCACCTTCTCAACCAACGCCGACTGATCTCCGATCTTGCGCTCTATCTGAAGGTCTTGCTCGACAATCCGAGCCTCCGCAGAAGTCATGCGCTGAGACAGTTTGCCGCCAAAGAACGCGACCACCCCTGTTTGCACAAGGATAGCCATCCCGAGCGAGAGCAGGGGCAACATACTGATGGTCATTGGCACTGGCTCTGCGTCCACGGTTCAGTCTTTCCTTGCGGGTTCGTCCGCTTCCTTATCGTCCGTCTCGGGAACCTTGCCCGCTGACACGCTGAGCAGGCAGGCAATCCACAGAGCGCCCGCGAGGGCGGCACAGCCAAGAAACAAAGGATCGCCCACCCCTCAATGCTCCCGGCCAGCCAATCGCCAGCAATTGCACGGCAAACAACGTATTCAGAGTTGTTGCATATTCAGGCCCCAAATACACGCCCTGAGATAGCATCCAGAAATAGATTGCGTCACAAAGTAGCATTGGGGGAACACAGCAGGCGGCGATCCAAGCCCACGGCGGCCCACCCTTCCGCAGCAGCCAGACAAAGCCCAAGCCCGACAGGATGCTTACAAAGGGCCAAGCCTCAGCGGGACCGAAACCCAGAAGCCAACCAGCGGAGAGCAACAGGGCGTACGGAAGGGCTCTCCGGTCAAAGAGGGACAGAGCGCAGACAACCGCCAACGCTATGCCGAAGCCAATCACTCGGGCGGGCCTTCCGGCTGTTCAGGACAAGCGCCCGTATGCTGCTTGTTGCAGATGGGGCAGAGCGGGGGAGGCGGTGGAGCGGGATGTCCCCCTGGTCCTTCATCGGTCATTGCACGGTCTCCTTACAGAATAAACCCGGTCATTCCGACCGTGAGAAACGCGCCCGAAGGCATAGAAGTTATGTTGTAAAATGCGCCCGTAGCAGCGTTGCGGACTTCCAGAACCATCCGCTTTGCGCTGACGCCGCCAACGGTCGCATCATACACCAAAACCGCTACGTTGAGCGCCGTCGTCGTGGTGTTGAGAGTGAGGAAGGCGCTGACGGTTTGGGTCGCTTCGGCCTGAGGATTGGTCGTGTTCAAAGCGACTTGACCACCACTTCCGAGAATCGACGCGCCAGCAGCAAAAGCAGCCGCGCCCGTAGGCGTGACCGTAAGGCTTGTGCTGGAGCCGGAAATCTTTGTGCAGTAGGTCCCGGCCAAACTGGCGTCCGCCAGAGAACCGATCCGGTGTTTGACCGTGCCTCCGTCGTTGTAGATTTGCACGGTGATCGCCTGATAAAGGGCGTTTCTCATCCTGAACGAACCGGACTGAACCTCTATGGCCGAGGAAATGGACCGGCCAGAGAATGTCAGGGGGCTCGTCCCGCCTTGGTAAAGCGATCCTACCTTAAGGATGCCGTTGGTGATGACCACAGGGGTTCCTGTGACCAACAGGACAGCGGCCCCAAGAGACCATTCATCATAGACGCTTATGTCAATCTCGACCAGATGACTGAAAACCGTCCCGCTGGCTGACGAGATTACGTACTTATCTACATGACAATTGCCGCTCATCCGCAGGGGAATACCGCCCGTAACTGTCGCTTCGATCTCCATTTGATCGACCAAGCAGCCAAGGAGGTCTAGCCCGATAATGTCCGCAGGGCCGTTGGTGATCGCCCCCGTCGTGCCTTCACCGGCCTGCATGCTCTCGACGCAGAACACCTTGTTGGCCGTGCCGGTGATGTAAACATTACGGCGGCAGCTTTGGCCCGTCAGGTTCTGGAACCGGCCCACGTTGGCGTTTACGTTCCACCCGTCGCCGTTGATGAAGTCGCGGACAATAACGTCCTTAAGCAGCCCCTCCGTTCCGAACTGAGCGTTCGGGCCGCCCCCGTTGCCGAGGTATATACCCGACGTAATAGCCGCGTTGTTCCGCCCATAGACAGTGAAGCCCGACAAGTTGATTTTCGCGGCTTGCCCGTTGTCGGTGATAAAGCGTCCCGTCGATCCAGTCTTGCACCAGAAAGCGGACGTGTGGGAACCGGTCCCGATGATGCAAGTCGTTGGATAGAGCGTCAGCGGGCCGGTCAGGAAGTTCTTGGCCGTCATGAGGATAGCGCGAGCAGCCGCCGCACCGCCGCCGTAAGCCCAATCAATCGCGGCCTGGATTTTCAGCGTGTCGTCTGTTCCGGTTCCGGTTCCGCTGTCATAGTCGCCCACCGCGCCGAAGTCTTCAAACGTGCGGAAGTCGGTCAGCTTGGCTTGAACTGTGCGATCAACTGACCCGGTTACATCCGCGTTGAATCCCACAAGGTCCGCGCCGTCTGGTTCGGCAAACGCGTCCTGAACGTAGTCGAGCAGCATAGCGGCTGTTACCCGCTTGAGGGGACCGGGCGAGCGATAGGCCGCCAGAACGTCACCGCCTTGAACGGGTGCGGTGAGGGCCGAAAGCTCGGGATATGTCTTGCGAGGAATCTGAGCCATCAGGCACCCACCACATCAAAGAAGACTTCTGTAACATCAATGGCCGCGCCAGCGGCGGTTACGACCGTAAACTGAAATCCGGTTGTCGCCCGCGTTGCGTCCGTCACACGGCACAGCGCCGTGAAGTTACCGCTGATGCCGAAAACGACGGCAAACGCAGCACTAGCCAATGCCGTTGAGAATGTGACCGTATAAGCCCCCGTCCCCGTCCGGGAAATTGAGACATTTCGTCCGGCGATCAGCGCGCCAGATGCTCCCGTGATGGCAGCCCACGCCTTGCGCTCATTGGCGTAAGTACCTGCTGCCGTCAGATAAAATTGCTTCGCCGCATCACCCGCAGCAGCAGCCGGAGCAAGGCCCTTCGTCCCGCCAGAGCCGGAATCGCCCACGACGTTGTTAAGCAGGGCCGTGGCCTGCGTAACGGTCAGGTCTTCAACCGCGCCCGTCCCCGCCGTTGTGCGGCCTTTGAACGTCGCCGTGGCTACGGTAGCCAGCTTGGCATTCGAGAACGACGCGTCAGGGACCGTCACCGTAGAGGTAAACGTTGCCGCTCCGTTGAATGTCTGCGGACCAGTAAAAGTGCCTGTAGCAGCCACCGTGAGCGTGTCGCCCGAAGCGTTTCCAATGGCCGTATCGCCGTTGACCGTCAGGTTTCCGGTTACGGTCAGGTTCCCCGTGATAGAAGGCGAGCCCGCAAACGTTACAGCAAGCGGGAAGGTGACGCCCGTATCAGTCCACACCATCGCCGCAACACCGCCAGCAACAATGGCTCCGCTATTCGCAGCGGGGAAATAGACGCCCGTATCATCGTCGCTGATCGCGGCAATGGACGGGGAGGCGAGAAGGCCGTTGGAGACCGTGATCCCCTGAGCAAACGGAATGACCGTGGAAGCCGTAGTCTGACCGTCGTTAGCCAGCGACTGACTAAGCGCCGTGGAAATGTCAGAGAGCGTCGTATTCCAGTCGTCCGACAGAATCGCCGTGTCGGGCGTTGCGGGATTCCAGGTATTTGCTGGGGGCGTGTAAGTGCCCGATCCGTTCCGACTCACGTCTAGTCCTCCTGCCCTGCCGCGACGGCGACGCCGGTACGGAAACGGTTAGCGCCACGGGGGCGATTGATAGCGCGGGTCAGACGGGCGCTGAACTCGTCCGAGTTGGCAAGCAGCAGATCAGCCAGAGCGTCCGCATTGCGGCGAGCGGTCCAATCATCAATGGACCCGGCGATACGGCCCGGAATACCCATCGGGTTGGTGATCGATTGAGCCGCAGCGTTTGCAGCGTTCCCGCCCCGCATCTGCCCGATAAGCTCGTTGTTGAACGACGTGTTGGAGCCGCCAGCCTCGCGTTGACCCGTCGCTTGCAACGCCTCGACCAGATCGCGCAAGTCACGGCTTGCCATCGGAGCCGCCGTATCGACCGCGCCCATGATTGTTTCATTCTGGATGGGGTTGCCGAAGGTCTGAGCCGCAAACTTGGCCCCGCCGAACGCATTAGCGCCGCCGACATTGGATTGATTGGCTTCCGCAGCGGATCGCGCCAGATGCTGACGCACAAGCGGCCCTGCGACGTTCGGATCAACTTCGTTCATGAGACGAAGGGCTTGCGTGGTTTCCGCTGCTTGGCCTTCAAAGGGCTGAGACGGGAACAGGGCTTGAGTCTGACCGGCAAGGTTCGGCTGAACCTCGGACTGACCGGCAATGGCTCCGATTGGCCCGCGACGAAGCGGCTCAACAAAGGCCTCACGACCTGTCGCAACCGTTTGCCGTGCTGTCGCAAAGTCAGGCGAAGCGTCTCCAGCCAATTGACGAGCAAGAGACGCCGCCTGCTCGCGCTGAGAGGCCAGCGTATTGTTGCCGGTCGGGTTCATCACGCCCGGACGCGCCTGCCCCTCCATCGTGTCGAGTTGCTGAATGACGCGATTGACGGTTGAAAGGTCTTCAGGGCCTCCGCTCACCAATGCGGCAAGCTCCGGGTCGCCCATCAGTTGATCTGATGCAAGACGGTACGATGGATTGGCTTGCAGCGTCGCCAGATCATCAGGCGCAAGCGTCTGCCCCGGAAGGCGGCCATAGAACGGGTCCGCACTCTCGTTCACGCGCTGGCGCATGGTGTTGAGAACGCCGCCCGCCGCCTCTTGAGCCTGCCCAGCGACTTGCGGACCCGGAACCGACGGGCTGATCTGATCCAACACGTTCGCAATCGCAGCATTCACCGCGTTGGGACGCTCAGCCATTGTCGGAGCCAACCGCGACGTTGCGCCCTCCACAACCCGTTGGACGCGGCCCAAACCGGTCCCGCCGCCCGTCACTTGCTGAAGGGCCTCCGCATTGGTCAGGGGGACAGGAGAGCGAGCGCGGAGAGCCGCAGCCATCGCCAACTGTTCCGGCGTTACGCCTCGGGCCGCGCTGTTCAGCACGTTATCCGCACCCCCGCGAATAGCCGTTACGCCGCCAACCCCCAAACCGCCCGCAAACCCCCCGGCCATGCGAGCGATTCCTTCACCCATAGAGCCCTCTTGGCCTCCATTGAGCATCCTTGCGCCTTGTCCCGCTGTCTCGCTGGTCAAGGCCGGAACCAGAGCAGACGCGATCTTGGTCCCCACACCTCCGGGCGTGAACGCTCCCGGAAGGAACTCCCCAACCGTCCGCGCATACTCGCCGGGAACGGTCTGGGGCTGATAGTAGTCGCGGCCCAAGCCCTGACGGATGCCCTCGTTCAGTTGCTCGCCAGACGGGCCAAACAACTGCGGACCCGCTCCGACCATCTGAGCCAGCGAACCCGGAAGCCCCACAGCGCCCGTAATGCCCTCTACAACGCCGGTCGGAAGCGACTTCGCCATGTCCTCCGCGACGCTCTGCGGACGAACCAGAACCCCCGGCGACTGAGGCTCATCACCCGCCTTAGCCACGCCTTCAGTCGGATCAGACGGGAGAGCGTAAACAGTCCCATCAGGGCCGCGAACCCACATACCGCGAACCAGAGCAGCAGCGTCCTCACGTGCGATGGTCGCCAGATCAATGGGATCATCCTCGGTTCCCGCCGCGCCAAACGCTATACGGTTCAACTCCGCATCATCGACCATCGAAATGTCGTCAGCTGATTGACCGTTTTCCACGCCATGAATCGCGTCGTACAGGGCCGATTGCACAGCCGGATCAGACAGGTTCAGCGGCGCGTCAGGCTCCACGCCAAGTTGTTGCGAAACACGCGCCACATAAGCCGCCGTGTCGTTTTCCGTGGACGGAGCCCAATCAGCAATGACCTTGGCGACAGTGTTTCGGCCTGTCTCCCCGTATCGCTGGAGCAGGCGCAGATTCGCGTTCTTGCCGTTTTCCGGCGTGTCGAAAATGGCGAAGCGTCCGTCTGAGCCCGCATATCCTGGCAGTCCCTTGGCAAAATCCCCGTCCTCGACATTGCCCGGATTGTTGTTCCGAACGCCACGCGGGGAGCCGAGATTCATCAGCGCGTCAAGTTGCGCGTCCGTCAGTTGGGTGATGTCCTGCGGAATGGGACCGGCCATTATCGACCGCCCTGACGGCGACGCAGTTCCGCCGCCGCCTGTTCTGGCGTGAAGGTCTGACGCAGTACGTTGCCGTTATTGCCCGATGGCCGTGCAGCGGGGCGCGCGCCTTGCGGACGGGATGGAGCGCGGCGGTCAGTTCCGCCGCCCGGAACCGGACCCGTCCAACCGAACGCCTCGCGCGTGGACGGAGGCAGAATGTCGTCAAAGGCCCCCTCTCCGAATGTGCGATTGACCAGCGGCGCATAGCCCAAGGCCCGCTCTTGGAACGTCCGGTTTTGGGCTGCGAAAATAGCATCGCCCGCGATCTTCATCTTGTCGCGGATTTCATCGTTCAGGCGTCCGCTGGAGGTGAGGTACGCCGTCAGGCCTGCAATGCCGCCTTCAAGGCCCGCCGCCCGCAGTTGGGTCGTAACGTCGCCCTCGCGCACCACGCCATCATCAACAAGCTTCTGGAAACCATTGATTGCCGCCACGTCTCCGGGGCCGTTGCGTTGAGCGACACCCGAAATAAGCGAGTTGTGAGCGCGTTGAAGCGCCGTCGCCTGGTCCAGAATGGGCCGGATTTCCTGACGCACCGCCGAAAGCTCTTGGAACGAGCGGCTAGGCGATGTGATGTCTTCACGGCCCCCGCGTTGGGGGCGCAGCGTCCCGCCGACCAGTTCGTAGCCTTCAGACGGCTTGTTGACCACCGACACAACGCCAGACGGTGAACGCGACAGAAGAGTTCCAGCGGGAGCGCCGTATTCGTTGTTCTCGCCCGCAACAAACGTCTGGCTTTGTGCAGCCTCGGGAACGCCTTCGTCGCCAAACAGCGGACGAGAGTTGCCGCGCTGGTCGCGGATATACTGGACGCCGTTAACCGAAACGTCCTTCCATTCGGAAGGCGCAGCGGCGCGCAACTGAATCTCTCCGTACAACTGTTGAGCCCACGCAAGCTGACCAGGATCGCCGCTATTGATCGCCTGACGGATAAGTGCGGCCTCTTGGGGCGTCGGACCATCAGTGTTGCTTTGCGGAGGCGGGGCCGATTGAGGCGCAGCAGGTGCGGGTGTTGGGCTAGGTGTTGGGGTTGGAGCGGAAGCCGCGACCGGAGAAGCGGCCTGCGGAGCGGACGGCATTACGCCCTGCATGGTCGGACCCGGCGTGGGAACAGACGGATTCGGAATAGGAGCCGGAGCAGCCGGTTGTGGCGCGATAGCGTTAGCCAACACGGGGCCTTGACCGACAGGACCGGGAGAGACGGGAGCGGGGGTTGGAGAGGCCGAAGGAACGCCACCACCAAGGCCAGCAAGAAGCGAAGCCCGTAGAGCGTTGTCCCGCGTGTCGCGCTCGGTCTTCACCGCCTTGTCAGCGCGATTGGCTCCGAACTGCGTGATTCCCTGAGCCAGCAGACGGGCCGCAAGTTCGCCATAACCGCCCTTGATTTCGGTCGGCTGGCGCTGTTCCTCCAGCATTTTAGCCAGCAGGGCGCTACGGCGTACAGCCGGACTTTCAAGCGGACGCGGCGCGGGCATAGGCTCACGGGCCATTTAGCGCGCTCCCCAAGCACCGAGGCCAGCAGACCCGAGACTGAACAGGCCGCCCAACATGCCCTGTTGCTGCTGCATCTTCGTTTGGTAGTTCTGGTTTTGCTGGTTCAGCGCGAGACCCTGAGCCCCGAGAACATCGGTCTGACCAACGCTGGTTGGCGTGTATTGGACGCCTTGCGGCATTCCGACCTGACCCGTTCCAAGCAGGGCTTGAAGTTGAGCAAGCGGTTGGTTCTGGACATAGGCACGCTCTTGAAGGCCCTGCGTCCGCGCCTGATTGTTGAACGTGGAGCCCGCTAGGCCCTGCTGAATGGCTCGCGCCTGTTCAACGCCGCCTTGGTTCAGAGAGTCAGCCCGCGCCTGTCCGTAGGCGTCGTTACGATCCCGGATCAGGTCTTGGCGCAGATTGCGGGTTGCGTCGCTGTTTGCACCCAAGCCCTGAGCGGCGAGTTTCGCGTCTGTCGAATCCTCGATTTTCTGCCACTGCGGGTCCAGACGGCGAGTCGCCTGCTGATAGGCGTTGTCCTCGTACTTCTGACGGTCAAACGCAGCGGGGTCGAATCCTTGCAGACCCGGAAGCCCTTCGGTGTTCAAGCCTTGGCCTAGCGCGTCATTGACCCGCCCAAGCTGCTGACCCGCCGTGTCCAGAGCGCCGCCATAGACAGCCGTGGAGCGGTCATAGTTCTGCTGTTCGGGTTGGGAAAGCGCCGTCTCTTGGCGGAAGCCTCCGGGAGCAGACGGATCAGCGACATAACTCACCGAGCCTTGTGGACCTCGGGAATTTATGAGGTTCAACTTTTGTTGGGCTTGCGCCGTCTGCATATTCGCGGCGCTTTGAGCGTTCGCAAGCTGGACCGGATCAGGTGCTGCGGGGGGCTTCGGTTTCGACATCTACGCGGCCTTTATTGAAGCGATGGTTTTGCCATTCGCTTTTGAGAAGGCCGGATATGATACAGTCGTCATCACCGTAACCACGTCGCACAGTCCCCTCGTGTTTGAACCCAAACTTTTGGAGGAACTGGCGAGCCCGACGCAGTTTCTTGGGCGTTAGGCTGGTGATCCGCTGGCAGTCGAGCTGGTCGAAAGCGTAGCTGAGTATGCCCGTCACTAGGTTAGGCGTCAACCAGTTGGGCCGGATCGCGGCAAAACTTACCTCTATGTTCCGGTACTGAGGTTGATACGAGTTAAAAACCACGCCGCCAATGAGCGTATCGTTCTTGTCCACGACCCCGATTGCCTCGCACGGCCCCCAATCCAGACCATGCCCGATCTGGTCTGCAACCCATTGAGCGACTAGCGGAGAGAAGGGACCGCTGATCAAGCGCATGGCTTACAACTGCCCGCCCGTCTGGTTCTGGTACTTCACGTTGAAGGCGATGATTTCCACGGCTGCGTTGGTGTTCCGAGCGGCCTGAACCACCACAAGCCCGTCACCGTCATACGAGACGATTGAATCGTCTTCATCCCCTACGGCAAGGTCAATGTAGAGAACCGGCGTGGGCTGGACCCTCAGACGAACCGCGCCGCAATAGCCAATGCCGGTCACGCTCGTCCAACTGTCCCGCGTCTGGACGCTAGGGGACCATAGAGCCACATCCCACAGACCCGAATCCCATTGACCGCCCGTCGTGGTGATCGACGTGGGAACAGCGGTCGGAACCCGTTCCTTGAAGTCCGTAATGACCTCCACAGCCGGAGCGATGTCCGAGGCAATGCGAAGGATGGGCTGAAGCATCTCGAATTTCTTCAAGCTCCCCCGCGAGCCGAAGTAGTTGAACGCCGTCTTGATGTCGCCCGTGATCCCGTTCGTATCGTCCGCATAGCCGGTGTCCCACAGGTACACGGCCCCGGCCCCGCCGAAATACATTTGGTCATTCGCCACCGCCCAACAGAATGCATCAATGCCGGTAAAGCGACACCATGCGCCCGTCTGGACGTTCTGAACGTATTGCTCAGACCGGGAAAGGCTCGCCGTGGGGACGTTGAAGATCGCCAGCGTTCCCTTGGTGTAGAGAGCGCCTTCCCAACCGAAATTGCCTCGATACTGCTGCGTCGCCTTCTGAAAGGCGTTCTGGATTTTCTGCGTCAGGGCAACAAGGTTCTCTTGCGCCCGGTCCAGCTTCAGGGCCTGCGACAGAGGTACAACGCCATCCGTCGTCAGAAGCATCAGGTCGGAGCCGTACTTGATCAAGGACCGGCGCGAGAGAGGCAAGCCAAGGTCATACACCCCAACCAAAGCCCAACTATCGGCGTCCGAGGGATCAAGGCCCTGGTAGACTGCAACCTGGCCCTGCGTCGTGACGAACACCGCCAGATCGTCAGCACCTGAACCGCCGTCCAGCGTCCACGTCGCCTGACAGAGGATAGAACCGCCCTTGTCGAATATCGGGCCAAGGTCCAGCAGATTCGCCTCACCCTGAATGGCGAAGGGCGCAAGGAACCAAACCCGCAGACTGTCCTTCTGGACGAAGAACAGACGGCCCTTGTGATCCATCACGTCGATCAGCGTCCGAGGATCAAGCGTGATGACCCCTGACGTTCCGGTGATGGCCGAATCAACGAAGGATGATCCTTGGTAATAGACGGGAGCCACCGCGCCGTTAGCGGCGATCAGGAACGTTCCTGCGTCGTTGGCGAAGTTGACCCACTGCCACCGCGCATTGCCCGAGCCGCTGTAGACCTCAATCGGCGCGTCGTTCTGGTTGGACACGTCATAGATCGACCCGCCACAGGCCGCGAAAATATCATCTGCAACAGACGTGGTTCCGCCGCGCCAGACCATGATTGTCTCGGTCGGAAGAGGAAGCCCCTCCTGCCACGGGATATAGCCCTTGCGTAGTTCTACGTAGCCAGCGCGGGGAATGAAGTTGTCGAGGATCACCGCATTCTCTGGCGGCATGTTAGCCAACGGAGATTGCGCGTCCCACCCCCCCACAGGGGCAGGGATAGCCTTACCGATGGTCACGCGGTTCTGATTGACCGGCTGGAGGGCCTGACGCCCTGTACGCTGAACAGCCTGTCTCATAGCGCGACCCATGCCCCCGAACGGTTCTGATAACCCTGCGTCCCGACATAGAACAGTCGGCCATCAGGGGAAAGCGCGGGATCAGGCAGCGCAGAGCCATACGAAGGCGCATAGTCAGCCAGAAGCGTATTGATCCGCTTGCGCTGCGTCTCTTGGTTCTTGGTGTCTGAGATACGGAGAGCGAGAACCATTACGGACCAGGGAAGGAGCCGACAGGCATGTTAGGTGACAAAAGGTACGCGCCGTCACCTGTGGTCGTAATCATGCCGTTGCCGCCGTCGCGAGCCTGCCTCTGTTGGCGTTCGCTCATGTACGTGCGGTAGTCTTCCGAATATTCCAGCCCTTTGGACTTCAGGAAGCGCCACCGAAGGCCAAGGATGATGATCTTCTCATCCAGATACGACGTGTCGGTGTCGGCCTCATAGTCCGAGCGCGCGACGGGAATCGTGTCGTCGCTGTAAACCCAATCCTTCGTCACATACTCGTAGGCGATGGTTTCGCCAGCGGCGGGCGTTGGCGTGATCAGAAACTGACCGTCTCGCTCAATGAAAGCAAGGAATACGCGATTGAGTTGGGGTTGGGCCTGAATCGCCTGCCATTGCTGGGGCGTTATCGGACCAATCACCGACCGCTGTTGCGAGCGGTTGAAGAAGGTATTGGCGCAGAACCTGTCCCAATCAGCCGGAACCGCTGTAGCCTGTGCAGGCGTCGCAGCCGTTACGAACGTGTGCTGCTTACGCATGACTTGCCAGTCATACGATCCGGCAAGTTCGTTACCCTCCTCGTTGGCAAGCTCGTAAAGCTGCTGAACCTGAACGTCAGTCGAGGCGACGACTTCCGTAGGAACAGGGAGGGACAGAAGCCGACAGGTCTTCTGGACGACAGTGAGGAGCGACAAGGCCTAGCCCTTCTGTTTGGGTGGACGGCCCCGACGCGGAGCCTCTACGGCTGGCGCTGCCCCTCCCGGCACTCCATCGTGGTCATGGTCAAGCTGCGGAAGCCGTCCCTTGTTGAACTGCTCCCACGCGCCCTTGTGATCTTCCTTGTCGGCCTTCGTCGCCTTGCGCGGGCCAATAACGCTTCCCGAGTCGATGACGAAGCGGAACATGGTCACGCCTTCATGCTCAAAGAATTGCGGACCCGGAGAGGGGCGCGCGTCACGTTCCACGGTCGCGGTCATGCGGCTTGATCCTGTTTGCGGGGAAGGAGGGCGGAAAGCTCTTGAACCTGACGCTCAAGCGCCTCACGTTTAGCCGTCTCAGCGGCAAGCGTGGCCTGTAGCTCAGCCATCGGAGCCATGTCCTCGGACTGCTTCAGCCAGACCCGCGCCTTCTCGCGCAGAGCGTTTCCGCCCATCGGCATGACCTTGCCAAGCTGAAGATCGGACAGACCGGCCAACGCTTCAACGGTCCTGACTTTCTCACTGGAAAGCTGCATCGCAATCGCACGGCTAATCGGAGGCCAATCATTCAGAGGCGTCCCGTCTGTCGGCGCTTCCTGATTGGCGAGGAAAGCAGCCCACTTGTCAGGCCAACGCTCCTTGTGGTGGTCCTTCACCTTCTCATGAACCTCGGAGAGCTTGTCGCCCGGAATCATGATTTCAACATAGGCCACCTCTTCCCAAATGGCGCGGCCCTGCTTCTCGCTCTCGAAATTGTTCTGAACGGCCTTCATGTAGAAGACCGGAATCAGGTTGTCTCGTGCAGTCTCGGTCATCAGACCCTCCAATCTTGACTATAGCGCGGTTACGGGTTGCGGTCCATGTAGATGCCAACGCCGCTGACGAAGGCAAACCACAGGACGGCGGCGATAATAACGGCAACGATCATGATGGGCTCCTCATGTAAACAGTGTCGTTTCCAATGCGTGTGACCCGCTGATAACCCGGCAGATCAGCGACAGACCCCAACCCCTTTTCTTCCAACACGATGATAGGCGAGAACCTTGCAATTGTCGCCCTCGCGCCCTCAATCGCATCAGCTTCGGCCCCCTCAATGTCCAACCAGATCAAATCGCACTGATCCAGCGACAGGCCATCAATCGTCATCACAGGAATGGGACCACTCGGAACCGTCTTGTGCGCCCCGCAGTTATCGGGTTCAACTACCTGAACCGAACACGTCCCCGCCGTCGCTCCAAGCGCGGCCTTGAATATGGCGATTGATCCTTGAGTCGCGTTCTTGGAAAGACAAGCAAGGTTTTCCGCGTCTGGCTCAAAGGTAATCACGCGGTCAAAAAACGCCGCAAGCGCCATCGGGTAAACGCCGACATTGCCGCCCGCCTGAACGCAGACCCGTTTTTCCTCGACCAGCGGAAGAACAAGGGGAAGGGCTTCCGCGCACTGTGCGACTATTGCTGGCCTAGCCCTAACGTCCGCGTCAGGCCACCAAAGCCCGTCAAAAGCCCTCACCGCAACAGTCTCCCCATATCCGGTATCAATCCCTTACCGTGAGCCACCACCTTAACGCCGTGGTCCCGCAGATACAAAAACTGCTGCTGGAACTCCATCGCCTGCCTGATCATCCACCGGGCGCAAGTGTAGGTCTTTCCGGCTATCGTCACCAACATGGTGGCCTCGCCGTCGTTCAGGCCCTGCGGATAGGCGTGATGTTGACCCTCTGAATACGAACTGTCGAACCCATACAGGTGAATCTTCCTGTACCCCGACAGCCAAGCCAGATTGATGGCCCTGAGCCCCACGGTCCCGCCACCAGGAACAAAGACGCACGGCCTCTGGTTCGGCCCTTCATCAAACCACGGGTCGATTATCTCCCTCAGTTCGTCCCCCGAACCCATGCCGTTGTGCCACAGAACAACATCATGCCCCGAAAGAGCGTCAAACACGCACGGATGAACCTGAGAAGCGATGAAGTAGCGCACATCTTTAGGCGCATCCTCGACCATAGACAGGTTTTCTTCCCGCGCATCCAACATCACATGGGCGTCAGGCCTGATCCCCTTCGCCATGAGAAACCGCAAGGCGTTGTTCACGGTGATGATCTTCGCGCCCTTGCGTTTCCAGTCGCGGATTGCCCGCACACTGTCCGAAAGCGAGGGACCGCCGCCGACGATGACGCACGGCTTGTCCTGCTCTCCGAAGCCCGAGAACCACGGAACATCCCGCAGGACATTGGCGCGGACGTTGTTGTAGGCGAACTCATGGGAGACGTTCATTCCCTTAAGTTCTGGCATGGCCGTGAAGCCGCCGACCCTCCACACGCCCGGAACCCATCCCTCCGTCACGTCATGGGGCTTGGGCTCGCCGTGGAACACGACCGCTTTTGACGTATCAGGAGGCCATGCAACGGCGCTGCGGTAGGAGACGAACCATTCAGCCGGAAATGGCTCCCATGCGCTTACATGGCTGATCCATTCCTGGTCCCCGCCGTTGACCTGACCGGCAGGCAAGAGGCCATGCAGAATGTCAGTTGGACGGTCGATTATCTCGGGTCCGAACCGGTCCCATATCGCCGCGTGTTGGCCGTGCATCCAATGCATGACGCTGCTGTTATATGTCGGCCAATGCCAGTCCTTGATGATGCCTAGCGGAAGCTCCTCAAGCCGTCCCGTCACGCATACGTCTAGGTCCATATACAGAATCTTGTCGCCGCCCCGCCACGGCATATCAGGCGAGAACAGAAACACCTTCTGCCACCAACCCGGCAGATCGGGATTGTGCGGAATGGCCGCGATGCCTTCGGGAAGGCTGTCAGGATCGTCCGTCAGGCACCAATGGCGTTGTTCCTCGTCCAGATGGCGGGCAATGCCGTCATGAAGGCGTTCGACGTACTCAGGGCCGTATTTCGTCCCGACGCGGACGCTGACAACGTGGATCATGTGGCCGCTCCAAAGATACCCGAGTTTCCCGGCATGATCGCTGGCTCTTTCGCTGTGCTGCCTTGTTGTTTGGTCAGATGCCAATGCCCGCATTCAGGGCAGACATAGGGCCACAGAGGAACGCCGGATGTCGCCTTGTAGGCTCCAAGGATGCGGGCGCGCGCTTCAGTCGGATAGCGGCCCTTCTTGCGGCAGTTACGCTGGCTTAATGTTCGCTTCACGCTTCCCTCCAAAAGCAAAACGGCCCCCAACCGAAGTCAGGAGCCGCTAAGCTATCACCAAGCCCCAGTGGAGGCTAGGGAAAGGGACAGACGCTTACAGCGCGGTTTTCTTCGCCCAAAAGTACTGCGAAGCGGTAACGCCGCCCGTGGTGTTGACCGTCCAGCCAGCCGAACCAGAATCCGACGACGCAGAGCCGCCAGTGCCGATCAGGATGGTTGCCGTAGAGGCCAAAGCCTCGGAAGCACGGACGTACAAGTGGCTGCGCCCGTCGTTCGCATTGATGCGAGTGTTGAGCGCAAAGGCCGGGGTGGACGATTTCGCGTCCAGATCAATCCCCGCAGTCGGAGTGGTCGAGAAGACCGTTGCGGCAGTCGATGCCATGTCTTTGCTCCTTTCGGGGGCTTAGTCTTGGAAGAGGACGCCTTGCAGGAAGGCGTTCGAGAGGGTCATGTTGCCAGCCCACACGATAGGCTTCACCGTCGCATCCTGGTTGATCGAGTTGACCGACTCAAGCGGGACGATGTTGCGGTTCGAGTGCGGACGCCAATGGATATACTTGGTGTCAAGCATATACATGTGGTTGGTCGGGCAACCGCCCGCAGACGAACCAGCCACGCCAGCCGCGCCCGAACCGAAGCCGTCCAGAACCACGTCGGCGTCCATGTATTTCAGCGAGGTAAAGCCCGCCGAAGCCATTTCGTCCGAGGTGATGCGCTGAATGGCCTGAAGGCTGCTCAGGTAGAAACCGTAGTAGTTGGTATCCGCCAGAATCAGGTCAGGACGATCCGTGCCGCGAACCAGCTTGAAATACAGCGAGTTCATGAAGCGTTGGATGTTGGCAGCCGAGGCAGCCGAACCGCCGTCCGTGGACGCTTGGAATTTCTGGTTGCGCCAGAAGTTCCACGTCGCACGGTTGATGCCGCCGACAGTGCCGGTGGTCGGGTCATCCGCCACAAGCAGTTGCAGACCGCCGATCTGCTTCCCGCCCGAGGCCGTCCCGTTGGAATACATGTCCAGCCACAGGTTGTTCTTCATCGTGTCTTCGGCATTCTGGATGCGCGAAGCCAACAGGTCGATGATCGCTTCCGTGCCGGTGTTGATCACCGAGCCTTCAAGGCCCGAAATCGTCACGTTGACGGCAGCTTGCTTCCAGTCGAACTCAGCAGCCGTGAACACGTCGCTGGGCGAGATGTTCAGGACTTCGTAGCCCGAGTAACGTTGGTAAGTGACGTTCTCGGCGTATGCCAGTTCCTGCACGATGGTCCGACCGCCATCGACTTTCTTGATGGTCCCGCGCTTGTTCATGCGGTTCAAGAGGGCAATGTTCTTGGTCATGTTGTCAGCCAGCTTGCCCGTGCGCGAACGCAGGGTAGTCGTGACCAGTTCACTCAGATTCGGCGATGCCATTTTTTAGTCCCCTAGGCCTGACCCGAAAGCTCCGCGAGGGAAGCCCGGATGTCATCCTCAATTGATGAATTAGCGTTGGTCGCGGGCGTCCTCGGTTGAGCCGGAGAACCCGTCACTGACACCGCCGCAGCCTTCGCTCTCGCAACCTGAGCCGGGTCCTTCGTCACCTGAGGCGTCTGCAACAGGGGGCGAATGTCCGGGCGCATCCAACAGGCCATCTCGTAGGCTTCCGGCAAATCCTTGGCCCTGCCTTCCCGCAGAAGCACCGCCATATCTTGACGGACATTCTCGGCATACAGGTTCTTCGGATCAGAGAAGAACGATTCGACCTGAGAGACCACAGGGGCCGATTGGGCTTCCTGCAATCGTTGCTCAAGCTGGCTGAACTTTGCCAGCAGTTGATCGTATTGAGGGCTGTTCCCTTGAGGCTGAGCCGTATCAGGCTGTCCTTGGGGCTGGGCCAGAGAGACGCCGTAGGACTTCGCCAGAAACTCCAAACCCTGTTGAGGGTTCTTCTCCAGCAAGTCTTGCGCCGCCAGAAGCGTCTTGATCGCCTGAGTTTCGTCCAGACCCTGCGCAGCCCATAGAGCGCGCCGGGGGGCTAGAATATCCTCTAACGGCTGATACCGCTTCAGTTCGTTCGCGCGATCACGGAAACCCTTCTCAACATCCTGCTCCCGCTTCAGAACCTCTCTCTGAACATCGGGATCAAGCGTCGCGAACTTGGCTTTCGCAGCCGCTGACCAGCTTGCCGGGGGTCGGATGGACTCTTGCGGAGTTTCCGTAGCGGCTTGCTGTTCGGTAGTATCTTGCGCCGTTTCCGCAGGCTTGGCAACAAACTTCCCGTCAGGACCGCGCTCGCGACCCTCAGAAGTCTTTTCTTCCTGTTCCTCGGGAAGTTCTACCGGCTCTTCGAGAACCGGATCGACTACCGTTTCCGCAGGCTCATCGCCCGCCAGCGCCTTGCGGATGTCGCCCGCAATATCGTCTTCCACGTTATCCAACATAGCCTGCCTCCACTTGCTCGATTGCTGTTTTGATGTCCTGCTTCATGTCCCGAACATCGGGGGTTGGTTCTCTCGGTGCGTCCATCGTGTCATTGCCGACGATGACGCAGCCCGCATCCTTTACGGCGCGCTCATAGGCTGACCTGGAATCGTAGAGCAGGCCGTTCGCGTGGTTCATGGTCGGGTCCATGCCGTCAGCGCGGATCGCTGGCATAGGCAGATCAGACCGGGCTCTGCGGAACTGCTCCATGCAGGCAGACGGCCACTCAGACGTAGAGTGGATGTCGCCGCACGACTTGCACTTGCGATATGTCGCTCTAGGCATACACCACGTTCAGGCCAAGGATTGCTCCAGCCGCAACCGCTGTGGTCCCCGCGTCCGCCGCGTCGGTGGTCAGGCCGTAGCCAATGCCCGTCGCGAATGCGAAGCCGCTGAAGGCGTAAGCGAACACCGCCGACGCCGGGATGGCCAGCGTCAGGACTGGAACGTCTGTCCCCACGGTCGGAGCCGTCGCCTTGTTGTAGAACTTCAGATAGGTGACAGTAGCCGACGAGTTGTAGCCATTGACGCCAAACAGGCTCCCCGCCGTCGCCTTGGCGCTGGTCGCGTTTACCGTCGCCGCACTGGACGGAATACGGCTTGCCGTGGTCGGAACGGTCGTCCCGTTGGCAATCGTCCGCTGCGCCGCGAGATACTGGATTTCGTTGAGAGTTTCACCGGCCATTATGCTGATCCTTGTGGGGTTGGGTCACGCGCGAGGGCTTCGCGCTTCACATCAAGTTCCTGAATCTTCACCGCCGCATCAATCTTGGCGATCTCGCCATCCATCTGCGTCCGGGCCTGCTCGTTCTGAGCCTCTACCATAGCCGTCTGCCCCTTGATCTGTTCGGCTTGCAGCACCGTAGGATCAACAGGCGGCGGTGCTGGCGGTCCAGCAGGTTGAGCAGGCGGTTGGGCCTCGGCAGTCTCAAACACCTTGTCAATCGTGTCTTCCAACGTCCGGGACACCTTGAACACCCGCGCCGACTGCTTGAAGATTTCCGCAAACAGCGGAGCGACATAAGGCGCGGCGGGCAGGATCGTGGATGCCACTTGCATCAGTTGCGTGATCGACCCGACGTACTCCGTAAACGCCTGCTTCTGCGCCGTCTCGTCAGGCTCAATCGTGGAGTCCGTTTCGATGTCGATGCGGAACGAACGCATGGCGTCATTAGCCAGCAGTTCCTTCACGTCTTCCCATGACGGCTGCTCAAGCAGTTCCATGATCTCGGGATCAGGCTCGGGCGGCGGGGGCGGTTGCTGGCCCTGAGCCTGTGCAAGTTGGGCCTGCCCCTGATAGATCATGGCCTGTTTCTGCATCTGCATCTGAGCAGCCTGCTTTTCCTCATTCGTCATGAGCTTTACGTTCGTCATCGCCTTCAGCGTGTTGATGCTGAAATGCTCTGCGATGATTTCAGCCTTGATTTCGATTGCGTCACGCGCAAACCGCTGAACGTCCTTCTGACGATCCCGAACCCGCAGGCTACCCCACTGAGCCTTGATCCCCTGAGCCGTCGCCGTCTCGTTCGGGTCAGAGTCACCCCGCAGGATGTCAGACAGGCCGGTGATCTGGTAGATGTCCTGAATGATCTGGGCGCGGGCCTCATAGCAGCCCTTCAGGCACTGGATCACCATATCAATGGGAACCCACTCGATCAGCCCCTTGATCCCGCCCTTCTCCTTGAACAGGTCGTAAGCATCAATCGGGATCAGAGCGTTCTCATTCCCCGGCGTGAACATGTTCTGGAGGGTGACGTTCTCGTCGCCCGCATACACACCAACCATCCGCAGAGCCTGTTGCAGCTTGCCGATGCGCTGCGTCAGGTCGTCAAGTTCTTCGGCCTGATCCTGGTACTGGACGTAATCGGGAACCGGAATGGTCGAATCAGGCCCAACCGTCGCATTGAGCGGAGGCGGGCAAGGGAAGAACCCTTTCAGCCCCAGCGGATCATCCCGAACGTCAAGGCATTCGACCGGATAGCTCTTGGACACCCAATAGGCCTTGCGGGTCGTGATGTCCCAAATCTCATAGACTTGAGCCTTCTTGGAAGCGTCTCGCTCCCCATCACGATCAACGCCGTCCTCGTTCTTCTTGTCGGCTCCGTCCAACGGAACAGCGTTGCCGATCTTGTCGCCGAACCGCTTCTTCAGTTCGCCCCGCGTCATGAACACACGACGACTGACCCAACGGGTTTCAGCCCATTCCCGCGTGGTGTTGGTCAGGAAGTCCTTCCAAGCGACGTGATCACACAGCGCCTCTTCGTACTCGACCTCTTCACCGGGCTCAGACCCGTCCGAGCCGTCCTGATCCTCTACGCCCTCAGCCTTATCTACATCCCCGCCCTCGACTGTGCGGATATGCGGGACATAGCGAGCCCAAAGCTGACCACGACCGGCCAACAGATAGTCGTTCCGGCATAGCTGCATCCGTCCGTCGAAGTCGTAGGACTCCAGACTGTAGGACAGCGCCCTTTCCAGAACGTCAGCCGCGACCTTGCCGACAGGATCGGGGTCATTGAACCGGCGCGATACCTCGGGAACTGGACGCTTCGCATAGATCGCAGGAGCCAGCGTCTGCACATTGGACCACAGGATAGCAAAACGCCTGATCGGATTGACGTTGGCGTTAGCGCCGCCCCGTCCGTTCCTGACCTCGTTCTTGTAACGACGGATGATCACGTCGCCAGATCGCCACCAAGACGCACACGCCTTCTCAGCGGCTTCGATTTCCTCGATCCAACGCGCGCAGAGTTTGTTCGCGTCCGTGGCCTCGGTGGTCAGTTCTTTGGAAGCCATAGCCCCTCGCAAGCGTTAGCGGGACAATAACTTGCTAGGTTCGGCTTGTCGATAGAACGTCTATGCCCGCTCATACCCCGTGTTGACCGGCTGGCGCTTCATCATCTGGTCCCACGTCATGTCCTTGACGCCAAGGATGGGCTTGGGCGGCTCAATCGTCTCCACCGGCAATTCCTTGTAGCTCATCGCCAGATAGCGTTCAGCGTCCGCACCGTGAGAGGCCCAATCGTGGCGAGGCTTGTCCTTCCACGTCCCAAGGTCTTCGTCCCACTCCTTGCGATAGTTCCGCAGGCATTTCAGGCCGTCCGCGCACTCTTCCTCATCGAACGTGCTGATAGCCAGGACCTCACGCACCGCGTTGATCCCGTCATCGACATTGCCGATGGGGACCATCTTGGTGTCCTTGAACTCCTTGATGAACTGCTCAATGCGGGTCAGTCCGGTCCCCCACTCTTTCACCCGCACATCATGCGGCATGAAGTTGCGGCCCATAACCCAACCCATGTCCTCCAACTTCTTGCGCATATAGCGGACGATAAACGGCATCCCCTCGCCACTGCATGACCAGAAGCCCACATGACGAACCTCTCCCGGCAGTATCTGGAAGAACCAAATAGCGTGACGGTCGCCCACGCCGATGTCATGCACCGCATGAACCGGATAGCCCTCCACAGCCTTGAACGAACCCACCCGCTGCTCACTGTCAGCCTTGGCCATCTGCTCCGCGTAGTAAGCCCCCTCCACGCTGGCCTCGAAAGCCTCTTCCGGCGTGGATGGGAACTCCCGCTTCATGTCCGCGCCTTGGACCTCGGCCTTCTTGGCGTACCATGCTTCCTTGCGTGGATTGAGCGGTATGCCCTGTTCAATCAGCTTGTCGAAATAGGTCCGCATGGCTGACGTGATCACGACATCGCCGGGGTCCATTTCATAAGCAGGCTCTCGCCACCACGAATAGAAGTGAAAGCGCCAGTCTAACTCGGTGTCCGTCACGCCCTGACGCTTACGGGACTGCGCCGTCTGGCACATGTCGTAGAACTTGCCCTCTTGGCCCTCCGCTGTGCTTTCGATGAAAGCGATCTGTCCAGCCTGGAGCGTGTTGAGCGCGCCCGTCACGATCTCCCGCGCCTTGTGAGGCATCTTGGCGCATATCTTCCCGAACTCGCTGATGTGCAGGAACTGAAGCGTCCCCGAACGAAGCGACGTGCCAACGCGAATCACGCTGTTGTTGGATAGCTCCAACTCAGTCGTGTTGTTCTTCCTGATCGGGTTCGCCGCCTTGATCTGCTCAGGCAGATTGTCATACGGGAACTTGATCTTGTCGCGAAAGATCACCGTCGCATCGTCCAGCGTATGCGCAATCACACCGCAGCGCGTGTCCGGGTAGAACACCGCCATATCCAGCATGTAAATCTGGATGAAGGTCGTGAACCCTAGCTGACGGGCCTTCAGGATGATGTTGAGGTAATGCAGTTCGTCCAGAAGCTCGGCCTGCGCCCAGTTCATCTGGAACTTGACGCGCTTACCCTCCTTGTCCGTGATCCAGTAGAGATTGTTCAGCCGCCAACGCTGGTCGGTGAAACAGTCAAGAACTTGGGCGGGGACGGCCATTGTTGCTCACCGCCTCCATCAGCGCCATGAATGGATTGTTGCCGTTTGCATCTTCCAGAACGGTCGTCTGCTTATCGCCGTACTTCTTCGGCAGGAGCTTGGACGCCACCCATTTGCGAGCATCGACCCTGAGCCTGTCGCGAGCGGTCTTCACCGAATCATCACCCGCAGCGCCGTCAGCAATCGTTACGATGTCGTCCGCGTGTGTCTCAGCCTGAATCTCTCTGGCTCTCGCGTACTGTTGCTGAAACTCGTCGTTCTCGCCTACCCAACGCAAGATAGTGCCAATCGACGGCATGAAGTCATCGCGCTCTGAATTGCAAATAGCCCGCAACGATTCCCCGTTAGCGAGCCTTGTGCAAATCTCGTCCGCCAACTCTGGCGTATAGACTGAAGGTCGGCCTACACCGGCCATCAGATAGTCTCCTGTTGCATCTAGCCTTATTGCCTTGGCTCGGGCTTAGAGCGTGAGGATATTGGCCTATCAGTTGAGGCTTGGCAAGGCCCAGATCAGAGCAGCTACGGTCCACAGCGCCCAGGCAGGCCATTCAGGCAGGCGGGGAGCGGTCAGCTTGTGGACCAGCATGGCGATGAAGCCTAGCAGGACGAGAACGGCGAACAGGATCGACATGGCTTTCTCCTTGTCTCGGCTTAACGGGAAGCGGGGCTGTTAGGTTGCGGCCCCTCTTGGGATTGGGAGAGGATGGCGTCGATCATGGCAGTGTAGCCACGCGCCGCATCCTCCGGCCAACACGGGTCTGCAAAGGCAGGGTAGCCAGCGGAAACCACCTCCGAAGTTGGCTCCCTGATGGCTTCAAGAGCAGCGCGGGCGGTATCGCGAGACGTGGCCCAAGTGTTAGGCGTCCCCTCAGGATGAACAAACCCGTATAGATGCGTTCCGATGGCGGCGGTCAGCCTATCAAACATCGTCTCTGTCATGATTGGTTGCCTTTTGTTTGGGGCGGGGCAGGCAGGGGCATCCAGTGGGTCGCGGTGTGTTCGCCCACAAAGGGACGCGCCTTGCCCCCTCGGCAGTCGCCTACCGCCATGTCCCACACGCCCGAGAAATCATACCGGCCCGCGATCAGGATTTCCGTCCCGTCCTGCGGCGCAGTCTCAATCGGTTGCCACTCCATCACTAGCCCCCTCTATAAGCCTGAGTTGCGCGCTCATGGTAGAACCACGCTACCGATAAGCATACCGGCCATAACGAGAGCGATAGCAACAAGAACGACCGCCTCAGTAAGATCAGCGCGCGGGTTCATCGGCTTCGCTCGCGCCGCTTTGATCATTTGCCAAAAGTTCACTTGCCCGCCCCCTCTATAAGCCCTGCAATGATGGATGCTTTGGGCTTTCCTGCTTCAGAAGCCATAAGGTCAAGCTTCAGGGATTGAGAGGCTGTAAGGACCACCTCTACCCTTTTACAGCCGTCCGCCTTGAGCTTGTCGCGCTCTTTCTGTTTTTGCTCTGCGCGGGTCATGCTGCGAACCTTACTTTTCCGTCGTCGCCTAGCTGGACGGTCAGGGGCGGGAAGCCTTTCACCGACTTGGACTGGCGGCCGTTCCAGAACCACGCGCCGTCGCAACGGTTGGCGACACCCCGATCCGCAACGCGAGCCTCACAGTCCGCAATGATCCGCGCGAGAGTATCCGGGGCGAGGTCTTGGAACCGACAGGGCCACATTGTGTGTGGAGCGACACTGCTAGAAAACAACGCCTCGATATAGCCTTGCGTGAAGGGCGAGAGGTCATACCAACGCATAAAGCGGTTGCAGGACGGGACAGGCGTGCGCCATCCCGGCATTTCTCCTACAGCGCCGCTGGTGTCAAAGGCGGTGTTCATCTGTCTCTCCCTTTTATTAGGGAGACCATACGCAGCGACCGGTCGCTGTCAAGTCCTATTTCTCATCCGCTCAAATTGCTTCTGGAACTCGTTCGGGATCGTATCGAAACGCTGTAGCTGCTGCACGACAGGCATTCCCGCCGCTTCCCTGTGTGCAAGCCACTTGTCCCGGCTCGCTCTGCTTTTCGGGCAGTCGTAAGAGCGGACGTGGAATATCGCGTCAAATCCGTCGTTCATCGAACCCGCTCCGCTGCCCTGTTATTGGCGTTCTGTGTGCGCCACACTTCCATCTTGGCGTTGGCTGCCGCATACCGTTGGCGGGCTGTGTAATCAGCTTTAGCCTGCGCTCCGACCTTGGCTAGATGCTCCTTGAACCGTGGCTGCGCTCTCGCCCATTGCTCACGCTCTGTCGCGCTCTTGGCGTCACTCTCGCCCATTAGCTCGGCTAGAACTGTCTTGGTCAGGGCGTCAAGGTACTCATGTGCAGCCCTGTGCGCGGCTCCAGACTCATCGCCAAGAACCTCTAGGACGTGGTGCATATCGTCATCTGATACAAGCATCAGAACGGCGGCTCCCCGAATGGGTCGTCTCGCTGGCTGGCCTCGTAAGCAGCCCGCCGCCCCGCGTCCTGACCCTTTCCATGACGATTGTCCCCGGAAAAGCCTTCATCACGGCTGCTAGGAAAGGCTGCATCCGATTGCTCTTTAGGCTTGTCGACGGACAACGACAGGAATTTGCCTTTAGCGCCTTCCTTGATCCAGCCCGCCAGCTTGATGACCTCGCCGTCAGCCAACTTAAGCTCACCGCGATAATCAGGACGCTTGTCGTTGCCGTCCTTGTCGTTTCGGAAAAGGGTTCCGCTTCCCGGTTTCATTTCAAACGCCATTAGATCGCTCCTAGCTCTTTGCCTCTGTGTTCCGCTTCCTCGCGGAGAATAACACGCCAACCTTTCGGCAGCGCCTTGATGTCGGTGCTGTTGAGGGCGCACCAGTCTTTCCAGTCCTGTGCCGTGGTCAGGGCTTCAATCTCTTGCCGCCATACGTCGAATGTGTCGCCCCAGCCTTCCTTTTTGGCTGCTGACGACGACATTCCCGGCCCTTCTGCCTTCCACCAATCCGGGCCCTCTTGATGCACGTTGACCGTTGGGTTTTTAGGCTCGCCGGGCTTTGTGGTTCGCGGCATAGACGCTTCGCCGTCATCATCAACCGCTGGCATATTCAACATTGCCATGAGCGAGTAACGGCGGGCGTAGGTGATGGCCGACCCTGCCGCTTGCGGGTCCATCTTGCCAGCAGGGAGAGAGAAGTCCGTCTCCACCCATTCTCCGCTCTCATGGATCAGGCGCGTGGTCAGGGTGATGCAATTGCCGTCCATAGGACCAGGCCCCTGCATGACCGCCAAACCGTTAGCCGAGAGAGCGCCGTGCGCGGCCTCAATGACGGATTCTAGGTTGGCATACTTGGACTTGAAGAACGGATTATCTGCGCCCTTCTTAACGCCCTCAATGGCGTTGATAGCCGCAACCAGCGCGGGGCTGATCTTGCCTAGGCTTTCGCTACTTCGCATTTTCTCTCCCTTTCATATTCTTCAAACGCGGTCAGTGCCGCTTGTAGTTGGGCCGCATAGGTAGCGGATAGCGGGTTAGGTGTTTTGGTTTCCGCTGCTTTCTCTAGAAAGTGTTCGCGCCACAGAACCAGACGCCAGCGCTCAACGGGCTCAAATGCTCCACCGTCGTTGATCCAGAGCTGGCCGTCGCGGAATATGGCTAGGGGCTGGTCATTCATTGACGCCCTCTAACTGTGGCAGGGCAATGCGAAGGAATGTTCGCTGCGTGTCCTCAGTCAGCATAATGCTTTCGTGTACGCAGTCGCCTGAGAGCAAGTAGCCGATATTGGCGGGCAAAATCTCACCAGCGCCCAGAGCGTCCGCAATGTGCGAAAGGTCGCCATCATCGCGAGGCTGAGCCTCAAACTGACCCCGCCACGCCCGGCACCCTACCGCAGAAGCCACGACGATAACAGGCGTCCGCGATACTGGAACCAGATTGCAGGAATGATTCCAGCCGCCACCTCCCCCACCTCCCCAACGGACAGCTTTCATGTTAAACTTGCCGTCAACGTGAGGGCCGGGACGGCGCTGGCTTTCACCGGCCTTAACCACCTTTTCGTCAACTGTCATCCACGCCTTGCCGCACCGAACGCCAGCAGCATCCAGAAGCGTAAGGACTGGCTCTAGGTAGTCCTCAAACCCGTCAGGCATGACGGGGGCCGCACAGTCGAAACCGTGCATATACTTTTGGCGGCCAGCGAACGGCAACGCCACGCGCGCTAGAGGCCGGTAGTCGCTATTGAGATTCACGGCTATGTTTCCTCTCTGCATTGGAAAGACGGATTGTGGCTTGGCGCAATCTAGTCTGCTGTTCCGGGTCAAGCGCCTTGATGCGCTCTATGGAGCCGATGGCGAAAAGCAAAGTACTCATGCTCATATCGAAAGAAAGGACAGAACCGCGCTCTTGGGCTTTTTGGATGGCAGACGCGCCAACCTCAAGGTCTGACGGTTCGTCGCCGTCGCGGATGAAAACCGTCCTCATTTTCCTTCCGCCTTCGCGATTGCTGCGCGCGCTGAAACCACGCCGTTGATGAAGTTTCCGCCTAGGCCCGCTGACCACATTTGCGCTTCCGTTACGTCACTGTCAGCGACTTCCTCCAACAACCACTTAAGCGCAGCCAGAAGATCGGGAGCCGCTTCAAACAGGTTAGCGTTCGCGACGTTACGGTTCAGGCCCGCGTAGAACGGCAGGACCGTGGCGATATGCTTTTGCCCCTGACCGAGAATGTAAATCCCGTTGTCGGTCGGAAGCTGCGTAAACGGGCCTTCGGTATGATCGACCATCACCAACCATCCTTTTCACGCTGGCGGGCCTGGTCCGCCATATCCGCATACCGATCCGTCATGGCTCCGTATGCCTCGCCGTCAGCCTTTCGTTCAGCCTCGGCTTCCGTCATGCCTGCGTCCATGTATTCACCGACAAGGCGCTCATGTTCTTCGATGTAAGCCTCTTTCGGGTCCATCAGACTTTCTCCCTTTTCTTGGCTGGAGCGCGCTTAGGCTCCTCGAATCCGTCCTTGATGACGGATAAGGCTTCTATGGTCAGGCGGTCGTTGCGCTTCTGGACCTTGCGGAAGCGTCGGGCGTACATACCCGGCGCAAACGTTCCATATACGCCAGCAAGGGCAATGAAGTGACGGTAAGCGTCAACGACGACGTACCTCTGTCCCTTGATGACGACGCTGGTTCCTTCATCGTCCACACACACCACCTCATCGCCCGGCTTGAATTCGCCCATCACGCCCTCCCATTGAACGGAGCGAGAGCAATGTCAGCCGCGAAGTTGAACCAGCTATCACGGTCATGGCCCGAAAAGGCTTCTTCTTCCTCTTGGCGGGCTTCGTCCTCGGCTTCGGCTTCCAGCGTCTCCAGACAGTCGAAACAGACCATCAGACGGCCATGCGGGTACAGGTCGATTTCGTTATCTCGCACCGTGCAGGCGCAGGCGTCACACTCGCCTCTGTAAACTTGGGTCGGATCGGTCATTGGCTTGGCTCCCGTTTGTTCTTCACACAATACGCAGCGGCAAAACGATTGCAAGCGGAAAATGATACTTGATTGAACGCTTCTGTTCGTCCTATAGTCCGCGCATGGAAAACGAACCGAACCGCCTAGGCTCCATTCTCAAGACCAAGCGCGAGGCGCGAGGCTTGTCATTCCGCGAAGCTGCAAAGCTCACCGGCATATCAACCCCGAACCTCTGGGTTCTGGAGAGTGGGAAGAACACCAACCCGACGACCGCGACCTTGGCTGCGCTCTCTGCGGCTTACGGAGTTTCGGCGTCCACGCTGCTGAAAGCCGCTATGGAGGATAGCAAGTGACCTTCGTGATTGAAAAGGGCGTCACTATCCCACCGCGCAAAGATTACGAGTCTGAGGGGCTTGTCGCGGCGCTTCGCAAGACGGAAGTGGGTGACAGCATTTTCTGCCCCGGCTTCACTGGCCCGCGATGCTCTGGAACGATTGGCTACATGCGGAAGTCAGACCCCGCCATGAGATTCGCCACGCGTAAGGACAAAGCAAACAACGGCTATCGCATCTGGAGGATTGCATAATGATCATATCTGCATGGAAAGCCTTCTGGCGTCAGTTCGGGTTCGGACGCCGCACCGTTCAGGTCGGGTTCGTTCCCGGCTCTGACAACTGGAAAGACGCTGAGTTTTTCACAATCCACCGCGCCAAAACCGAACGTCTCGCTTCCATAGCTAGAGAGCGTGGAGAGCTTAAGGACGCCCGCAAGAAAGCCGTCAGCCAGAAGAAAAAGGTCAGTGACATTGACCGGGCGCTTCGGGCTCTGACGAACGAGGAAATCAAGCTGGAGTTGGGCCGGTGAACGCGGCTTGGATTTGCTTGGGCTGCGGCGTCTTTCTGTGCTTCTGCGGCGTGATGCTCGACTTCCACTCAAAACAGGGCTTTGCGCGAGCTATGGGAAGCCTTCTGTGTGGGACCGCTCTCTGCCTTGTCTCTCTCTATGTGATTCAGTCGCAATGACCGCCTCCCCCGCTCACGTCTTGGCGGCAAGACAGATGATGAGGCGTGGTCATTCCATGCAGGACGCCGCTTTGGCCCTTGATGTCATCCCGTCGTCTGAACTTGATAAGGCGCTTTGGACCCATATCGCCACGGATGATGAGGACTTGGTTCAGGATCATCCGCGCAGACCGGAGGCTATGTTTTGACCGCTATCCGCCTCCCTTTCCCCGCGCCCGCTCTGTGGCCCAACAAACGGCCTCACTGGGGAGCCAAGCTCCGGGCCACTCGCACACACCGAAGCGCTGCTTTTTACGCAACCCTTGAGGCCAAGGTTCCAAAGCCTACAGGCCGCGTCAACGTGACCCTGATTATACACCCGAAAACAGCCCACGCGATAGACGCCGACAACGCCGTCAGTGCCAATAAGGCGCATCTTGACGGGATCGCACAAGCTCTTGGCGTCAACGATTCGACATTCAATAGCCCTGTCGTCCGTTTCGCAGAGCCAATAAAAGGAGGCGCGGTAGTCATTGAATTGGCTCCCGATAAACAGGAGGGCCGTCAGTGAGCAAGCGCGCCGCCACAATAAACAGCGATTATTTCAGGGCTCGATCCGAACCGGACCTTAACTCAGGGTGCTGGCTATGGACGGGACCGGTCAGCGAAAAGGGCTACGGCTATATGCAGATTCGCAGAAAAAAGCATAAAGCCCACCGCGTTTCATACGAAACCGCAACAGGAGTCTGCCCCGGCCCCCTACTCGTCCTTCACCGCTGCGACACGCCTGCGTGCGTAAACCCCGATCATCTTTGGCTCGGCACCCAAGCCGAAAACATGAGGGATATGGTCTCCAAAGGACGGAGTTCGACAGGCGAAACGCATTGGAACGCAAGGCTCAACGAAGCCGACATTTTTGCCATCCGGTCCTCCACCGAAACAAGCGGGGCGCTGGGGCGCAAACTTGGCGTCTCTAACCAGACGGTCTGCAAAATCCGGGCGCGCCAAAAATGGGCACACGTTCCGACGCCACCCGAGATTAAGGGCGGGGCTGTAGTGATAGAGATTGAGCCTGGGGAATGACCAAAGCGCCCGCCAGGCCAGCCATGACCAAGGCTCGCCGTCTCCGCATATGGGAGAAGGAAAAAGGGGTCTGTTACCTCTGTGAGCGCAAGGTTCTGGCTGGCGAGCCGTGGGATGCCGAACACGTCAAGGCGTGGACGATCTACGGCGACGACAGCGACGAAAATCTGAAGGTTGCCCACAAGGAAGTCTGCCACAAGGCCAAGACCGACGCGGATATGAAGATAGTCCACAAGAGCAACCGGCAAGGTCTGGTTACAGGCCAGCAGGCCCGCCTAGCCAAGCGCGGACACGGCCTCATTCAGTCACGCGGGTTCTCGAAAGACGGCCCGAAACAGAAAATTCCATCACGGCCTTGGCCGAAAAAGGGAGACAGAACGTGAGACGCTTTGAAAACCCGCGCTTCATCGAAATGAAGAAAGCTGGAAAGACCCATAAAGAGATTGGCGCTGAATTTGGCGTCAGCCATCAGACGGTAGATGGATGGGCTACCGAGGCAATCCGCGCTGGCCTTCTGGTCAAGATGACGGGGCGTCCGAAGGCGGAACATGACGAACAGGAAGTAAATACGCTTCTGTCCATGTGGACAAAGGGTGTTCACATTTCAGAGGTTCAGAAGGTGCTAGGTCGTCCGCTCGCTGCCATCAAGAAAATGTTGGCGGTCCACGGCCCTAAAGAACGAAGGGCTCCCGTGCGTCGTGCTGGCCCGGTCGAATCAGAGTTGGCCGAACAAGTCCGCTCTCTGAAGGATGACGGCAAGACAGACGTTCAGATCGGCAAAGTCCTTGGCCGAAACCAATCATGGGTTGCCCGCGTCCGTCGCAAGTACGACATTGGAAGCCTTAGCCCCGTTCAGCCCGTCAATCTGAAGACCTGGAGCGAGGACGAGGAAGCGGAATTGAAGCGGCTTTGGCCCTCCGGTCTGTC
>Ga0181339_1000067_pt1 | contig 40056 bp, 43 predicted proteins | sample Sp13VDMM110DD_FD_130101 | JGI IMG/M metagenome (GOLD analysis project Ga0181339, IMG submission 130101) | Freshwater viral communities from Lake Michigan, USA - Sp13.VD.MM110.D.D | ecosystem: Environmental > Aquatic > Freshwater > Lake | place: USA: Michigan | collected 2013-04-23 | reverse complement strand
GGCAAGCATGCTTTCAGCGGCGCGATACCAGGACTCATTGCTCTCCCCGCCCTCATGGTAGGCGGCGATGTCGTCAAACTGTTTTTCCCATGCGGCCACGTCTGCCTTGGCCTCCATGTCGATGGGGTTCTTGATGGACAAATAGACCGGGTAGACAGTTGGCGATCCGCCCCGGCCTTTGGTGGTGTAGCTGTTCGCTATCTCGGGGTCAGCGGTGAAATATCCGCCCATGCCCATCAGGCCATAGCTTGAAGCGTAGGTGTCCACCATCGTGAAGGCGTCGCCGCCCTCGCTGGCGCTGGTGCCGTGGTACATGACCATGGGCTTGCCCTGCGCGTCCACCACTTTGCTGCCGTCGAACCAATCCTTAAATGCTGGGGTGTCGGTCTGCGCACGACTGGCCGGGCGCGACATCTGGCGACCCTGCTTCTGCCCTGACTGCTGACCCTGCCACTTGACGGCACGCACGGCGAGGGCTGCAATGTCCTCCGGCGTCAGGTCCAGCTTGAGGCCGTAGCTGTCCTGCAACTTGCTGGATAGCCCCGTGGTGGTCCACCAAGCCCGGATGGCTGCCAGGATGTCGGCCAGCCACTTGCGGGCGCTTGGCGATGCCTTGGCGTCCTTCGCGGCTACTGTCTCGATCATGTAGGCCAGCAGCTCAGAATCGAGGAATTCCGGGCGGGTGTCGTCAGGGATGCGGGCGACGGCTTCCAAGGCGGTGGGGTCATCTGCCTGGGTAAGGGCGCGGGCGCGCTTCACAAGCTGGGCATACTTTTCGTCACCCAACATCTGTTTCATGCTGGCGTGCTCGCCTACCTCATGGAGTAGAACGGCAATCTCGGTGCCCGGCTCGATGGCGTCAGCAAAGAGGTGGGCAGTGTTGCCGTCCCACAAGCCCTGTGCCTTGCCCTCGATCTGCTCGGAGCGCTGTGCTGTCTGGTTGAATTCCTGGGTGCCGTCCCAGATTTTGAGGAAGCCCCGGGCCTCCATGCGTGCAGCCAAGGGGCCGAAGCGCGCGGCCAGAACGGCACGCACCTGGTCGGGCGTGCTTACTCGGTCGGAGTCTTTGGCGAGTTGGGAGCCGGAAACATCTTTTCCATCAGCTCCAGATCGTCGGCCTCTTCCTGTTCCGTCCGTGGTCGCGCGTGACTCTTGCGATTGTCCTCTCGCTCCTGCAGTACGTGGTCGGGTGTCATAGGCTGCCTTGTATTGTTCGGGCGTTAGATAAGCCTCCATGAAGTCCTCAGACCTCGGAAACTTCGCGCCCATTTTATCCCAGAAGCCCGTTGCGGTGGGCAGGATGTCATGGATGTGAAGCTTGCCGCCGGGCGGCAGGCTGGCAATGATGGAGCCAACAACCTTCTCCGCGCTGTTGTTGCCCCGCTTTGATTGGAATATCTCGATATTGCGCAGGGATTTGAACTGGCCGGCCTTGTCCATATCCATGGTCAGGATGCCTACATGGGCCGCCTCCCTTGCCTCAGTGTTAGACATGCCCTCGGCTTGGGCGCGTGTGAATGCCGCGGTGTCCCGAATGTCGAAGTCGATCCGCGTCACGTTACCGCCGGGCTGCCGCACGTTCAAGCGCGGCGAACCCAGGGCGATGTCAGCATTCAAGAAACCCGTGGCCCCGCTTTTGGTTTTGACCTGCCGGAATGCGGCCGGTGCTGCATCTTGACTCTTGGGCCTCGAATACATGGGGCCCAAAGCTATCTCTTGACCGGTTTCTGCGCGGGACACGCCGGAGTTGACATTGATCGAATCAACAACCCGGACATCGACCTTCTGAAGAGCTGCGGCGACGTTGTTGCCGGCCGTGATTTTGCCCGGGAAATCTCCCACAACATCGAGCTCTCCGCCATGCGCCAAGATTGCAGTTCCGGCATTTGACTGGCTGACGGCACGGTACAGCGCAGCAAGCTGGCCGGTGTCGCGAAGCTGACCCCTCATCTTGGGCGGAATCGGCACCCATGCCGCCACGCCCATCTGAGAATCCAGCAGCATCATGCCGGGCTGGCGGCTCTTTTCATAGAACTGCTTTGCGTACTTCTTCGCGTCTGAGGGGTTGTCAACGCGCGTCTTGAGCGCGCCAGGCATTAACTGGCGCTCCATAACCGGCACGCTGATTTTGTCGCTAGGTGCGGGAATGGGACGGTTCGACTCCGTGACATCGCCCAGTGCATCGACATAGGAGAAGGTTTCGCCCGCTATCGCCATCAACCCCATAGGCTCAATGCCGCTGCCGTTGAAAATGTCGGTAAGCGTCCTGTTGAGGTGTTCATCAGCGCGCGAAAGCATCGCCGAACCGCTGGGATGGTTGTGAGAAAACCAGATGCGTGCGGCGCCTGGAATGCGGATGGCCTCGCCCACCAGAGTGGCGGGGTAGACGGACGTTTGTGCCAGCGCGCCTTTAAAGCCCCCGACCACCCCCAAAGGCTTCCCGGCCTTGTCGGTAACGATGGCGTCGAATCGCTCGACGGCTGACTTGTAGAGGTATTGGGTTGCTTGCGCCGCCTGTGTGGGCGTGCTGACTACCGCCGCGCCTAGTTCGCGGCTGGTTTCCGAGCCAACGAAGGCGTTTGCGTAGAACTCTGATCCGGCAATGTCGGCTTGTACGTTGCCGGCGGCGCGTACGTCCCCAGATACCCCGGCGCGCTTGGGTTCGGCTGGCCGATCCTTTCGGCGGGTAACTGGTAGGGGATCCCCGAAGAGGTCTTTTTCATAATTTCCATCGTAGCCCACTTGCGGGCTCTCTGCAAACATCCGGCCCTGTCCGCTAATCGCGTCGTCGGCACTCTGCCCGAGCTCGAAGTTGTCGGAGCTGGCCTGCTGGCGGCTCGCTATGTCGCGGCGCTCGCGCTCTTTCTTGGCGTCGGCGTCCGCTTTTGCGTCCTTGGCGGCGGTATCCTTTTCGCCCTTTTCCAGGGCGTCCAGGCGGGCAAGGACATCGCCTTCCGTGTAGCTGGTTAGGCCTTCGTCGGGGCGGTCTTCGCTGGCTTGCTGCCGGCCTTCTGCAGGCGGGTCGCCTTGTTGGCCAGAATCTGGGCGGCTATCTCCACGGCCTTGGCCGATGGCTGCTTCGAGGGCTGATTTTGCGTTGTCATAAAAATCCTGGGTTGTGCCTTCACGCGTGGCGTCGTGAGCATCAAGCATTATCGTTTCGCTGTCAATGCCGCGTTCGTCGGCCATGGCGATCAGAGCCTGTACTTCGAGCTGGGTTTCATTCGGGGCCTCTGCAAAGCCGGTGCCCGCGAAGTCGCTTTCCTGGATGTCCATGTCCGGGAAAGGATCAAAATCCGGGTCGCTCTCCGCGGCCTCCTGCTGGGCGGCAAGGTGGTCTTCAAAGCGTGCTACGGTGCCCTTTTCGGCCATGCGCTCCACGCCTTCGGGGGTGTATTGAGGATCTTTCAGGCTGCGCTTGATGAGCTCGCGCGCCTGGTCGTGGCCTGCGCCCTCTGGGAGGTAGCCTTCTTCGATCAGCTTTTCGGTAGCCCGCTCAATGGTCAAGCCCTTCCCGGTGCCGGCGAAAAGGCTGCGGTTTCCGATACGGACGTTGCCCTGCATGTTCATGTCAGAGCGAGTCGCGCCAGCCAGGCCGCCAGCGGATGCAATGAAGGCATGCGCCGGGATGGGTTCGCCGCGCGCGCTGGTCTGGGGGAGTCCCATGCGGCGGGCGGCTTTCTCCTGCGCCGCCAACTGGGCGCGGGTCTTCTCGGCCAGGGCGTAGCCGCCGTCCACCTTGATGACGCGCATGCCGGGCTGCAGCTTGCGCGCTTCCTTGGCCGCCATGTTGGTTTTGAACGGCTTACCGCCCTCGGCCATTGGCACATTGTTCCGGCCAATGCGCTGCGGCGCTATGTTTTCTATAGCATCTTGCCCTTGCGTTGTCTGGGCTGCCGGGGCATTTATCCCAGTGGCTTGTACTGCACCGGCTCCGGTCTGGGTTCCGGCTGCGGCTTGTCCGCCTCCAGTGCTTCCCGCTGGCGCTGGCGCTTGATCTGGCGCGGCTTGAGCTTGGGCGGGTGCTCCGGCCGCAACTTGGTTTTGGACATTGGTGGGCTCGCTCAGTGTTGGCGTGGTGGGCTCGGTGCGATCAGCTTCCAGCGCTGGGCCAGCTCCAGGGCGCTGCACCCCTCCATTTGCTGGAGCAGGCGCTGATACCTGGTCAATCGCGGGGGCGGCTTGCTCTGTGCTGGTCTGGCTAGGAGTTTCAAGCGAGTCCTTTGCTATGGTTTCAGTAGCTGCTTGGGCGCTCTGTGATTGGGCTGCACGCGGTGCGGGCTGTTCGCCGTCTAGCGCTTCATCTGCGCGCATCGGGCGCAGCTTGGCGGGCGTGCTTTTGGGAATGGTGGTTTGCTGCGGAAACAGTGGCGTAGGCGCGTCGGCAATTTCCTGGGCGGCGGCATCAATCTCCCGGGCCATTTCTTTGGCGGCAAAGTCGCTGTTGACGGCGGGCAGTAGCTGGCCGTCCTTGGGCGCGGCGCCCATCTTCTGCGCTGCGCTGGCCAGGGCCGCACCGCCGCCGGTCATCATTCCGCCCTGCAGCAGGGTTTGAGCCACGGTGTTCTTGAGTTGGCCGCCCAGCTCGCCGAAAGACGGCGCGGCATTGGTGCCGATGACTGGTGCGGCGTCTGTGCCGTACTGCATCAAGGTGGTCAGGCTCTCGCCGGGGATGTCGCGCACGCCAGCACGGGCCATTTCAGCGGCTACGCGCGCAGGCGCATTGCCGGCGACGGCGCCCTTGAGCGCTCGCATGGTGCCAGGTGTACCGCCGAGCTTTTCGCCGATTACCTCGGCCGCGCCGGTCAGCACGGAATTGGCAATTGCCGGGGCGATGTCGAGGCCCTTTTCCCGCACTTCACCGTACTGGGTGCCGGTGGACTGGCCGAACATCATTGCAAGGGCCGCGGGTAGGTTGCCAGTGGCAAGGGCTGGGACTTGCTGGCCGATGGACACGGCGGCGTCCTCAATCGCGCCAGGCAGGCCCTGCACGGGTGAATTGGGCGTGAAGCCTTCTATGGTGGTCTTGCCGGCCTCGGTCTTGTTGGCGAAGCGCTTGCCAGCCCGGCCGGAGGTACGCGCGAAGTCGGCGACGGAATCCATGCCGGTGACATCGCCAACCATCTGGATGATGCCGGCCGTGCCGGAGTTGATGCCACCCAGCGTCTTTCGCAGGACGCGCGTGGCGTTATCCAAAAAAGTTTGATCCACGGGGGTCGAGGGCTGGGCCTCGCTCGGAGCGCGCGCGACGGGCAGCTTGCGGGCCTGGGCCAGGCTGCGAGCGCTAGCAGCTTTGAAGTCGATGCCTGCAGGAGCTTCGGGTCCGTCGAAACGCACGCCCTCAAGAACGCTGGTCGGCTTGGGTTGCTGGGCAGCGGCAAGAATGTCCGCGCCGCCCATTCCCATGGGGTCGCCCGATACAAGGGGTATGCCTTCATCGCGGCCTGGAGCGACTTCCCCGTCAAGTAGCCCGGTGAACTCTTTCAGCTTTGGAGCATCAAGCTCGCCGGTAAACTCTTTGAGGGCCATTCAATCACTCCATGATGTAGCGCTTCCCGTCAGGTCCTACATAAACCGGCTTCCCACCAGACGTGCCAATTTGCTTGTGGTCCTTGGGGACAGAAGCCTTGATTTTTGGCGCAGCGGGGGTGTCTGCTGGACTTTTGTTCATGCCGCGGCGTGCCAGGCGCTTTGCCACTTCGGCGGCAATCTCCGCCTCGGTGGAATACCCGCCAAGCTCTTTTTCCACGGCGGCAATGATCGCGTTGCGGGTCTTCGCGTTGGTGGCTGCCTCTCCGGTGCCCTTGCTGGGGGCCACTCCGATGGAGACGGGAGCGCCTTTCGTGGGCAAGGTTGTGACGGTGGCCTGTCCGGTATCTTCGTCAACGATAGTCACGGGCTTATCAAGGCCTGCAACCACGCGATCCCTGCGCGCAGAAGACAGCCCAGCAGAAGCGCCAGCAGAGCCCGCCTGTGCGTTGTTCTCGTTGGCCTTAGACGCTTCAACGGTCTGGAAAATCTTCGCCAGTACTGGGTTGATTTCACCGCCCGTGCCGGTTGCCCTGTTGATCGAATACCCCGTATTGCCGACGTTGTCAAAGGGCAAGTAAGGCTTATCCGCCGTGACAGCAATAAGCTTGTTCATGGCCTCGATGTTGGGAGCTGCGGCAGCACGGTCCCGGAAGCCCTGAGCCTGGAACTCTGTGCCAGCCTTGGCAACCCGGTCGGCGTGTGTGTCGCCGGTCATCTTGAAGACGCGGCGCATGGTGCGCTCGTATTCCGGCATGCTGGGATTTGCCTCAATGTCCGCATCAACACCACGGCGCTGGTCGAGCGTGTACCGTCCCGCCTCCGCTTCGGTGCCGTATTTATTGCCCTGCTGGGTGTGGGCGTAGGCGGTGGCCGCCTTGGCTGCTGATTCCTGCTCTGCCTGCTGCCGGTACATGGGGGCCAGCGCGTACGCCTTGAACAGGCTGCCAATGCCTTGACCTGCAGCTTGAGCGCCCGAACCGTCGAGTGTGAATTTCATGTTGTTACCCCAGAATCCGGAGGCCGCCGACTGGCATTTTGAAACCAGAGGTCAAAGCCCCGTTCATTTTTAGCCCCATGCCGCCGGTCGGCGCAAACAGCGACGTGCCGGAGCCGGTGGAGCCCTGGAGCCCAGAGCCGGTGGCTGTGCTGCCTGCGGTGCCGCCAGCCATCATTCCGGCCGACCCGGCGCCCTGTAGGAGTGAACCCGCGAACATCATGCCGGGGTCAACCTGTCCGGCTTGCTGGGTTGCGATCTGGTCCGCACCTGCTTGGCCGCGTGAAAAGCTTGCAAGGCGGTCGATGTCCATGCCGGTGTCTGCAAGGCGGATGCCCTCATTCATGCGAAGACGGTTCGCCGATGATGTCTTACCCATCATCCGGGCCAGGTTCTCGGCTGCTTTCATGGCATTGAGGTCGCTTGTAGCCTTGGCGGTCTTGTAGTCGCCCGACACATTGCCTTGGGTGGTCTGCTGGGCCGCGCGGATGGTTTGGCTCTCGCTTACAGGCGCGATCAGCTCCTGTGTGATGGTGTCCTCGATTTGCTGCTGCTCGGCCTGACGGTCAGGCGTCGCAAATTTCTCGGCTGCGCCCAGCGCCTTTTGCTCGGCCTGCATCTGGAGTTCCCGCTGCGAAGCCAACCCAGCGCGGATTTCAGCCTGCTGGCGCTTTCGTGCGTCGTCTGCTGCTTTGTACTGCATTGCCGCGCCGGCAAACATGGCGGCGAGCCCTGCAATTGTGGTTCCGCTTATTGCGCCTGCCATGTCATTCTCCGGTTATCAGTGTTTGTACGCAGTCCTGCCGATTGGTCATCAGCATGGCGAACTCGTCGGTAAATTCCTGCTCGGCCTCAGCCACTGTCTTGGCCTTCGTCGGGAAGGACATGCTCATGCTTACATCGGTGTGGGCAAGAAAAACCTGCTTGCGGCCGGCGCTGCCAGGCAGAACCGAATAACCGCGCAGCTCGATGGTTTCCTCTCCGATGAAAGCGGAGCAATCGCCAGAAACAATCAACACGGTGGGCACCTTCAAGAGCGCCCCGGTCAGGACTTCCCCGGCCTTCATGTGCAAGGTGCGGACGTACATGCCGCCGTGAATGACGTGCTCGGTGGGGAACTCGACTTGCTCACATAGCGCCAGCGACATTGCCTCAATTGCGCGCACCTTGGCGATGGCGTCCTCAGTCATGGCCGGCAAGCGCTGGGCCTGGACCATCAGGCCAGAGATTGGCCGGACTGCTATCGCGGTGGTTGCATGCTCTGTCATGGTTCCTGAGCCCCTTACTGGGTTTTGCCGCCGTAGGTACTACTCGGCGAGGACACACCAAGCCACTGAGCACCTGGGAGCTGTGCGCCGGCTGCCCGGCCCAATCCCTGCTGGTTCATCAGGTAGGCTTGGCTCATATCATTGAACAGGCTGCCCACGTTCGCGCCAGCACGCTGCGCCGCCACGCCGTCAGCGTTGACCTTCAAGCCGTTGAGCGCCATCGTGGCGGCAGATCCGGTGTCAATGCCGGACTGGGCCATGCTGAGCAGATTGCCGCGCGTGCGTTCGTCCGCAGTACGCAGGTCGGCGGCAGACTGGTCGGCGATACCGCCAGCGCGCAGCAAGCCCTCGTTTGTCCGGCGGCTGATGTCTTCGTTGCTGTCGATGTCCACAGAGCCACCAGCCAGGCCGGAACGCGCCAAGCCGAAGCGGTTGGCCTTGAGCGCATCGGTGGCCTGTCGGTCTACCTCGGCCTTGTTGATGTCGTAGACGGCCTTCTTCTGGTCTTGATACAGCGATTCGCGCGGAGTATTTCCAAAGATGCTGTTAATTTGCTCGGTGGCCGCCGTGATGCGAGCTTGTCGCTCCGCTTCCTGCGCGCGGGCATCAGCGCCCGCGTCGCCGCCGCCGCCTTTGAAATAAAGACGGCTGCCGTCGCGGGCGTAGCCGCTATGTTTGGTTGTAATCAGCATGATGTAGCTCCGTTTAAATCTTTGTGCGTACCACTTGGTACACGGTTTCAAATTCGTATCTGCGCAGCAACCGGGCCATTGCATTGCTGCATGAGGCCTCAATCACTGTCGCCCCTGCGTCTTTGCACCAGCCTTTGAAGGTGCCCCAAAACTGTTCCGCCACTTCATCGACAAACCCGCCGCCAAGCGCCAGGATGTTCACCGCCAAGGTCTGCGGGTAGTGGACAAACTCGAACGCGCCGGCCAGGATCGCCACGCCGTCACGCTCAACCACTGCCGTAATCACCCGGCCCTCAAGGGTCAATCGGGCGATGTCGTCAACGGTGAATTCCCCGCGTGCCGCCTCTTTCACCACTGTTTCCAACAATGGTGCGGCCATGTGGAATTTTTGAGCGAAAAGGTCAGGGCTGACGATAAATGTCACGTTCATACTGGCCCCAAATCGTTGAAATAGATCGTCACGGAATCGAGCTGGAAAGGCTGGTTGTCGTAGTTGCGAAAGCGCAGGGCAAACTCAGTGCCGGAGCACTCAACCGGGATGGTGCCGGCGGGCCTGGTGTTGCCCTTCACGCGCACGGGGTTGGTGAAGGCGTCAGGATCGCGGGAGTCCCAGCCAACGGAGAACTCGGCACGGCCGGTAATGACCACATCCGCGCCTACGATCTGTTTGAGGTTGCCGGGGAGCTTGAAGTCCATGTAAGGCAGCTCGATAAGCACCTCGTACTGGCTGCCGTCGTCCGTGCTCACGCTGTCGTCCAGCTTGTAGACGGCATCGCCGGAGCGGATGTAGAGGGTTTGGCCGAGCTCGGCGAAAGCGTCCACCGGCACGCTCAGGAAGTACTCGCTCCAGGCGGCAATCTTGGCGGTGCGGGAAATGGAATACACAAACAGCCGGTTGGCAATCGCGCAAATGTATTGCCCGGTTCCGTAGAAGTAGAAGGACTTCGGCGCAACACCCGGCACCTTGGTTTCAGGGCGCACCAGGGAGTCAATGGGCGAACCCACGTCCACGTCAGCCAGGTTACTGGTCAATTGCAGCGTTGTGATGGAGCGGAAACCGTAGTCCGAAAGGAAGTGCAAGTCCCCGGCCACGCTCGCCACCGTGCGCGGAAAGCTCGTACCGACGTTTTCCACGGCGGTGTCAAGCTTCATGTTGGTGGGGTCAGGATCCACTACCCACACCTGGGCGCCGTCCTTGGTCAGCACCACCAGCTTGCTCTGGTAGCTGCCCAGCGCATTGGCAGAGCGGTCGCCGCGGCTATTCAGCCCGGTAGGCAAAAAGCCCGCATCGGCGGCTAGAGTCCAGTCACGCGGAGCACTGGTTTTGCAGTACCGCACCGTGTCACCGATGCCGGCGCCGACGGCAAAAATCTTGCTGGCCAGCTTGATGCAGGCCTTGGTATCGGGACAGTTGGCATCAACGATGTGCGTTGCAGGGGTGCCGTCAAGGTAGTGGTGCTCGATCTGGCCGCCGACATACTCAATGGAAGCGTAGATGTAGGCGTTGAAGACATCTGCAAAGTGGACATCCTTCACGGCCTGAGCTCCGCCGGAATAGACCACCTTATTGGGGTTGAATAGCGGATTGGCGTGCGTGACGGTGCCGGAGCCGTAGAAGGTCTGCAGCTTGCCGAACGCCGCAAAAAGGCCCTTGGTGCCAGCCTCCAGGTCTGCAACCTTGACCAGGCCGGGGCGCTTCTGCGTCGCCAGGCCGGTGGTCACAAAGGCGTTTTTCATCTGGCGCAGGCGGTTGGCGTCAGAAACGGCGGCCCCCTTGCGCAGGTCAATGCCCAGGTCGAAGCGGTCGAAGGTGATTTTGCTCACTGCGTGCTCAGCTTGTAGCCGTCGGTGGTGCGGACAACTTGAGGAACGGCGGCGGCGGATGGGCTGCCGTTGACGAAATAGCGGCGGTTCTCGCGCTGCCGGCCCTTCTCGCGGGACAACATGTTTTGAAAGGCGGTTGCGGAGGCCTGCGCGTCCGGGTGGCGGTAGTGGGCTTTGGCGGTTGCCAGTGCGTACAGGAATACCAGACGATCCGGCACACTGCAGCGGTCAGCGGTCTGGGTGAATCGCGCGCGCTCGGCGATGTATTCAACCGTGATGTCGTAGTTGCGCTCGGGAATCGGCCATATTTCCATCTGCCCGTCCAGCGTGTCGTACTTGCGCGGCTGTTCCCGCTGTTCGCCGTCGGCACGGTCGTACTGCGTGATGCCCTGCGTCATCTTCTGGGCTTCGGTGGTGCCTATCGTGATGAACACGGTCAAAACCCGGCCGGGGTTGATGTCCTCATCCTCGGCGTCGTTGTGCCAGTCGTAGAGGAAGGAACCAGCCTGGGCGGTGATGATGGCTTTCTTGCGCTGAACTGGTGGCTCCAGCTCGCCGAAAACGTACTCATGAGATTCCGTCAGAAAGCTCTTGATGATGGGATCGTTGGCCTTGGCCGCAGAGCCCTGCGCCTGAAAGCCCAGGCGCGCGCGCAGCTCGGACATCAGTTCGCCCAAAGTGCGGTTGCGTGCGGATAGTCCAGTCATGGCCGGCCTTACGTGGTGGTCAGTGAGATGGTCAGCTCCGTGCCGACCATGATTAAGCGGGCGGAAACCTGGGTCCGGCCTATCAGGCTGGCGGTCTTCGTGGTTGTGTCGATAGTGACAATCGCACCGTCGGCGCCATCGCTGCCGGCGGCCCCTGTCGGCCCCTGGATGCCTTGGATACCCTGCAGGCCTTGGATGCCCTGCGGACCCGTTGCGCCGGTTGCGCCGGTTGCGCCAGTCGCGCCTGTCCCAAAGGTGTACGCACCCGACCAGTCGGCAGAGGTGGCGGACAGCTTGAAATAGAGGTTGCCGGTGTCCAGCGCAAGGAAACTGAAACCCTTCGGCTGCAGGTTGTACAGCGCGCGATTGGCAAACAGGTCTTGCACATCAGCCTCGAAAGAAGCGCCCGTGTCGCCCTTCACGCCCTGAATGCCTTGCGGGCCGGTTGGTCCGGCGGGGCCGGTTGGCCCGGTAGGTCCAGGCACTTGCAGCTCTTCCACTGCCTCGGGCGTTAGTGATGCGGCGTTAACGGTGGCGTTTTTAAGGGTGCCGTCGTCGTTTTGCAGCAAGGCGGCGTTGTCGCGCAGTTCGTTGACGCTGGTCGCAACAGCATCCAGCTCGGAGTTAATCGCGCCATGGTCCGTAGCCGAACTGGCGTTTTCAAGGAAATTCTTGGTGCGGTTGTAGGCTTGTGCTTGCATGTGGTGCTCGCTGTTATTGCTTTCGGTCTTGCAAAACCTTGATGCTCGAATCGTGTCCATCCACCCGGAACTTGAGCAGGTTGACCTCTCTGTCCAGCAGGTTCACGGAGTTGTTGCCGCTCTTGACTAGGATCTGCAATTCCTCGACGGCTTTCTGTGTTGCCAGGCCGTTGAAATACATCCCGATAAGGACAAGCAGGCCAACCCCAAGCACGGACAAGACGCCCCACAGCGGGACGCTGTAGTCAATGGTTACGCGGGTGCTGCTGTGTGTTTGAGGTTCGCTCATCGGACCGGTCCTTATCGGTGTATTCCGTCCGCGTGCTTCACGTCGAACCATTTGAGATACAAAATCTGAATGCGCTCGCAGCGCTCGAAGCGCCAGCCGCTACCGGTGGCTGCATGCCGTCCGAGCCTCGAAGTGACGGTGAGTTGTCGCGGCCATTCACGAAGCAACACCGACATCCAAAAAACATTGACGATGAAGTCCAACAGGTAGCCGCGCACCAAGAAATAGGTGGCTGCGATGGTTGCCTGCCTGGTAACGCCACCGCCCGGCAGTTCGCGCACGCGTGCGTAGTTCATGAGCGCCCAAAAGTGGACAAGCAGATCAATGGGGGAACTGATGACAAGCAGCACAAGCAGGAAAAGCTCAATCCATAGAGTGATTTCGAGGATGTTCATACAAGTGCCCTCAGTGGTTTGATGGTTTGCTCTGCGTCGTACAGCGTTTTGTAATTGGTGTCATTCGCCATCGCCCAGGCGTGGGCCTGCGTCCTTGTGACCGTTTGGCCTTTTGAGGCGGCAACCCGGATCAAGTCATCCAAGGCATAAGCTAGGGCAACCAGACGGCTGCCGCGTTGCATTGCGTCGGCAACCTCTGGCGTGCGCTCGATGGCGCGGATTTGCTCGATAGGCGCAGGGTCGGGGGGCGGTTCAAAGTTCAAGGTCGGGTCTGTTTCCACGCTGGAAGTACAGCCGTTCGGGAGGCACGGCTGATAAGCGCCGTCGGCCGGCCCGAAAGCGACTACAAAGCCGCCAGCATTCCGAACGACAACAAGGGCAGTCATGGGAGGTATTCCTTGACGGTGATGCTGGAGGCCATGACCCCGCCATAGAACCGAGCTCCAGAGGACCCATTCAAAGTGAATGTCCCGGCTACTGAACCACCAGCGCGAACGCGGTACGTTCTCGCCGTGACACTTGCCGCAGAGACGATGAACTTAAAAGAGATTTCTTTGTGCCAACTGATGCCGGAGGAAAAAACGCTACCCACCGCCAGAGCATTTGCGATTGCGTCCTGGAATAGACAAGCGGCCAAATAGTTGTTGGCTACAGAGGACGCGCAAAACAAGACAACATCAATTTCTAGTGTGCTGGCTGCATTGGTCGGCGTAAACGCCAACGACATGTATTGATCGCCCTCAGTTATTTGAGGGATGGTGTCATCGATGGGGATTAGCGTGGTCCCCGTGGCCACGGCACCCGTAGAGAACGTCTGGATTTGCGCCAAACGCCGACCGGCCCCCGTGCTCATACCGGTGCTGTCGAACTTTCCGACAACAATCCCGCCGATGAGGACATCAAGCTGGCTACCACCGTTGTTTTTGATTGCGGCGGTCATGGCTAGCCCCTGATGATCGAAATAAAGGACAGGGCCGGTGACGCCCCGGCAGCAGCGCCGCCCTGTGTATTGGCCCTGATGACGGAGCCCGCAGGGAACCACCGACGGGCGACAACCGTAGCGCCGTGGTCAGCTGCTCCGCTGGTAGCGATACCCAAGCGGTTGGCCGCAGGTACAGAGGCGATGGCAGTATTGGATGCGCTGTTCAACGTCAAACCGGTGGTGTGGGCGGCGTTGAAGTTGTCCGTGTAAATCACTGTGTAGAGGTCGGCCTCATTAATCGTGAGGTTGCCGCCCAGCGTTGCGCTATCGTTGGCCGTAATGGCAGTGCCGCCTAGGTTCGATTGAAGATTCGCCCAGCGTCGGATAAACGTGTTGGTACTGCCGTAGCCATTGGTTGTGTCCAGAATGATCTGGGCCGGCTGGAAGCCGCGCACAATCTCACCGCTCGCAAGAACAGTAAGAATTGCAACACCGATGGGCGCCCCGACATTGCCGCGAAACAGCGACATGGTTCCGTCAAGGTTGGTCTTCCAGTGGAAGTTTTGTGCTGCGGTCGCGGAATCACCGAGCTGCACGGCATTGGTTTTAATCGCGCTCATGACTCAATCTCAGTAATGGTCAGCGTGGTGATGATGGTGTTGCCCAACTTTGTGGCCGCGCCATTCGCGCCATTCCATCGAACATTACCGGCACCCGTGCATCCGGCGCGGAGCTGGATGGTTGTGTCGCCAGTGGCAAGGGAAGGGATAACGCGCTCCAGAACAAGCTGACCGGCCGCCACGAAACTGCCCCACCCGTTGTTTGAGTCGGCCTGCCCGGTGATGACACCGGCCACAAGCGCATTCGCGGTGGCGTCTTGAAACAGAGCGCCCATTACCGTGTCAGTCGTATTGGAGTTTTCCCCCAAGAACGCCACGCAGCGGATATAGAGCTTGCTGGTTGCGCTGAGTCGGGTGTGCGTCACTGACAGGACTTGATTGCCCTGACTGATCAGCGGGATACTGTTATCCCACAGGAAGAGGGTGGCCCCGGTCCCACTCGTCAGAACTTCCCCATAGGACATTCCAAGCAGCTTTGCGGGCAGGCGCTGCGGGTTGCCTCCGCCGGGAAAAGTGGCCCCCAAAGAGCCGTGCAGGGTCATGGTCATACGATGCTCAAGGTGGAGCCCGTCGGGATGGTGAGAGTCACCCCGGTGGCTATGGTGATGGGGCCGGCCGCCATGGCGTTTTTGTTCGTCGTGATGGTGTAATCGGCAAGGATGGTCTGGTTGTTTTCGTAAAGCACGCCACCGGCCTGGGCGCCGCCACCGGAACCGCCGGACAGCTGGAAATTACCCAGCGAATCGCGCAGCAGCAAATAGGCCTGGCCTGCCTGGATGTCGCCCGCCGTAAGCGCGGCGGTGCCGTTTTTGGTGATGGGTGCCGCACCCACGGCATCGACGTTTACCGTCACTGCGCCGGTGTTGGTGTTGGCCGCAATGAATTTGAAAAGCTGGCCGGTGAGATATGCGGTCGTGGCCGGTGTCGTGCCGGCCGTCACAGTGTTGGTGCCCGTTACGCCAGTCAGCAGCAGCGGAGCATTGGCCGCCGATGCCAGGGCAGAGGCAGCGGACGCAGCAGCCGATGCGGCAGCGTTCCCGGCTTGGGTTGTAGCAATCCCGGCCTGCGTGGTAGCCGTGCCCGCCTGGGTGGTGGCAATGCCGGCTTGTGTCGTGGCCGTAGTCGCCGACGTGGCCGCGTTGCCTGCTTGGGTAGTCGCAATCCCCGCTTGCGTCGTGGCGATACCCGCCTGAGTCGTGGCGGTGCCTGCGCTGGTGGATGCTCCGGTTGCGCTCGCGGCTGCAGCGTTCTGGCTGGCAAGCGCGGCGGCGGCGCTGGCGGCGGCGGCTGTCTGGCTTGCTGCGGCAGCGATGGCCGATGCATTGGCCCCACTGGCGTTCAGAGCCGAGGCATTCTCAGAGGTGGCAGCAGCGTTGGCCGAGCCTACAGCCGTGGCAGCGCTTGCCGCGGCGGACAGCGCGCTGTTCAATGCCGACTGGGCCGAAGCCGAAGCATCGGCCACCTGCTCACTGATGTCCAGCGTCAGAGCCTCGAATACTTCCGGCGTCAGGGAGTCCGGCGTAACGATGCCATTGGCAAGGCTTCCATCGTCCTTCTGGATCAGCGCCAGGTTGTCGCGGACTTCATTGACGGAAGTCGCAACCGCATCAAATTCCGCGTTTATCCCCGCGTGGTCGGTGTCGTCACCATCCCGCTGCGTGAAGTCAACAGTACGGTTATATGGTTGCGGCTGCGCCATCGTGTTGCCTGCTTACTTGTCGGCTTTGGCGGGCTTTTTGGCAGCGGCCTTGTCGGCAGCTTCCAGAGCCTTGGCAATCAGCTCCTGCAGGCGCTGGCCGCCGTCGTCGCCGTAAAACTTGGCGATGGCCTCGGCGCCGTACTTGGCGGACAGGCGCTCGTATTCGCCTTCGGGGTCCAGCTCGACGCCAACCGGTGCCGGGCTCTCATCCGTCACGTTTTCCTTGCCGAAGATATGTTTGACCAGCGGCACCTCATAAGCCGGCACCTGGATTGGCGTGATGGTGTTGGCATCGCGGCGGATCGTCAGATCGACGTAGGGCATTGCAATTTTGGGCATGGGACTCTTTCTGTTTCAGGTGGAAAAAAGCCCGGCCAGGGTGAAGTGGCCGGGCATTCGCTTGCAACCGTTTAAGCGATTGCCAGAACGGCCATTGCGTTGGCGCGGTTGATGGACAGCGCGCAGCGCAGATTCACCATCGTGTACAGCGCCAGCACCGTGTGCGGACGGGTCGGGGTGACGATGTCCATTTCGTCATCGCGGTACTTAATGTGCTTGGAGTTCAGGAAGTAGCAGCGCTTCTCCCACTCGACAGCCGGCGCATCCAGGGCGTCCAGTTCTTCAAACTGTGGATCCCAGAGGATTTCCACGCCCTTGAAGTACAGGCCGGTGTTCACACCAGTGCCCACACCTGCGTCCAGACGCTTGGCAGAGCCTGCCTCGGCGTTGTTCGTCACGGTGATGGCGTACTGACGGTATGCGTCGATGAACTTGCCGCCGGCCAGGATGAAGTCTGGAGCGCCGCCGTTCTTGATGCACTTGCGCCAGGCCAGTTCCATGCGCGTAGCCAGCAGGCCAGCGGTGGTGCTGGCGATTGCCGTCTCTGCGTAGTTGCGCCAGTAGGTGGCGGTGGCACGGTTCAAGCCGCCCACGGTGCCAGTCGTCGGAGCGATGGAAACCAGGGTGTCCAGACCGGTGATGGCGTCGGTGCTGGCAGCGCCAGAGCGGTGCAGCTCGAAGTCCAGCTTCTTCATGAAGCCTTCCTTGAGGACTTCCATCTGCTCATCCATCAGGTTGACCAGCTGGACCTTCTCGTTTTGTTCGAGCTTGAATTCGCCGCGGCCACCTTCACGGACCTTGATGCCGTTGCCAAACAGGCGGTCATAGTCCAGGTAGAGGCCGTCCACGGCGCGGCGCCATGGGAAGGCAGCGCCTTCGGTGGTGTTGCGCTTGTTGAAAGCCACCGCGTCTTCACCATAGGCCCAGGTGAAGTTAGAACCGTAGTCCTTGCGGATGTTTTCTACGACGTTCTGTTTTGCGCCCAGGAAGGTCTTGCGGCCGGCCATGAGCTTTTTGAGGAAGGGACGCTCAATCGCGATCTGATCGACCGGGATGTTGCGCAGGTAATCGTCAAGGGAGACTTTTGCCAGTTCGGCAAGGTCGGGCGAGGAAATAGGCATGATGCTGCTCCGATAAATGAAGGTTGGGAAACTCCTTCACACCGTTGACAGCACGCCCTTTCCGTCAGGTTTAGCGCTTGGGGTTTCCGTCGTGACTTCGGATACACAAGACCCCGAGCGCTTGGCGCTACCGGACGCGACTCCGGCGATGCAGCGACATTTCGATGTGTAGCGCAATCGGCTATTGAGTGATTTGCTTCGGGAGGCGAACCCCGCTATCGCACGTTTTGCAAACCAGACAATCGCTAACCGCGCAACTGGTGAATGGAATTATTGGGCCGCGTCAAGCACCCGCCGGACATTTGTCGCACCAAAGAAAAAGCCCGGACTTGCCGGGCTGGTTCTAGGTTACGTGCAGGTCAAAGGCCCATCTGATCCAGGCGGTTCAGCATGCGGTCCGTGGTGGACTGGCCGGAAGTTGATGCGGTGCCGAGGTTCGCCGGCCGCGAGCGCAAAGGCTGGTTGCCCCCGGCGCCAGGCTGCCGCGCAACCGTCACGTTGTCATACATCATCTTCACAGTCGCCGCCCACTGGTCGGGGCGGTACGTGCTGACAAAGTGCTGCATCTTGGCCGGGTCGCGGAAATGGTCTGACAGAACTTTCATGCGGGGCAGGTGGTCCACCTCATTCTTGCGGGTTTCGAGGTAGGCCTCCATGGCTGTTGATGCCTGGTTGACCGTCTGGACAAACTGCTGCTGCTCCTGCTGGGTCTGCTGCTGCACCTGCTGGCGCTGTTGCTGTTCGCCTGCATTGCGGCGATGCTTCGCAAGCTCAACGGCTGCGGCGCGGGTGATTTCGAGGTTATCGACCTGGGATTTCAGATCGTCATGGCCTGCCAGCAAGTCAATGCCCGGGGCCTCGACGCCCAGCTTGGCATACAAGGCGGTGCGCTGTGTCTCCACCATTTCAAGCGCAACCCGGATGTCCTGCTCCTTGCCGGAGTTGACCAGGCGGCCAAACTCCAGGGTTTGGGCGAAGTCCTGCGGGCTCATGCCGGTGGAATTCACCAGCTCGCGGAATTCCTTGATGTCGGTTTCCAGCTCTTTGGACTTGGCGAATACCGCCTTAATGCGCTCTTTGCCGCGCTCGGACTTCACACCATCCAGAAGCTCGGCTTCCTCCTGCTCGACGGTCTTTGCGCCGGGCTGCGCAGCTGCGTCCACCGCGGCGCCGGCAGGCTTCTCGCCGGGCTTGCCGGTGGTTGCCGCGGTTGCTGCGGCGGGATTGGCTGCGGCCGTGCCCGTGCCTGCTGCTGCAGTGCCTGGTTGCTCCATCAGGGCGTCCAGGAAGGCCGCGCCCTTGGCACCAGGTGCAGCGGCGGCGGCAGCGTCAGAGGCTGCAGACGCGGCAGGATCCGGCGTGCTGGTGGTATCCGGCGCGTGCAGGTCGGTGGCGTCAGCCTTGGCCGTGGTATCGGGGGCGGTGGTAGTGGTGGCCTCGGTATTAAGTTCAGGTGGCATGGTTTGTCCTTTATTGCATTACAGGGGGAGAAACTTGAGGGCCGCCCAATCCGCCGGGCATGCCGCCGGGCATCGCGGGCGGAGGGAGTTGCGGGGCCTTGGGAAGGAACTGCTCTACATCGAGGCGTTCATCGAAGCGGGCCAGCGTCTCGCGCAGCATGTTGATGAAGGGCTCGGCGTCTTGGCCTTGGGCCTGCAGTGTGCTGATGGTCTTCACCAGTTCCTGGATGATGGGCAACACCTTGGTCCAAGCTTCCTGCTGTTCGAGCTTGTCCGGCGCGCTGGTGGTGCCGGCCCTGATCTTCATTTCGATCATGTCGAACACTTCTTCGCGGGACAGCTCGGGCCAGTCGTATTGCTTTTCCGGTGTCTCGACCATGCCGCCCATTGGGTCGGCTGGGTTCTTGACCATCTTCATGACAGGCGGCCCCATGATCCGCTCGACCTGCTGGGTGGTCAGCTCCTGCAAAAGGATTTGAGCGCCATAGCGGGCGATTTCCTGCAGCCAGTCCTCTACGCCGTCGCGGAACTCGCTCACGCGGCCGGAAAGGCTCTGCTGCATGATGCTGGCCTCCGTCGCTGTCTTGGGGTTGACTGTGGACCCGCGCGCGGCATCCTGCAGGCCAGTGACCTGCTCCCAGTCGTAGCGCACAGCGCTGGTGTCGTACACGGTGGGGTCAATCGCTGGGTGCTGTCGCGGGATGATGACCTGACTGAGCGGCTTGCCCTCAAGGTCCAGAATGGTTATCTCGCCAATCTCGCTATCCGTATACCGCTTGATAGACTTTTCGTTGATGTCCGAGCTGCCAATCCAGCCTGGTTTGCACAGCTCTCGGTGCTTGTTGAAGCCGTTGCGGGCGTCGTTGTGTTCGTCCTGCAGTCTTTCGGTGAGGTCTACCATGCTGGGGCCTACAAACTGGCCGTCCACCACATTGAAGGGCAGGAGGAAGAAGGGATACCAGCGCTCGCCGGCCTTGGGCGGGTTGTAGGGCTCGCGCAGCCAGTAGTCGCAGCCCTCGGCCATGGTGAAAACCGTGTTGCTGCGCTTGTCCCAGATTTCCAGAACGGCAATCATCTGGTCGCCGGAATCCTTTGAGACGCCAGAGGCCAGGCGACCATCGCCCTTTGTCATTCCGCCCGCGCCCGCGTCGTACCCGGTGGCGTTGGTCAGCAGCATGTTGTACTGGGCTTCTGCGGCGGAGCGCTTTGTTGGGATGACCTGGGTTATCCAGTCGCCATCCTTGTAGTCCCAGAACTCGCACACGCCCGGGTCAACAATGAGGTTGTCCGTCAGCACGCGGTCAATCACCAGGCCCTCGGCGGCCGTGACTTCGAGCTTGGCATTCAGCGAAGTCATCATCTGGTCCAGCTCTGCGCGCTTGGCCTCGATGTCGCCACGCTGGGCCGGGTCCGTCACGTCAGCAAGCAGCCCTTCGGCGGCCAGGATGTTGTCCTGGGTGTCCTGGATGCGGCCACGGATGAGCGGGTCTTCGCGGATGTCGCGCTGATACATGACCTTCACCACGCCAAACGAGCAAGTCAGGGCAGATCGCACGCTGGACTTGGCCCTGTTCTTGAGGTCGGCCTGCTCAAGATAGCGGTTTGTGACCGTCTCCAGCGTCTTGCACAGCAGTTTGAGGTTGCGCCCCTTGTGGGTGGATGAAGCGCTGATTTCGGGGTTCTTGGCGTAGATGTTGGGCAGTATCGCGGTGATAGTGCCGTGAATCAGGTTCGCCCGGAGCTTGTAGAAGTCCTTGTCCTTCGGGTCCTTGGTCCAGTCGAAGCCGGCCACCGTGGCGCGGTTGTGCTGGACGCGCTTGTGGAACTTCTCCCAGTGCTTCCGGGCAGCAGCAATGCGCTTATTCCACGTCTTGGCCAGCTCATCCGGCTCCGGCTTCACGCGCTCGACCGGTGCGCCTGGTGCCGCGGGGAGTCCGCTGAGCTGGTCAGGCGTAGCAGGTGGTAGGAGTGGATCCATTGGGAGGGCTTTCGGTTAGACAGCTATGTGGTGGCCGCGTTCGTCCTGTTTGTAATCTGAGCCTGCGGGGTCTTCGGACTTTTGTTCGTCATCTGGCGACCGGCGGCGGCGCATAACCCCGTACCTGGTGGCGTCCCAAGCATGGTCTTCGGCATCCGTGTCCACGTCTTCCGGGTTGAGGTCTGACGGCCCAATGCTGGGGATGGTGCGGAGCCAGTGCTTGCAGTTGGAAAACACCTTGAGCTTGTCTTCGGCCAGCAGGTTGATGATGGTCTGCGCGCCGTTGACCCGGGAGCCCTTGGCATTCCAGGCCTCTTGCCACTTGATGCCGGCGTCACTGAAAATCTTCCCAATGGAGCGGTCGGCCCCCACCTTGCTGAATATGGAGGGGTCGGCCAGGTTGGCGCGGTACTCATACCCAAGGCGTTCATCATGTTCCTCTATCGCCTTGACGCGCCGGGCCACTGCGGCGGCCTGCTCTCGGGTGCCGGTGCCGGCCTTCTCGCCAGCGCCGTAGCACTCCCGCCAGATGTAGATACAGCCGTCCGGGTCCATGGCGAACCAGTAGATCGCGTAAGGGGCCGCATAGCCCCAGTCCATGGACTTCCAGACCTTCCAGCTCGACGGGATGGGGAAAGGCTTGACGACGTGCTTTGTCGCGTCCCAGACGCCTTCCAGGAAGCTGCCTACATGGATGTCCCAGTCACCTTCCAGCCAGGCCTTGCGCCGGTTCGGGTCTTTCAGCGCCTTGAGCGTGTTGATGTACTCAGGGTCAGCGGTCAGGATATGGGTGTTTTCGTAGATGCTGGAATGGATGCTGACCCGTGGCTTTTCACCATCCAGGCGGATGACGGTCCCGGACGGCGTGCCGCCCGTGCCCAGGTTGAAGCGCTCCTTTACGGCAGCATGCCCGCGCCCGAACGGGTTGCAGGTTGCCCGCACCATACGCGGCATACCGGGGAACGATGACCGGCAGGTTGAGTGCATGGCCTCATAAAAGGACAGGTTCTTCCAGTTGGTCAATTCCTCGAATCCCAGCCAGGGGTACTCATGCCCGTGGTAATTCCAATAGTCCTCATCGTCGGCGCCGTACCGAAAATAGAGCATTTCGCCATCCGGGAAGGTCCAGCAGTTGTCCACCTTGTTGAACTTCGCGCCCGGGAAGATGCGATAGAACCAGCGCTTTGACTTGGCCACCACGTCGGCAAGCTGCGGATAGGTCAGGCGGAACAGTGCGCCGCGCCAGTGCTCGCCGTATCCGCGCCCAACGTGCTGGGCAAAGGACATCAGGAGGGTGTCAGTCTTCCCGCCGCCCCTGGTGCCTTCAAGCAAGGCCTCAAATATCGGGCATGGCAGGAAAAGGGACTGGCTGCCCGGTAGCGGCTTCCAGATAACCGGGGGTTGCTTCATGCCTTGGCGGTGCTCTCGGCGTGCCCCTTGGCCTGTTTCTCCCAGTCCTCGACGCTCATTGCACCAGGCACCAGCAGCACACCAGAGCCAGAGGCCAAATCCTTACCGTCCTTGCCGGTCAGTTCCGTCTTGTCGGTGAACATCTTGAGGTGGCGGCCCAGCAGCTCGGCCCCCTTGAGGACGGCCATTGCATTGAACTCGTAGGCTGGGGCGATGTCGCCGGCCGGGGTTTCTGTCATCACCGGCTCACCACGGCGGTCAAGGACAGGAGCGGCTTGCTGGCAGCGCTCTATGGTGTCCCGGATGATCTTGATGACGTAGTCCTGGTCTACCTCGGTCCGCTTCTCGCGCTTTTCGATGGCTTCCTTGATCGCAGCTTGAACCCCATCATTCCCCAACAAGCGGGAGGCTGCATTCTCGGCAGATCGACCCTGCGCCTTGTACCCCGCACGCTTGTAAGCCGCAGTGGCATTGAGGTCCAGCAGGTATTCAGCGACGAAACGAGTTTGTTGGGGTGTCAGGCTCATGCAGCGATTTTTGACGCCGTAAAGGCCTCGGGCGGATGTTTGTTCAGGCCTTGCGTCGCAGGGCTGGGAACAGGCAGGCCAAGCCAGCGGGTGAGCAGACTTGTGGCTCTCGCTCCAAGGCGTCCAGGGCGGTGTACAGCTCGCCGTTGATGTACATCCAGCGCGGCGGGTGGCGTCGGTCGGCTTCCATGAGGTCAAGCCAGGCGCGCTCCATCGCCAGCGCTATGCCCTCAGGCGACATCCAGCACCTTCAAGTCATCGCCATCACTGGCCGGGTGCTTGTCGAGCTTGGTCAGGAGGTGCGGCTGCAGCACCACCGTGTCCCTTGGGCCTCCGCCGAAGTACACCACCACCCGCTGGAAATGATCGTGCTTACTCTCGGAGCCGCGGGCCTTGAGCACGGAGCCCACTTTCCCGCTGGGCGTCCTCACCCAGGTGCCAGGTGGGAAGTCGTCAATGTCTTGATCCTGCTGCGGCTTCATAGGCATGTCCTTAAGGAAACTTCTTCCACGGCCCCGGATAGCCGAAATGGTTTTGCAGGAATTCACTGAAATCACCCAGTGCGTCGGGGAGCCACACCATCCACCTGGTACTTGGGTAGTGACACATCACCTTGAGCAGCGCGCGCGCAATCCAGCAGGAAATCCACATGGCCCAGCAAATGGGGTCGATGGCGTCAATGAATCGGCGCATGGGCTGGCTCCTTTGAGGTTGGAAAGCCATAGCGTCCGCCGGGCGGGGTGTCGGAATCCCGACTATTTGGGGTTGCCCGTGGTGCTGGCCAGGGTTTACCCCACGCAACTGGCAGTTGCATTCAAGTTGTGCGCTTGTGTGAGTACCAGCATTAAGCCGTTGATTCCATTGGAGAAAATGACCTGGTGCTGCTGAAAAAGCCTGTTTCGGTCCCGTCCCCTGTTTTTGGCTCGAATTCAGCCGGAATCGGACCAAATCAGGGCGAAAAATCCGGAAATCGGGAAATGCAACTGTGGCTTGCTGGGGGTAAACCCGAGCCGGGCGGATCCCGGCGCTAACCGGCTCTCGGCGGATGCCAAGCTGGGCGCGGCCTGCAGCCCGATGGGGCGGGTTATGCTGCTGGCGGGGAAGGGAAAACCCCACGCAACCCACAGTTGCGCGCGCAAGCCACGCTTGCTTAGTGGAAACCCGACCTGATACGCTGCCACCATGCCCAAGCCCACAAGAACCGCCGCCCAGCTCCAGGCCTTGATTCAGGAGCGCATCGACGCCATTCCGGAGCTGCGGGGCCAGGTGACGGACATTCAGGCGGGCGGCATTGTGTGGAAGCAGCCCAGCGGACGCGGAGCCAACTGGACAGTCAAGACGGTACGCAGCCGTGAGACTTACCGCGCCGATGTGGCCGGCATCATCCGCCAGGTGCAAGACGCCTTTGACCTGGAAGACTGACGGCATCAGACAAGCTCCCGCTTTTCCGCCTTGTTGAGCTCTCGCGTGTGTACGGTGTTGCGGATCGCGTCGGCCATCTGGCGAACCACGTCCTCCGGGCCGATGCAGACCGGCACGTAGTCCATGCGCCTGTCCTCGCTGTAGGCTTTCCGGTTTGCCGTCAGCATGTCATCGACGGTTTCGACGTGAAGCGCGTTCTGGCTTTGGCTCCAGAGCAACACCCAGACAGGAGGGCGCGGCAATGGCGTGGCGCCTCGGGTATGGACAAGGGTCAGGCCGCCGCCTGCGGCTGGGTTACTGGGTGTGTTCATGGTCTTCCCGGTTGGAGTAATCGACATAGCAAAAATAGAAGGGCCTGCTGCTTGAGCGGTACTGCATGGACGCCTTGTTGAACCAGAGGGAGAGGCTGAAGTTTTGAACGCCGTCCTCGCGCTGCTTCATGAGCTCCAGCTTTGCGTCCCGCTCCCCGGTGTCGTCTGGCTTAGCTTCGTCCTTCTGGGCCTTCCACACGCTGAAAATGTTGTCCACGCCGTTGGTCAGGTGGCCGCTGCCGGCGACATCCATCTTTCCCGGGCCGCTGGTTTCGTCGCGGCCTTTGCGCGGGTGGGCAACCAGGTGGACGTGGACGTTGTACTGTTTGGCGAACCCACAAAGCTTGGCAATCGCCTGCTTTTGCTCGGTGTTTGCCTTCGGTCCATCGTCTGGCACGTCGGTGGTCATGAGGCTGTCAATCACGAAGTGCGTTGACCCATAGCGCCGATGGGCGTACGTGAAGACTTCCAGCAGGCGATCAATCTTTGCTTGGCCCACTTGGTTGAATACCCAGCACTTGTCCAAGAGCCATGCACCGACGGCGTCGATGTACGGGGTGGCGGGCCTGTCCAGTCCGGTGGCCTGCTTGACCATGCGCTTGAGCTGTCGCGCTGGCTGCATTTCCCCGGAGAACACGGTGAAAACTTCGCCCTGCTTCATGAGGCCCAGCGACACCTGGGACAGCAGCATGCTCTTGCCGTGGCCGTTGATGCCCGTCCATAGGGTCACTTCCCCGCCCCGGAACTCGAACCATGTGAACTCCTGGTCAAGGCGCAGGCGCGGCGGACGGGCAGCACCCTCAACGGGGTAAAAGCTGGCCTTCACGTCGCTGATGAAGTCGGAAATAGCCCGCAGCTCTTCCGGGTCCATCGACTTGGCCGAATCCAGCACCTCCAGGAAGTCGGAGCGCTCGCAGCCCTTGATGAGCATGTCGTTTGCGTCCTTGGCGCCGTAGGTGTACAGCGCGCGGCGGCAACGATCAGGCCCCAGGCGCTGGATGACTTCGCGCGCGCCCTTCTCGCCGGATTCGTCGCAGTCGTAAAAAATGATGATTTCGCTGAAACGCTCCAGCAGTTCCCAGTCGCTCTCAATCCATTGGTGATTGCCCGCGCCAGCATTGCATGACAGCGCCGGTATGCCCATCTGGTGCAGCGTCATGGCGTCAATCTCGCCCTCGGTGATGGCGATGACCCGCTGCTTGGGGTCTATCAGGTGCCAGCCGAACAGGCAGGGTATGGCGTTGGCCTCCTGCCGCATGTCCTTTTTTTCGTCAATGTTCCGGCTCTTGCCGTTCAGGTACTCGCCCGATTCGGAAAAGTATGGGAACAGCGCATAGACTTTTTCCCCGCGCGTCTGCTCTACCACCTTGAACGCGGCGATGGTTTCAGCGGTCAGCCCGCGGCCTTTCAGCCATTCGAGCGCCCGACCCTGGGCCAGCTTGCCGCGCGGCTTTTCCGGCTTGGCGTAGGTCTTCGGCGGTGGCTGGTTCGCCGGCATGGTGTCCCGGATACCCAGGTAATCGGCCGCGTCCTTCATGGCCTCGGGCAGCGTGCAGCCGCGCGTAGCCATCCACAAGTCCAGCATGTCGCCGCCCTTGCCGCCCTGGAAGTCCTTCCAGACGCCGCACTTTGCACCCTGCACGCAAACGGATAGGCTGTCGCCTTCCTCGCCGTCAACACTGCCAGCCTTCCATTCTTTGCCCCTGCGTTTGCCGTTGGGCAGCAGGTAGGTGGCCAAGCTCTCGGCCTGGCCTGCCATGCGCTCGGATAGCTCTTTTGCGTTCATGCGGCATCGCCTTTCAGACCCGGGCAGTCCGTCCGGTCGCAGCTATCCAGCTCATCAACATCGACATCCGCCACCGAGTCGTAAAGCTGAAAGCCGGTGAAAACCAAGCGCGGGTTGGGGATGCCGAACACCTCGCACAATGCCGGGTGCTGGATGATGAATTTCGCCCCGCAGGTGGCGCAGTCGTGGCGGATTTCCTCGGTCACGCTGCCGCCCCTTCCGCCACACGCTGGCGGTTTTTGAACTGGTGGGCGGTGTGCTCGTAGCACTGAAAGTTGGCGGCTTCGTGTACGTTGTCAAAGCCCGCCGCGCGGCACCACTCCGGGCACTTCGTTGGCGTGGCCTCGCTCACGCATTCGTCCGTCCATCGCGCACCGCGCAACCAGGACGCGGGCAGCGGGTTGAACTTCGCTTCTGGCTTCCAGGGCCAGCGGCGCAGGGCGGCCAGCATGCGCTCCTGCAGGGCCGCATCTGGTGCCAGCGTTACCCAGGCCTTCACTGCGTCCTTGCGTGCGTCCTTGCGGCGGTATTCGGCATACCACTCGATAAACCCGGGCGGGTCTTCCGCGTCAGGCTGCGGAGCCCTCACACGTCTGCCCCCTTTGGGGGGTAGGGGGGTATTTAAACTATTGGGTATTGGGTTATGGGTAGTGGGTAGTGGGGATTGGGTAGCCGTGACAAGCGTTGCAGTTGCCGTGACAGGTGTCGCAGGTGCCGTTACTGGTGCCGTATCTCCATTGGTGGGCGCATGCCCGGCCTGCGACGGTTTGGGCGTTACCGGTGCGGCCTCTGGAGCATGAATTGCCGCGTTTTTCACTGCTTCTGCACCGCAGTGCGCCAGTACCATTTCGCGCAATTCCTTGATCCCGATATTCCAGGCGGCATGTTTTCCGGCATTGTTCAGCGCCTCGAACAACTTGCGACGTTCTTGGCGGTGACGGTCGGACCGGGTTTGCTCGTTGATCTTTTTCGCTTCGCGATCCGGCTCACCCGCCTTGTACGCGGCAATGACTTCGTCGCATCGCTCTTGATGCCAGCCATCAGGGCCAAGCTTGAAGAAGTCAGCCAGCACGGCATCGACGGCCGCAACTTCATCCGGGCTTTTGGCAGCTACGAGCCGCTGAATCTTTTCCACCTCAGCCGGTAGCGGGCGCTCGGTGGCGTAGTACTTCCGCAGCATCCGCCAATAGATGCCGTCTTCCAGGGGCGATAGGTGGCCCGTGGCCTCCGCGTAGTCGCCGATGTGCATATCCACGTAGTTCACTGCGCGGCGCCCTCAGGAACGCGCTGGCTTGCCGCTGGTTGTACGGGGGCCGCGGGTTCGGACCTGATTCGGCCCGCATTCGGGCCTTCACCAAAGAGTTTCCGAGCCTTAACCTTCGCTGCATGAGTACACAAATCGGTAAACGTCTGACCATGAACCTGCAGGTAGATCCAGTCCCGCAGTGCGCCGGCCACGTCCATGTCCAAGCCCGCAACCAGTTCACGAAACTGCTGCATGGTCTTGAAGTCCACCAGGGTCTTGGCTGGTTCGGTCAAGGTGCCCATCGGGCTGACCATGCCGGTGCGCGAGTATTGATTTTCGTCTTCCATTTGCCCACCTCTTGCTACGCTTTTGATAGCTGCTTGAGCTGGTTCTTCATGGCATCCGGGCTGAATTCGAGCTGAATGCCCGCATCCGCCGTCCATGTAGCCAACCACTCAATCAACCCCTTTGTTTAAGAAAAAAGAACCCTATGACCATCACAAAAACGCTGACGACACCCGCCGCCGGTCTGGCGCATATCCACGAAAGCAGCCACACCAGGACTGCACTCAATACCGACGCCGACGGGCGCAAGACAATGGCCGTAGCCACTTCGGTGCTGTCTATGCACTGGCGGGCTGGTGAGCTCCGCCTCGTCCATAGCTTTTCCTCAGTGCCTGCGCGTGGGCCGGTGCGCGCGCCAGCGCGGGGCATGAGGAACAGGCAATGAGTCACAGGCGCTATTCCTGCTCGCAGGTTGCGGCCGTGGTGACGGTGCCCTGCAGTCGCAGGACATCCCAGGCCACATCCGGGCGGAGCCGTTCGCACACAACACCGGTTTCCCGCTCAATGGCTGGGCAGTACTCGGCGGGAACGCGGCGGCGCTTCTTCCACATGCTGGGCGCGCTGGCGGAAGCGCCAACCCGCCCGGCAAACACACCCACCCCGCCGACCTTGGCGATGGCCTCATCAAGGGCCAACATTTCGGGGCCGAGCGCGGCTTCTTCTTCAGTTTTTGGGGGTTCCATGCTTTTCCTTAATTATCACGATCGTGATTATCGGACAAACACCAACGTGATGCAACTCCCTGTTTTAATCACGGCCGTGACAAACATTTCCAACCGAGTAAAGACAGCCAGGCAGGCGCGAAATTTGACGCAGGCCCAGCTCGCCAGGCAGGCAGGCGTGAGCCAGGGCACTATTGGCAATCTGGAATCAGGGCTGCGTCAAAGCCCGCGTGAGCTTTTGCGCATCGCCGCAGCTTTGGGGGTTTCTGCAGAATGGCTATCCAGTGGGAAAGAGGACGCGCTTGCCTTGCAGCAAGATTCCAACGTCAGCAGCGCAGAAATGCGGGCGAGAGTGCCGCTTATTTCCTGGGTTACGGCCGGTCAGATGGGTGACGTACAAGACATTTATCTACCCGGCCAGGCCGACGACTGGGTGCACGTTTACGACACTAAACCGAGCCCGAGCACCTTTGCGCTGCAGGTGGCCGGTGACAGCATGACAAGCCCGATTCCTGGAGACGTTAGCTTCCCAGATGGGACCATCATTGTTGTGGACCCCAACAGATCCGTGGACCCAGGCAATTACGTTGTTGCCAAGGACGTAACCACCCAGAAGGCCACCTTCAAGCGATTGGCCTATGACGCCGGGCGGTGGTATCTCAAACCACTGAATCCGTCGTATCCTATGGTGGAGATTGACGATCCCGCAGTTCGCGTGATTGGCAAGGTGATCGAGTACCAGACCCGTGGCAAGCTGTAACAACCGAGAGGAAGACAGATGAAAAAGCTATTCGCCTTCATGTTGCTAATGTTCGCTGGGCTGGCGCTGGCGCAGGACGCCAATAAATTGTTCGAGCAGGAGATGCAGCGCATTTATGCCCAGCAGGATGCCGGCAAATTGAACATCCTCGAAACGACCATTGAGCTGGAAGGTGCGGCTAAAGCCTATTTCCCGACGGACGGGTTGCTGCACGCTTACCACGCATCGGTACGCCAGTATGCTGAACAGTTTCAGGGCGGGGCCATAACGCGTGAGAGATTCATGGAACTCCAAGAGAACCGACTCGCACGCTTCAAGACCGCCCTAGCGGAACGGGACAGTGCTAATGCGGCCCAGCAGAAAGCCCAGGACCAGGCTACCGCCGCCGCCGCCAGCGATGCCGCACGTTCGACCGCTATGGGGAATTTCTTGCGGAGCATGGCACTTTCGACCAACCGCGCAATGCCGCGGCCACCAGTGAACTGCACAAGCTATGCCCTCGGTGCTGGCGTCTCGACCTCTTGCCAGTAAAGCGGGCCTAGTGCCTCAGGGACCCGCCAGCCGGGTCTTCACCATTCAATAGCGCCTCCAGAGTGGCGCGTGCCTCCGCCAGAAACTCGGGCGGGTCAGTGGCGTAGTCCTCGACCACCTCAAAGCGCCGCGTCCCATCCGGTTCCTCGACCAGATACATGAGCCCGGTCACTTCACCGCGCTCCGCTGCCTCCTTCAATTCTTCAAGCTGCTTGATGAACGCCGCCTGGTAATCGGGCGGCATGGAGCTGGGCGGGGTTTTCATGGCGATCTTTCGGGATTCTGCCATTGTGGGCCTGGCGCCGGCCTGCCAGCAAGCAACAAACCACATAGTCACCCCCGCCAAATAGGTGGTTTTAATCACATCGCAGGCCTGTTAACACGTACGTGTTGACAGCTTGAATCACAAACGTGATAATTCCTCACGGCCCTAGTTTTGGGGCATGGAGGAAAACGATGGCAAATATCCCAGCAACACCCAGCAAAGGCCTGCGGGCCGAGGCAACCAAGGCGCAGGCTCGCCGCGATTGGCCAGCGGCACAGCATCTATTCAATGCCGCCGCTGACGCCGTCCCGATGAGCGCTCACGGCCACCCGACCGCCGCCGAACAGTCTTTGCGGCTGCAAGCCCGTCTTTGTGGCGACATGCAAAAGCGCATGCAGTACTTCGGCCTGTCTGGAGTGTTTACGAAGCGCGCACCGGCTGACGCGCTCACCGCGGCCGAGGTCGTCAGCTTCTATCAACTTGGCGCGACTGCGGCAACGGCCTACCCAACTTAACTATTTCCCCAAAAGGCAATGCCCCGGTGCTTGTAACGCCGGGGCATCTAGTCAATCACCCCACCTATCAAAGCAAGGATCGACACCATGAATTCTAATTTAATTGCGGCTCTGAATATCGTCATCACCGGCAACCTCGCGGCCTTGGTGGAATGCGGCAAAAGCGTCCCGAATTCGACTTGCGCCCTCCGCGCCTCCACTCTCTTGGTGAATTTCCAGGCCGCCCCGATGAATGCTAGAGGCGTTCCGCTCGTAACGATGGTGATTGGGACTCTGCCTCTGCTATATGACTGCAATGACACGACCGAGGCGCAAAAACTCAACATTGATAACGCGCTGAAAAAATTGGACGAATACCTCCCGCTGATCCAGGCCATTGAGCCGGGCGAGGAGCCCACACGCGAGCAGGAGCTAACGAAGAATGAGCCGCTGACACGCGATTCGGACCTGACCATGTTGGACTCGGTCGGCCGAGGTCTGGCGCTGGAGGCGACATGGGCCATTGAGCCCCTGTGCGATGAACTGTTGAACCAGATTCCAGAAGTCAACGTCGATACCGACTGCATGCAGCCGTGCGCAGTAATGGAAACGCTGGCCCTGCGCATCAAGGCCCTTAACTCTGTCCTCATGAGTGGCCTGTCCGGCCCCGACATCACCCTCTGGCAGGCCGCCCGGGTGGTCTACAGCCAGCGGGCCAATGAGCGCCTTGACAGCGACTTGAAGGAGGCCGCTAAGCCAGCCAAAGAGGACGACTACATGGCCGGGGTGAATAGCGCAATTGAAATGCTCACCAAAGCCCACACCAGGGACGGCGACAAAATGGAACTGGACGGCACGCACAGGCCCGGACATCGTCAAGATAACTTTGCGCTCGCATATCTAAAGGCGGTCATGAGCAAGCCAGAGACGGCAGAAGGGTTTGCCTCCGTGCTTAGCGCCATCATCGGGCCCAACATTCTGGACAAGGGCTATGTGAAAGAGTTCGCCGCGCTCGACTACGACCGAATGATTGTTCCGACCGTTCTGCGCCATCCTGAAACCGGCCTGCTCCCCGGAGAGAAATTCCCCGACAGCGAAACCTCCGCACCCCCTGTGCCGAAGGCCAAGGCCAAGCCCAAAGTCAAGGCCAATAAAACCCCCGTTGCCGCCTGACCCGTCGCCACTTCAAGGAATCATCATGAAAAAACCAGCCGCGACCTCTATCAAAAAGGTTAATCCGGAACTGTCTTTTGTCTCCCATGAGGAAACACCGCGCGGGCGGTGGCTGACAAGCTACAACTATTTCGACGTTGAGCCTCTTGATTACTACGCAGGCAAGATTCGCGGCATTCAGATCGTCAAACAGCTTTGCGACTACGTGAAGACTCACGGCTGTAACGGCGCACACCTGGAGGCCATGGTGGTTGACGCGCTCGGGTTGCGCGCGCCAGGCCGCGGTGGTGGCATGCCTCTGATGCGGGTCGGCAAGAAGACCAAAGACAACGTGCTGTCCGGCGTGCTGGAGCAATTTGAAGAGGCGCTCAAATTCCTCGCGAAGAACGCGCGCTACGCGGAATATTTCGACCGGCAGATCGCCAAATTGCAAGACGAAGAAAAGGCAATAGCCGAGCACTACGCCAAGCGGCAACTCGCCATCAACGCCCGCGTCAAGGCGACCAAGGCCGCAAAGCGTGCCACCCAGACAGCAGCGCCCGCATCCACCAAGCCGCGCTCGCGCGCTGGCGAAGCAGTCGCAGCCTAACCACCACACAAGGACTCAAGATGTCACAAGCAACTATCGAGCGCCCAGCCAAAGCCGCTAAGCGCGCAACTCCCAAGGGCTCCGCCTTGGCCCAAGACCCACGGGAAAAAATCGTATTGCGGCTGTCAGGGCTGCAGGCCGGAATCGCGGGAATGGTTGCCCGCGAAGATGGCGACACCGTGGGCCGGGTTCTGGAGCATGCCGGCGGTATCGTGGGCAGGGCCCTGGAGCGTTTTGCCCCAGGTGGTGAGAAGGCCGCAAGCGCAGCCTACGACGAAATGATGGACGCGGATAGCTTCATTCAGGCGGCCAGCGCACTGGCTGCGCAGGACTTCAACGTTAGCAATAGGGGCTACAAAGGCCGAACCGACACCGCCGACACTCTGGCGCAGTGCTCCCTGGATGTGTGCCGCGATATTGACCGCTACCGGATGGGCCTACCACTGGAGGGCAGCGATGCGCTGGCTGTGGGCCTACTTACGGCAGCGGAGCCCGCCGAGCCAGCGGAAGACGATGCAGAGGCGCGGCGCGGGCTGGCGCTAGAGGCATCGTGGCAAATAGAAACGCTGTGTGTGATGTTGCGCGACCAAGCACGACAGGAAGATCAAAACACGACCAAGCTGACTTTGTCCATGGTTGTCAAGGCTGCGTGCCTACGCATTGAACAACTCAACGGCCAGATCATGACGGTGTGCAGCAGCAACTGTGACAACGAGCCCACGGCCCAGATTGCTGCAGTAATTAACGGAGACGGCTAAGCAAAACCCTCTAGCGGGTTATGCCGTAGATGTAAACACCCCAAATTGTATGCAGATGTTGGCTAACGTACTGACAGCACCCGCGAAAGCGGTTAGCCACCTCCCGCGCACACAGAAGGCGTTTTCGACGGCAAGCCTCAACCCCACGACTTTTTAGCAAAACAGGCTTCACCATGTCAAAACCACCAGTCATCGCCTCCTCCCCCTCTGCCGAGTCCATGGCCGTGTCAGAGTACACCTTGCACACCTGCTTTGAAGGCACCGCCGCACAGCTCATTGCGGCGGGCGTCTTCCCGGTCGGCTTCAAGTTTCCCAAGCGCTCCAAAGACCTGGAGTTCATCGCCGAAAACGGCTACCACTACACCGTAGAAGAACTGTGGGAGCCGCGCGGGCGGTACTCCGTCTCCGTGGGCCTAGCCAACATGGCCGACATCACGGAAGAGGCGGGGAAAATGGCGGCCACGCTGCTGGACGCCTGCCGCAAGCTCCCCGTCAAGGCCCAGATGGGCGGGCTTTTGTCTGCCATCCTGATGGGTTTCAACCGCTTGCCAGGTGCACCGCTGCGCCTGGGCGACGTGCGGGGCGACTGTGACGACCTGGAAAGCCTGAGCTTTGATGTCTTGGGGCCGAACGTCTCCCGGGGTACTCGCTGCTACAGCGTGGCGGCGGTGCTGGAGTATTACCTGATTGAGGACGGCCTGGCCACCGGTAGGCTTCGCAAGCCATCGGGCTACCTGCTCCAGCCTGCGGCGGAGAAAGCCGCGCCTAGCCCCGCCCCAGCCCGCCGGCACCCCATTGCCCGCACCCTCGAAACTGCCTAAGCCAGCCGATGAAACGCGGATACACCTACGCCGAGGCCATGGCCTATGTCGGCGTGAAGCGCCGCACCTTCGATGAGAAGTGGCGCCCGCGCCTGGTCGGTATGCCCCAGGGCGGAATCCTGCTGTTTGACGTGCAGGACCTAGACCGGCTTTTCGAGGAATTCAAGGCCCAGGCCTCAGGCGTTGTCACGGATGCCGCAAACGAGCCCCTTCCCAAGATGCCCCACAATGGCCCCTGGAACGGTCGGCCCGACACACAGAAAGGAAATAAACCATGGGCCAAACCACACGGGGAGTCCTCCCCGACAAGGACGGCTGGCAGGTCGATAAGTGGAAGTGGAAAAAGCGCTTTCGACAGCGCGGTTTCAACAGTGCTGAAGAGGCAGAGGGCTGGCTGATACGCGAGCTGCAGGCGCACCAACAGGTGCAACTGCACGGCGTCAGGCCGGCCGTCAGCTTTGACCACGCTGCAGCCCACTACCTGCTGACCAATCAGGATAAGCCGTCGCTTGCGACGGAAGCCTATTTGCTGAAATCCATCATGCCCTTTATCGGCACGCTCGCACTGCCCCAGATCCATGACAGCACGCTGGCGCCGTACATCACGGCCCGGCTGGCCGATGGGATCGCGCACAAGACCATTAACCTGGCCTTGGGCGTGGTGCGCCGGATCCTGAATCTAGCCTGTTCGGCTTGGCGTGATGACGCCGGCCGCACCTGGTTAGACAAGGCCCCAGCCATCACCATGCTGCCACTGGTGGGTCACCAGCGAGAGCCTATGCCAATCACCTGGGGGCAGCAGCGCCAACTCATCCCGAAGCTACCCGGCCACCTGGCGCGCATGTCCTTGTTCATTTTGAATACTGGCGTGCGTGACGACGTGGCTTGCAGCCTCCGGTGGGAATGGGAAATCCAGATACCGGAGCTGAATTGTTCGGTGTTTGAGGTGCCCAGGGAGCACGTCAAGGGCCGCCGCCGCGTTCGCGTGGTGGTGTGCAACAGCGTGGCCCAATCGGTGGTGGATGCGTGCAGGGGCCAGCATAAAGAGTTTGTTTTCGTCTATCGCCGGGAGCGGGTCAAAAACCTGCACCTGGTGGCGGCACAGCCTTACCGGCCTATCGCACGGATGAATAACAGCGGCTGGCGGACGGCGCGCGAGGCGGCCGGGCTGGGCGATCTGCACGTTCACGACTTGCGGCACACCGTGGGCATGCGCCTACGGGAAGCCGGCATAGCTGAGGGCACTATCGCGGACTTGCTCTGGCACAGCAAGAAGTCGATAACGCACCACTACAGCGTGGCGCAGATTGTGGAATTGCACGGGGCGCTTGAGAAAATCAAGGCGGATAGCGGGGCCTGGAATAAGAGCCTGCACACCTTGAGACTGGAGCAAGCCGGGGGTTTTCGGGTGGTCAGTCCCCCAGAAGTCCCCCAGCAAAGAAAAACAGCCTAGAGGGTAGAAGCCTCTAAGCTGTTGAAATACATCAGGAATGTATGGTGCGGCTGGCAGGAATTGAACCCACGACCCCTTGGTTCGTAGTTTTCTGCTCACCGCTAAGTTGTTGATTTATATAGACCACGGGCCGACCGTTCCAACTACTCGTGCTCTGCTGTGCTCAGGCCATACAAGGCCACTCCCCCAAAAGTCCCCCGCTAGAAAACTATCGCGCCCCGGGCAATCCGATACCAAACTATCCAAGGCGACAAAGGCCGCCATACGACTACCCGGCAACCTTGTGGGCTGTGCTCCGGGCTGGCGGCTGCGCTATCGGCCCCGACCGTGAACCCCTGTGCCGCCAGAGGAAGGTTTGCGCCAGTATTGCCGCCCCAGCGCCCGCCCAGTCTTGGCGGAATGAACGGCGGTGGTTATTTCGTCAGGGCGTCGTAGTCCCTTTCGCACTTGAGGCCGGCGGTGCGGGTGGTGTCGGCGTAGGCGGCCAGGTCGCCCGCTCGGCGATCAGCCCGCGCGAGCACGTCGGCAAGCACCACAATGGCGTCTCCGGCTGGCGCGCACTCGATGCAAGCGGGGGTATTGCGGAGGGCATCACGCCAGCGCTTGGCGGTGTCGGCGTTTTGGTCCCGCAGGCGATCAGCGTCAGCGCTGTTACGCACAGCATCGCCGCGAGCTGCGGCCAGTTCTTTGTCCTGAGCATCTTGGTTTTCCTTCTGCCGCTCAAGGCGGCGCTGGGTTTCTTTGGCGTTTGCCTGGTTCTCGGCGATTACCGCCTCTTGCTGGGCGATCTTTTCCTTGTCCCATTTGCCCTGCACCTCGGCCCGGCCTTCCTCACGGCCAATGCCGCGCTCATGCGACTGCCAGGCGAAGAAGCCAGCCACCAGTGCAGCGGCCAGCGCCAGGTACAGGAGCCAGCGGCCGGGATTGAGCCAGGTAAGGGGGTTCATGGCAGTGCCGCCATGCCCGCGGCAAACAGGATTGCCCTGTCCGCGTAGCCGTTCGTGTCGCCCAGGGCGATGGTCTTGCGGCCTTTGTTGATGAGGTCGCAATAGCCGTCAAAGTCGCCAGCGTCGGCAATGCTGTTGGCGTCCTTCATGGCGACATACTCCCCGGCCGCCAGCGCTGCCCATTGCGGTTCCGCCAGCTTGTCCGGCTCCAGCTCGAAGTCTGGAATGTCCATGTGCGGGAAGCGTGCGCGCAGGCGATCCCGCGTGATGGCGTGGTTGTAGCGGCCTGTGGTCTGCAGCATCGCATGACCCTTGAAAAACTCACCGTCGCCGGCTGCCGTATTGCCCAGGGTGTAGGCCAGGCGATTAACCGCGAACTCCGGTAGCTTGGACTCCGCCACGGAACGCGGCCAGGGCTTGGCGAAGTCACGCTCATAGCGGCGCTGTGCAGGGGTAGGCCCCCAGATTTCAGACAGCCATTTGAGGCCTCCGGTTTCGTGGCCGATGTTCGCCAGGAACATGGCTTGTCGCGGCTTCGTGTCGATGCCATAGAGGGCCATGGCCTGCAGCAGCGCAGGCAGGCAGCGCTCTGCCCGGTCAATGCGTGCGCCAGTACAGCGCGAAAGGATCAGCGGCGTCATGGCTGTTCGGCCGGGCCGGAGACGGCCACCTGCTTGACGGGCCGGGCCAGGATAACCAGGATCAGGAAACCGAGACGGATCCCGCTCTTGTAGCCGTCGTTCAGCCAGGGGAGTGAATCGCTGTTATCGGCCATGAGCTGCAGCAGCTCGGGCACGGCGGCGCCCAAAGCTGCAAAGCGCAGGGACCAGGACTTCCAAAGATTCCGCCAGTTGGGGACAAGTGCAAACTTCATGGGCAATAACCTCCTTTGCCCATTCTTTAGCCGCGTGTCGTGCCCGCCGGACTTTTGTTATTCGTCCTCGGTTTTTTCGTCGCGTACGGCGTTGCCCATCACCTTGACGCGGCGGGCCTTGAGTGTCTTGATTTGCTCCGAGCGGTCCCCGCCCTTTTCCTGCTGTTCGAGCTCCGCCCGGATCTGCTTATTGAGCGCGCCCACGGTCTTGCCGGCGGTCTTGAATTCCAGCATCATCTTCCGGCCCTTGGCTGGATTCCCCTCGCCCAGCTCGGTGGCCACCTCTCGCGCCAGGTCAGCCCGGCCCGACTTCACGAAATAGTCAAACTGGGTCTTGGCATCCGCCACGCGCTTACGGTCATCGTAGTAAGCCCGCTCGCGCTGGCGGTCGTCGTTGGTGCCATAGAAGCGGCTGGCGAACGGAATGCGGTTGACGGTTGGGGTGTCGCCGCGGGCCTGCGACTGGGTGGCGTCCAGCGCCTGGTCCAGCGTCCGGCCGGGGCCGCCGGTCATGGTGTAGAAAACCGACTTGAGAATGTCCGGCTCGATGTTCACCAGGCCCGGCTTGACCTTGTCGCCGCCGCTGATGTCGTTGAGCCCTTTGGATGCGGCTTTCCACAGGTCCGGGGTGTTCTCAAAAAACCGGGTGTAGGCTGGCTTGGGGTCTATGTGGCCGAAGCCGCGATCCTTCGACTTGTACACCGGCCCGCCGGTAAACGACTTGTTTTCAGCTATCTGAACAACAGGGTCAAGGATGGACGGCGCGATGAGCTGCCCGACCGACGACGTAGCGCCCAGCGGGCTGAATGCGTCCAGCACGGTGCTTGCCATTGACCAGCCGTATTCGCTGGCATTGCGCGGGTCCTTGCGGAAGATCGCGTCCGAGATAAGGCGGCCAGCATTATGGAAGACGTGGGGGCCAAGCGGCAGCGGCACCTTCACATACTCGCCGGGGCGCATGGGGTTCATGAAAATCCAGTTCTTGGACTTCTCGAACTCAGGAATCAGGTCGTAGCGATTGCGGCCGGTTTCTTCGTCATCGTCGGACATGGCTCGGTTGAGCGCATCCAGCACAAAGCCCATGATCGCTATACCGCCTACCAGCGCCTGCGCCTTCGGGCTGGTGACAAGCGCCTGAGTCAGCCGGGCCGTGCCTTGGACGGAGGCGTTAAAGAACATGTAGAGGGCATTGACGGGGGGCGTCAGGTTGCCTTTGCGGTTGAAATTGACCGTGATGTTCTTGGCGATGCTGGCCGCCTTCATGGTCGAAGCGCCGGCCTGACGGGCAGTCTGGAAGACGGACAGGCGCACGGCGTTTTCGATGATGTCGTTGTAATCATCGACAAAATCCAGCACCATCCGGCCCAGTTTGCGCGGGTCAGCTTTACCTTGCGCCATGCGGTCAACCTCACGCTGCAGGTTCTTCATGCGGGCGTCAGAGTTTTCAAACTGCTGCATGTAGCCCGTGGTGCCGCCGGCCTCCTGCATTTCCTTGGCGTAGCGCGCCCATTGGCCTGTACTGTCGCCCCGGACAATTGCGTGCATACCCTTGAAGGACTTGCCCAAGTTGCCCAGTACCTTGGCCTGCAGGCCTTCGGCGTCGGTGCCCTCCAGGTTGATAAGTGCCCCCTGGATGTCGCGTGCAAAGTTGGTCATCCAGAAAAGCGGGTTGCGCTGAGTCAGCAGGGAGGCAATGAATCGCGTCCCCTTGCTGGCAACCTCCAAAATCTTGTTCATCGGCGCAGCGTCAAGGTTCTTCATTGCGCGCGCTGTGAGCATTGCCCGGTCGCTGTCCTTGTTGAAGACAATGAAATGCTCCATGCCGTAGTCCTTCACCATCAGCACGTTGTCGGCAGTCTGATACATCGGGTCCACGGCGCCACGGATAACCAACCCGGTTTTGGGGTCGATCCTCGGCTTGGTGGGGGCCTGGTCCACCTTCCAAAAATTGGGGTTCGGGTAGGCCTTCGCCATCTCCAGCAGCGCGCGGCCGACCTTGGCCTTTTCGGCACGGATGGCGGCCGTCTCGGCTTGCGCCACGATGTTGGCCAGGATGTTGACCACATCCTTGTTGGAGCCCACGGCGCGCTTGGCCTCAGGCCCACGGACGCTAAAACCCATTCCCTTGGGTGTGCCGCTGGACTTCACGTCACGCTGCAGGGGCGCATAGAACTTGTACGCGGCTTCCCAGGCCTGGACGGTTGCAGCGTCTTCCAGGCCATCGGCAACCAGCGCCGTGCGCGTGTCGGCGTTGAGCTGGTCGATGTCCTTCACGATCAGCGCCAGGGCGGCATCCTTGCCGGCCGTGCGGAATCCAGCCATAACGGTGGCCGCGTCGGCATCGCTCATGCCGGACAGTGCATCGTTGTTCGGCATGTTCGGATTGATTGCCTTCATGGCCGCATTGCGCTCCGGTGCATGGCGGGCGTGCAGGTACTGGTTCACATCGTCCAGCGTGACGCCAGCATTCGCTCCCGCTACCGCAATCTTTTTCAGGATCGGCTCAACGGTGTTTTCGTGCAGCTCGGTGACGCGCGCAGCGACCTTGCCTTGGTAAAGCTCTTCGCCCAGGTACGGGTCCAGGGCTTCCGGCACGCGGCCGAACTGCTGGGCGATGGCATCGCGTACCCGCTTCATGTCGATCTTGTTGTTTTGGATGCCGCGGATAAAGGCATCGCCAGCGCCAGGCTCCGATACCGTCCAAGGCTGCGGGGCCAATACGCCGCCTGCCGCTGGGTTAACCGGCGGACTGCCGGGCGGTGCTGCCCATGATGTCGTGGCGGGGAGTGGTCGCTTCTTGGGCACGCTGTAGCGGAGGTCCGGGCTGGCCTTGTCGAAGGTGCCGATGTTGCCCGTTGCAGATTTGCTCTGTTCCGGGTCAAACGTTACATACACCCGGTGCCGCGCGCCCTCCTTGTTCACCCGGCCGCCACCCATGTGCGTGATGCCGTCGAAGCCCATTGAGCGCAGACCGTCCTGCATCACTTCGGCGCCCTCGTAGCTTGGTAGGTCCTGATCGGCAAGCATGCTTTCAGCGGCGCGATACCAGGACTCATTGCTCTCCCCGCCCTCATGGTAGGCGGCGATGTCGTCAAACTGTTTTTCCCATGCGGCCACGTCTGCCTTGGCCTCCATGTCGAT
>Ga0181339_1000066_pt1 | contig 40073 bp, 64 predicted proteins | sample Sp13VDMM110DD_FD_130101 | JGI IMG/M metagenome (GOLD analysis project Ga0181339, IMG submission 130101) | Freshwater viral communities from Lake Michigan, USA - Sp13.VD.MM110.D.D | ecosystem: Environmental > Aquatic > Freshwater > Lake | place: USA: Michigan | collected 2013-04-23 | reverse complement strand
GGCAAGCATGGCCTGCACCTGGGCTGCGGTGTAGATCGCGATGGCCCCAAGGTCCTGCGCTGTTCGCCGCAGGCAAACCTGATGCAGGACGAGGCAAAGTAGCGGATTTAGTAACTGCGCGGCTGACTTTTCTGTTATGAAGGCAAACGGCTCCGGCATCCCCGCAGGCAGTGCAACGGGCTCGCTGCTTGCAGGCTGGGATTCGCGGGAATTCCAAGATGAGCCAGATAGATCGCCTTCATCGCTGCTTTCATGCCGGCAGCCACAATTTCCACATGCGACGATGCAGCTTTGTCGGCCAGTGCCTTTTCGCTCAAACTCTGGCGCGTCGTGGCCGCAAAACGGGCACGGCGCCAGGGTGGTGTTTGTTTCAGTCATACACCATCCTTCACGCCTGATTGAGTGGCGGCGATGATGAAGTATTTGGCAGGTGCTGCGCTATCCCCTTTGCAATACCCGTTGCAATTGTCGTCATCACGGCGGCACGTCACGCCGCAGACATGAGACTTTTCCACCAAAGGCGATCCAGATACACTTGTAGGTTCTTTTCGGCAGGCCTCACGATAGGCATCAGGCCATCGGGCAATATCTGTTGGACCCCATTGACTCGCAGGGCGGCTCGGACCCTCCCCGGCATGCCGCTCCCATACCTCCGCAGCCAAAGCACCCGGCAGCGCACGGTAGGCGGCGAATTGAAGCGACAGAAATTCAATCCGGTTTTTCGCAGCATTCCACCCAGCCTTCCAATCATCTGAATGACGTTCCGGGTTCGAAAGAAAATCGTCAGCGAATGGAAGATCAGGCATCGCATCCGTCACCCCGGATAGGGCTGGCTTAAGTTGACCCGCCAAGGTCACATCTGGTGAATCTGCTAGATTCTCATGCGATTTTGTCCCCGTCGGGTCACTTTTTTGGATGTATGGATGCGCTGGTTCGGATGCGAGTGCATCAATTTGCGCGATCAGAGTCCGAGCCTCGGCCAATGTGGCGCGCCATGCACCGGCTACGTACACCCGGCTTTCTGGAGGCCGCGTTTCTTGATCGTCCCATATGTCAACCAAATCAGAGAGGAGCGATGCGGCTTCTTGGTGCAGGTCAGCCGCGCCACTGGCATCGGCGGTTTTGTCTGTAGTGGTCATGATTATTCCTTCGATTGAAAATGTGGCAGCCATTGAAAAATTTGCGACGGGCACCCATCAGCTTTCTTGCGCAGGGCAATCAATTGTTTGCGGCAAGCGACAACAAACTTTTGAAAGTCTCTTGGGTTCAATGCCTGAGAGGCCGATCCGAACCACGAACCAGCGGTGTCTCCAGATTCAAGAGCCTCCAATTGCTCTTGAAGCTCCTGCGCTTGCAGGGACGCGACCATTTGTGCATATGGCGTGCTCATTTCTGTTCCTTTGCAGCCGCACGGCGGCCAGCGTTATTTGCGGCTTTCAGCGCGCCCATCATCTCGGATCGCGTCAGCACAAAGCAGCCGCCTTGTTGTTGGCACTCGATGCGCTTGGCTGCGGGGATGGCGTCCAGGTTGAATTTGCTTTTTGTGGTGACAGGTTGGGAGAGTGCCGGAAGGGCCAGCAGTAACAGGGCGAGGAGCTTCATGATGGATCCTTTGGCGACGGAAAGCTGGCGGTCGCATGGCGAGACTCGCGACGCATCCACTCAGGCCAACTTGCGGTTGGGTCGCTCGCGGTTTCTGCGATCTTGTGCGGCTTGGGTGCGGCAAGTCGAGAGCGCAAAGCGTATGCAAGTCTGTTGTGGCGGCCTGTTGATCTGAGTGCGTCTTCGATCTCATCCACATCAGAAGCCGACAAGACTGCCACTGGCCCCACTACCGCAGGCGCTGGCTGAGACAGTGATGCGAGAGCATTCCGTTCCGCATTCCATTTCATCCCGGGAATAAGCGCAGACACACCGCCAGCGCCGACGGCTTCAAGCTGGGCGCGCAGGTCGGTGTTCTCGGCGTGAAGACAACGTAGCTCACTTGCAGCTTCATCGCAAACAATGTAGAAGTCGTTTTGATGTGGCTGCGCCAACTCATCGGCAAGGCGCAGCGCCTCTGGTTGTTTATCGCTCATTTCCCATCCTTTTCAAGCGTCAGGTCGTCGGTCCAATTCCTCCAACTTGATGATCGGCCGTCAATAGATGTAAAGCTGGTTTGACCATTGTCAAAGCACCAAACCTCCCCATCCTTGAACTCTGCGAAGTGTCGGCGCTGAAACTGGGCACCAAGAAAATTGAACACCAGCAGCGGCTGATCCACCTTGAGGTCTTGCGCTGGGTTGTATTCGATGAGGTCGCTGTTGTTTTTGCAATGTATAAGCATTCGACCATCTATAGACATATGACTTGCGAATTCTTCTCCGCCTGGTATTTCAATAAGTGCCACAACAGGATAATTTGGATGATTTGCATCTGTCGCCAAAACCCTCACCTTTCGCCCATCCCTGGTGCGGTATTGCTTTTTCATGTCGATCATGTTGTTTCCTTTTGGTAGATTTCTGCGCCTGCAACGGCGTCAATTTTCACAGTGCCTCGCCTAACTTCCTCGGCCAGCTTGCATGCAGCCGGCAGCATCAAGACGCCGACGGCTGGATAGTCTTCAAACGCCTTGACTGAAAGCTCAGCAGCCTCGTGCAGCACCTTGGCCTGCGAAGCATTCCAGCGCCCGCCGTCAATGCCCATTTGAGTTACGGTTCGCAGGGCTGCATGCATGCGCCGCGTTTCTATGGCGTCTGGCGCTTGGCTCAGGCCTATTTCAGCGCCCACGCCAATCATCACCGCCAGGTGGCCTAGCAGTGTAGGCGCCGGCTCGCCGTCTTCGGTCAGGTATGCAGTGACGCTGACCCGGGTCAGGTTCTTGCGGATTTCTCGCAATGATGTTGCAGCGGCACTCCTGGCCACGGCTCGGCCCACTAGGCTTTGCTGGGCGATTGGCTTCTTGCGTGTGACGGCCTTTCGGCTCATGTTGACCTCCATAGTCTAAAATAAACTACCGCTCACTGGGTGAGGGCGGCAGCGCTGATAGGTAGCAGACCTGAGAATTCGCGGTGCGAAAACAGGCAGAGCTTTCACTCTCCCATCAGCGCCGCCATAAACTGGAGCGCCAACAAAAAAGCCGCATCATGTGCGGCTTGTGGCCGCGAATTCCTTTGAGCTGCTAAACCCGGGCCTTTTCAGGCGTTGATGAATCATACATCATGGCAGCACTTTTTTACTAAGCGATCAGAATTTTTCTTACCCCATCGCGCGTCATTGGGCTAACTTTTCCTTCTACTTCCATTCGTTCTATCAAGCGCGCGGCCCGGTTGTATCCGATGACCAGGTGACGTTGTACTAACGCTATGCTGGGCTTTTTGTGCTTCATCACCAAGTCTAGGGCTTGCACATACATCGGGTCATTCTCGCCATCAATCGGCGGCATTCCCGCTGGTGGTTCGCTGAGCTTCAATGGATTGGCACCGCCTTCAACAATCTCCCCGCCCAGCGCATCAATCAGATCAGGAATCAGCGCCGACAGCTCGCCGGTCACGATTGCTGCGTCGGCATCAAAGCTGTCGTCATCCTTGCCAGCTTCCTGCTGGCCGTCCAGCACCACGTCCAGCATCTTGACCTTGCGCAACTGGCCCGTATCGCTCAACTCAAACGACACGCGGTCATCCCAGGTAATCGCCAGTTTTGTCGGCACCTTGCCCGCTGCGATGTGGTCGGCCACCTCGTTGATTTCCAGGGTGTGGCGCGAGTAGCGAACTGTTGACTTCATGTCATCTGGCATCTTCATTTCACAATCACGGTCTAACGTGAAGTTGAACGGCGCGTCCCGGGTGGCCAGCCAGTGGGCCATTGCTGATGATGGCGAATTCTGCGTTTGCACGGGTCGTGCCTGAATGCCAATCATCAAGGCGTGCGGTACCGTGCTGAGCGCCTCGACCAGATAGCCGACGATCTTGTCAGCGTCGGCCACATTTCCCGAGTCCACCACCATCCAGTGGTTCACCGGGTCAATCCAGAGCGTGACGGCTGACGACTTCGGGAAGGCGCGCGGCAGCAGGGTCTGAATGGCCTCTTCTTTGAACTCCTTTTTGATCTTGGCGCTGATTCGCTCGCGTCCAGTCGCTTGCATGAGCTGGTCGACAAACGAATCAACCAGGCTATTTACTGCATGCGCCGGCACGACGCGCCGCTCGGTTTGCAAGCGCAGGATGACGCCACGGCCTACAGGCTCGGCCAGGACAGTGCTTTGCTTTCCGCGCGGCGGAATCCACCCGACTGACTCGGCCTGAGTCGGCGCGCACGGCATGAACTGGGCCGCTTGAAGCGCGTCCTCCAGCACTTGCAGCGGCGGCAGGGTGAAATCGGAGGCGATGCGGAAAATTGTTGCGGATTTGAACATGTGGTCCTTGGTGTTAGGCGGTGACGGTGAACGACAACTTTTCCAGCTTCGCGATCTGCTTGCGAAGGCTAGCAATTTTCTTGATGCGTGCGGCCTCAGCAGAGATAGCCGCCTCGTTGCGTGTTGTGTGAACATCACGGCCAATTCGATAAATTTCCCATGTTCCTGCAATCATGGCGAGATTCTGGTCTGCGGCATACAACCCAAGCGCTTCGACTTCTCTCATCCCGCTGCTTAGCGCGTACTTGCTGAGCCAAAGTTTTTGGCCTTTTTCTATCGTCATGATTTTCCTTGTTGGTTGTTCAGTGACCGCACGGGAGCGACCCGTCCGGCTCTTGCTTTCGCCCGCAGCCGATGCAGATTTTTGGCTGAGTTGGCGGCGAAGGCGGGATTGGTTAAGGTATCAGAATCCCCATCACAACCCCCTGATTCCGTCATGCACAAATGGCAATTCAAAAGCCCTATTGCGCGGCACTGGCGTAGGGTGAATGGTGAGCTTGTAGCCTGGCGGATACACGACCATCGCAGACTTATGCAGCTTGACCGACTCAGGCTTGCGCCGCGCCAGGTGCACGATCTGCTTGCTCATCGCCGTCGCATCCACACCCCGACGCACCAGGAACGCATTGCGCGCGGCCAGGGTAGACAGGTAGGCCGCGTGCGTGTGGTTGATCTTGGCCTTGAACAGGTGGCCAGCGCGTATCTGCCGGTCACACTCATTGCGCGAGCTCTTTGGGTCAAACTCAGGAGCATCGCGCCAGAGTTCAAAGCCGTCCGGCTCGGCCGATTTCACCGCGATGATGGCGCGTAGCTTGTCTATGGGTTTCATTTCACATCCAGTCGCGTGTTTTGCACCAGCCGTGCGCCTACAACATCCACGCCGGATTGCAGTGCGGCTTTGATTGCCGCTTTGTCTGGTGCAGCAACGGGCGGCTTGGGCTCTGGTGTCTTCCAGAACTCGATTGGCAAACTGGCACTGTCTATGATTTCCACCGCTGGTGGGTTTTTGCGAACAGAAAACGTGAACATCGCGCCCTCTATCTTCTCCAGCCCCGCGCCACGCATATTCGTCAACAGGTAATCACGCAAGCCTTGCGCCTTCCTGTCGCGTGCCGCAATACGCACTTGCAGCCGCTCGATTTCGGCAAGCATCGCCGGCTTGTCTGCCTCCAGGCTTCGCGCCACGTACTCGATGCCCTGGGCCTTGCTCTGCAAGTCGTCAACGATGCCGCTTGCCTCGATGCTATCGGCAATGGTCTGATCGTCAAAATCACCATCAGCCAGAGTGCCAAGCAAGGCGCGGTACTCGCCTGCCAGGATGTAGAGTGCAGTCATGCTTTTTCCTTTGTCAGATCAGGGTGCATTTCCCGGTATCGGGCGTTCTTCGCTTTTTTGATTGCGGCGTGATGCGATTCCGGCAGCATCTGAATCGCGCTTTCGTAGTTGCTTTTCAGCAGCGTGTCAGTGCTTGAGCCTGCAATCCCGGCGAGAATCAAAGTCAAGTCCGGTATCGCCTCGCCAGATTCAAGCCAGGCCAGCAATCGTGCGCCAGTTTCAGGTGTGACTGGTGAAGGCTCGCCGCCTGCAAACAACCCTGTACGGTCCTTGCTGGCATTGGCGTAGTGGCCGGCATGAATGAGGTCCAGCACCACTGTGAACTCGTATTCGATGCCGTCTCGCTGCTCTGTCTTCATGCCCAACTTCACGACCTGCTTGCGACCGTTCGCGCCCTCGGTTTGCGCCGTCTCTGTCTTGCTGCGGCCAGTTCCAATGATGTGCATTTTGCTTTGCAGCATCGCATCGATAAAAGCCCGGTGGCGCGGCGTTGTCTCGTTCCATGCGCTCCAGCTATTCCCGCGAAACTTCGCAGCCGCAACAGTGTCATTGATCTCCAGACAACCGCCAGATCCTGACCACTCATGAGTCATAGAGTCGATGATTAGCAAGTCATATCCCGCAGCCTCGGCCGATTGAATCGCCTGGATGTAGCGCTCCGGCGAGTATGGCGCAGACAACTCCAGCGCATCGAAATCTGGCGGCGTAAATTGCGTGCCGTTCGGCAGCAAAATAGGCTCGGCATACAGACTGGCTGATCCGTGTTCCGTATCCAAAACAGCGACATTACCGCCCAATCCTTTGGCGATCATCAGCGCCGCCATGGTTTTTCCGGAGCCGCTAGGCCCGGTAAGAGCTAGTCGTAACCTGGCTTTCTTCCGGGTTGCTTTGACAAACTGCATTTTCATTCTCCAGTGGTTAAAAAGGTAAGCCCTTGAAGGCCAACCCGTAGGCTATGCGTGCCGCGTAAAGCGGGCTATGGTGTCGTGCATACATCTTGTATGCGTTGAAAAAGTCTTTGATTTGACCCATTGTTAATCCTTAAAAATTACCACCGTTGAACGCAAAAACCGCTTTGGTCCGTGCACCAGGGCTAGGTGGATAGCCCCTTAGAATTAAATCTAGATGCACAGACCAAAGCGGTCTGTTCTTGTCAGCGAATCCACCCGCGACAAGACCTCAATTACAACACGCATCTACTTATTGCGCAAGAAAATTCACCACGGCCCAGGCAAATAAAACCGCGAGCAACGCCCCGACGGCGAACAGCTTTCGGCCGTGTCGATCTGCCAGGTTCGACTCCATCGTAATTCCGTCCGAACTGCCATCGCTGTTAGCTTGAATCAGCCGACAAGCTGGCGAGCACTCCCACGGCGTCGCGCAGGGCTGGCGGCTCTTGTCGCAGTGCTTCGGTGCTGGCATATCAAGCAGCGGCCACACAAGCGGCTCGCACTTCTGGCATTGCTGCCCGCAGGCTTGGCCTTTGCAGCATGTCATTTTTCTTCCTTCATCATATTTGTCCCCATCAATGCAATGCGGCGCTTGGCGATGCCGTACTGCTTGCGCGCCAGCTTGCGATCCTGAATCGCGTGGTGGGCAGTCAGGCAGTTCCAGCATGTGGCGATAAGGTACGCGCCAACATCTCCATCATGGTTGACGAAATACCGATCCGACGAGCCGCCATCTTCATTCTGGTCGCTGGTCATCGCATAGGCATCTTTCAGATGCTCAACAATCGGCGAACCGTCATCACTTTTCATCTGTAAATCGTGGCAAGTCCCAAGAGCTGAGCCAATTTGCCGCGACAAAAACTCGACTTCCGCCCGTGTCCGTGTAAGCTCAAAAATCGCAAACTCTGCGGCGCTCATCGCAGCCACCCGCCAGCAAACCCGGCCGCCAGGAACACGATGGCCGCAGCCAGCGCGATATTCACCATTCGATTAGCCATTGGCGGACTCCCTGCTTTGCGCGGCGATGAAGGCGTTCAGGCGCTCAATGCGCGCGTCGTGGTACGAACCCATCGCGATTGAATAATCCTGCGCCGTCTGTACGGCCAGGTTCGACATCTGAGCCTCTGCGCGCTCAAGAATTGCCACCTCAAGCGGCGTCTGCTTGCGGAACATGCGGCGTATGGCGGCGATCATGTCAACTCCTTTTCAGCCTTATCCAGCGCGGCCGTTTTCTTGGCGATGTTCGCCTGCTTTTTATCGAGGTCGATCTGCTGCTTTGCCAGCAAGGCGCGGCCAGCGGCGATGGCGTCTTTTTGGCGGAAGAATTGCTCTTCGCGCCTGTAAAGCCTTCTGCTTTCGGAAAAATCTCCATATTCTTCATCGCTCCATGAGGAATATGCTTCAACAAGCGTCACCTGCTTAGGCTTGAAGCTCGGCTGCAACACCCATACGGTGCGCGGGTAGGTTCTTGTTGTCATATCGCTCCTTTGTGTTTGGCAAGTGCCGCACGGGCAGCCTTGAGCATCGCTGCGTAATCCAACATCATTTCAACGTGGTCATCATGATCCTTCACATCATAGGAAACAAAAGCCGCAGCGACCGCCGCCAGCTCAGTATTCAGCGCCTTGAGCTTGCCGATTTCAATGTCACGATGCGCCAGTTCTGCAGCAATGGCTGACTTACTGTGAAGCTCTTCAACCGTCATCCGGTCAATGTGGCGCAGGTAATGATCGCCTTGCGCCTCGGGGTCGCGGCCAGAATAAATGTTCGCGCTATTCATGATGTCCCCTGATTAAGAGTAGTTCGGATTCTGGTTCTGGAACTGCAGGCGAAAAGCTCGCCGCTCCTGCTCACGGTGCGCTTTCGTCGCCTTGTCCTGGTCGTTCTCAAGGTCGGCCGCTATTGCTTCGTCCTCGGTCATTGGGACGAACGGCGCGAGGGCTTGCGCGATTGTTGGATGGATGTGTTTGTTCATTAATTGAAGCCCTCGATGAACTCGCGCATTTTTTCTACGCTATCCAGACCGCCAGCCATCATCAGCATCAATCCCAGTTGAATCGCGGCATGCCCAGCAGTCTCTGTATGCTTGTTCAAATCTGAGATCATCGAAGCAAACGCGGCTTGAGGGCTTTCCTTCAATTCAGCAAGTGCCCGTTGCTTGCACCAGTCCATGTGCTCTTGTCGTGTCATCTCTATCTCCGTTAAAAATCCGCAATGCGGTGGTTGAAATTCATTCAGCAGCAACCTACGCTTTTGAATGAAGCCCGCGTGAGGGCGGGCGGTGGTATGTGGGTTACTTGCTGGCGACCATGCCTCCATGCCGCTCGATCAACTGCTCAACCAACTCAATCGGTACATATGCGTAAACCGTGTCCGTAAATTTTGTGCTTTCCGCATAGCTGGTGATCAACTCAGGAACGGCGCTAGGGAATCCAACTTCGACTTCATACCATGGCCCAATGTTGGTACGCGGCGCGCAATAAGCGCCATGCGTCGCCTGGACCGACAAAGAAAACCCGTCAGCGCATGTGATGCGTTTTGCCAGCGGGAACGAGTCATTACTCAAAGTCCTTTCATCGCTCATGTCGCGCTGGCTGGTGAGGTATTTGTTCAAATCCATGTTGCTCTCCTTTGGTTGATTGTTTGCCGTCGCTGCTTTTCTCCGCGATGGAATTAATGTACAGCAGAAATCGAGGTCGCGCAACATTATTTTATTATTTACTTCACTGTGGAAATCCACTACATTAGATGCATGGACCTCATACAAGACGTAAAAAGTCGCCTTCTGGCGCGCAAGGGTGAGTGGCTGGAGATTTCCAAGGCATCGGGAATCAGCCTCTCATGGATCGTTAAATTTGCAGATGACCAGATCCCCAATCCCGGGCATCTGACGCTAACAAAACTGAGGACTTATTTGATGACTAAAAGGAAGGCTAAGAAATGACCACCCCCACCCTACCCGATCTGATCTACACGGCAGTAGAGCGGCACTCGCAAACGGCATTCACTTGGGCCGGGAACAGCCCTAAGGCCTATCGAGAAGCCGACGCTGCGCACCGAGCTGCTGGCATTAAAGAAGTGGCGAAATTGATTGCAGAACAAGCGCATGAGCCCCTGTGGAATTCTCTTGATGACTCTGATCGTGAAAGAGCCTTTAATTCGATGCCTGACATGCTGGAAGGCTTCATGAAGAAATGGGGCTGGCTTCACTTCGCCAAGGCCATCGAGGCTATCTGCCAGGAGAAGAACCCCGCCCGCCAGGGAGTCAAGCAAGAGCCGAGCGAATGGATGCCGATTGAAACGGCGCCAAAGGATGGCCGAACCTTGCTACTCGGGTATTTCAATTCACACCAGAAGTGGCGAACGATGCGCGGCCAGTGGATGAGCGAAGAACACATCACTGAAAACTGGGAAGACCCGGACTATTCGCCGCCTGGATGGTATGAAACAGTGGTCGAAGGCGATGACATCCCAAATTGTTGGTACACCGAACCAACCCACTGGATGCCACTGCCACCAAGCCCGAAACCCTGATGCACTGTGCTGCCTGCAATCGTGCCATGCTGAGGCCCGCCGGATGGTTAGGCAATCTACCGCTCGGCCCGATCTGCCTGGCCCGGGTGCATGCGGCAAAACCCAAGCGGCGCCAGGCGGTGAAGGCTGATCGTGTTAACGAAAACCAGTTAGACCTTTTTGGAGAATCTCATGAGCCGGACTGCTGACTTTTTCCCAGAGACTAAGCCGCCGCGCGCTAAGGCTAGACAAATGGCTCACGTGTTTGATTCTGGTTGCAGTAGCGAGGCCTATCTAGCTCACTTTGAATGCAAGGTGTGCGGATGGCAATCAGAATGGCTTTCAATCGGTACAGTTTCAGAAATCAAGCGAGGCGTTCCGTGCGAGGCCTGCAATAAGGATTGAGGTGGCCAATCTCAACTAACCAACCAGACACATTTTAAAACCTGAGGTTTCAGGAGCGCATTGGCACGTCCTGGTCGTGTTGCAAAAATTCACATAGGAAACCCATTTACATAGCTTGATACAAGCGATATAGTTACCCACAAACCCGGATAGTCAGGGAGTAATTACCCAGGCGACAAAGTGACCTTCACACTTTCCGGAGTTTTCTTGAAGGGCATGAACGGACAAAAAACAATGAAAAAGACCCCGGCCACACCGGCCAAAAACCACGCCGAGCTGCGCAAGCACATCAACGGCTTACGCGATGTGACCTTTGACACACCAGCGCGCATCTGTAACACCAGTACCCAGGGTAACTACTCACCGCCATCGTGGAGCGTCCGAGCCGGCGCTGCCGACTTCCTGGCCATCCCACGGCGGGGTGTTTGATATGGACCCCGTTAAGCCTGGCGACTTGGCGCTGTGGGTGACTCGCGGTGTTCTGGTGGATGTTATCTCTGTGTCCTACAACGATGAAATCTATGTATCACAGACTGGACATAGCGTTCAGATATATGGCGGAGGCTTTGGATTCCGCTGCCGAATGGTTGGCGCACCTCAGCATCAAACTGGCCAAAGACATTTAGGGCTTTTTAGGGAATTGGCGATCCTGGCGTCTGGGCTCAAGCCAATCCGCGATACCCCAGGCGAAGACGAGACCCTGCAATGGCTGCCAGTGCCATCTAAATCACTCAGCACCGTTTAACGGCGATGCGGCCGCGCCTTTCCGGCCGCGCAAAACGAAAGATGACATGAACGCAGAACGAGAAATGACTTTTGGTGAAAAGGCTGTAGGCCTGGGCTTCAATCCGTCCGGCGATGACGCCGTGGCGAACTGCAAGAAAGAGTTTGCCGCTGCCATCGACCGAATGAACGCTCTACGCCTTAGCACTGACAACCCCGAAGTCAAGCGCATGGCCAGTGTTGCCATCACCGAAGCCCAGACTGCGCAAATGTGGGCTGTAAAAGCCCTGACTTGGCGCGGCTAACCCTTTAACCCAAAAAGAGGCCCGGCACCAGCGTTAACTGATCCGGGCCACGACTTCTGTAGAAAGTAAGGCGATTATGCACCAGTTTGAAAACCCCATCAACCCCGAGTCCATGGCGGGCACGGCATGAACGATCAAGAGTTTGAATCTCACATAGAAGACCTGGGCCTTCTCATGGTCGCCGCGTACAACCGTCACGAGGCCTCAGGCTGCTTTGCCGCCCGTGGTGAGGCCGATGGCTACCGCGTTCGCATGGAAGCCGCCATAGGCCGGCGTAGCCCCGATCAAGTTACCCGCATGGAATCAGCCATGAGCATAGGTTGACCCATGGCGCGAATCAGAACAGTAAAACCAGAATTTTGGACTGATGAACGGCTCACTGAGTGCTCACTGAGTGCTCGGTTAATGTTCATAGGAATGCTGAATTTCGCCGACGACAACGGTAATCTGGCGTATTCAGCAAAACGGTTAAAGATGCAAATCTTCCCGGCTGACATGATAGACACGCAGCCTTTGCTGAATGAGCTACTGACTCACGGAGTACTCATTGAGTATTCAGTGAGTGGGGAAAAGTTCATAAATATCAAGGGCTTCCGCAAGCACCAACTGATAAACAGGCCATCTGCAACAAAGATACCAGGCATAGAACTCAGTGATGACTCAGTGAGCCCTCAGTTACAGCTCACTGACGGAGTGGAGTGGAGTGGAGTGGATGGTAAAGAAGAGATAGATAAATCTATCTTGTCGCCAGCAAAGCTGCCGGATTGCCCGCACGAATCATTGATAGACCTTTATGCCCAACACTTGCCCATGCTACCGCAGCCTAGAAAAAGCCTTTGGCGAAAAGGGAAGAACGCTCCGGCGCTAAAAGCCAGGTGGTCATGGGTGATGACTGAATGCTATGAAACCGGGGTGCGTAAGGGTCAGCGAATGGCAACAAACCAGGAAGAAGGGATAGGCTGGTTCGGCCGGTTTTTCGCCTATGTGGCCCAGTCGAGCTGGTTGACTGGTGGGGATGGAAAGTGGACTGCCGACCTGATCTGGCTTGTGAACTTGTCAAATTTTGAAAAAGTCCTGCAAGGTAATTACGACAACAAAAAGGCTGTGGCATGAACAGAGAAAACTACGCAATGAACGCGATTCATGCGGTTGAGGCAGAAAGTAGCGTGATTGGCGCGCTGCTGCTGGATAACGGAAGCTGGGATCGTTTGGGCGACAAGCTCAAGCCCGAGCATTTCTACGATGAACAGAATCGCATGATCTTTGCCGAGGTGGCGAAGCAATTAGGCGGCGGCAAGCAGTGCGACATCATCACGGTGGCGACCGCATTGGGTGAACGGTCTAGCCTGTCAGAGATTCAAGCCCTGGCGACCTATGTTCCCAGCGCAGCGAATCTCAGGCGCTATGCCGAGTTGGTCGTGGAGCGCTTCAAGAGCCGTCAATTGATGGCCGTGAGCGGCGAACTGATGGAATTGAGCCAGGACCACACATCGAGCATCAGCGACCGCGTGGATAAGGCGCAAAGCCAGTTGGCCAAGCTGATCGACGACTCGCCGCGTGACGACTGGGTGAGCGCGCATGAGGGCATGACGATGCACACCAGCATCCTGGAAGACCGCGCCGAGGGACGAACAAAGACTATGCCGACCGGGTTGCTTGATCTCGATGAATACCTTGAGGGCGGCTTGCGTCCTGGTGAATTTGTGATTGTCGGCGCTCGCCCATCAATGGGAAAAACTGCGCTTGGCCTGACTATAGGCGTCAACATGGCCGACGAGTACACGGTGGGCCTGCTGTCGATGGAAATGTCACACAGTGAGGTAAATGACCGCCTGACAGCCATGCTGGGTGGCGTCAGCCTGTCCTCAGTCAAGCGGCCGAGCCGCGGTGAGGGGTTGGCATGGGATCGCGTCATTGACGGCGTGGCGAGGGCTAAGAGCCTCAACCTACACACATCCGACCAGGGAGGGTTGAACATCAATCAGGTTCGTAGCAAGGCGCGCAACCTCAAACGCTTGCACGGCCTGGATATTTTGGTTATCGACTACATCGGCCTGATGTCGGGGATGGATGCCAAGGCGAACCGCAATACGCAGCTTGAGGAAATCAGTCGAGGTCTGAAAACGCTGGCCAAGGAACTACAAATTTGCGTGCTGTGCCTGGCCCAGCTCAACCGCAAGAGCGAGGAGCGACCAGACCAGATGCCCATGATGAGCGACCTGCGCGACTCTGGCGCCATCGAGCAGGATGCCGATGTGATCGTTTTCATCAAGCGGCCCATCATGGCAAACCCCGAGCTGGGCGTGGAATGGCAGAACTACGCCAAGCTGAGCGTCGCCAAGAACCGCCAAGGCCGCTGCGGCTACCTGAATTTGAGCTATGTAGGCGACCTGACAAAGTTCGACCAGTGGCACGGCCAGACGCCCAGTAAATCAATGGCATCGAACCCAAGGAGCCACCTGTGAACAACTGGAACGCGATCCGCAAGCATTACGACTGGGCTGGTCCTCTCATACTCGCCGGTCGTCCTGATGAATGGGCGATTGACGCCTATGCATGGGACTGCGGAATCATGCAGCTTACTCACATCGAGGATTGGTTGTGGCAGGATATGCGCCAGGCCAATATCGTGATGTACCCGCAATGGCCCGTGGACAACATGTTTCTGGACTTCGCCAATCCTGTCGCTAAAGTGGTGATTGAGTGCGATGGAGTTGAATTCCACCGCGACCAGGAAAAAGACAATGAGCGGGATTCGCGCCTAGCCGCCCAGGGCTGGACCATTTATCGTGCGCCTGGCTGGTTGTGCCGTACTGAGTTCAATGAGGAAACCAACGAAAAAAGCGAGGCGCGCGAATTCCTTGATGACATTTGCACCAGGCACCGTATCAAACGCAACACCGGGCCGCGCGAATGGGTTCATATCGGGAAAAAGGAGGCGGCATGAATGACCGACAAATGCACATCATGCCAGCACTGGCGCCTAAAGGATGCCGGCCAGATGGCGCGCCAGGGCTTCGCAGCCTGCGCACACGGACCGCGCTGGACATTCCTCGCGTCGGAGCAAACCTGCGCCAAGCACCAGCCGGCGCCAGAGGCAATCACCACTGCCCGCATTACCTGGCTGTCGCGTCACGGGTCATTGAGAGAACGACCAAAGATTGGGAGTTGAGCGTGGGGACTTTGAAAAACAACCTAGGAGAGATCAAATGACATGGTTTTTTGCAGTAATTTCATTGGCCATTTTCTTTGGCATCATTCGGAATCTTTCCGTGTACCTTGTTGGCGTTGCGTTTCTCTATGACAAGCATTTATCGTATACCGATTACGATGCACTCCCTTCCTATGAGTCGATGCTATTTCACCCCCGCCATCAATTCCGATGGACCAAGGCGCAATGGGTGAAGTGGGTGGAAGCCCAAGCATGAACCAGCTAAAGCCCATCAAGCAAAAGACCTGCCGCTGCTGCAAGACCAGCTTCACGCCGTTCTCATCGACCGCGCGCGCATGCTCCCCCCTATGCGGCCTGACGCTGGCCAGAGAGGACCGGGAGAAGCGCGAGAAGAAAGCGAAGGCCGACGAGCGAAAGACGGACAAGGTGAAGCGCGAGAAGCTCAAGAGCCGAAGCGACTGGGCCCGGGAGGCGCAGACCTCGTTTAACGCATGGGTACGGGCCCGGGATACCGGGAATGCTTGCATATCCTGTGGACGGCATCACCAGGGCCAGAACCATGCAGGGCACTACATGAGCGTAGGGGCCCGGCCAGAATTGCGCTATGAACCCTTGAATGTGTGGCTGCAATGCTCACCCTGTAACCTACATCTGAGCGGAAACGCTGTTTTGTTCCGCAAGGCGCTGCTGTCAAAAATAGGGCCAGAGAAGCTGGATTGGCTGGAGGGCCAACATCCTACGCGCCACTATTCCATTGACGACCTGAAATCAATCAAGCAGACCTACTCAGCAAAGGCCAGAGAACTTCAAAGGGAAAACTCATGACCCGTACCGTTTCAATTAGCAAACCTCACATTTTTCTATCCCCGCGATGGGGGTGGGTTTGCTGCCAGGCCAGGACTCGTATTGCGCGCGGTAGAAGCCCCATATCAGCCTACGCTAACTGGCTTTGGGTGAACGCGTGAAATAAATCTCAAAAACTGAGCATTGGCGCTTGCAAAGCTTGGATTCGCGCTACATAATTCAATTCATCAACATCACCAAGGATAGAAATGACCGCAGCAATAGATCAAGATAAATTAGCAAGCATCGCCAGCCTGAAAAAAGGCGGTCATGCGCCGACTGATGGCGAGATGTGCGTGATGGAAGCGGTCGCCTATGTTGCTGGTGAGGCTTGGAGTGATGCGCCACAATGCGCCTGCCCTGTCATAACCGCCTTTCTTGTGTCGTGGAATGACTCGCTTTCAAGTGATGCCGAGCGTGACCGATTGCTTAAGCCATTGATCCCGCTGATCGTCGGGACTCGCAGCAGTAGGGCTGTTGAAGAGCGCCGTAGCTATATGGCACTGGACTGGATGATTCGCGTGTTTACGCCGAAGTGGTTGGATATAGTCCCAGCGCTCCACGAGCAAGCGAAATCTCTGCGGGAACTTAATGACATCGCCGATATGGCCGGCGCGGTAGCGGCTGGCATTAAAGTCAAGGCCGCAGGGGACGCCGCACGGGCCGCCGCATGGGCCGCCGCAGGGGCCGCCGCAGGGGCCGCCGCATGGGCCGCCGTAGGGGCCGCCGCACGGGACGCCGCATGGGCCGCCGCACGGGCCGCCGCAGGGGCCGCCGCAGGGGCCGCCGCATGGGCCGCCGCAGGGGACGCCGCAGGGGCCGCCGCACGGGACGCCGCATGGGCCGCCGCACGGGCCGCCGCAGGGGCCGCCGCACGGGACGCCGCACGGGACGCCGCATGGGCCGCCGCAGGGGCCGCACTAAAGCCGACTACCGAATGGCTGCAAGCCAGTGCATTAAACCTGGTGCGAGAAATGATTGAAGCGAAGTGAAGCCGAAAATAACAAGGCCAAAGCCGGTAAGCTGGCGCCCATCCAGCCAAGCCATGCGAGATTTCTACATCGAGATCGGCGGTGTTCGCTGGCTCAAGCGGATTCTGAACGAGTTGATGGATGCGCGCGCGAAGGGGAAGAAGTGAGCGCCAAGCCAATAGACCCGAACAAGGCCGTTGATTTCATCCTGGCAAACGCTGGGAAGTTTTCGGCCGCCAAGGCTCAGCGGGTTTATTTGGAGGAATTCCGTAAGTCTAAAAAAGCCATGCTGATGGGTGAATGCACCGAGAAGGCCGTCAATGCCCGCGAGCAATACGCCTATGCGCACCCGGACTATCAAGTGCTTTTGACTGGACTGAAAGAAGCCATCGAGATCGAGGAGACGCTGAAATGGAGCCTGACAGCAGCCCAGATCCGCGTTGACATTTGGCGCAGTCAAGAGGCTAGCAATCGCGGACAAGACCGTGCCACCAGATAACCACTAACCGCGCCCGCACTTCACAGGGCGCACAACAAAGAAGGATAAATCATGGATGAAAATAAGTTTTGGCTAGCAATCTGGGCCATTGTCGGCGCGTGCTTTATGTCTATTGTTCTTGGTGTGGCCGGCTATCAAATCAACACCACGAACAAAATTGAAGTGCTTGTGCAGCAAGGGGCCAACCCACTGGAGGCCTATTGTGCAATAAATGGATCAAGACAAACAGATGCTGTTTGTGTGATTTTGGCCACCGGATCGAGGAAATAAATCATGGACGAATTGAAGCTTTTAATCGAGATGGTCGCAAACCTCCCGACGCTTGCCGTCTGGGTACTGGTCGGGTATCTGGTCTACAAAATTGCCGTTATAGGATCGATTTACGGGCTGCTGAGATTTGCGATTGAAAAGCTGCATAGCTGGCTGACAAGCTCGACGCCGAGAAGTTATGACCCCACAAAGTCGGTAAAACTGATCCCGGGTGCTAGCCCAGCTCTAGTGGTCCAGTTGCACCGGATTAAAAAGAATAGCGACTACATCCATGAATCTGATGTGGATTGGCTGAAGAAAGTTCTTGACGCGGCTTTGGTGGATAGGAAGTACTGACATGACCCGCACGCCAAAAATCATAGGTGCCAGGATCATAGAAGTATGCAGCATTGTCGAAAAGCACGGCGTTTGCGGTTCGCCCGAGGTCATGCCGGAGATGGGAATTGAAATGACTAACGTCCTGAAATACCTGTCGCGCGGAGTATCCCATGGGTTCCTGACCGTGGATCGCACGGCAAGGCCGCACCAGTACAAGACTGTCAATGGGTGGCGCGAGAGGATTACGCCAATCACAGGGGCCGTCCCATTAAAGCCGCGCCAGGACCTCGATGTACTGCGAGCTAAGGCCATAGAGAAATCCCGCGAGTTCCGGGCGCGGCAGCGGGCTACGGCTGATCTACCCCACCCAGACCGACAGACCATCACCCAGGTGGCCATAAGCGGTCAGCCTAAATCAATCTGGGATTATGCCCAGCGCAAAGGGGCTGCATGAAAATACTAGAGCGCTACAACACGGCCATTCACACATCAAACCTCAACCCGGACGTAACCACAACATATTCTGACCTTGATGTCATCGGCGCGGCTGGTCTTGCCGCTAGGTATGAGCCAATGGGCGTGGCCTTGGCGCGCATGCTTGGAGGTGGTGGCGACAGTGATGTTGTCGCGGTTATGGCTGAGGCTGCTTTCATCCGGTCTCACAGCATCAAAGGCGGCAGGCTGACACGTCTTCAAGCAGTTGACATATCCAAAGCTGTGTTGGCTTGGTTTAGAAATGGCCGGTGCGACCCGTGCGGAGGAACTGGCGGACGAATTATCCCAGGAACACCATCTTTGGGTGATGATTGTCCGGTATGCAAAGGGACAAGGAAGATCATTTTTGAAACTCAATTCCGCCAAGAATGGCGAGAGATTGCCAGATGGCTATCATCAGAGGTTGAGCGAAGCCAGATTAATGCCGGGCTCATTGCCATGAAAAAGATAGCCCCTACGCTGAATTTGTAAAAATATCCTTGCATTTGTGTAAATTCATGCGCTAGAATTACATCACCAGATAAATTGCCCGATTCGGGCAGAACAAAAGAAATGGGCGCCTTCGAATGGTGAGGTGCCTTCAAATTCAAGCCGCTAACGGAAACGTCATGCGGCTTTTCTGTTTTGCGGGCCTATTGAACAAACTGACCGGACTAGTTCCCAAAGCAATAGCGCCCGCTCTTATTTCCCAACTAAGACCCTGAGGGGTCAGAAAGACAGCCATGAACCCATGTGAATACAAGGTGCGCCCTGTTGTCCGTTATGTCGTCACCGAATACGACAACGCCGGCATCCAAGCGAGCTCTTCGGTTATCGGGGAGTTCGACAGCGAAATATGCGCCGAGAAGGCGCGAGATGCGTTGGATGAGAGGTTTAGGCTCCGTGAATATGTCGCAGTCTGTCAAAAGTTCGTCATTGATACGAAGGCGACGTACTTTCAGACCAAACAAGAGGCGACTGAGTTTTGCGCAAAGCAGCAAGAGCTCTATCAAGAAGAATGGCGGGTATTCAGTCGCTAATCCAGAAAATCCAATTCACCCCGATCATTCCCTACAACCTGTGTAGGCCGGCCACGGGTAAATGGCTGGTACGACCTGGCGCAAAGCAGTAATCGCCCAAACAGGTGACCGCGAACGGCATCACTCAGGCCGCAAGGCTAAGTCCGATGAGTGACTTTAATGACCGGATAAGCCGAAAGGCCCCGAAAGAATCAAAGATGATTGAAAAAAAATCAAAGAATTCAACCGGAATCAAAGGTGGTGCGCGGCCTGGTGCCGGTCGAAAGCCTGGGATCGCCAGCAAAAAAAATGCTGCGCTGCAAAAGGCTGTTGAGGAATCTGGTATCACGCCGCTGCAATACATGCTGGATGTGATGCGGTCGGGCGACGAGACGCCACGGGACAGGCTTGCCGCCGCCCAGGCTGCTGCGCCTTATGTGCATGCCAAACTTTCCAGTGTCGAGGTATCGGGCAAGGATGGCGCGCCGATTGAGTCGGTGACTCGGATTGAACTAGTGGCGATGCGTGGCAACCCTACAGATTGAGCTCCCTGAAAAGCTGATTCCTGTCTTTGATGGGCCGGCTGACGTAAGGGGTGCAGAGGGTGGGCGAGGGTCAGCGAAGACGCGCAGCTTTGCCAGCATGATAGCGGTGCGCGGCTACATCTACGGCAGCGCCGGCATCAAGGGTATATTGCTTTGTGGGCGGCAGTTCATGAATTCGCTGGCTGACTCCAGTTTGGAAGAGGTGAAGCGAGCCATCGAGGCTGAGCCAGTCTTGAAGGCATGGTACGACATCGGCCAGAACTACATCCGCAGCCGATGCGGGAAGATTGAATTCGCTTTTGTTGGCCTAGACCGGAATATCGCCAGCGTCAAGAGTAAGGGGCGCATCCTGATTTGCTGGGTCGATGAGGCCGAGCCAGTCACTGATGAGGCCTGGAGTACGCTAATCCCCACGCTCCGAGAAGAGGGTGAGGATTGGAACGCCGAGCTATGGGTGACTTGGAACCCGAAGCGCAAAAAAGCAGCGGTGGAGAAGCGATTCCGTTTTGCGACTGACCCACTCATCAAGGTCGTTCAACTCAATTGGCGCGATAACCCGAAGTTTCCGGCGAAGCTGGAGCGTGACAGGCAGCGCGACATGATCGAGCGGCCAGATCAATACGAGCACATCTGGGAAGGTGATTACGTCGGTGTGGTTGAGGGCGCTTACTACGCCAAGAGCATTACCCTTGCGAAGGCTCAAGGACGGATAGGCCGAGTGGGCGCAGACCCGCTCATGACTTACCGGGCCTTTTGCGACATTGGTGGAACAGGTCAGCGAGCCGATGCCTTCACGATCTGGGTAGCTCAATTCATCGGCAAGGAAATCCGGGTTCTCAAGTATTACGAGGCGGTGGGTCAGCCGGCCGCAAGCCACATGCAGTGGCTGCGCGAAAACAGCTTTATCGGTGCGAATACAACTATCTGGCTGCCGCATGACGGCGATGCGCAAGACAAGGTGATTGATACCTCGTACCGCAAGTCATTTGAAGACGCTGGATACGCCGTTGAAGTTGTGGCGAACCAGGGCAAAGGGGCGGCAATGGCGCGCGTCCGCTCTGGCCAACGAATGTTCCCGTCAATGTGGATAGATGCCGACGGATGCGATGCCGGGCTTGAGGCTATCGGCTGGTATCACGAGAAAAAAGACGCGGTTCGGGATATTGGGCTTGGGCCTGAGCATGATTGGTCGAGCCATGGCTCGGACTCGTTCGGCTTGATGGCCATTGTGGCCGAGGCGATTGGCGGTGCCACCTTGGCAGCCAAGCCGATTGAATACAAAAAAAGGTATCTTGCATGAAGAAGATGGATGACGAAACCCTGCTGAGCCAATTGCAGGCACTGGAGCAGGATTCGGCCGCCTTCACATGGGGGCAGCTTGGCCAAGAGCGCGAGCGGGCGATGAAGGAATACTTCCGTCAGCCCTACGGCACCGAGCAAGAGGGCTGGTCGAGCATCGTCACATCCGAGGTGCAGGACACTGTTGAATGGATTCTCCCGTCGCTGCTGAAAATCTTCACGAGCACCGATCAAGCCGTCAGCTTTGAGCCGACCAAGGCCGAGGATGTCAAGGGCGCGGAGCAGGCCACCGATACCTGCAACTACGTTTTTTACAAACAGAATAATGGTTTTCTGGCGCTTTACACGGCATTCAAAGACGCTTTGTTGGTGAAAAACTGCGCGGTGATGTGGCGCAAGGAAACCAAGCGCACCAAGGAAGTTACGCCGGCCCAGGGTGCAACCGCCGAGATGCTGGCCATGCTGATGCAGGAGGCTGGTGAAGATGCTGAGATAGAAGGCGCGACCCCACTTCCGACTCAACCAATGATGGGACCGCAAGGTCCTATGCTGGACATGCTGACGGGTCAGCCAGCGATGGGGCCTCAGCTCTATAACGCGCGCATCGTCAGCTACAAAGAAAAGACCAAGATCAAGATCGAGGCGTTCCCGCCCGAGGACTTGTTGATCAAGCGCGACTGGACAAGCCCGCTGCTGGATGAGTGCCCCTATGTGGCGCGCAACCTTCGCGTGTCGCTGTCTGATGTGCATGAAATGGGGTTCAAGGATGTGACCGCATCCGAGTTGCAGGGCTCAAACGATGCGGCATTCAGTGCGGATGCATCGTTCCGCCAGAACCGGGCCAACTCTGCCGATGTGACCGCCGACAACACCTTGTTCAATACCGACGACGAGAGCCGCACAGAGGGTTATCTGCGGCTTGAGTACGTGCTGGTTGACTATGACGGCGACGGCATCAGTGAGCGCCGCTGTATCTATCGACTCAAGGACAAGATTCTCAGCAATGAGGAATGCGCCCAGGTTCCCATCGCCACCGCTTCACCAATTTTGGTTGCGCATCGCTGGGACGGCATGAGTATTGCCGAAACGGTAAGCGACCTGCAACAACTCAAGACCGAGCTGACGCGGCAGATGCTGAATAGCGCTTATTTGGCCAACAGTCCGCGCACCGAGGTCTTGACCGATGCCAATGGCGCACCCTATGCCAACATTGATGATTTACTGGACAGCCGGCCTGGTGGCTTGATCCGAAAGAGCCGGGAAAATGCCCTGGCGCAGAACATCACGCCTTTCGTCGGCGGCCAGATGCTGCCGTTGCTGGATTACGTGGACACCATGGGCGAGCGCCGGACCGGCGTTTCGCGTGCCCAGCAGGGTTTGGACACCAACACACTGCGCAATGACCGAACTGCGGTCGAAGTGCAGCAGACGGCCAACGCCGCCCAGGCTCGCATTGAGTTGATTGCCCGCATCTTCGCTGAAACCTTGCTCAAGCCGATTTTTCAGGGCATTTTCAAGCTGCTGACCGATGGCGAGATGGAGAAGATAGCCTTCCGTCTGCGCAATGAGTTCGTTGAGTACGACCCAAACGAATGGCGCGACGGTTACGACATGACGATCAATGTGGGACTTGGCACTGGCGACAAGATGCAGCAGCAGGGCGCGCTGCAGGCCATCTTCCAGAACCAAATGGGCCTGTCACAGACGCCTTACGGCCAGTTATTGATCAGCCCGGATGCGATTTACCACACCCAGGCCAAACTGGTAGAGAACGCCGGCTTCAAGAATGTTGGCGATTTCTTCCAAGACCCCAAGGGCCAGAAGGTTCAGCCGCCACAGGCTCCGCCGGACCCAGCCATTCAGATTGAACAAATGAAATTGCAGGCTGGCGCCCAGAAGTTTCAGGCCGAAAGCATCCAGAAGCGCGAGCAGGCGCAGGAAGATCGCAGCTTGCAGGCCCGGGTAGATCAAAACCGCCAGGAATGGGAGGCGCGCCAGAAGGCATTGGAGCAGCAGGGCGAGGCCCAATTGGCTCAGCAGCAAATGCAGTACGACGACATCAGGCACCAGCGCGAGATGGAGTTCAAGCGCTGGGAGAAAGAGCTTGAAGCGTCCGTTCGCATCGAGACCGCAAACATCAGCAGCAAATCCAAGCTCACCGATGCAGCCACGTCGACCGCGACGAATGAGATAGCCAATGAGGTACAGCAATGACCGACGGTGAATCCATCCAGATGGCGCATAACGCGGCCATGGTGCTGGACAACGAGGCCTACACGACCGCCATGGATTCCATGCGCGTCCAGGTGGTGCAGCAGTGGAAGGATTGCCCCATCCGCGACAAGGAAGGTGCTTTGCTGCTGCTGCAACTCGCCAAGCTGACCGATAAATTCGACGCCATCCTGCGTGGTTACGTCGAGGGTGGCAAGCTGGCTCAGCACAGGATAGACCTAGATTCTGAGCGCAACGAGAGCCGCACACGCGGACTGATCAGGCGCGTCCTGTAATCCATTCCGGCGATCACCCGCCATTTAGCGTCCGCTGAGAAGCGCCGCAATCCCTTCTGGTGACTGGAGGGGGGATTTTGTTTGAAAGCACACACCATGGAAAACGGACAAGCCGAATCCGGCCCCGAAAACCTTGATGACCTGGCAAGTTTTCTGGTCGATAACCCACGGGCCGACACCGACGAAGACAAGCCAAACGCCGAGGAACCCTCAGACGAGGACAACTCCGAAGACGAAAACCCAGACGACGCACCTGCTGACGAGGAAGATGAAGAATCCGAATCCGAAGACGCCGAAAAGCAGACCAGCGGCCTCAAATTCAAAGTACCCGTCAAAGGCGAGGACGGCACTGAATCGATGGTTGAAGTCGATCAGAAGGAACTCATTGCCGGCTACCAGCGGCACAGCGACTACACCCGCAAGACCATGGAACTCGCAGACCGCGAGCGCACAGTTACGCAGCGGGTGGCGCAAGAGCTGCAGCAGGGCCAGAGCTACTACGTTGAGCAGGCGCAACTCGCGCAAGCGGCAGTTCGGCAACTCGCCGGCCTGCGCAGCCCGCAAGAGATGGCTCAGCTCGCGCAAGTGGACCCGGCCGCCTGGGTGCAAGAGCAGCAGCGCACAGCAGCCATCCATGGCGTGATGCAGCAGCTTGAGCAGGGCATGCAGCACGAGCGCCAGCAGGTGACGCAGCAGCAGGCGCAAGACAAGGCCGAGCAGTATCAGCGCGCCTGGGTTGAATTGGGCAAGGAAGGCATCGACAAGCCAAAACTGGCCAAGATATTCGACACGATTGGTAAGACCTACGGCGTCGCCGCCGAGCGCTTCGCCAATGTCGATGACCCGGCCGTGGTCCGAATCATGCGCGATGCGGCGGCCTATGCCGAGCTGAAAGAAAAGCGCGCGGCAGTGACGAAAAAAGTGCAGGAGGCACCAAAACTACCGGCCCCGCGCCAGAGCGTGCCAAAAAACGAACAGCGAGCCAAGTCCATCAATCAGCGCTTTGCCACCGGCAAGGCCAAGCTGGGCGACCTCGCTTCCTACCTCGAAAACATGTAATTTAAGGAGTCCTCATGGGCGCACCTACCAATACCTATACCCGCTACACGGCGGCAACCAACGTCCGCGAGGACTTGATCGACAAGATCACCCAGACCAACCCCGAGAAGACGCCCATCGTGTCGGCATCCGGCACGGGCACGGCGGAAAACACCTACCACGAATGGCAGCGCGACAACCTGCGCGCGCCCAACAAGGACAACGCAGCGATTGACGGTGATGACGCCGTGGCCAGCGCCAAAGTACCGCCTGTCCGCGTCGCCAATTACTGCCAGATCGTGCAGGACACCATCAGCGTATCGGGTCGTGCCGAGCGGGTCAAGAAAGCCGGCATGAAGTCGGCCATGGCCTACTACAAGGCCAAAGCCTACAAAGAGCTGCAGCGCGATTTGGAAGCCATCGTGGTTTCGTCCAATCCAGCCGTTGCTGGCTCCGGTGCCGCCGCCTCCAAGGCCGGTGGCTTGGGCGTGCTGCTTTACAGCAATGCCCAGCACGGCGCAGGCGGCAGCACCACGGCACACACCTCTGGTGCTCCACTGGTGGCTCCAGTGGCCGGCACGCCTCGCGCATTCACCGAGGCCATCCTCAAGGCCGGCTTGCAGGCCACCTACATCGCAGCCGGCGACATTCCGAATGCGGTCTACCTGTCGCCGCTCCACAAGAGCGTGTTCAGCGCCTTTGCTGGTATCGCGGTCAACCGCAACCAGGTGAAAGATAAGAAGCAAGCCAGCATCGTTGGCGGCGCCGATGTCTACATGAGCGACTTTGGTGAGCTGGAAATCGTCCCGCACTACATCATGGCCGGTTCCACCAATGTGTTCGCGCTGCAAGCTGAATACATCGACATGGTTTACCTGCGCGGCTTCCAGTCGGCCGCATTGGGCAAGTCCGGCGACTCGATGCGCGAGCAGGTGCTGACCGACGTCACTGTGCGCGTCACCTCCGAGATGGCTCAGTGCAAGCTCGCTGACCTGTCCGGCGGCTAATCCGTCTTTCTCGCAACCAAAAGCCACCCCTAACCCGGGTGGCTTTTTCATGGAGCATCCAGCATGGGAAAGCGCGGATTTGAAGAAAACGCCGTAGTGGATGAAGGCTTCGACCAAGCCACAGGCATACACACATCGTTGTCTTTCGAGGGCGACGAGTTGATCACGAAAAAGAGCTGGGACGCCGAGCCGCATTTGCAGCACGCCGCCCATGCACGCCAGTCAACTGCCGGCAAGCGATGGGGTGAAGGCCGACTGATTGGGCACATTCCGCCTGCTTTTTACGCGCAAATCTTGGTCATCAAAGACAAGGATGAGCGCAAGAAGGCCGTGAAGTGCTTCTTTGCCGATAACCCGGCCTTCATCATGTTCGACAGGTACAAGCCTTGATCACCGATTACGCATCCTTGCAGGCGGCGGTTGCATCCAGCGTTCACCGCGTGGGTGACACACAATTCACCGCCGAACTGCCGCGCTTCGTGCAGATGGCCGAGATGGATATATTCCGCAATCTGCAAATTCGGCAGACCGAATCTATGGTCACGGGAACGACCTCTGGTGCGATGATTGTGATACCCATTGGAATGGATGCCATCGAACGCCTTTCCATCAGTGCCTATGGTCGTGATTTTTCGCTGGACTACACCTCGCCGAATGGCCTGGAGTACCTGAGCTTCCCGAATCTGAGCAGCCGCTACACGATTGAAAACGGCGCGATCCGCTTGCTCGCTCCACCTGCTGGCAATTACACCTACACGCTTTATATCGTTCCCAACATGGCGCCGCTGAGCGTCGCTAACCCAACGAACTGGCTGATTCTCAACGCGCCCGATGTCTACCTCTACGGCACGCTGCTGCAAGCCGCAGCCTGGACAAAGGACGGCGAAGAGTCGGCGCGTTGCGCTCCTTTCTATGCGCAGGCCATAGAGTCGGTTCGCAATCAAGACGCGCAACGGCGATTCCCTTTGTCTGGCGGCCTACAAATCAAACCAAGAGAGGCCCGCTAATGGCATTAGAAGTTGGCACCTACATCAGTGACTTCGTAGTCACGAATCCGACCAGTGGCGACCCCAAAGCCCAAGGCCCAGGTCACTTCCAACTGATCAAATCCTGCACTCGGAACACGTTCCCGAATGTCACTGGGGCGATGACTGCTACGCATGTTGAGCTGAGCTATTCGGTTGGTTTGACCGGCCTGATTCAAGCCCAGATCAATTCCGAGATTGCTGCGCGCACTGCCGCTGACCTGCTCAAAGCGGACAAGGCCGGCGTGACGTTCACTGGAACGGTGCTTCTTCCGGCCCAGGGGGCCAATCCAGCTGAGGCCGTGCGCAAAGACTACGCCGACGCACTATCTTTTAGCTCGGCACTCCCGGGCCAGGCAGGCAATGCCGGCAAGTTTGTGACGACCAACGGCGCGACAGCAAGTTGGGCCGCTATTCCTGCGCCGGTCGGCTCAATCCTCTACCTCTACTCACTTTACGGAGCCCTATAAATGGCAGCCAATACAACGCCTGTTTTTCCCATAACGCCCGTCGTCACGGTCGGCAAGACTTTGCTGACGGCCAACACGGCCAAGGATGGCACTGGCACGGTTGTTACGCTCTACACGGCAGGCGCCAACGGCTCCAAGCTCAATGGCGTGCAGATTGCCTACACCGGCACCAGCGTCGCGACAGTGCTGCGCTTGTTTGTCAATAACGGGGCTACGCCTACTACGGCAACCAACAACTCGTTGTATCAGTCCATCACCATTCCGGCAAACACGCTGAGCGAGGTGGCAGCGGCAGTTGATATCAACTACCCACTGAGCCTAACACTCCCGGCAAATTACACACTGCTGGCCACTATCGGCACCACGATTGCGGCAGCGATTGCAGTCACGGCATCTGGAGGTGATCTGTAATGTCTGATCCTTTTCAGGCAGCATCCCAGGGCGGGCTAACTCGTAAGTTCCAGGAATTTACAACCACCGGCACATTCATACCGTCCGCCAAACTTCTGGCGGCTGGTGGCGTGGTCGAGCTTGATCTGCGTGGGTCGGGTGGTGGTGGCGCAAATAATGGAGGCTCAATCGGAGCCGGCGGAGGTGGATCTAGCAAAAAGCGCGCGTTCGTGGTCGTCAGTGGCGCCGTGACCGTCACCATAGGCAGTTCAGTTGCGCAGAACACCGATGGTATTGCTAGTAGTTTTGGCAGCATTACTGCCGTAGGCGGGAGTAGAGGCCAAGGCCAAGCTGGTGGTGGCAGTGGCGCTCAAGGTATGCCTGGCAATTCCGGCAGCAACACGGGTGGCTTCAATGGCATTGGCGGCGGCGATGGCGGTGGCTCAGCAGGTGGTGCAACTGGCGGCGCTGGCCAACCCAACACCGGCGGCGGCGGTGGCGGCGGTAACTCGACTGGCGGCGCATCGGGCTCGGGCTATTGCCTCGTCACCTGGTGGGAGTGATCTCATTAATCGGGAGGTAGATCGATGATCACGACAATCAAGAAAACTGGCAATGGTGTGAATAAAGACCTGTTGCCGAGCGAGCTGCTTCCGGGGCAATGGTCGGACTGTCTCAATGTTCGCTTCCGCAATGACTTTGCTGAGAAGTTTCGCGGCATTCAGCAGGGTTACAGCACGCCACTGGTTGCGCCCTATTGGCTGCAGACCTACATCAGCGCTACGACTCGCTACGCCTTCTATTCCGGCCTCGCGCGCGCCTTTGTTGACGATGGAGTGACGCGAACCGAGGTGACGCGCTTTGGTGATGGTGTCGGCATCGCATCCATCACATTCGTGGGGACGGCGGCAACACTAACCGTTGCGGCGCCACACGGCCGGACAACTGGCGACACTGTGAACGTGTATCTGGCAGCCCCAAATTCCTACAACGGAACATTTGTCATCACGGTGAGTGCGTCGCTGGCAACGCCAGTCAATTCGCTTTTTTCCACTTTGCCCGCAGGCGGCACTTTGGCGGCCGGGACTTATTGGTATCGCGTATCGGCATTTAATAGCGTTGGTGAAACCCTAGCCAGCACCGAAACCAGCCAAATCACCGTCGGCGCAACCAGCACCGTTACCGTGAACTGGGGCGCTGTTGCTGGTGCTACTGGCTACAAGATTTATGGCCGAACCACAGGTGCAGAGTTGTTTATCGCGTCTGTTGGTGCTGTGACAACCTACACCGACACCGGGGCCATTGTTCCGGCCGGCGCGCTCCCGGTTACGAACAAGTCATCGCCGGGCTTTACCTACACGATGCTGACGACGCCGGCAACGAATGCCACGCTGACAGGCGCTTACTCCACCAATACGACCTCGAATTTTACGGGGGCACGTGACGATCAGATCACGGGTGGCGTCTTGAATGGCGTACTGGTCATGAACAATCCAGTAAATGGCTTGTATTACTGGGGTGGCGATATTGCGACCAAGCTGCGCAAGGTGCCAAATTACACGAACATCGCCGATGCGGCGCGGCCATTTAAAAACTACATCGTGTTTCTTGGCTCAACCGTCAGCGGCGTGAAAAAACCGCATAACGTGGCATGGAGCAAGGCGGCTGAACCCGGCGCGATTCCGGTGGAATTCGTCTCCACGCCGACCAATGATGCCGGTAATGTCGATCTTGCCGAAACACCCGGGCAGATGGTGGATTGCATGCCTTTGGGCAATGTGAACATCATTTACAAACAGGACTCGCGCTACTCGATGCAGTACGTCGGAGGGAATGATGTTTTCGCCTTCCAGCGACTGCCTGGAAACGATGGATTGTTGTCCAGGGGCTGCGTCGTCAACACACCAAAGGGCCACGTATTTCTGTCGAATGGTGATGTGAAGGTCCACAACGGCGGCGACGCAACCAGTATTGCCGACGGACGCATCAGAAAGTGGTTGTTCGACACCATGGATAGTGCCAATGCGCAGCGATCTTTTTTATGCCTGAATCCGCAAAAAACAGAGGTCTGGGTGTGTTTCCCGTCCTATGGTCAGGCCGATTGCGACACCGTCGCGGCTTGGAATTGGGAGTCAGATACATGGGGAATTCGCACCGCGCCGGCCATCACATGTGCGGCCACCGGATTGCTGTCTTCCGCCTTGACCGTAGGCTCTTGGGCTGCTGACACGGATTCATGGGAAAGCGACATCACCACATGGTCGGAAAATGAATACAGCCCCAATGAATCGCGGCTTATTCTCGGCACCTCCGCGCCATTGATGGGGCTTGCAGAAACCGGCACCACTGATTTCGGGGCAACCCTTAGTTGGATGCTGGAAAAGCAAGGTATCCAGCTGGATGACCCGGATTCAATCAAAGTCTTCTCGGCGTCTCGGCCGCAGTTCGCCGCAGTAGCCGGGACGCAGGTTCAGATACAGCATGGCTCGGCCATGACCGCAGACGGCAATCCGGTTTACACCGCGCCAGTGACCTATACGGTGGGCACTGACAACTGGGCAAATGCCTTTTCTCAGGGCGGTCGTTACCTAGCCTACAAACTGAGCAGCAGCAGTTTGCAGCCGGTTGCCCTGCGATCCTATGACATCGACTTCACGAAAGGCGGCCGGTTTTGAGCACCTATGTCCCAGGACAAGTCCCCGACGATCCGGCCGCGTTGCCGGATTTTTTACGCCGGGAGTTTCTTGCCATGAAACAGGCGCAGGAGCGAGCACAGATATTCATTCGGCTGCAGCCGACAACTGTTGCCCCAGCGAAATACCAGGATGGCGACATTTACGAAGCTAAGGCGCCATGGAATCCCGGGGCCGGCGATGGGCTTTACATCAGGAGGGTCGACTCATGGATTCTCCTAGGCTGATTCCTGAAACTCTGCGTGATCGGGTTGAAAACTTGCAAGAAGCGTACAGCAAGAGGCCGCAGGTTGATTGCCCAGTCCGACATTACTTTGCGCCTGGTGTTTTTGCGCGCGAAATTACGATCCCCAAGGGTACAGCCTTGTTTGGCGCTGTCCACACAACAGAAAACCTCGCCGTGCTGTCCGCTGGCCGCCTGCTGTTGGTGACCGATTCAGGGCTTGTTGAGGTAAGCGCGCCGCACATCCTGACTGTCAAGCCCGGGACGAAGAATGCCGCCGAGGCGCTGGAAACATCAGTCTGGACCAATTTCTACCCAAACCCTGAAAACGAAACCAATCTTGAAAAGCTAGCCGAGAGATTCACGGAATCCACGGCCAGCGACCTGCTTGGCGGATCGACCAACAAACAACTATTGCAAGCGCAAGAAAGAAAGGACAGCTTATGTCATGGGGAATAGTCGCAAGTGTTGCCGCGCCGGTCATCGGCGGCCTGATGGGCGGTCAGTCTTCGGGCGGCCAACAGCAAAGCAAGCAAGAGCTTGACCCACGCATGCAGAAAATTCTGTACGGCGGTGATGGCGATACCGGTCTGTTGAATGATGTCAACGAACTGCGCAAAAAACAGCTCGCGCAAGGTGGGTTAAATCCCATGCAGACTGCCGGCCTGGAGATGCAGCGTCAGACACTGATGGACCCACGTTATACGCAAGGCTATGACCAGATGCGACAACAGGGATCAAGCCTCATGGGCCAAAAAGTAGCGAGCAATCCTTTTTCAGGCGGTTACCAGGGCGGCACCAACTTTTCTCCGAATCTTGGAATGACCGGCGGCGCCAACGGATCGCAGCCGCAAGGCATGCCACAGATGCAACAGCAGCCGCTCTATCAGCAGAACTCAGCCATGGCCGGAGCGATGCAGCCCATGAGTGCGCCATCTGCGAACACAGCGCCAGCGCCGCAGTCACAACCCACGCCATCGCCAATGGATGACATGTTGCGGCAATTGGCGGAAGAACGGCTAGCCTACCAGCGTACCGACGGCCAGGGAACGCGCAACTACGGCGGGGGGCGCTAATATGCCAATGACTATAGGCGGTCAGACCTACTCTGACGACCAGATCAAACAGTTTTATGCTGGCGGCGGGAACGACTCGCAGTTTTTGCAGCAAAACGGGATGACGGACCAAGGCCAGATGCGTGATTTGGCAATGCAGGGGCGCGGCATTGCTGGTTCGGCCAATGCGACGGGTGACGCCGCAGTTCAGCAGAATTTCCAGCGCTATCAGCAGTACAACCCTAATGGCGCAAACGTCAACAACTATCAAGCCTGGGCTCAGGAACAAGACCCAGCATCGATAGGCGCGATGCGTGCAGGAACTTTTACGGGCGCAGCTGTTTCGCCAAAGGACTACGCTCCGGGCGGAATCTATGGCCCAGGGAGTGCATCGTACGGTAAGCCCGGCTACGCTAGCGGACTGGGCGCCCAGGGCAATGGTGGCGGCTGGGGTAGTGGCAATGCGTCGGGGGGTGGCGGTCAATCCGGCGGAGGTGGCGGTTCTAGTAATCTCGGCTTTGGTGGCGCTGGCTCCTACGGCGGATCGTCCGGCGGCCAGGGCGGCGGCCCAAATCCCTACCTCTCGTCGATGGCCGATGACATTGGCCGGCGCAGCAATCAGGCTCTTGGATCGGCCTTGAATGGAATCCGTGGCAATTCCGTGGCGACTGGTGGCCTGGGTGGATCGCGCCAGGGCGTTGCCGAGGGTACGGCCATCGGAAATGCACAAGACACGCTGCAAGGCAATCTGGCTAATCTCTACGGCACCGACTGGACCAACGGCCAAAACCGGAATCTCCAGTACTACAACACCAACACGAATGCGGCGCTGACGAATCAGGGCCAGATGCAAAACTTCTACTCGACCAATCGAGGGCAGGACTTGCAGCAATTGGGCCTTGGCGCTCAGTTGTTTGGCCAGGGTAACGCTGGCATGCTTAGCCAAGGCAAGGGCATCTACGGAATAGGCAACACCCAGCAAAACGCACCATTTGGCGTCATCAACAACGCCAACGGAGCCATCAGCCCCTATACCGGCTTCGGCGCGACCAATACACAGACCGGCCAGCAGGGCGGTGGTTTCAATGGCATGGTTGGTGGTGCGCTCTCCGGTGCGCAAATTGGCAAAAACTTGGGGTTTGGTGGTAGCAGCAGCTATGGAAATAGTGAGCCTTATCCCGGCTATAACGCATCCATCGGAATGTAAGGAAAAATCATGGCAGGATTGCTTGGTGATGGATTTGACGACCCGCAAAGTCAAATGATGATGGGGCTGGCGCAAGGATTGCTCTCCGCGCGTGGCGGCGCTGGGCTGGCTGCGGGGCTGGGCAACATGCAGGCGGTGCGCCAGCAGGGCTTGCAAAACAAGCTGCTCAATGCGCAACTGGCAAATTACTCCAGCGAGATTGATGCGCGCAAGCTGGCCGGCGTGAAGGATGCGCGCCAGCAGGCCTTGATCGAATCGATGTTTGGCGGAGGTGCTCCGGCCCAGGACGCCGTACCAGCCACGGGCGGGCAGACCTCTGCGCCTCCCGGAGCGGCTACAGGCGTCGGCGGCTATGCCAGCGGCGGCAATGGATCGGCATCCTCGCTAATCCAGGCGGCTCGGCAATACGGCATTCCGGACCAGGCCATTCAGTCGGACATGGTTTTCAATGGCGGCAAGGGCATTGCTGCAATGCTTGAAAAGCATGGGGCGCGTGACATTCAAGTGTCTAACGGCTACGCCTATGACAAAAACAAGATGGGCGCTGGCTATCTGCCTCAACTCAACATCAGCAATGACGGCAAGGCTACGCAAGTTCAGATTGGCTCAGATGGGAACCCAATAGTCTCGGCTCCGCGCGGCGCGCCAGAAACCTTCGGCACTTACCAGGGTATTCAGGCTGGCATCAAGTCGGCCAACACGCCCATCAAGGTATTCAATCCGCAGACGGGTCGTGAGGAATTCACCACTGAGGGGGCGGTAGTCGGCGGGCAGCGCGGCGCGCCAGCTTCTCAGGCCTCGCCAGGATACGCCAACGACGCCCAGATGCGCGCCACCGCAGGCGGCGACATGGGCGCAGACCCGGCCGCCCTGGCGCGTGAGATAAAAGCAACGAAAAACAGCATGATGCAAGCCAATCTGGACGCGCCATCTAAGGCGATGCTTCAAGCGCACATGGCAGATTTGCAACGTCAAGCAGCGAACTTGCCGCCGACAAGAATGGCTACGAATGGTGCTCAGCAGCCTGCGCCACAATCTGGCAACTATGCGGCCGGTCCTTCGCAGATCGAGGCGGCACAGGCAAAGGCCAATGAGGCGCGGCTGGTCGATACAGCTAAAGCTGACGTTGGCCGAGACAGCAGCAAGCAGCAGGCCGGAAAACTTTATGGGCAGCTCACGGCAGGTGTGGACCGGGCAATTGATCTGCTGAAACAGGGGCCAACTGCGAGCGGTGCCGGATCACTGATGGATAGCACGGCCAATTTCTTTGGCGGCTCGACCAAGGGCGCTGACGTAGCCTCGCAACTGGATACCCTATCGGGCTGGATGACCGCCAATGTCCCGCGCATGGAAGGACCGCAGTCTGACAAGGATGTGGCGCAGTACCGCATCATGGCCGGCACCGTTGGCGACCGCACCAAGCCAATTTCTCAGCGGCTGGCGGCAGCGCAGGAGTTGAAGTCTCTGCAATCCAAGTATGCTGAATTAAATGGTGGTTATGCCAGTTCAGGCGGCGCCACTGGTGACTTTGGCGATAAGCCTGCACGCAGCGCAACTCCACCGCCAACAGCCATGAAGGGAATGGTGCGCGGTGGCTACAAGTTCAAGGGTGGCGACCCATCCAATCAAGCGAATTGGGAGCAACAATAATGGCAGGACCATGGGAAGAATACCAGCCGCAAAAGGCTGGCGCAGAAGGTCCATGGCTGGACTATCAGCCCGCGACTGTCACGGCAGGTAAAGCCATCAACCGCGGCCTCTCTGATATTCCGCGCCAGATCGGCCTAACCGCACGCTATGCGTTGGAAGGTCCGGCTCAGGCGGCTCAGATTGTCACCGAGCCTATCGCCGGGTTGATGCGCTCGGCTGGAATCAAGACAAAATCGATCGGAGAGATGGCTACCGGGCTGGCCGACATGATTGGCCTACCGCAACCCCAAGATCCGTATGAGCGCGTCATCGGCGATGCGGCTCGGCTCGTAGCTGGCGCTGGCGGCATGGCTGGGGCGGCCGGCGCAGCGGCTTCCCGCCTATCAGGGATGGCGGGAACGGTAGCTTCCGGCTTGGCGGCCAACCCCACACAACAACTAAGCGCGGCGGCCGGTGCTGGGTTGGCGGGCGGTGCATCCAAGGAGGCGGGCGGCGGGGCGCTGGCGCAAACCACCGCGTCTCTGGCTGGTGGTGTTCTGGGTGGCCTGGCCCCTGGTGGCATCGCCAGCGCGGTCAATGCTGGGCGCCAAATGCTGACTCCAGCCTTGAGTCCGCAACAACTTGACATTCAACTGAGCGCGGTATTGGAACGGGCAGGAACGGATTACAGCCAGCTCGCGCCTCAGGTTCAGCGCCAATTGCGCAATGAACTTGCGGGATCGCTGCGCGCTGGCCGCGAGGTTGACCCACTTGCCGCAGCGCGCTTGGCAGACTTCCGCACTGTTGGTGCAACGCCGACGCGCGGCATGGTTTCGCAAAACCCAGTGCAGATTACCCGCGAGCAGAATCTGGCTAAGATGGGTGCGAACTCGGCAGATGACCAGTTGCATGGCCTGCCGATGATGCAAAACCAGAACAATGCCACCCTGATTGGCCGGCTCAATGACCTGGGAGCCAGAAGCGAAACGGCACCTATTGTGGTCGGCCGGATGGTGCAGGACCGCGTGAACGCCACCAATACGGCGCTGGGTGCGGCAGAGCAAGGCGCATGGGATGCCGCCAAAACCTCGCCAGGCTACAAACAGCCAATCTTTCCCGATGGCTTGAATGCCATCAATCGGGCGCTAGGTGAAGAGGGGCAAATGGGTTTCATCGCCAAGCCAATCACCGACTACATGGCGGCTTTTCAGACCGGCCGGCAGCCGTTCACACCTCAGCACTATAAAAACCTACGCTCACTGCTTTCTGGTGAGCTTGCCAAAGGCGGCAATGAGGCGGCAGCCGCACGAACGGCCATCAATGCGTTAGACGCCACGCCCATCAGCCCACTGACGCAAACAGGTCGCGATATTGGGTCGGTGCCGGTCACGCAAGACTGGGCAGCTCAGTTGCGCGGCATTGATGCTCAGCCCAATGACGCCATCAACTCAATCAACCAGGCGCGCGCGGCGACTGCGGCCAAATACCGCTATCAAGACAGCTCGCCACTGGTGCGCACGGCGCTTTCAGATGCGCGCACGGCCGACCCGGAAAAGATCGCGCAATCCTTCATCCTGAATGGCACCGTAAATGATGCACGCGCGGTGGCTAACGAAGTCGGCGCACAAGGCGCTCCAATGATTCGGGATGCCCTGGCCACCCACATCAAAAAGCAGGCACTCAGCGGCGCTGCGGATGAAGTCGGCAAGGTTTCTCAATCACGACTCAATGCAGCCATCAACAAGATTGGCGAAGAAAAGTTGGCGATGTTTTTCAGTCCGGAGGAAATAGCTCAACTACGGGCGACCGGCCGCGTGGCGAGCTACATGCAGAACCAGCCCATGGGATCAGCGGTGAATAACAGCAACACTGGCGCCCTGCTGCTTGGGCGTGGCATGGATCTGTTGAACAAGATGCCGGTAGTTGGCCCTATGGTCGGACCTGCGCTCAGAAACATCAATATCAGTCTACAGCAGCGTCAGGCGGAAAACATCCTTCCGGGGCTGCTGGCAAATCAACCCAAGCAACCGCTGGCACCTAGTCTTTTGCTGCCAGGCATGGCAGTTGGCGGCGGGCTGCTTTCTCAATAGACAGTGACTTCTTGCGCTCACGTTCAAGGTACTGGTCCACGGCGCGGCGGACATGCTCGGAAACGGATATTCCGGTTTGCCCTGCCAGTTCCTTTAGGTGAAAAACAGACGGATTCGATAAATAAGTGTTGGTGCGGATCATGCATCTAATATACACTAGCATCACTATGAAAAAATCCTACATGCTGAAACTTGCGTTTGCACTCGTAACCGTGGCGTTTATCACTGCTTGCGGTGGCGGCGAGGTGGCCAGTGCGGCTCAGCCATTGAAAATCTACGCGCAGCCAAGTGACCGGACCATTCCTACCGTTGGCTATGACGCACAGATGCGAATCAAAACGTCTGGTCAGCCGCTGCCCGATGTTGTTACTGATGTAGCCCAGCAAGCGGCCATGGGTTCTGCCGTCATCTTGACGGTTGGCGGAAAAACTCAGTGGCACCTTGACCGCCTACCTGTGCTTCTGGCAGAAGCAAAGAAGTACCCGAACTTTGAGTGGGTCTACGTGTACGACGAGCTTTGCTTGCGCATGCCACTCGACGCGCCATGCGAAGAAAAGGCTGCGGTAATACAGGCTGCACAGCTGATCCGCGCTGCTGGCTTTAAGGTGCTTGCCACGTATTTCCCTGACACCGTGATGCACCCTGGATTTGATGCTTCCATCCTTCCATACCTCGATGGCATTGCGCTTGATGTGTACCCGTCTATCCGCATCAGCAATGAGCTTTACGGTTGCAGCTACGGCAACAACATTCTTGAAAATGTCCTGCGCTGCAACGTTGCAAAACTCCGGGCACTCGGCTTCAACGGGATGACCGGCTACATCTGGCAAGCCTTCGCCCGCCATGCTGAGCCGCTTGAAGTCAGCATTGCGCATGCGAACTTGCAGCGCCCAGTGATTGATGCCGCAATGCGCGGCGAGTACGATGTGCAGGCAGTCATGCCATGGGGACTCTACATCGGGGCCATCGAACAGCAGCTTGAATCAGATATAAACCCGCTCGGCGGCACGCCCTATGAGTACCTTGTGACCCCCTAAATTCCAACCGCTCCGGCGGTTTTTTCACGCCCAAAGAAAGGCACTCATGGCAACTTGCAATCAATCTGGTGCGGCTCACTGATGCCTAGCGAACAATTCCAAGGGCTGGAAAAGCTGGCCCCGGGTCTCATCGGCAGCATAGGCGCGCTGTTGTGGATCAAAGGCACATGGCCGCGCCGCATTGCGATGATGGTGCTGGGCTCTGCGGCCAGCTACTACGGCGCACCTCATGTCTCGAACCTTTTCAACATGGGGGAGGGTCTGGCCGGTTTCCTTGTCGGGCTTTTCGGTATGTCAGTTGTGGACAGCGTGTTTAAAACCTGGCAAGACCTGGGATTGACCAGCATCGTGCGCGAGTTCATCCGTTCCCGTCTTGGCCTGCCGTCAAAGGGGGGCGAGTGATGATCTCGACCTACATTTGCGCGGCCTATTTGCTGTTGTTCGCGGCCTGCGCGGCGGGTGCGTTCAGCATGAACTACAACGCCAATCTGCTGCAGCGTGTCGCCCTGTCCATCCTGGCGTTCTGGTCGGTCTGGCGCATTGATCTGATATGGGATCACGGCTGGGGCTACCCGCACGAGCCGGTTTTGGCCACGGCCTTGATGCTTTACGCTATCGGATCTTTCGTTAAAACGCTGCATTGGAGGTGGAAGAAATGACGCTCGATGAAATCATCCGTGATGCCTACCTACCCGCCATCAAAATAATTGGCGTGCAGGACTCAGCAAAGGCCCGCGTTCAAGTGCTGGCGATTGGCCTGCAAGAAAGCCGATTCCAGTGGCGCCGGCAGATGGGCAATGGTCCAGCTCGCAGTTTTTGGCAAATGGAGCGTGGCGGCGGTGTTCATGGCGTTCTGAATCACCAGACCAGCAAGGCCAAGGCGCGGCGGCTCTGCGCCGAGCGCCGCGTCAACCCTGACGATATGAGCGTCTGGACTGCGCTGGAGAATGATGATGTTCTGGCGGCTGGCTTCGCCCGACTGCTGTTGCTGACAGACCCGCGCGCGCTGCAAGAAGTGACCGATGCTCTGGGTTCGTGGGACACATATTTGCGCAACTGGAAGCCAGGCAGACCCCACATAGAAACCTGGGCCACGCTGCATGCGGAAGCGCGCGATTTCGTCGCTAAGGCTGCGGCATGAGCTGGTTAGATAGAAGCCTAATCACCGGCCCACGTCTAGCGCTTGTTTTGTCAGAAAAAGAATTCTCTAGAGTGCTGAAGAGTTTCGGGTTGGCAGTGACAAAAGGACCGGCTTGGATAAAAACAGAACATGCGGATGCAACAACACATTGGTTCACTCCAAAAGATGGGCAGTTAACGTGTGTGATTGCCATCCGCCCACGTCCAGGAATAACAGGGATTCAGATTGCTTCGCTGCTCGTACATGAGGCGGTCCATGTATTCCAGCGTTATTGTGATTGCGTTGGCGAGGATGAGCCATCGGCCGAGTTTGAAGCTTATTCGATTCAACAAATAGCCCAAAATTTGATGGTGGCCTATTCAGAAAGAATGATATGAATCCACTCGAATGGCTAAATCCAGGTCGTTGGTTGCTCTACGGTGCGTTTATTGCAGCTTTGGCGCTTGGCATCTGGCGGCTGGATGAGTCGCGCCAGGCCATCGGCTACGCGCGCGCTCAGGCTGAGTACGCAAAGCAAGCCGAGAAAGCCGATGAAAAGCGCGATGCTGTCGAGGCACCAATTGCTGAAAAGCAGGAAGTTGCACAAGTTCGCATCAGAACAATCACGAAAACCATCATTGAAAAGGTTCCCGTTTATGTCAAAGCTGATGATTGCCCTATGCCTGGCGGTTTCAGGTTGCTCCACGATGCAGCCGCTGCCAATGTCGAAGTTTCCGAATCCACCGCCATCGCTGATGCTGCCCCCGTCCCAGCTCGAACCGTTGCCGAAACCGTTGTCAGCAATTACGGCACCTGTCACGCCACCGCTGCCCGCCTCGTCGGGCTTCAGGAGTGGATCAACGTCCAAAGGGCTTTAAAATGATGAACCCCTTCACGATGTGGCTAATCCTCTTCGGTCACTGGCTACCCAAGAAGCCAGAGCCGCCAAGCGATGATTGACTAGCGTTTCAGCTTGATCTGGGCCAACAGAAACACGACTGCCAAAATTGGTCCGATAAATGCCCCAACAAAGGCCCAAATAATCGCATCAAGGGCTGTTACCGGCCCGTCGTCCTTTGCCGACAAAACAAACAGGGCACCAACGGCTCCAAAAATCAACCAGGACCAGAACGCAATTTTGAAGTACATGATTTTCCTTTTGTGAGATGTGAATGATTGAGCGCGCCGCCGTAATCGCTGCATTGACCGACTACCGGGCACGCCTGAAATACCAGGGTAAGATCGCCAAGTCCGAAGCTGTGGCGTACTGCATCAGGATTATTGGGCGGCTTTGATGCCGTGGGCGTGCTCGACAGCTTTCCCGTACTCCATTGGGTCAACCTACCAACACCCTTCTTCACCCTGGTACTTCAACCGCTCCCAAATTTCATCATGCTGCTCATCCGTCAGCGGCGCGAGTCCCTGGGCAAGCATGGCCTGCACCTGGGCTGCGGTGTAGATCGCGATGGCCCCAAGGTCCTGCGCTGTTCGCCGCAGGCAAACCTGATGCAGGACGAGGCAAAGTAGCGGATTTAGTAACTGCGCGGC
>Ga0181339_1000065_pt1 | contig 40080 bp, 66 predicted proteins | sample Sp13VDMM110DD_FD_130101 | JGI IMG/M metagenome (GOLD analysis project Ga0181339, IMG submission 130101) | Freshwater viral communities from Lake Michigan, USA - Sp13.VD.MM110.D.D | ecosystem: Environmental > Aquatic > Freshwater > Lake | place: USA: Michigan | collected 2013-04-23 | reverse complement strand
TTCTGCACCTGGAACGGGGCCCGTCGCTCGGGATGCCGTGGTTCCGACGTACAAGAAGCCGTCAACCGCGCAGCTTATCATCGGTACGCTGGGTGACACTCTATCGCAGTGGGGAGGTGGTCAAGGGACGTTCTTGCCGGGTCTGGCTCGGCAGAAGCAAGCAGCGGCTGAAGCGCAGCAGTATCAGCAGCGCCGCACCGATGAGTATACGGATTGGGAGCGCAAGCAGCAGTACGAGGCCGCACACCCTAAGGCGCCGGCTGATGACACGTTTACGCGTGCGCTGGTAGCGGGTGGCATTGATCCCGCCTCGCCCCAGGCCAAGGCGCTATACCTTCAGCGCGCCCAGACCCTTGCCTCCCCTGCCCCGAACTTCGTGTCCGACGGCGCGGGCGGTGGCCGATGGGTGACACCGCCTTCAATGGGTATGGGCGCACCTAGTGGCATGCCCCCCGCTGCCCCAGTCGGCAAACTCACCCCGCTAGGTGGAGGTGCGCCCTCGCAAGGGGCGCGTACCTTTCCAGTCCGCTGACATCCTGCCGCACCTCATCAAGCAGGAAAGCGGAGGGCGTGCGGGTATCTCGGGGCCGATGACACAGTACGGGCAGGCACAGGGCATGACTCAGATGTTGCCTGCGACCGCCGCTGGTGTCGCCAAAAAGCTAGGCGTTCCGTGGAGGCCGGATCTCATGTCGGGTACGTCGGAAGCCGCGGTCAATTATCAGAAGGCGCTTGGTCAAGGCTATCTTGAGGAATCCCTTAACGCTACCGGCAACGTACGCGATGGGCTAATGCGATACCACGGAGGCCCTAACCGACGCCTCTGGGGACCGAAGACTAATGCTTACGCCGATAACATCCTTCGGCGCATGGGGGTATAATGGCACAGGCACAGGCACGCGACGAAGCCGGTAACATCTGGAATATCGATGAAGCGGGCAATCCTGTTTCGTTGGCCTCGCCTGCACCACAGCAGGGCGGTGGTAGCGTGGTTGCGCCTAATCCGGTGCAGGCGGCGCGGCAAGGTGTGGAGTTGGGCGGGGCTCAGTTGAGCAACCAGCGGACGGCGCAGCAGATTGCTATGGATGCCGCACGCGCGCCATATGCACCACGGCAGGCGGCGGCGGATACGAATAAGGCTGAGATTGACGCTGAGGCCTCCCGCTTGGCTCTGGAAAAGTCGCGCCGCGAGGTTGCGGCTCCCGATGCCAACGTCACTAAGCGCGAGAACCTTCAGCGCGCTATCGATACGATGAGGAAGGTTTTCGAGGCGGGCCCTCTGAAAACAAAAGGCATCGCGGGCCTCACTGATTACCTGCCTACCGATGCTAACGGATTGGCGAACGATGCGGGCAATGCGGCAGCGGCTCTTATCGGCCCGGCACTAAACCTTACCGCATCGCAGCTTAATACCCCGGGCGAAGTGGCACGCGCCGTTGGTCCGTATATTCCGCAGGCCGGTGACAGGGATGCGCGTATCCTCGCCAAGATTGAGCGCTTGCAGGGTATTGCCGATTCTATGGGTAGCGCACGTCGAGCGCAGCAGACAGGCCAGCAGAACCAGCAGCCTCAAGCAGCAATGATCCCCGGCGCAGGCACTACGCCACAAAACCCCAGCGGCCCAGAAGGCTACAACGTCGGCACGACTGGCGGCGGTATCTCTGGCGGCTCGGGTGGTGGTAGCACATTCGCGAATGCGGCAGGCGTGGCGATGTCCAAGAAGCTCTCCGACGCCTACACCAAGGGTGCGGGTGTGCAGGAACTTAACCGCCTGCTGTCCGACAATGGGTTCCAGACCTTTTCAGATCCCGCGACTATCGCTGCTATCGCCAAGCGTGGGCGGCTGAACTTCGCGCCCCCGGTTGCGGATGATACGCGTGGGGGTGTTGGTAAGGCACTAGGCTCGCTGGCGGACTCGGCGGGTGGTGCCTATGCTATCAACGCCGCTGATGCTTTGACCGCTGGAACGCTCGACAACATCGCAGGCGGGCAATCCAAACTGGCGATCGATTACAGCCAGCAGCAGTATCCAGGCGCTTCGTTGGCGGGGACCGTGACGGGTGGTGCGTTGGCTGCCGGCGGTGCCGAACTGGGATTGGCGCGTGCGGGTCTGGGTGCCGGTGCGGCTGCATTGGGCGGTGACGCTCTGTATGGTGCGGCTTATGGTGCGGGTTCGGCTGATGGGCCAGACCAGAGCCGTGTGCTAGGCGCGCTGGGCGGTGGTGTCGGCGGTTTGGCTGGCGGCGCTGCTGGGCGAGGTTTGGCGCGTGGGGCCGGTAATCTGCTGCGTGGTGTCCAAGATCCTAGCGTGCAGCTACTGCGCGCCCGCGGAGTGCCCACTACAGTTGGTCAGGCTGTATCGCAATCGGGCCGTCTAGGTGCAGCTATCAAAACGGCGGAAGACCTTACCACCGGCCTCCCCGGCCTTGGAACGATGACCAATGCCCGTCGCCTAGAGGGCTTCGAAGGCTTCAATCAGGCTGGTTTTGACGAAGGCCTTGCGCCCATCATGCCGGGTCTAAAGCCGGGTGAAAGCACTGGTGGCGTCATTCGCGAGCAGGGCGTTGACATTGCTCGCGGCGCTCGATCGCAGTCGTATAGCGATGCGCTAGACCCGGTTAACCTCCAGATCGATCAGCCATTTCTTGGTGACTATGGTGGCGCAGTGCAGGCGGGGCGAGAGTTGCCGGAAGATCTTGCCGGACGCGCCGATTTCACGCTTAAGCGGGGTTTCGAAAACTTTGACAATACCGGCAACCTCACTGGCGATGGATTCCAGCAGGGAATTCGTCGTTTCCGTCGGGAGGCGGGAAATAACGCGCCGCTGCCAAACGGTTCAGACTTTGGCGACGTTATGCAGCAGGGTGAAGGCGCATTCGAAGGGCTGCTTAACCGCCAGTCACCGGGTACGCTTCCTGCCTACAATGCCGCAAACAAGGCTAATCGGAACGTAGAGATTCTACGGGCAGCAGTGAACGCCGCACGTACTGGGACACGCGTAGGTGAGCCGGGAGTGTTTGCACCTTCGCAGCTTGCTGACGCGGCGGCTGCCAATTCCAAGAAATACGGCAACTCGCATGGCACCACCAACCAGCCTTTTTATGATCTGACTCGCGCTGGTCAAAAGGTTCTTACCAGCAAGGTCGCAGATAGCGGTACGGCAGGACGCGCGGCCCTAACCGCCGGCCTCGCTACGCTTGGTGTAGGCGGCACCGGTTATGCCGCTAATGGTGCTGAAGGCGCTGGATACGGCACGCTAGGCCTTGCGGCAGCTTTGGGATTGGGCGGCTCTAAGGTAGCTCAACGCGCTGCCGTTAAACTGCTACTCGATCGCCCTGAGTTTGCGATCCGCGCTGGTAACGGCATAGCGAACCGGGCGCGCATTGGCGGGCTGTTCGGTGCGCCCATGCTTGCCGGTGCTGGTTCGCAGTTGGCGACGCAATGACCATTGATGGTAGAGTTCGAATAGCGCGCCTTTCAGCGCAATACCTAGTATGATGCCCCATGACATGCCGTATGGTATAGCAGATCTCGGGAGTAAGTATAATGCCAAGTGCTAGTGAGTTCTCTCTTACTCCATCTGCTAACGTAACGATTGGCGGCACGAATGTTGCTGAGGGGTGTTCGCCGGGTGGTTTGAATGAAGCAATTCGGTACGTCGCATCTGTATGCCGCGACACGTTCGACCGTGTAGGCAGCACCGGCACCTACCTGCTTTCCACTGGCGGCACGCTAACCGGCGACATCTTCCGGTCCACACGCGGCGCCTATCTCCACCACGCAGGATCTGCACAAACCGACGGGCGCGTGATGTTCTTGCCTGAGGGCTCGGCGCGCCCTACCGGCGCTGAAGGCATGGTCGTGTTCTATTATGCCTAAGATGGAAGCCTTCATATCTGGAGCATGGCGAGCGCCCGCACGCGGAGAAGTTCTTATTGGCGGCGCCTGGAGGCGGATTACGCGCGGGGAGTCTTACCGTAGCGGCGGATGGGTTTCGATTGCCTCGTTTATTCCGCCGCTGTCCCTGTCCGTTACGCCCTACGTCCAAGGCGGCGCAAATCCCCCAAAACCCATTCGACAAACCGTCACAACAAGCTACGCGCAGGCCACCCCCAGCGGCGGCACAGCGCCCTATTCCTACGCTTGGTCGGCTGGCGGCGTGACGATCACGAATCCAACAAATGCCTTCACCGCATTCACAGCAACGCTATCAAACAACCAAGAGATATACGCCACCGCTACTGTCACATGCACCGACGCCAACGGCAACACAGCGGTTGGACAATGCGATTACTACCTTTATAACCAGTCGAACCAATAGGCGGGGCTAAGAGATGCACCATTATTTCGAGGCCATCACCAACACCAGCGGAGATTCGCTTGTGGGGTACTTCGCGCGCGTCATCGATCCCGCTACCCAGAACACCGTCACGATGTCAGCCGACGATAACGGTACGCCGATCGTCACGAAGTCCGGTGTCGAGAACATGGGATCCACCGACGATTACGGCAATCTGGATTTCTACGTCGTGCCTGGTACGTACCACCTCGACATCTACGCGCCGAACGCGACCAGCTTTATCTTCCGTGTGCCGTCGGTAGCGATGAATTCGACCAAGGGGGATCCGGGGCCGCAGGGTGATGAGGGGCCGCAGGGGGAGGGGCTGGAAGAAGTTATGGCGCCCGACGGCTCTGCGCTGGTTGGCCTTAAGATCCCCGTAACGGGCTCTGTAACGCGCACTGTCCGAGACAAGGCGGCAGAATATGCGTCAGTTCTGGATTTCGGCGCCAAGGGCGATGGCGTAACCGATGATAGCGCAGCGTTCCAAGCGGCAGTTAACGCAACGCAATATCTGTTTGTGCCTCCAGGGCGATACAAGTTCGGTAGCACGGTCAATCTCGACAACGGGCAGACAATCTTTGGTGCGGGCAAATCCGCGTGGGAGCCCTACACTGGCGGCGCGTTCCCTGCCGTCACGCGCTCCGAAATTTTGGTCAACGGCATCCTAGCGCTCAACGCCGCCAACACCAACAGCGTTACCTTGTCAGGTCTGTCGATCAAGGCTACGGGCGGCTCACAGTCGGCCTATGCAACGCCAGCGGGTTTTCAAGCGGGTTCGGCTGGCATCAATATCGCTGGGTCGCTCCAGTTCGAAGCGCGAGACATCTCATTGATGGGCTTGGCGAAGGGTGTTTACGCTGAAGTTGCCGGTTCTCCTGCCCAGATGCCGCGTATCAGCGACTGGATGGCGTCTGACTGTGATGTGGTGTTTAGTTTCGGCTCGCCTGCATCGACGGACTACACCGCCCGAGATGTAAAGATCAGCGACAACGTAATTGCGCTGCATTGCAATCGTATGGTGGAAGCGCACTGGTCGGATGGCGTTAGGCTGGAAAACCTCAGGCTGTTCCAGAGTTACAACAAGTCGATCTACATGCGGGAATGCCCGTACATTGACATTGTTGGCAGCACGATATTCGAGGGCGCGCAGGATGCTGTAACGCTGGTTGATTGCAAGTACGTAAACATCAACGCCAAGATCGCGCGCACTGGAGCATATCAAACGACAACGCCTTACACGCAGCGTGTGGCATTGACTTTGACAAATTGTGAAGACGTGTATTTCGGCGGTATGATCCAGCAAGTATCCGGTGCTGCGTTGAATGTAACTAACTGCAAAAATGTGTGTTTTGATTCCGCTGTGGGCACACCTTTCTGGACTAGCGGAAACCTGAGCAATGCCAGTGGCGCTATCAACGTTGCCACATCAAGTAGTGTCGTGTTCAACACTTCAATTGCCGGCGCAGGACACTGGGTTAACGTTTTCTCGGATTCCGACAGCGAGGCAAATATCTCTGGAACGGTGATTGGGGATCCGCTTACAGCCAACGTCCGTGCTACTCGTCTCATGCAGACCTATGCCCATACGACGCAGATCGTTACGGCTATGGACCCTATAGCAGCGGGTGGCACGTCGCCAACAGTGGGAACGATCCGTGTTCCCGTACCTGCTGGCAAGTCGCTGGTAACGCGCTGTGTGCAGGTCGAAGGCGCTGCTGCTACGTTACGAGTTGGGGCGCAGTTCTGGAACGCTGCCTATAGTGCGGGCGAGGTCGATGGCGGGGCTATCGCGCTGGACAACAAGACGTTGCTGACGAATTCTACCGGCGCAACGATATGGAGCGCGATTGACTTTACGCTCTATAATCCTGGCGCTGGAACCGTTACAGTGCCAACGGGTGCAAAGGTCAAGATTGCCTTGGCTTTGACATGAGGAAGATGAAATGACCAAGCCAACCACACCGAAGAAGCCGAAACCGGCGCCGAAGCCCTCCAACAAGACGTTGCAGGCACTGTCTGGCGGCGGCGGTAATACCAATCCTCCCCAGCCTCCCAAGAAGCCGCGGGTAGCTTAACCGTCATGTGGTCCACTTACACTTTCGGCCTGATGTGCGTCCTAGCGGTAGCAGTATCGGCATGCGTGAAGGTGGACCGCGCCCCGGTACTGACGGCGGCACTGGTGATAGCTACGAACTGGCTGCTGTTCTCGATGCCCTGGATCTATGCGCCCGCCTCGCTGGCGTTTGTGCTGTCCGACTGGGGGATGCCGGCAAGCACTGAAGATACATGGTCGGTAATCGACTTAATCTCACTCATGATCGTAGGCATCGTGTGCCGTCGGTTCTGGTGGTCGCCTATCCTTTGGTCTGCCTATCTGGTAACGCTCTCCATGCACGCTGTAGCGTGGGCTAACGGGCTGGAATATCTCGACTATCGCCGGGTGCTGGACGCGGCATTGATTCTCCAGCTTGCAACGCTTTTTGTAGTTGGGGGTGGTGACTGTGCAGATCGTGTGTTTGATAGTTGGCGCAGCTTTCGTGGTGTACGCGGTGGTTCCCGCCGAGTGGTTGAAAATGCGTCGTGATTAATGACAGCGATATGCGCCACGTGTGGATGTTCATGTCCGCACTCGCTGGCGCTGTCACCGCGTTGGCACAAATGACCTATAAGGAAATGACGTGGGTGCAAATTGCACTGACACTCTTTTCGGGGTTCGGGTTTGCCGTGTTCTTCATGCCGTCCGTTGCCCAGTGGATGGGTATTGAAGAGGCGAACATCCGTGCAACCAACGCTATCGTTTACATCGGCGGAACCGGATGGAACATCCTTTTGCCGTTTGCCATTCAAAAGGCCAAAGCTGGTGTCGCCCTGTTCGGCGGGAAGGATACGGCATGACCGTCTTTGACATCCTGAACGTCGCAGGGCGGTTGATCGTAACGTCTATCGTCGTGTTCAAGCTCACCCAGTTTCGCGAGATGACCAACTTTTGCGAGCGTTCCGGCCTTGGCATGATGGGCGCGGGTTCATTTCTTACAATCCCCGTTATCATGTTCAAGAACGATAACCCGTTCGAGGGTTGGGCGGTGTCTCTGCTGACGTACGGCGTTATCCTATTCCTCGCTGGCAGGACGTGGCGGGATTACAAGCATTCGCGCGCCAACAAGATTATGGTGCAGCAAGGTGATATTTGGCGGGCACAGAGGGGGAAGCCGTGATGATCGATGCAATCCTAGAAACCGTACTCCGCAACGAAGGCGGCTACGTCAATGATCCCAGCGACCGCGGCGGTGAAACCAACTGGGGCATTACAGTCAACGTGGCTCGCACAAACGGCTATGGCGGTGCGATGAAAGATATGCCGCGCGATAAGGCGCTGGACATCTACCACACGCAGTATGTCGTGAAACCGGGCTTTGCGGCCGTAGCTGAGGTATCACCGCTGATAGCCGCTGAGTTGGTGGATACCGGCGTGAACATGGGGCCAGCGGTGCCTAGCGGCTTCCTACAGCGATCTTTGAACGCGCTGAACCAGCAGGGTGCCGACTACCGGGACATCGTGGCTGATGGCCGCATAGGGCCCGCCACTGTAGCCGCACTGAAGGCTTATATCGCCAAACGAGGCAAGGAGGGTGAGAAGCGCCTGTTGGCGTTGCTGAACGCGCTCCAGGGGGCTCGTTACCTTTCCTTGGCTGAGGGTTCGCCGTCACAAGAGAAGTTCATGTACGGTTGGCTGGATCGGATTGTGTTGTGAACGAAGACAATCACACCTTAATCGCGTTCCTGGCCACGCTGGGCGCCATCGTCCTGTTATTCGCCGCGGCGTGCATCTGCCTCGTATTCGGCAAGAGCGTGGAGGCTATTGGGATTGGCGGCGTGATGACTGGTCTTATCGGCGTGCTTGGTACGTTTCGCCCCAAAAGCGGATCTGTAGCCACCACGACTACCGGCGATGTCAATGTGAACAAGGAGCCTACGCCATGAACTTCGGAAAGCTGCTGTCGACCCTAGCCCGCCGCGTCTTAATCCCCGCCGTCGCCAAGATCGCCACTAACCCAAAAGCACCCCTGACGCTCGATGCGGCCAAGGATGCTTTGGTTGAGGCGGCGGAGGCTGAGGGGATGAGGGTGGTGGTTAAGAGGGCGGGGTTATAGAGCGTCGACTTGTCTGGCTACCGACGCAGCGGCAAGGCGGTCTCCCACCATCGCGCTAGTTCGACGGGGTCGCGATCGACAGGTCTAGCGGTGCAAGTCTGACGAACGAACGGAGGGCCGAGATACCAGCCTAGCCGGAACTGATGCCACCACCGATGCAGAGTACCGGTTGTTGCAACGGCAGTCTCAGGCGATCCCCATATCCATACGACATGATCTGGCTTCCTCACCCCTCCGATCCTTTCGACAGAGCGAGGGCGTGACGGGCGCGGAGGGAGGCGGCGGTTAGCGCTAGGGCGGGGGTCATCGCCAGCACCTCTGGAAGCTCCAAATTAACGATCGCGGCGGGGCATCCCTTGTTGTCGTACAGAACCTTGTGCAGGCTCCATTCTTCGCCGTCGGGAATAAGTGTCATCGCCGCGTCAACCGAGCCGGTATAGCATTCTGCGCAATCCTGTCGGACCTGACGCATCAGCCGCCCATGAAGCGTGTCAGCTATTGGATACTCGATACCGTTCAAGGCGCAACGGATCTCGGCATCCACCTCCCGATCCGCCCCCGTCGCCGCCTCACACCGCACGGCTAGCTCTTCAAGCAATCCCATCGTCGGCTCCTGCTGGTGGGGGTTCATGACTTCGGCCAATTGCGAAGCGGAAGACCTGCGCCTTCACGGGCAACCTCCATTATCTCGACCATCTGCTGACCGAACCAGACCAGCGTCGCTTCGGTCGGTGGCAAGGCTGCGGCTGCGAATGCGGAATGCTCTGCGGTCTCGGCAATTGCCAGAAGCGCGGACATCTCGGCGGTGTTGATGCTCATACCACAGTTCCTTCATCCTGGCGGGTGTTCGAGGCGGGGTGGGTGGGGGTAAGGCGAGCCGCGGATTGCAGCGTGTCCCATGCGCCGGGGGAAAGTCGCCAGCGTCCGGTCTTGAAGCTGACGAGCCCCAATTTTCGCCAGCGCTGCATAAGTCGGTTCGCCACCTCCTGCTGCCAATGAAAGCTCCACGCTGGTAGAGGGCCAACGAGGTCCATCGACGTGAACCGATCGGGCGCGTTGGCAAGGTGATAGACCACAGCGACAAGATCCGCGCGTGTCACGGTACAGCCAAGGACCGACATCGGCTTCAGCGCCATCGTCTGCACGGTTTCGCTCATGCTGCTCACTTACCCCCTCCCTGCGACAAGAGGCGGATGGCGGCTGCGATCTGACGTTGCGCCGATGATGCACCGTCAAGCCAACCAGGTGTAAGGATGCCAACAAGCGCCAGATCATCAGCCACCTTCGCAGCGGCCTCGATCCCGTCAGCCTTCCCGATCTGGTAATCGGTGCGGTATTCGCTCGTATCGACGGCAGCCTTCGCCACCCCTTCGTCATTCGCTGCCGCAACGGTGGCGAGGGTGGGCGCGCCGGTGATAGGAGCCGGCTGCACAACCGTCGCAAGTTCATGCGTTGCATCCAGGTCTTTCGTCGGCACTTCCTCGCCGCACTGTGGGCACTCAATGAGCCCGGTTTGCAAATACATCAGCGCGATCGAAGCGGACGCTGCCACAGCCTCCACCTCCCCCGGCGCTGGCAATGTCTGCGAGAGGGCGCGGGTGTTCCAGGCGGCGACAGCGCTCTGCGCCAATGCATCATCGTCTGGATGAACGAATGTCCCTTCGCCTCCGGGTGCGGAGCGATGACGGACACCGCCCGCCTTGAACACGGCGGGATCTTCGGACCACCACAGCCAGCGCACGCCACCAATCGTCCGGTAGCAATCGGCACCATCCTTCACGCCCGCCGCGTTCTTGGTGTACCCACTCATGCCCCACCTCGGGCGTTGAGGACGGCGAGAAGTGCGTCGAATTGGCGAAACCGCTTTGCCATTTCGTTAAACAGGTCACGGCTGGCGGGCAGACGCTCGCGGCCTTTCTCCTTAGCGTAGTTGTCGAGATAGCTGGCCAGACTTTCGAGGTGCGAAATATCGCTACCCTCATACTGCGGAATATCAGCCGGGATTGCCAACTCCGCTTCTCGCGTCTGGATGGCATCTAGACGGTGGCGGGCGAGCATCTCTTCGAGCCACGTTTCCTCGGGCCCTGCGTTGTAATCAAACGCCGCACCGATCTTATTCGCCAAGTCCACGTCGATCTGCGCAACCGGCACCGCTTGCTGTTCTGTTTTGTTGGTCATATCCAGATCCTACGAATGAAACGCGATGTAGACCATGCCTACAGCGCCAATGATTGCCAGCCACAGCGCCAGCGACACCCACCAAGGCTCATCCTTGGCATATGCCGGCTCCAGCGGCATGTTGGCGATGTCGCGGTCTCGGGTGTGGAGGGATGATGGGCGTTGATAGATCATGCGTCACCTGCGCGGGCGAGCGTGGCGGCGCGACGGGCTTGGCAGGCGGCATCGCGAAGCTTGGCGACAACCTCTGGCTGTTTCCGCCCGCGTGCATCGTTCCAAGGTCCGACGCCTTCGTTCGCGCCATTATCGTTGAGAATGCTGAAAGCCTGCTGGACGACGAACCTGTTTTCTGCGCCTGCGACCATCCAGATCGCTCCGGCCGCGCAAAAGCAAACCGCTCGGTCAAGTTCCTCGGCGCGGCGAACGTCGTTGCCATCAGCATCGCGCCCGATCGCCTTCTGTGTCCAAGCACCTTCCGGCTCGATCAGATCAGCCGCGCGCTCCAGCACGTCAGCAACACAGAGTGGTGTGTTGGTCATCACTTCTTATCCTTCTCAAAATACTGCGGAAACTGCACCTTCAGCGCAGCAAGCATGGCGCTGGTGTCAACGCGGTCGGCTAGTGGGATGAAGGGGGTGATCATAGTGGGTTGCCGTAGAAAGGTGCCGCACGAAACAGATCCGCACCGCTGTTGTCATCTTCCTCACGCAGCATCTCGATTGCCTGCGCGTCCATGTCGTCTAGCGCGAAGTCGATTGCGTTGGTGGCATCGCAGGTGAAGGCGCCGAAGTCCTTTGCGCTGACGATCTCCCGAACCATCCGCAACTGCCTGCCCAGCGGCAACTCCTTGATGGCGCGGGTTATGGCGTCGTAGTCGTGGGTGGTCATGCTGCGGACTCCCGAACATCGACAACGAAAGATTCGATGCCTCGCTTACTAAAGGCTTCAACTTTTCGCTCAGCCAGTGCCGCACTGCCGTATTTCTCAGCCTCGTTCTTGGTGGTCCACCCGCCATAGCCATCGGCATAAACTGTACCCGGCGCCCAGTCAGGCTTAGTAGCGACTGCCCAAGGTTTTTCTTTTTCCCAAGAATACATCTCATTTGCTCCATTGCTGTTGGAGGGGTTATGGGCGCGTGTCGTGGAGGTGTCAACACACAAATATACGTTGACCGCACATTTATATACGTGTACCGATTGCGAATGGATGAAAGAAACACCCTCATGCTCGCCGTTCGCGAACGAGCTTTCGCCGCCAGGATCAGCCTTTATGCGCTCGCCGCTGAAGCAAAGGTTTCTGGCACGTCAATCACTCGCTGGATCAAGCATCTGCGTGGCGACGAAACGGGCAATGTTCCGTCTCTGGCTACGATTGGGAAGCTGGAGAAGGCGCTACTAGTAATGGAGCAAGCAGCATGACGTTACTAGAACTAGCTGCCGATGTGGAGAAGGCCGCAGGCGATTTAAGGCCGCTCAATCGAGAGGTGGCTCTAGCTATTGGATGGCATCGTTATTCACCGTCAGAGATCGGAAAAAGCAACCCCGGCTGGATTGCACCTGAGGATTTTATTGGCGAGACTATCGGCAAAGATGGCCGCAAGCGTCCTATTTTGGATAGCCTACATGGCACTAGCATCTGGCGTGAACCTCGGGATTATTTGGGCTCACTGGATGCCGCCATTACGCTTATCCCCGAAAGCTGGCCCGAATTCTCCTTGACGTCAGATGCGGGAGGAAGGTTTCGCTGCGATCTCGGCATGGCTTCAGATGGTGGCGCCTATGACTTTGAGGACCAAATGAGCATGGGCCGAGGCGAGACAATGGCATTAGCAGTTCTCAGCGCTGCTCTGCGAGCCATCTACAACACTCAGATTAAGGCCTCCCAATCATGACCCCCGGCGCATACGCCTTCATCGCGTTGCTAGTGATTTTGTTCGTGGCGATGCTTTACGTGATCTGGACCGCACCTGACGGTTATCAGGACTCCGACGGCTTTCACTACGGTCCCGGCGTTGATGAATGGGAGGATGGGGTGTGAAATACATGGGATCGAAAGCACGGCACGCTAAGGAACTGCTGCCCATCATTCTTGCCGACCGCAAGCCAGAGCAGTGGTATGTTGAGCCGTTCGTTGGCGGAGCGAACATGATCGACAAAGTTGATGGTAACCGCATAGGATCTGACGTGCATCCTCACTTAATCGCTATGCTCGATGCAGCATCAAAAGGATGGCAACCGCCGCACGATGTATGCGAGGTAGAATATGCCATGTGCCGACAGGCGCGTGACGTTACACCACATATTGGTTTTGTCGGCTTCGGTTGCTCGTACAGCGGCAAATGGTTCGGTGGTTATGCCAGGGGCGATGACGTTAATAGTGTACCCCGCAACTACGCATCCGAATCCGCCCGTAACCTGATCAAGCAGGCCAAGGGGCTTGCAGGCGTTCAATTTCGTTGCGGATCTTATGATGAACTGGACATACCAGACGCATCGATAATCTATTGCGACCCACCATACGCGGGCACTACGAGATACGCCACCAGCGCTTTCGACCATGCCGCTTTCTGGCGCTGGTGCGAGCGAATGGTTGCAGAAGGCCATACCGTATTTGTCAGTGAATACGCTGCGCCTGATGGCTGGGAATGCGTTTGGGAAAAACGCGTAAACAACACGCTGACAAAAGACACCGGATCAAAGCAGGGTGTCGAAAAGCTGTTTACTATGGAGCAATCATGACCCCCCTCAAAAACCCACTCCCCGCCGATTTCCGCGAACACCTGCACAAGACGGTGCCGGAGCAGATGCTTATGTATGATGTAGGCCGGCACACCGTTATGCGGTGGCGTCGTCTGTGCGGAATGTCAGCATACGAACTGGCATGGCGTGACGAAGACCTTGCCATCCTGAAGGAGATGTCCGTGGCTGGGTATCCGTACAGCGCCATTGCCGCCAAGATCGGCTGCGGTATCAAGCGGGTGATGAACGCCACACATCGCTATAAACTCGGCAATGGTGTCGCAAAGCCCCGCCTGTACGCCAGGAAGCCTGTCCCCGATGATTTCGTGGAGCAGTGGACCGTCAACACCCTAGCGGCTCTGGCTACGCTCTACGGGACCAGCGAGAACACTGTACGGCGTTGGGTGCGTGAGAAGCGGCTTAAACGCCCCACCAAACACGCCAACGTCCGCGCCGTAGACTTCACCCGCCAACCCGCGGAGAAACCACAGAAGATCGCCAAACCCGGCTACATGACCGCGCCTGTCGATCGCGGGTATAAGGAGGACTCGGCGGCGGGGGAGGCGCAGCGTGTTTTGCAGCGAGATGGGTGGAAACCTGTTGTCCGTTGCGATGCTGAGGGCAGGCAGGATACTAAGGGTCGGTTCTGGATCTGTGGGCGGTCTGTTGGAATTACCGATGGTGAACTTATTGAGCGGGCTGGGCGGGCTTTGCGGAGGATGGCTGCTTAGTTTTATCTATCAATTTTTAATGTGGAGAAAAAGAAATGATCGAAGTTGAAGAAGCTGAAACTGGGTTTTTCCCGTCCATCGGCCAGTTCCGCAACGCGGTAAAGGCTGAACGCGATTGGGCCACGTACCATAACGTTGAACCCCGCAAGCGCACTTATGTCGGCACGGTGAAGCTGCACGGCACGAACGCCGGCATCTCGCTAACACCAGATGGCGAATTGATCTATCGTAGCCGAACCCGGGTCATCACGCCAATGGACGACAACAGCGGCTTTGCATCTCACATGGTGAAGTATGAAGATATTATCCGGCGCATCTTCAGCCAAATCCCCGGCAACGGCGAAATGCTCACACTATTCGGCGAATGGTGCGGCGCTGGCATTCAGCGTGGTGTCGGTATTACCAACGAACCAAAGCTATTCGCGGTCTTTGCAGTCCGCATTGGCGATAACTGGGGCGATGTGGCGCTAGTTGGTGCTCGACCAGAAGCGCGGATTTTCAACATCCTTCAGTTCGGCCAATGGAAGCGCGAGATTGATTTTGCGCGGCCTGAATTAGTTCAGAATGAATTGGGAAAACTGACTGAGGCAGTAGAAGCCGAATGCCCTGCTGCGAAGTCTTTCGGACATTCGGGTATCGGTGAAGGCATTGTCTGGATGCCGGTTGATGGCGACATGCGCAGCCGATATTGGTTCAAGGTAAAGGGTGAAAAGCATTCGGCGAGCAAGGTCCGTACCTTGGCGGCTGTTGATACCGAGCAATATCGGCTGCGTGACGAACTGGTTTCAACTCTTGTTACCGAAAATCGGATGGAACAGGGCTTGGCGCTGCATGTATCGGAATTCGGTCATGCCGTCGAAATGAAATCTATCAGCCACTTCCTTCGCTGGGTTTTCAATGACATTGCCAAGGAAGACGCCGATACCATTGTGGCGTCGGGTTTTGAGATCAAGGATCTGGGTAAGCCCATCTCCGACATCGCCAAGAGGTTCTATCTCGGCAAGGTAAATGCCGTCTAAAGCTCCCCCCGCCTCCCCCACAACCTAACCACCTCCCTCTCAACCCAAGGCCGAACGCGCGGAGGAATCTTAGCGAGTTCGGCCATAGGAGACACAATGATAACACTCGAAATACCTTGGCCGGTGAAAGAGGTCTTTCCCAACTTTCGCCAGAGCCATCACTGGACCAGCTTTACCGAACAGCGAAAATCACAGCGCGACACGGCTAAGGCCATAGCGGAGCGATGCACGCCTACCCAGGCTGACTTTGTCATTCTCGCCGGCCTCGACAAGATCCCGTTCGATGTCGAGTTCTACCCGCCAGACAGGCGCCATCGTGACGATGATGGAATGGTCGGTGCAATCAAGTCAGCCCGCGACGGCATAGCCGACGGCCTGAACGTCAACGATCGCCGCTTTCGTGCCACGTACCGGTTTATGGAGCCTGAGAAGCCGGGGCGCGTGGTTATTCGAATCGGCTGATTACCCAGTTCTACAACGAGTGAAAGAGGAAATGACAATGAGCAATGTTGCAAACGTAGCTGCCGACGAACTACGCCTTTTGATCGAACGCGCCGAGCGCTTGGCCGAAGAGCGTGCTGGCATCTCGGAAGACATCACGGATGTTTTCAAGGAGGCCAAGGGCCGTGGGTTCGACACCAAGGCGATGAAGACGATCATCGCTATGCGCAAGAAGGACAAGGGCAAGGTACAGGAAGAAATATCGGTCCTGGAGACATACCTTTCCGCCCTCGGGATGCAGTATGCGATGCTGTAATTCGTTACGGCTACGCATCGTAAAAATCGTGAAGGGGTGCAGAAAGTTCTGCGCCCCTAAACTTTTGCGCTTGCCATTCGTGTATAGCGGAGTTAAACAAACTACATGGCAACGCTTGATACATACCTCACCGCAGAGGGCGCACCGACGCTAACCGCGCTCAGTGCGGCTATCGGTATTTCGAAGGGCAGGCTGTCCCAGCTTCGTCATTCAACCGAATGGCCGGCTGATCTGGCGCTGAAGGTCGAGGCTGAAACTAAGGGGCGTGTGAACGCCTCTGTTTTATCCGCAACCGTCGCCATGGCACGAAAGAGGAAAGCAAAGTGAGCGCCGTATCAATAGACGAACTTCGCTCGCTGCTTGATTACGATCCAGCAACTGGCGAACTTGTGTGGAAGCCTCGCGACCCGGCGCTGTTCAAGAACGGCGTTAGGTATCAGAGCTGGAACACGCGCTTTGCTGGCAAACAGGCTGGCAGCGTTAACAAGGTGTCCGGTTACAGGCTTGTGGCGGTTGTCGGGTCGTATCTTTACGCTCATCGCATAGCCTACGCGCTGCATCACGGCGAATGGCCAGAGGTGATTGACCATGCCAACGGCGATAGACTGGATAATCGTATCGAGAATCTGTCGTCCGTTTCGGCAGCGGAGAACATGCGGAACATAAAGATCCCCTCTCACAACACGTCGGGTTCAATCGGTGTGTATTGGGATAAGGTCAATTCCAAGTGGTGTTCGCAGATCATCGTTGGCGGCATCAAGAAAAACCTAGGGCGCTTCTCGTCTTACGACGATGCGGTCCAGGCTCGAAAGGATGCAAATGCCTCTTATGATTTTCACGCAAACCACGGAAGGGGCGCAGCATGAACGCCTTTGAAAAGCACAATATTCATCACTTGAGCGCTTCTCATCTGAACCTGTTCGTCGCGTCCCCTGCAATGTGGGCGAGCAGCTACCTCATGAAAAAGCGGACTGGTGTAGGCCCCGCAGCGCATCGCGGCACGTCGATTGAGTGCGGCGTTGAGGCTGGCTTGTTCGATCCAGAAATGCCGGTTGAGGCAGCGCAGGAAATGGCGCTTGCCAAATTCCACACGCTGACGCGACTTTCGGCGGATCACCGGATTGAAAAAGAGCGCGAGACGATTGCACCGTCGGTTGCGGTCGCGCTTGCCGAGCTTCGTCAGTACGGGATTCCCGACAAACCGGATGACGGTCGGCAGCACAAGATCGAAGTGACGTTGCCGGGCGTGCCGATCCCGACGATCGGCTACCTCGATTTCAAGTGGTCCAGGCACGGCATCATTGGCGATCTGAAAAGCACGGCGCGCATCCCGAGCGAGATCAGCGATGCTCACAACGGCCAGGGTTCGATCTACACGCTATCGTCAAACGGCAATATGCAGACCCGCATGATGTACGTGTCAAAAGCCAAGATCGCGGTGTATCCAGTCGAGAACGTCGCGATGCACATTGCGAGGCTTACTCGCACGGCCAAGGCGATTGAAAACTTTCTATCATTGTCTGACGATAGCGAAGCGCTTACACGCTGCTTCGAACCCGACATGTCCAGTTTCTATTGGGGTGACGCTTCAGCGCAGTCCGTAGCAAGAGAGATTTGGGGCTAACCATTGACAGTAGCGTTTGTACGTGAGATACAAACTGTATGACCAGCAGACGCCACACCCCCGCAGCGGATCGGTTTCCATTCTTTGTCACGCTTACTGATACAGAAGCGTGCATCGAATGGACCGGTGCCAAGATGAAAACTGGATATGGTTTTATGAATGAGGGGGGAAGGCCAGTCGTAGCAACGCACGTCGCATTGCAGATTGACGGTCGCCCCCGCCCTTCAAAGGATTTGTTCGCGCTTCATAGTTGCGACAATCCGGCATGCGTAAACCCCCGCCACTTACGCTGGGGTACGCAAGCAGAGAATATGCAAGACCAACTTGCTAGAGGTCGCAATCCGCGCGTTGGAATACGCCGCGCATCTCGCGAGAAGGTCGAATGTAACGGTCCAGGCAAAGGCTGGGCTAAAGGAATCCGCAAGGTAGCGGCTGGCGAGCGGCGCGTCTTATCGTCGCAAAACAATAACGAGGAAATGTAAAATGGGCTTCATGTCAAACCCCGCCACCGGTGACGGCAATTTCACTCCGTTCCTGAAATATAACGCCAAAGCTGGACGCTGGTACACGAAGGAAGACAAGCAGGACGGACAGGAGTTCGAGGTCACTAACATGACCGCGATGTTCGATCTGGAGAATATCAAGACCGGTTGGTTCCTGTTCGCCGCAGGGGTGGCGCCATCTAAGACGTTTGATCCGTCACTTGCTCAGGCAGCGGCAAAGCCAGGTGATGGCTTCAAGCGCGGGTTCGAAGTGCTGGCGTTCAGCGAGAAGAACCTTCAGGGCCTGCGTGAATTCTCGTCCACTGCCGGCGCGGTCATCGAGGCCATGAACAGCCTTTATGACGCATGGGAAGCGGGCAAGGGTGCTAACCCCGGCAAGGTTCCTGTGGTGAAGTGCGCGAGTGTTTCGCCTATCACGAACAAGCACGGAACTAACTACGCCCCGAAGCTGGAGATCGTGTCCTGGACCGATCGCCCGAAGGAAATGTCTGGAACCGTGGCGGCTGCACCTTCGCCAGCCCCCGCACCTGCTCCGGCGCCTGCCGCAACGTCGGGCCACGTAGGTCCGCCGCCTGCCGCATCGGACGATGACGTAGAGTTCTAAAAGAAAAGGACCGGAACCAGCGGCGAAGCGGTTCCGGTCCTTTGTTACTAACCCCCGCGATCTGTTCGAAACATCGCAGAACCACAGCAAGAGTGAAAAGAATGGAAACCGTGGTTAGTCCTATCATAGAGCCAGATACCGCAGCAATCAAATCACATTTGGAGGCATTGTTTCTCCCCGCCCGAGATCAGTATCCGGACGGGTTGATTGAGATATGCCACGGCCAGGATAAGCCTGACCACGCAACCTATTTCGGCATGAAGGACGAGCGCATCGCAGATGCTGTCGCGTTCGCCGCTCGCTGCAACCGTGAAGGGCAGAACGTCTATGTCGGCGTCAACCCTCGCAAGGGGTCAATGGATATTCGCCGCCGGTCATCAGACAAAGACGTTGAGATTGCGTTCTTCCACTTTGCCGACCTTGACCGCGAAGAGGCGGTGGTAAAGGCACGCGAGAACCTAGCGCTGCGCCCCACTATGATCGTGATGACGGGCACGGTTCCGAACAACCGTCCGCACTTCTACTGGCAGTTGGAAGATCCCATCGGCAATATGGCTGCGTGGACCGAGGCGCAACGCGGTATCGCTCAGACGCTCGACGGTGACGCGGTTATCAATCCTGCCCGTATCATGCGCCTTGGCGGCACGGTTAACTACCCGACGCAGCAAAAGCTAGGCCGCGGCTATAGGATGGAGCTTACGAACGTCCGAACCGACTTCGCCAGCGAGCGCGGACCTGTCACGCCCGAGATGATCGCTCAGGCGTTTCCGCCACGTCAGCAGATGGTTGAGGCTCAAGCCCAGTCGATCGCAACCGGTGAAACCACGCTATCGGCAATGGCTACGCGCACGCGGGTTGCAGACCTTATTGGCGCATGTCGATCCGGCGATAACTGGCATAACTCCATGATTCGCATGGTTGCTCATCTTGTCGCGACCGGACGCACCGACGCTGAAATTCTTGGCCTTGGCGCTGGCATCACGTTGCCAGGATACACGCACGAGCAAACGCTTCGTGAAATGGTTTCAGCGCTGAAAAGCGCTCGCGATAAGTGGTCCATCCCCGAGCCACAGGATGACGTGGCACGCGAAGAGGCCAACCGCGAAGATGGCGATAGCGTTTTCTCGCTGCTGGATCTTGACGAACTGGAGGCATTGCCGCCGCCGACGTGGCTGATCGAAGAGATGATAACCGACCATGGTTTGTCGATCATTTATGGCGACCCCGGCACCGGTAAGAGCTTCATAGCCTTGGATATGGCGTTGCGCATCGCATTCGGGATGGACTGGCACGGCGTAGATACCAAGCAGACCGGCGTTCTGTACATCGCAGGCGAGGGCGCCAGGGGGCTGGGCAAGCGAGTAAAGGGCTGGCGGAGGGAATACGCCATGGAAGGCGTAGACGCCCCATTCCTACTGCTTCCTGTCGCCGTACAGATGCTGGAGCCAAAGGACATTGCAAAGCTTTGTAGGACCATTGATGCGGCTAAGGCACGCGCCGGCTTCCCGATAGGACTGACGATCATCGATACCGTATCACGCGCCCTCGCAGGGCAGGACGAGAACGGTCAGGAGTCGATGTCACTGTTTGTCGCTGCTTGCGGCGACGTGCAGATCCATACAGGCGGCGCGGTCATCGGCGTGCATCACTCGGGCAAGGACAAAGAAAAGGGTATGCGCGGATCCACCGTGCTGCTTGGCGCGTGTGACGCATCGCTAAAGGTGACAAAGAACGGCGATACCGCGGTACTGAAAACCGAGAAGCAAAAGGACGCAGAGGAAGCGCCGCAGATCAATTTCAAGCTGAAGAAAATTGAGTGGGCGGCAGGGTTCGATAAGCCAGATAGCACGCTCATTCCAGTCAAGGTCGAGGCTGCTTCGTCGCAATCTCGCGGCCTTAGCAAGCACCAGTGCATCCGCCTATTGGAAGAGATCGACGCCGCTTGGCTACGTAAAAAACCTTGGTCAGTTAGCCCACAGACGAAAGCTCAAGGGCGCTATCTTCCCGGCTGGATGTTCACTGAGTTCGGCATATCGGATGAGCTTGCAAAGACCATTTTGGGCGACTGGCAGCAGGCCGATATTATCGAGGAAGCCACTGTCGACCGTGATACAAAGCGCAAGGGTCTGTGCGTTTTGAAGCGCCCGGAAGACTGGTAATTTGTAAAGCGTCCTTTACGGAGGTTCAAAAACAGACTTCCGTGAAGAGACTTCCGTTTCACGGAACTAGAGTTCCGGGAGCGTTGAAATTGCTAGGTTTTTTCACGGAAGTCTGGTCCCGGAAGTCTCTTCACGGAAGTTCACGGAAGTCCCGGAACTTCGCTCAGAAGCTACTGTAATTGCTAGATAATGTTACGGAGGTTCACGGAACCGGAACCTCACCCCCTACGGGGGCAGGCCTTCATGGCTCTGCCCCGCTCCGGTGACGGGGAATTTTTAACGCTAAACAGACAACGGAGAACGGACATGATCGGCGCACCAATGACGGCTCACCAGGAACTTGAGCAGATGGATGTCATCGTACGGGCGGTGGATCGGCGGGGGCGGGAGATGGACCAGCGCTGGGGGATCGGCAGGCTAACCACGATCGTCCCACCTGAGTTGGGGGAGAAGTTTCGGGTACAGCGGCGCAAGTTTTCCGCGGCTACTCTCGACCTCAATCTTGAGGACGTTCGCAAGCACGGTGACGCGATGTTGCGAGCCTATGCCAAGCTGGACGAACTGGCGACAGCGACGCATGGCGAACCCGGCCAGCCGGAGCATTGGGAATTCACCGTCGGCGTGGATGAGGAATTGATTATCCTCGTTCGGGATATTGCCGATGCGGGTCGTGTGGACCTTGGCGGGCGCCAGGGGCAGATATGGTCGCTGGACGAGATCGCCAGCGTCATCCGCAATCATCCGCTGATCGCCGCGGCGAAAGAATCGTTTCCAGGGGCCGTGGTTGAGACTGTGCGTCCACCCAAGGTAGTTCGCAGCAAGCTCAATGATGAGCTGAGTGATGTACCGTTTGCGGCGGGTTAATCCCACCCACGCAGCCGGCTACCTTCGTTTGCACCGCCGCTAACCCCACCGACCGCGTTGGAGCGGGGTGTGTGGGGTGGGTTCATTTTGTTGTTGACGTGACGAACGGGGAGGCGTAATCGTTCGGAACACCAAGCGAATGGAGCCGCTGAGATGAAAACTACAACCCCCACCGCCAACGCGCAGGACGATCCGTTCGCTGCCGTGGAATTCGTCGCGGAAGACAAGACCCGCGCACGCCATGACGAAGACGGCCTAGCGCAGGACGAGGCGGCTATCGTGACCTCCACGTGCACTGTGACCGATAGAGAACGAGCCGCCTACCTGCTGGCAACAACCGCAACTCATTCTGGCGCAAAGTCAGACGCGGTTATTGAGGGCAGATCTGTGATGATCCGCTCGGAATTAGCGGTCAACGCTATGCTGGCCTACGCGTCTGAAAAGCGCGACGATCATCGCGGCTGGCATATCAAATACTCACCCCCTCCGATCCCGGTTCGCGACTTCGATTGGAGCGCGACCCACCCGGATTACGACGGCGCGGAAGACGCGAATGATGGGCGGATTGTCCATGGCCGCACCCGCGAAATTGTCATTACCGAAATTGACCTCTGGATTGAGGAAAACGCAGCATGAGCGCCCGCCACCGCAAATCCTACAGCGCGCACGACAACCGCTGCGATCGCTGCGACCGGGTCGTGTTCCTCAACGAGCGCAAGGCGACGTGGGCGAACACCTATAATTTCGCCGCCATGGAGCCGGATAGCGAACTTCTCCGCTGTTCACGATGCACACGCAAGGCTGGCCCCGTTCGCTCGAACGCGCGGCCGTCGAACGGTGACATGCGCCCTTATCAAGGATTACTCGCATGAGCGCGCACCAGAAGCTCACGCCCCAAACCACCACACAGCGCACAGCGGCCCATCGTCGCAGGCAGGCTGAGAAATTGGCCAATCTTACCGAAGCTTTGGAATGGGCGATTTCTGATATTGAAGGTCGCGCTAGGTATACTCGCGACCATCAGTTCGGAAATTGCCTCAAGAAGGCCAAGGAGGCCCTCAACCCTACAATCCCTGCCACGCGCTCGTAATAGCGCTGTACGGGGCTGTGAGGCGGTTTTAGAGTATAAGGAGATGGTGGGATGGCAACGCCAAAGGTTGTAAGATTGATGATTGCGGATATTCGCGATGAATTGGACGGCGGACTTGATGTAGCAATCGCTGCGCTTCTGCGACGGAAAGAGCGACATGAGGCTGAAGGCTACACCAATCTCGAAATCGACATCGATTGGACTGAATCATACGGCAATACGACCGTCGAGGTTGAGCTATACGGCGAGCGTATGGAAACCAACGCAGAGGCAGAGAAGCGAGAAAGACTTTCAGAGCAGAATCTGCGCAATGCCGAAGCCTACGCACGTCGCCAATACGAAGCCCTTAAAGCCAAGTTCGCTTGACGTTGCAGATGCTTCATGTTCCAACCACCGGGGATCGTTGTGGAGCTCCGATCAACCCGGTGGTATACGCCTAAGGAGGGCGCTGAGTGATGAATAGCATGACGAATGAGAATGTCGAGTGGGGCGCTGTAATTCCTGTTGAGGGTAAGCGGCCTGAGTGGTTGTTCGGGTATCGCGGCAATCTTGGCTATGAGCGAAAAGGAAAAGGTTGGTTCGGTCCAGGCTGCATGTGGAGGGAGTCTGATATTACGGACAATGACGACGGTTGGGCATCGGTAATCGCGATCCGCCTCCCCGCCAACCACCCTCACTACGCCACCCCCACCCGCACCGCGCTTGAGCAGAGGATGGAGGATTTCGTTCGTCGTGTGGCAATGCTCAACCTTCAGTCTGCATCATTAACCGGTACGCCCGCATGGAATGTTGGCAAGGAAGCTGCTGAGTTGCGTGCTGAACTGCCGGAGCCGGTGGATGGGGATCTGTTGGAGGCTCGGAAGATCGTAGCTGAAGGGGTGTACCCTACCCAGAAAGAAGCGACCATGAACGGTGAACACGATCTTGGGTTTTATGTGCAAACTGCCAGGACCGCCATCAAACGCGGGCGCGCTCTGGAAAGGGGTGAGTGAGGTGGGAACTGTGATAGTCTTATTGACGGTTATCATCCTGCTTTGCGGCTGTATCGGTTGCCAGCTTGCGAGAGTGAAGCTGTGGCGCGATGCATATTGGGATTTGCGTAATGCTACTGATGGCTTGATTGAGCAGTTGAACCAAGAGAACCACGCCCAATTCGAATCCGAGTGCGGGTGATGCCACAAAATTATGAAATCGTCAGCAGTCATCCCACTGAGGATTTAGCCCGATATTCCGCGCAAAGCCTTTTGAGGTTTATGGGTGGCTTACCTTCAGGCTGGGCATTAGCGCTTTGGAACAACAAAGAAGGCGGGGTTGATGTTGTCAAATATTATGCCCGCACTCCTTTCGATATTATTGGGCAGGTTATGTCCCCCGTTACGAATGAAGGAGCAGGAAGATGAGTGAGTTTACGCCGTTTCCGAAAATGGCCCGTCTGTCGCGTGAGGTGATCGTCACCGAGAAGATCGACGGCACGAACGCTCAGGTCTGCATTACTGAGGATGGGCAGGTACTCGCCGGTTCGCGCACCCGCTGGATCACGCCGGAGTCTGACAACTACGGGTTCGCCGCTTGGGTTCGCGACCACGCTGACGAACTGCGCGAACTCGGCCCCGGCTCGCATTTCGGCGAATGGTGGGGGGCGGGCATTCAGCGCCGATACGGGCTGACCGAGAAGCGCTTCTCCCTGTTCAATACGGCGCGCTGGTCGGTCGAGCGCCCTGCATGCTGCGGTGTCGTTCCTGTCCTCTACCAGGGCCCATTCGATACAGCCTGCGTGGAAGACGCGCTCTCTGATCTTCGAATGGGTGGCAGTGTTGCAGCGCCCGGTTTCATGAACCCCGAGGGCGTCGTTGTCTTCCATGTCGCTGGCAATGTCGGCTTCAAAAAGACGCTGCACAAAGACGAGTTGCCCAAGGCGCTCGCCGCATGACTGCCCCCACCCCCGCCCGCAACACATCGCAGATTGGAGAAGGATGATGAGACTTCAGGAATTAGACTCGCAGTCGGCGGGCGCGATTAACTCAGGGCCCGATCTTTGTGCGCCGCAACGGGCAGGCCAGCAGAAGTCGGCCAACGAGCCATTCGCATATTTCCAGTTCAACGAGGGCTGGGACATGTGGGAGCAGGTCGCGCACGAGCATCGCTACGAGGATGGCGTTGTCGCGGCATATCGCTCTCCCCCGGCTACCTCCGCATGACGCTTCATAAAAAGGTGTGGTGGCTCGGGTTTGTGCACCTGATGGCGTCCCCAGCCGCATTTGTCGTCGATTCGCCTGTCGGCATGGTCTACTGCTTAATGGTTTCTACAGGCTGCTTGCCGGCACTTGCTCCTGCGCGCGATAGGGGTTAGATGAGGGGGATGGAGAACCAGCAAAATAGAGGCACAATAGAGAACCTTACCAATGCCGGTAAGGGCCGTCCTAAGGGCGTCCCCAATAAGACTACAGCGCTACTCAAAGATGCCATTCTTCTCGCTGCACATAAGGCAGGCGGGGAGGGTGGCATGGTGCAGTATCTGACAGATCAGGCAGAGAAGAACCCTGGGCCGTTTATGTCATTGCTGGGTAAAGTCTTGCCAATGCAGATCACTGGCGAGGATGGCGGCGCTATTCAGATCGCCAAGATTGAGTTGGTCGCAGTAGAACCCGAGTGAGTACTGTGCAAATCCAGATGCCCGCCAAGCTTGTGCCGGTGTTCTCTGGTGAAGCTGATGTTAGAGGCTCGCATGGCGGACGCGGTTCGGGTAAGACCCGCACTTTCGCCAAGATGTCAGCGGTTCGTGCATTGATGTGGTCTAAAGCCGGTCGCGAGGGAATTATCCTTTGTGGCCGTGTATTTATGAACTCTCTGGCGGATTCATCGCTGGAAGAAATCAAGGCCGCGATCCGTGAGACGGATTGGCTGGTTCCGCACTTCGACATTGGCGAGAAGTATATCCGCACCAAGGATGGTCGGATTAACTACTCTTTTACCGGTCTTGATCGCAACATTGACAGTGTGAAGTCCAAGGCGCGTATTCTGTTGTGTTGGGTGGACGAGGCTGAGACTGTATCGGATGAGGCTTGGACAAAGCTTATTCCGACGTTGCGCGAGGAAGACTCTGAGCTGTGGGTAACGTGGAACCCTGAGCGTGAAGAGAGCGCGACCAACAAGCGCTTCCGTGACAATGCCGATCCACGCGTCAAGATCGTGGAACTCAATTACCGCGACAACGCGTGGTTCCCCGACATCCTGGACCGCGTTCGCCTGCGCGACAAAGAAGAGCGACCGCACCTATACGATCATATCTGGGAGGGCGACTTCATCCGCGTGGTCGAGGGTGCGTATTACGCTACACATCTGACGAAGGCGCGTGAGGAAAACCGCATTGGCATGGTTGCGGAGGATCCGAACCTTATCGTTCGACTGTTCGCAGACATTGGTGGCACTGGTGCCAAGGCGGATAACTTCGTGTTCTGGGCCGCGCAGTTCGTCGGCACGGAGATTCGGTGGACGAACCACTACGAGAGCCAAGGCCAGCCGGTTAGCGCCCATCTCGCCTGGATGCGGTCGCAGGGCTACACCAAGGACCAGTGCAAGATCTGGCTACCTCACGACGGCGACACGCAGGAAAAGGTGTTTGATACGTCCTACCGGCGCGCCCTGGAGGACGCCGGCTATTCGGTGGAGGTTGTACCGAACCAAGGCAAGGGTGCGGCTATGCAGCGTGTGGAGCGTGGCCGCCAGTTGTTCTCCCGCATGCGCTTCGATGAGGTGAAGTGTGCAGGCGGGTTGAAGGCGCTCGGCTGGTATCATGAGAAGCGTGACGACCAGCGCGGTATAGGTCTTGGGCCTAACCATGATTGGTCGAGCCATTCATGCTTCACTGCCGATACTAGGGTCTTGACGCGTTACGGAATGTATCGGATAGATAGCCTCCCTGAAACTGGAGAGGTAATGACCCCATGTGGTTGGAAGCAGTATCACAGCCCACGGATTACACAGCGGAATGCCCAACTTGTGGAGGTTGTGTTCAGCGGCGGGTATTCGGTGAGATGCACGCCGGATCATATGTTCTACGGGGCGAGCGGGTGGAGATCCGCACTGTCCCTAGAGAAGGGTTCAACAATCCAATCGTCCTTGACCCTCTCACGGCGTATTTCGATGGTGGGCTATACCGCATGTGGCCGAGTGAGCAGTATCTTGCTCGCGGCGGCAAGCGGCTGCATCGCGACGTTTGGAAAGATGCGTTCGGTCCTATTCCCAAGGGCTGTCACATCCACCATCGGGATGGCAACAAGCTCAACAACAACATCGCCAACCTCGAATGTATGGACGCCAAGGAACATCTCTCGCTTACGTGGGACGAACACGCAGCGCATCGCAAGCAGCACTTCAGTGACACAGCCAGAGAGCGAGCAGCCGATTGGCATAAATCAGAAGAAGGCAGGCTTTGGCATAAGCGACAGGCAGAGCGCTCCAAATCTTGGACTAAGTGGAAGCGAGAACCTAAGCAGTGTCCGCAATGTGATGTCACTTTTGACGCAATCGTGCGTAAAACTGGGCATTCTCAAATCTACTGTTCCTCAGTTTGCAAAACCGCTGCGTATCGTCGGCGTGTGGCCTCTGATTGATCGGGAGGACGTTTGGGACATTACAGTGGACGATGGGCACTGGTTCGCGCTAGAGAATGGCGCGACCGTCCACAACTGCGATGCTTGGGGTACGGGTTGTGTTGCTTATGAAGAACCACGTAAGGCCGTTTCAATGGACCTTAACCGACTGAAGCGAGGGATTGTTTGATGGATTTGGACATTTTCTTTGCCGAACAGGGTCTAACGACTGAGGCGCAAAAAGCCGCTGTTAATGCCGCGCTGGACTATCTTGATGCCCACACGCAGGATAGCGTGTTATCGGCCATGCGAGGCGCTGTCGCCGCTGGTGTCGCTGAGATTGCTAGGAACCGCTAATGGCCACCGCTCCCATCATCATTGATCCCGAACTCGCGGCCCTGGACGCTGACACCCCAGCCAACGACGACGCCCCGCGCATCGACATTGACGAACTGGTCGATGCCCTGCGTCGTGAGGCTGAGTCGGCGGAAAGTGAGTGGGACCGCCTGCGTGGTTTTCAGGAAGCAGCACGCCGGTACTACGAGGCAAAGCCGTTCGGCAACGAGGTTGATGGCCGCAGCCAGATCGTGCTTCCCGACGTGCAAGAGACGATTGATTACATGGTGCCGTCGGTGCTGCGTACGTTCGTCAGTGGCGATCGTATCGTAGAATTCGAGGCGACCGATGAGGCTGACGAGGCCGCGGCTGATGAAGCTACGTCGGCGGTGGGCTACAGTTTCATGCGGCAGCAGGACGGCTACCGGGTGCTGCATGACTGGCTGACGTGCGGGCTGCTGGAGAAGTACGGCGTCACCAAGACTACGATGGTGGACGAAGAGCGCGTGATGCGCGAGCGTGTGACCATCTCGGATCCGGTGGAGCTTGAAGGTTTCCAGGGCGAGGTTGAGGACGCTGAGCAAAACCCGGATGGCACTTACACGCTGTCGCTGAAGACCGAAACGAAGGTAAAGCGTTTCGTTGATGAAACGATTCCCGCTGAGGAATTCCGCTACTCGGCACGCGCACGTCATGAGGATGAGTCGGATTATCTGGCGCATATTGCGGTCAAGACGCGCTCCGATCTGGTGGACATGGGGTTCGACCGCGAGCAGGCTTATGCCGTGCCGACCTATTCGTCACTGCCGCGTGATCGTGATGATGACTATTACGAGCCCGACCCCGAAAGCACGCCTGCTTTGCAGATGGTCGAGTTGCGCGAGGAATATGCCCGCATTGATCTTGACGGCGATGGTATTGCCGAACGCGTCAAGGTGTTCCGCGTTGAGAACGAAATCCTGCGTTGGGCTGATGGCGAGGATGCCATTGAAGTTGTCGATGAGCAGCCTTTCTCGGTGTTCTGCCCGTTCCCGCGTCCTCACCGCTTGGTAGGCTATTCGCTCGCGGACAAGGTGATGGACATCCAGCTCGGGCGTTCGTTCGTGGCGCGTCAGTTGTTCGATGGCATGCACCAGTCGAATAATGTGCGGCCTGTCCTTGGTTCGCGTGGCATGAACGAGAACACGATTGACGATTTGCTGTCGGGTATCGGGCCTATCCGTGCCGACGATGCCAGTCAGATCGTGCCATATCGTACTGACTTCGACGCCGGTAAGTCGCTGACGGTGATGGAGTGGATGACCGGCGAACGTGAGAGCCGCACTGGCATCACGCGTTTGAATCAGGGTTTGGACGCAGACGCGCTAAATAAAACCGCGACCGGCACTGCCATGATGCAGGCGCAGGGGCAGCAGCAGGAAGAGTTTATCGCGCGCAACTTCGCTGAGGCGTTCTCGCGGCTGATGGCGAAGAAGTATCGCCTGATGCGACGTGAGGGCGATCCGTTCAAGATCAAGGTGGATGGGCAGTACAAGCAGGTGGACCCGTCGCAGTGGCCTGAGGACGTTAATCTGGCTATCCGGGTGGGATTGGGCACTGGCAATAAGGATCGGCGCGTACAGGCCCGTATGGCGATGGTCCCTATCCTCGCTGAAGGCACGCAGATTGGTGAGGTGTCGCCAAAGCAGCGGTTCAACTTCATTGATGGGCTGGTGCGCGATCTGGGGATTGGCAAGGGGCCGGACTTTTGGAAGGATCCAGACGCGCCGCCCGAGATTGACCCTGCGACCGGGCAGCCGAAGGTTGAGGCTGAGAAACCGGATCCTGAGATGGAGGCCGCAAAGGCAGAGCAGGCGCGGGAGGATGCCAAATTCCAAGCCGAACAGCAGCGCGCTCAGCAGCAGATCGACATGGAGCAGCAGAAGGCCGCGGCGCAGCTTCAGATCACGCAGGCGAACAACGAGGCCAACGTTCAGGCCATGCGTGAGAAGCATGCAATGGATATGGAGCAGGCGCGTGAGAAGGCTGCACTCGAAGCACAACTAGCGCGTGACAAAGCCGACGCAGAGGCGCAGATTGCCATCTACCGCATCGACAAGGAAGCGGAGGTCAAGGCTTATGCGGCGCGTGTCGGAGCAACGTCGCAGGGTGATGATCTTGGGGTTAATCGCGAAGGTGGGAGTCTTTCGGAATGATTACGTATGAAACCAGTGACGGAAGCGCTGTGAAGGTTTGCGGCGCGGATATATTCGGCGTGTCAATCAACGAAGAATTTTTCAGTTATACGCGGGAACGCCTAACCGAACTCCGCCACATCATCGACCAAGCCCTCAACACCAGCGCGGAAGAGTTGAATGACGACGTGGCTTGACCGCATCCTAGCCCAATTCGGCTACGTCCCCCGCGTAGAGCGCCCCCTCCCCCGCATCCAGAACGGCACAGACGCCGTAGCACGCGGGCAGCGATGGGAGTCTTTCGCGACAGAGGAAGGCGGGATCTATGACATGATCGCGTCGTTGCGCCGCGACTACTTCGAGAAGGTAGGTCAACTTACCCCCGGTGACACTGCCGGCCTCCAGGCTCTAGGCATGGCGGACCGCATTGCACGCGAGATAGAGCGCAAGGTACAAACTGTTATTGAAACGGGGCGTATTCGTGCTAATGATCGGGCGCACGCGGAGAAGATTTCCAATATCCGCTAGCTGCTTGTGGAGAGCATGACATGGATTTCAATTATGAGTTTGAGGCACCCGCAAAGACGCGCGTGCTGGGTCGGCTTGGCTTGGGTATCCACGTACGCCATCCCGACACGTTTATGACATGGTGCTATGCCCGCCATAAGTGGTATACCTCTGATGAAACATATACCGAGCCAAGCCGTCGTAATGGGGCGTCGAACAGTTACATCAGTCGAGAGTTCAAGAAAGGCGGATCCAGTCACGCTCCATGCCGCAGCTTCAAGGCGTTTAAGTCGCATCTACGCCGCCATCATAAGAAGCTAAAGGGCTGCAAGGTGACGCTTTGCCATCGCTTTGTGGGCCATGATGTGACTGTGCAGCTTTAATCTTGACATATTGCGCGCCGCTTCGTGTTCGTGTAACTCCATATTACTGCAAGTCCGCAGTTTGGAGACTATAGTTGGCCCAGTATGAAGATACAGCCGGCGCAGGCGACGATCTCGATAGCGCAGCGGCAGCAATTAGCGGTTTGAACTTGGACGAGTTTTCCGACACGGAGCAGGAAGACCCCAAGGATGATGAGAATTCCGAGGAAGCAAACGAGGATGATCTAGACCTCGACGCCGACGAAGAAGAGCAGGAAGGCGACGACGACGAACATCCCGCGAAGGATGCCATCGACGCTCCCGCCAGCCTGAACGCGGAGGAAAAGGCCAAGTTCGCAGCCCTCACCCCAGAGGCGCAGCGCTACGTGGCAGACCTGGAGAGCCGTCGTGCGACCCAGGTGCAGACCGCAACGACGAAGGCCGCAGATGCCCAGCGTGCAGCAGACCAGCGCGCAGCACAGGCCGACGCACAAGCGCAGGCACGCTATGCCCAGCAGTTGAAGGCAATCGGGGAGTCTTTGGCTCCGCAGATGCCGGATCCTAACTTGGCATATCAGGACCCTGCAACGTACATAGCTCAGAAAGCGCAGTACGACGCCGCCAAGGCCCAGCATGACGAGTTCATGCAGCAGGCGGAATCGCTCGGCACTGATGCCGGTCAAGCCATGTCGCAGGCTGAAATCCAGCAGCGGGATAGTGAACTGATGGCAATCCCCGAGGTGGCGAACGAAGCCACGCGGGAAGAATGGTTCAAGAAGGCACTAGGCGCCGCCGATGTGCTGGGACTGGATCGTAGCCAGATGGATCACGCCACCGCCGCTGAGTTGAAGGCACTTCGACAGGTAGCAGACTGGCGTGAGAAGTCCGAAAAGTACGATGCCGCAACGGCACGTCAGATGCAGCGCGTTCGTGATGGCAAGAAAGCGCGAACCACCAAGCCCAACGCAGCCCAGCCCAGCAGCGCGGAAGGTCGGGGTTATCGCGAATCGCGCGAGCGTTTGCAGAAGAGCGGCGACGTGAAGGATGCCGCGGCTGCGATTGCCCGTATGGGACTTTAACCACTGTCTCAGCCAACGTCGTGAGACAGTAGGCATAGGATTTTAAGCATGGCAGTACCATCGAATACCATTCAGACCATGAGCCGCGTGGGCAACCGCGAGGACTTGTCGGATCTGATCTCGAACATCAGCCCCACGGAAACCCCGTTCGTTACCGCAATCGGTCGCGAGAAGGCTGAAGCCGTCTATACCGAGTGGCAGACGGATGCGCTGGTTTCGGCCAACCCGCAGAACAAGGCGGTACAGGGCGATGACCTGAGCAACGAGAACCGGCCTGCAACGACCCGTCTGGGCAACTACACCCAGATCTTCACGAAGGTCGTCGGCACCTCGACCACGCAGCAGGCTGTCAAGGCAGCGGGCCGCGCGAACGAGCATGCCTACCAGATCGCCAAGGCTGGTAAGGAATGGAAGCGCGATCGTGAGGCGCGTTACACCGGCAACTATGCAGCGGTTCCGCCGTCGGCAACGGTTGCTGGCGAAGCAGCGGGCGCACTGGCGTTCATGCGTACCAATGCCTCGCGGGGCGCTGGTGGCGTCAATCCGACGCTGTCGGGCACCACGATGGGGTATCCGAACGCGCCGGCCACCAACGGCACGCAGCGGGCGTTTACGGAAAGCCTTCTGAAGGCGGCTATTGCTTCGGCCTGGAACGCTGGTGGCGAACCCACCCTCGTTATCATGTCGCTGGCACAGAAGCAGATCGCGGCCACGTTCTCGGGTCTGGCGCAGCAGCGTCGTGAGTCGGGCAACAAGCGGCTGACGATCATCGCAGGCGCCGACGTGTATGTGTCGGACGTTGGCGAGCTTCAGTTCGTGCCGGATCGCTTTTGTTCGGCGCGTGATGCGCTGATTGTGGATCCGGAGATGTGGGCCATCCGTACGCTCGATCCGCTCCAGAAGCGCAAGCTGGCGACGACGGGCCTTGCCGATCGTGATGCGATGTATTCGGAGGAAACTCTAATTTGCAGAAATGATGCTGGCAACGCCGTGATCTCGGACCTGGTCTGAACCTAACAGGGCCTGTTTGGCGTTGTATGAGACAGGCCCATTTAGAGAGGAAAACTCATGAAGAAGCTACAGACGAACAGTCAGGGCAAGGACAACAACGAGGGCGCTGAAGAGCAGCACCCCGCCGTCAAGGACCTGCCGCCCGCAAACCCGCTTGGTGAGCCCGTAAAGCCCGCTGAAGAGTATGCGGACATCTCGGAAGCCGGCAAGCTTGCCGCGGCTCTGGGTGTCGAGACGGAGGAGACGAAGGATGTCACGGATTACGTCGCCGGGGAAACCGTTGTCGAACATCCGCTTTCGCCCACCGATGCAAACCCGAACCCGCACGGACAGCGCTCCGATCCCGACGCCGACTTGGTTACCGAGACGGACGACAAGGGCCGCGCAACGCGTACCGCACGCGACGAGTCTGACTATGTCGAAGTCACCGGCACGAATGACCAGCCCGTACATCTGGGCGATGGCCGCACGCTGGCGAAGGGCGATAAGGCAAAGGTGTCGAAGGACGTTGCCAAAGACCTCCGCGCAAGCAAGATGGTGAAGTAAGCCATGATGTCTGGCGAGAAGCTTTTTGATTACGATCCCGCAACGGGTCTAAAGACTTGGTTTTCGTCAGATGACGAGGATGGGGGGCGCTGGCATTTCCGACGCGAACAGGATGTGTCCCCCATTCTTGATGCCAACAAGGAAGCGCAAGCTGAGAGTTGGGATAAATCTTCCGAGATGTGGCACGCCGCACACATCCCCACAATTGTCATGTACGAGTGGGCAGCCAAATATGGTGTGGAGATGTGGAACCCAGACCATAAGGATGGCGTGAAAAGACTATTAAACCACCCCGATTACCGCTATCTGAGGGTCAGAAACTTTATCATCTGAAGGGCGGTGTAATGAGCGAACACGGTATCTACCGGGCGACTAACCTAACCCTAGCGGATGGTCAGCAGTCGCGCTGGGGTCTGACCCAGAGGGGCGCGCTCCGCATTTCTGCCGAAGGTTCGGATGGCGCGCCGATGGGGCAGCTTACGGCTGGTACAGATCGCAGTGGCACCGCAGGAACTAGCTCCACCACTCTTGCCTCCGCCAATACCGCCCGCAAAGGTTTGAACATTCAGAACATCAGCGCCAACACGATTGGCATTAATGAATTCGGTGGGGTTGCGGCTATCGGAACGGCTGGAACTTATACCGTGCCGGCTGGGGGCTCGACAAACATCCGCACCACCAACCTTATCACTGTTGTGGCCTCCGCCGCGTCGTCCGCTTACACCGCGACGGAGTTTTAACGGTGGCTGAGGTTACTGGGGGCATCACGTCTGGTCAGGCTCAGGCTCTTATCGACGCCGTGATGCCACGCCCCTCCACGTTAACGCCCAGCTCGGAAACCACTGGTGGCAACACTGGCACCAATTCCATGAAGTTCGCGCAGGAAGGCCATCAGCACCCGCGCTTGACCAGCACGACGTATGCGGTGTTGGATGCCAACGGACGCGCTACGGTGACGTTCACGCGGTCCTTCACGAACAAGCCGGGGTTCTCGATCACGGAAGTGGATACCAACAAGACGCAGCCGCTGGTTTGCGTAGTTGAGTCGTTCTTGCAGCCTGGAGGCGCAGGCACGCCGTACACCGGTTGCATCATCAAGGGATATCGCAGTCAGGCGTTGCCTGCGCAGCCTCAGATGAACGTGCTGGCGATCCTTACTACGGTGGTGGCGGGCGTGAACGCCATTGCGGCATCGCTTACCGGGTTCAACGTGTTCGGCGGTTCGCCCGCTGATGCGTCTGTATCCGTGGTTGCTATTGCCCGTTCTGACGTGAGTGCTTCCTAATGGCCAACACCAACCGCGACCTCATCAACTCCGCTATGGGCGGTAGTCAGGATCCTAATCAGGATGACTATCAGTCAGCTATGGGGGGTGTGCAGTCGGGGGTTGGTGGTGATGCGTTGTTGTCACGTATTGACGGGCAACCTTTGATCAGCCGCATTGACGGTTCCGTGCTTACTTCTCGGTTAGGATAAGAATATGGGCTTTCTAACACAGGCCGAAGCCGACGCCGCCACTGCCGCTGGGGTTGTGTTTGCTGATGGGGTGGCGCGGACCGGTCCTCCAATCATCGCACCGTTCGGTGATAGCATCGCCAACGCCAACTTCGACGGCAGCGACAATTCGAGCAACAACACCACGACACGCAGCTTCTCAGCGAAAGGGCCGGTCAGCCAAGTTGTCGCGCTGCTCAAGGGCCGCGCGCAAATGCGGTACGATTTGAATTACGGCGTAGACTCAAAGGACAGCACGGACTTCCTCTCGCGCCTTCCTCAGGTTGTCGCATCGCCAGCCTCGATTATCGTCGTGCAGGGTCCTACGAACGACTTCACGAACCAGTTAATGCCGATAGCCACGACTGTTGCAAATATGACCGCGATTTATGCGGGTCTCGTGGCTGCGGGTAAAACTGTCATCGCGCAGCCGATCATGCCGCGTGGCGCATGGTACACGTTATCGGCCGGTGATCAGGCAATCGCCAAGCGTCGTATTCAGCGGTTCAATTCCTGGCTGCGTTCGCAGGCTTTCGTCTATCCTGCCAACAAGTTCTATGTTGGCGATGCCGATGTTCGCACCCTAGACTGGGGCAACGCCAGCTATACTCAGATCGGCTCAGTGTTCCGTGATGGCCTGCATCCTAACGGCTATGGCGGGTTAACGGTCGCCGGTGCCGGCGGTTCGGGTGGACTGTTTTCAATTTTCGACCGATTCTTGCCGCCACGCCCTGCCGCCATCTATTCGCCGGCAGACCTCTACGACGCAACTGACAACCCGTTCGGCGCGCTGAATGCGAACCCGCGCATGACCGGCTCGCAAGCAGCATCGGGCGCGGGTTTCAGCGGTAATATTCCCCTTAGCACGATCGCCGCTCGGGACACTGGCACGGTGATGACGGGCGTTGCCTCGCTAGTTACTGCCGATCCGATCAACGGTGGACAGCTCCTACGGGTTACGTTGGGTGCGACAGGCTTGGGTGCCACGTCAGAACGGCTTGCAATCTACCAGACGACCGTCCCCAGCGCTTCCACATACCAAGCTGGAGACACGGTGTACGGCGAGGCCGAGATAGACCAGTCGGCGCTTGTCGGCGTCCAGTCAGTCGACGTGCAGGTTCTGGAACAGGGCAGCGCGACGCGCACCTTTCATGGACTGGCGTGGAGTGCGAGCAACTCGGATCGCGAGTATCCGACCCTCTCGCGCACAATACGGACGCCTACCTTTGTCATCGCCGCGGGCGTCACCGGTATTCAAATCCGCGTCTACATCCGTGCGGCAACCGATGCGACCGCGCCTTCGGGCAACGTGGACATCCGCGAGATGGCTCTGCGCAAAGCCTAACCCCACCCATCACCCCAGGCGCATCGCAGGGAATCCTAAATGTCCATCGCAATCCCAACCTACGCTCCCGGCTCCATCACCTCTTACTCTGAGTTGGTGACGGAGATCCGAGACATGATGGACGACGCGGATTACAATCAGGAGGCGATTGACCGCGCGCTGAGGAAGGCTGAGGCGGAGTTTAACCGCACGCTTCGGACGCCAGATATGGAAACGCGTTCTGTGTTTACCGTATCGAGCGACCTTACCGCGCTGCCCGCTGACTTTCTCGAAATGCGCTTCATCTTCGTGGAGGGCATGCCAGACCAGCCGCTAGCTAGCATGTCGCCGTCGGGGCTGCTTGCCACATACTACGGACGCTCGGGTTGTCCGATGGCGTACACCTTGGAAGGCGGAAACATCCGCGTGGGGCCAGTCGGCACCGCTGCCGTGGAGATGGTCTATTACCAGCGCATCTTGGGGCTGACGGATGCGCAGGTGTCCAACTGGCTCCTGAGGAAACACCCGGATTTGTATGTCGCTGGCGTGCTGTATCACCTTGCTCGTCGTGAACGTGATGAATCGGGTATGGCTCAGGCGGCGCAGGAGGTATCGACGCTGATGGGATCGATTCAGTCGGCGGCACAGAAAGCGCGCTGGGGTTCGGCGCCTTTGGTTACGCGGGGGATTAGCCAAGTGAGAGGGGCTAGGTTTTGAGTACCAAACGCCTCCCCTATCCCGCATATCTCCCCGATCAGCTACCCCGCGACGTGCTGACGGCGGCTATCAACGTTTTCCCCGCTGCCGACGGCTATCGACCGGTACGCGGGTTCTCCAACATCTCCGATCCGCTGCCGGCGACGTTCAAGGGCGGTTTTGCGGCCATCTCGACCGACGGCACCACCTACTTGCTGGCGGGCACGGCGAATGGCCTAGCACGCTACTCAGGCGGCGGATGGACAGATCTACTCGTAGGCCTGTCCATCACCGATCGCTGGCGGTTCGTGCAGTTCGGCAACTTCGTGGTCGCGGTCAACGGGGTAACTACCAAGCAGATCGACCTTAATGCGGGTACCGCGTCGGATCTGACGGGCTGCCCCAGCGCTAACGGAGTTGCTGTGGTTGGCGATTATGTCGTCATCACGCAGGCCGGCGGCGACAAGCTGCTGGTGAAGTGGTCCGGTTTCAACGATCACACCAAATGGACGGCGGGCGTGGACCAGTCGGGGTTCCAACCGATGCTTACCGGTGGCGAGATCAAGGGCATTGCTGGTGGCGAGTACGGCGTCATTCTTCAGCGCTTCCGACTGGTGCGCATGGAGCGGACTGGGGATGCTACAGCGCCGTTCTCCTTTAGTGAGATTACGCCCAACTTCGGGTGTGCTTCCTCCGGCTCTATTGCTCAGGCAGGACGCTCCGTGTTCTTCCTCTCCGACCGCGGCTTCATGTCGCTGGAGGACGGGCAATCACTGAAGCCTCTGGGCAACGAGAAGTTCGACCAAGCCTTCCGTGATTCGGTGTCGCCGGAAGATTATGAGAAGATGTGGTCGGCCATTGACCCCAAGCGCTCGCTAGTGTTTTGGGGCGTCCCCGGTACTCCCGGTAGGATCTGGGTCTATAACTGGGTTCTGGACCGCGCTTCCACGATCGAGATACCGTTTCTAGGGCTGTTTGCGGGCTATGAAAGCAGCCTGTCGCTGGAGGACGTGGCGGCGCTATATCCCGACCTCGACACCATGCCCTACTCGCTGGACGATCCGCGGTTCCAAGGTGGTGATCCTCGCCTGTATCTGGTGGACCGTTTGAGCCGTATCGGGGCGCTTGCGGGGCCTAACCTTCAGGCTGTGATTACGATGGGATGGCAAGCACTCGCTGATCCGCTGGTGGCGCGTGTGCGGTCCCTTACGCCTATGTCCGACGCCACCACTGGGGTTACCATTTCCATCGACCAGCGGCAGCGGATGGGGGACCGTATTGGGCTGGTGACTTCGGGTACTATGCAGGCCTCGGGTAGGGTTCCAGTACGTGCGCGGGGGAAGTATCTGGCGATTACGACAACGATCGCTGAGGGTGTGCGGTGGTCGTATGCACAGGGGCTGGATGTGGATTATGCTATGGGAGGGGGGCGGTGATGGTAGAGGGCCTACGCTACAGGCGGGGATGGTCACCGCTGGCCCTCTATGCCATCTCAGTTCGCGGGTTGGGTACTAGGCCCCGCTATATGCCTGTGCTAGCCGCGGAATGCGATCTAGATTGCGCCGGCGCCCTGGAAGGTGCTGCCGAACGCGCGGCCGACGCCGACGATCGAGAAGGTCAAGATTTTATAAAAGGTGCCGATGGCAACCATATAACTAACGAAAACTCTTCATGGTCATTCTCCTTGTCTAGAAAAAAGCCGCTTTCGTGTGGCCCGTCTGACACCTCCTTATTGTTCAGCGAACTTATTGTGGTCAAGGGGTTTAACGGGTATTTAGATACCGTGAGCAAATTTTTATGATCAAACCCGTTCCCGTCGATGCTCAGCGCTCCGATTGGCCTCGCTTGGTGGCCAACGCCATCAACACGCTTATCAACCGCAAGCCACAGGCGGAAGACGTGCGGTATCATGCGGGCGTGATGCAATATTACGATGGCACTGACTGGGTAGATGTGCCGTGATGTACCCGCCTGAACATTGGGATGCGTATCAGTCGCGGCGATCCGAGATAATCTCAGTGATGGACCAGCGTTGCCATACGATCGACTGGCTTGACGTTCAGATCCTCAACAACGAGGCGCGCATCTTTGCCAATAGCGATGCGGTGATAGTCGTGACGGTGAAACAGTATCCGGCAGGCGCCACAGAGTTGCATGGGTTGGTGGCAGTTGGCTCCTTGTCCGCGATTTTGCCGTTGATCGAAGAATCGGAAGACTGGGCACGTGGTTTTGCCATTACGTTCGCCTGTATCTCGTCGCGCCCTGCTTGGTCTCGGGTGTTGAAAGATCACGGATATTCGTTATACCAGACAGAACTTCGGAAGGATTTGTAGCGTGGGTCTTAGTAGCTCGAAAACTACCTCCACGACTAAGCCGATTTACAGCCAGCAGATCGAAGGCGCTGCTGGTAATGTGAACTCGGCTTACGCTCAGGCCCAGCCGGGGATTACAAGCACGGCGAATGCGCTGGGTAGCGCTGTTCCCGGCCTTCTCGAAAAGTATAACAGCGGCGATCCCGGTGTGAAGTCGGCCATGCAGTACAACCAAGATGTCACGTCAGGGAAGTATCTCGATGCAGGTAATCCCTACCTTCAGGGCCAGATCGACCAGACTAACGCAGGCGTGCGCAATGGCCTCGCTGCCTCCTTGGGCACGCGTGGTCTGACGGGTGGTTCGGCATTTGGCGACATCATCACCAGCAATCTCGCCAAGAATGAAAACAACCTGCGCTATACCGATTACACCAACGAGCGTAACCGCATGGACGGCGCTGCTAGTGCTGCTGCCGGTATCTCGGCGGGCCAGTATCAGCCACTGTCGATCATCCAGAGCATCTTGGAATCGCAGCAAGCTCCGATTAAGTCGGCAGCGGGGGCGGCGTCCAGCATTGGTGGGCTGTTGGGTTCCTACACCAACAACACGACAAAGCAGTCACAGTCCATCGCACAGCTACTGGCGCAAGCAGCCGGTAACGCTGCCAGCGCATACGCGGGGGGTTGAGCATGTTGGGTACGACACGCCGGGGATTGTTCGGAGCGCCGATGGGCCGCACGCCGGGTGACCTCGTGGAGGATCGTTCTGCACCTGGAACGGGGCCCGTCGCTCGGGATGCCGTGGTTCCGACGTACAAGAAGCCGTCAACCGCGCAGCTTATCATCGGTACGCTGGGTGACACTCTATCGCAGTGGGGAGGTGGTCA
>Ga0181339_1000064_pt1 | contig 40137 bp, 83 predicted proteins | sample Sp13VDMM110DD_FD_130101 | JGI IMG/M metagenome (GOLD analysis project Ga0181339, IMG submission 130101) | Freshwater viral communities from Lake Michigan, USA - Sp13.VD.MM110.D.D | ecosystem: Environmental > Aquatic > Freshwater > Lake | place: USA: Michigan | collected 2013-04-23 | reverse complement strand
TGAGAAGCAATTGTTCCGTCTGGAGTATTTACAATTATGATTAGGAGAATAGTATCCCCAGTAGAGAACCCAGTTCCATTTGCAATTGCAAGATATTCTTGTTGCGTAATTTCCCTATCGGTACCAGCCATTGCGGGTTCAATTGGGGGAACAGGAACGTAAGGGGTTCCATCGTACAGTTCGGAAGTAACTACAAAGTTACCAGTTGCTTCATCCAGTACAACCTTACGAATAAAAAATGTACCAGTAGAATCGACCCAAATTGTTTCCGTAAATGCTTTCTGGATCTCCATGAGATCGAGCATATCTTGGGTAATATCTCGGATCTCTGCTAGAGTTTGTTCGGAGGCGTCTCCGCCACTTTTCTGATCTTCTACAAGCATGTTATTTTAACCTGTTCGCATAGACTTGAATTTGAATTGAATCTGATGCGCCTGAATTATTTGTGATATAAATTTCGGGGATCTTGAGTGTGTCTGTCCAAATTGTCTGAGCATCTTGAAATCCAATTCTACACGGTGAATTAGCAGCGTTCAAAGCATCAATTGAATCATTTGTAGTTGCGACTAATTTGTAAGAAATATCTCGGTTAAATTGTAAAATTACGTTATTCGGCGCGCCTTTTAGTGTAGAAAGAAAATCTGCTCCAAAGGCATTTTCTATTAGTGGATAGTCAACTGATCCATCAGGAACAGGATGTATCGTAGCTCTATATGGTTTTTGATCTGCCATTATTGGTTTCCTTGCCCCGCAAAATATGCGGCCTTTTGATTTTGTCTGAGATAATCTCCAAAAGCTTGCGCTTTTGGATTTTGTATAAGTTTACGTAGTCCTTCCTGAGCCGCAACCATGTGATCTGGCAGAACTCGTCTAGCATAAGGAATAGCCGCCGCGCTAGCGAGTGCCAAAGGGTTCCCTGTTACGAGTGCTGCGATTCCACCACCTGCACCGGAAGTCAATAATTCAGCCGGGGTCATCCCGAGAGTAACTTTCCCCGCATCTGCTTCGCGGCGCTGAATTGCCTTACGGATTGCTAACATATCCCGTTCATTTTGACGGGTAGCAAGATAATTCCCAAATTCTGAATCAGGAAGATTTTTTTTCACTTGTTTATCAATTTGACCTGCTAAGATCCCATACCCTTGTTTTGCAAGAGCCTTGGCATTTGAAGATTCACCTAGATTTGTAACAAAATTAGCAGAATTGGCCCCAAATTGTTTTCTAAGTATTTCCGAATCAGAAAGAGAAATGGGGGAATTTGGCATTATGCCTTCTCTACCTTGTAGGGATTTCCCCATTATTGCTTCTTGCATTCTATCGATCTGTTTTTGTTCACCACGTAAAAGAGGATTTGTTTTAGATCCAATTATGTTTCCAAATTGATCCTTCATTATATCTTTAGTATTAAATTTTTCTTGTAAATCTGAAGTGAGCCTTTGGGCTGTTTCACTTGGAGTTATGCCCAAAAATCCTTCAGTCGCTTCTCTTTCCATAATTGGTTTAAGATACGAAGATCGTAATTGATCGGCTAAATCTAAGCCAGTTTGTGCAGCCGCCGCCTTTTTTTCGAGTGATGGCAATAACTGCCCTGCCACACCACTATCAATTGCCGCTCTTCCTACTCGCTCCTTGATTTCAGGAGTAGGTTTTGTCCCAAATGCACTAGTCGAATATTTTAATAAGTCGAAACCAGGGACTGATTTTAGTGCCCAATTTTCAGCACCTTTTTTTAAGCGACTAGCAATAGCATCTTTGAGTTTGCCAGCTTGTGACATAGTTGCTCCAAGCCCAGCCCCAAGAATCGCACTTGTAGAAACATCTCCTCCTGTCCCAAGAGCTGTAGCCGCAGCTGTCATTGCTCCTTCAACTCCTTCCCCGATGGTTTTTTTTGCAAGAGGAGCAACTTTTGCAATTCGTTTTGCAAGAGCGACTTTTTGTAATGGGTTGGGAGCTAGAAGTTCACCCGCAAAATAAGAATATGGATTTTTAGCTTTTTCCGCTCGAATCCTTGCGCTATATTCTGGGTCAACCCCTCCAAGTAGTTCATCATTAAAGCCATAGGTCGACCCTGCGGTGGCACCTTTTAAAAATGCGGAAACTGGGTTTGCGGCTTCATATGTACTTTTGGGGATTGTACCTTTAAAATCATCGGGTGAAGAAACTAACATTTGCCCAATAGATTGCTCGCCTGAATTTGAGTCCGGAAGAGAATCCCAGGGATTGTCACCCTCTGTAGCATCTGGTAATGTATCCCACGGGTTAGGCATTAGATTTTAACTCCATATTGAGACCATTTTGCTTCTTCTGATGCCGGAACTGATTTAATTTTTCCATCAGGGAATCTCATTCGAATCATTCCTCCTCCTTGCGGTACTCCAGAATCAGACTGGATATTTCGTGCTCCTCCTGTAGTTGCACCATATCGTCTTGCTATATCATCCCTCCAAGCCTGCATTTCTTTTTGATAATTTGGGGAATATACATTAGGCACTTGCGCAAGCAATCGTTTATAACTTGGGTCACTTGCGGCTTGCCCTGTCATTGCTAATAAATAATCTTCTACAGCCCTATTATGAGTCTGTTGGAACATTTTAGATTTTTCGTTTTCGAGTGGTAAACCAGTAGTGGAGGCGATTTTCTCTCTTACCCCCATGGTGGCACTTTCTGGATAGTTTGGTTGCGAATTAGGGTCGAAGTTTGTAATAAGGTTATCAATTGATGCAAATGCTCCGCGTTTTTTTGCCAGATCATTTTCTATTGATGCGCTTAATTTACCGCCTGATCCTCTCGATCCGCCACCTCCTCCGGTAGGCCCACTTTTACCACTAAGCCTTTGCGCTTGCAATGCAAGTTGCGCGTCTCTATAGGCTGCCTTGTCACCTGCTTGTTGGGTTAAGTAGTCATTATATCTGGCTTTTTCATAGGCTGGTAAAACTCCTTGAATCTCCGCCGCCGTAGCATTCGAGAAATCCCCAGGGAGATTTTGGGAAGCAAATTGTTGGTATCGTCTGGAAAGCTCGGAATTGGGATTTTCTAGAACTGTTTGCTGGTTCCATGCAGGAAGATAGTCGCCTTGGTTGCCGCCCATTCGATGAGTAGCTGCGAAACCACCCTCTGCAAGTAAATTGCCAAATCCTCTTAACCCAGATTTTAGGGAATCCCATAAAGAAGATCCTCCACTTCCTGGGGTTGCCTCGACAGGAGTTAATAAAGGGTCACTTGGGATTATCATGGGTTGACTAGTCGGACTTATCCCCGATGGAACAGATCTAGATTGCGACGGTGCAAGATTAGTTTTTTGCACTGCCTCAGGAGGAAGGTCTAGACTATATTTTGTCATTCCTCCTCCTTGTGGTACTCCTTGAAAGGGAAGGTCAAAAACCTGCGCTTGCATAGGTGAAGTTTGCTGCCAAGGTTGGTTTTGTCTTGGCATTTGGGATGAATTTACCACGCCAAAAGGATCTTGATTTGCATATCCATTTAAGCCCTGGAGTATATTTTTACGTAACCCATCCATTTATCGACCTCCCATAGCTCCAAAAAATGGCCTAGTGAATTGTCCAAACATTTGCTGATTGAATTGTGTATTCATATTTCCAATTTGCTGTTGTCTATCGGCTTGATTAGTTAAGTATTGATTACCGCCTTGATATTCTTGACCTTGCGCTTGGTTCGAGAACCCAGCATTTGCAAGATTTGTTTGCTGTTGGTTCCCGGCATTATAGCGGGCCATTTGGTCTTGCGCCGATCCAATTCCCATTTGTTGACCTGTCAATTGGTTCCCAATTTCGTTCATACTTTGAGTTGCACCTATGCGCCGTTCTTGGCCTCTTGCATTCAAATCACGAACATCTTGAGAAAATCTATCGGCTGCCCCTTGGCCTCCAATAAGTGCCCCGGATAATTCCGCACCACTTCCGCCCATCCCTCGACGTTGAAAATTTCTTTGCGTAGACTCTTGAGCAGTTCGGTTGCCAGCCAACATATTTCTTTGTGCGGAACCCATAGCCGCACGATCTATATTAGAATATCCTTGATTAGATACTTCTCTCATGCGGTTCAGTGCTTCCCGTTGGGCGGTTTCTCCGCCTACATCACGGCCAACTCTGGACTCGCCTGCGCTTACGGCTTGCGCTTGTGCCGCCTGCCCTCTTGGATTGTAAAGTTGGTTTACAGCATCATAATTTAAGGGATTCCCTCTTTGGAGTCCCCCCAAACCAAGCGCGCTCCCGGCTTTTGATAAAAGACCTAGTTTTGCCGCCCCCCCTAAAAGTGCTCCTCCTCCCAGTAGTGCTCCTAACATAATTATATTCCTCCAAAGGAATTGGGTTGTCTCATTCTACGTAAGGCGTCCATCTGTGCATTTTGAGTTTGTAAAATATCCGGTTGTTGGTCTTGTTGTTGACCACCCATTCCGCCCATCATAGCCATAGGATTCATACCGCCGTTCATCATCCCAGGGAGTAAACCAGCTAACATTTGAATCATTTGCCGCCTCTTCTCATTTTATTTACAGCGTCTTGTTGGGCCGGTGTAATACTAGAACCAAATGGGTTTTGTGGAGGTGCTCCTTGAATACCAGACCAAACTTGTGCATTACCTGCCTGAAATTGGTTAGAAGGCGCCCCTTGAGCGGAACCCTGGTTTGCATAAGAGTAAGGTGCATAGCCGGTAAGATTATACATAGTGCCATATTGAGTAACATTAGGAGAACTCCCACCCCTACCAATTACGCCCTGATCTCCTTGACGAGTTCCTAAATCTTGTTGTGTAATTCCATACCCAGAGCCATCCCCAAAAGATCCTTTTTGTTGAACCGCAACTTGATCCTGTGGGATAGAATAGTCTACCTGGGTTTGAGGAGTTTGTTGTTGCTGTGGAGTACTAAATCCAGAATAAAGAGTTTCGTTCTCTAGATCGGCGGCTGATTTTTGTCTTATTGGCATTATCATCTTGTTACCCTGTTTATAAAATTACATAATTTATTCGGGTCGGAAATATCATCTTTATTTATAGACCCTTTTTTAGAATTGCGTGACAAATATGCAGCCAGTATGGGAGCTTTTTGCGTCTCGTCTGCGCTGGTCGCCTCCGAGAAGCGAGAAGAAAGATATGTTGCCAATTTTTCCGCGTCTTTTGCATCTTCAATATTAATCATACAGTTGCGCTCTTTTCCGGCGTCATAACCAGTTCCACTCCCTCAATTAGTATACCATTATACTGCTCAATGTCAACTTCAGAGCTAACAGTGTTAAATATCTCGAAAGACAACCAGTTCCCTCTGGCTACTTCAACTGGTATCCAGAGGTAAGCCATTGATCGTGAATATGCAGAACCACCGCTTGCCTCAAATGTAACTATGTCATCATAGACGGCATCAAAGTATTGTGAATTATCTGAAAATTCATAATTCGGATAATACCGGACAGTTAAAGAAGTAAGGTTCATTTCACGGAAAAAGATCTTGAGGAACCGGTAATGACCGCCACCCGCCTCTTTATTTTGGAGTTGTTTTACAAATCTTACTCGGAAATCTCTAGTATACCCATCAGTAGAATTATCAATTGAAGTTCTATAAATATCCCAGTTGAATGTCACAGATATAGGTGGTGGCCCGGTGACTGGAGTAACAGAAGGATTTACCCTAGTTCCCCCACGTGCGGGAAAATAAATTTCTCCGCCTATTTCGACAGCTCCATCTAAATTTATTTGCGTATTACGAGACCATTGTTTCGAGTCAAGATGATAGCAATATGATATGTGAGCCAAATAATCTGCAAACATTGCGCCATTTGGCGTAGTTGCAGATTCAGGTTCTACATATACTTGTTCCCTACCTATGAGAATTAATCTTTTTGATTGGTAGTAAAAAACAATTGGCGGTTTATTAATAGCAGACCCATCCTCTGCTACATTATTGATCATCCTTTGAATATCATCTCTGATCGGTTGAGAAATAATCTCATAGCCGTTTTCGTTTAGTTTTACCACTCCTATTGTAAATAATCCAATAACATAGTCGTCGACTACCTGAATACTTTGTGAATCCATTAAAACTAGTTGAGGATATAATGGGTCTACTACGAATGTATCTGGATCGTCACCTCGGAGAATATAAACTCCATCTTGCTTTAGAATCAGAAGGTATTCCCTTAAGTTGGCCAGGAATAAAATTGGCGCATTTGACCCCACAGTAAAATACTGATCCAAAGTAGTCGAAAACGGTTGTTGAAATTTTGAGTAATAAATTCTATTAGTATATATCGTATCTTCTGATTGAAGACTGCCAGATTCTAAATTTGTGAATATACCAGAACCAGTACCACCTGCGGTAATGTTCATAATGGTTGCGGTTCCACTTGTTAAGCCAGCCGTAAAAGATGCGGGCATTGTAAACGTGGTTGTATTAACAACCGTGATCGATTGGTTACCTGTTTCTAGTCCGTCCAATAAGCCACTTTCAAGATATAAATTGATTATGTTACCAGTAGAAAGACCATGAGGCGCGCCCGTAATTACGGTAATGGTATTTACGCCATCCCAGCCATAAGTTCCGGTTTGCAAAGCCCCAGAATAATCGAAGAAGTTCAAAGATTCAAGATATTCTTTTGACTGAATAAATAAAGCAACTCCTGTTCCTGAGGTATTCAAATGCGTAGCATAGTAAGGGCTTGAAAATGAATTCAATAATCCATCCAAACTGTAAACTAATCCTAGCGTAAAGTTAGATGAGTTTGAAGGATCTGATAAATCAATATCGTATGCGATAGGAGCAGTCACCCCATTCCTCCCTCTGATAAACCAATAGCCAGTATAAGTGCCAGTATCTCCTTGCTTTACATTTAAAATAATAGAAGCACGAACATTTACATTCCCATAGAATGTAATGTTTTTATAAACTGATGAGGTATGGTGAAAAGGAGGCTGCTCATTTTGTTTTATTATTCCTTCTTGTGTTGGGTTAGTATATAATTCCGCCGAACCTGGAGGCATAACTGCTTGATCGTCAAATTCATACACGCGTTCCGCAAGAGGGTTATCCGAAGATATAGAAGCCACTAATCGGAAATCTTCACTTTCTCTTGGCACTAAATCTGTTGTTGCATTATCTGCTAATTCTAGAGGAGTTCTGTAAATATTGAGTTTAAATTTTGATCCAAGATACGGCCCATTAAAATCTTGTAGTCTCAGGAACATATCTTGAATCCATATCCCCGGCGCGGATGCTGAATTTGAACCTCGAACATATAACGAACCGGTAGGTTTAGATTCGATAAGAAAACCGTTTACATCTATAGAAGTTGTAAATCTATACGCGTTCGCATACCATCTATCAGGAGTTGCGTTAGCCGGGTCACCGTCATAAACCACAGAAGGCGGTAGGGTATAAGTAGCCGCATATATTTGAGGAGGTGGGCATGATAGATCGACAATTGTAATTGCGGCACCAATTCCTAAAATTGGGTTTGCACCTTTCTTCTCGGATACTAAGCCTAAGCAAAGTAAATTTGCAAATTGAAAAGAAGGATAATATTGGTTTATGGAATAATTACTAATATCTATAATTTGTCCATCATAAGGGAACAGGTACGCACCATCATTAAGAATAATAGGTACGCTGACTGTAACCAATGGCCCATTCAATGATTCATTGAATTTATACTTACCTTGTATTTCGTTATTTAGTGTTTTAAAAAAAATTAAATATGAATCTTTACTGAAAAATTTGAAATTATACCCACTTACTCCTTGCCATAAAGTAGAAAATACTCCGTTGTATCCCACCATTTGAGAATCCGTGAAAGCCTTTTCTATTCGCTTAAATGGCTTAAAATAACCATCAGTATCAAGATAAACATTGTCAGCTTTAAGCGTTGCCCCTTCAGGAAGTTGTAAGGAGTTCGGAGAAGTGTAAAGACCTAAGATTTGATCCATTACGTAAAATCCGATAATCCTCTATTGTCAGTTAACGTCCAAGGCGAGCCATCATTCCTAGGGTCTAATAACATTTGAACTTGTCTTAATTGCTCATTTGCTTCTTGTTGAACCTGCGTAAATTCTGCGGCACCCTGGAAATTCAAAATTGCGGCGGCTGTCGCTAGAATAAAATATAGTTCTACTTCTCTAGGTATGTTTGCAAACCCAGTTTGATTTGGTAGAAATAACCAATCTCCGACATCAGGGACTAAAGTTTCCCCTGTGAATGTATTGATAACTCCACCTACATAGGTAGCTGTTTGAGGATTTGCATTAAATGGGGATGTAAATGTGACAGTAATTGATCCACGCTTATTATGCGGGTACCCCGGTTCTATTACATCATATACTACAGGCGTACCAGTGCTTGTCAAAGGAGCTGGATTATTTAGAGTTAAATTTGATCCTGCTACTGTTAAAACTTGATACACTTTTTGCGAAGCTGTTGCCTGTGGCGCAGTTTCATCAAATAGTATAAGTTTGTTCGGCATTTTATAGTAGGCAACTTGCATTAAACAAGAAGCCATTTTAGTTTCTAATGTATTATTTCTTAAAATTATGCCAGGAGTATACCATCCATTTGCAGCACTCTCATATTGATAAACAGTATCGATGTTTCTAAATGGAACCGGTCTTTGGATTTTACCTTCATTATCTAAAAGATAAATTCCTCTTACTTTTGCACCGATTGCATCGGATGGGATTTGTATGGTTTGATTTTGTTCAGTATTCCATGTAATACCGTGAACGTAAAATTCTTCTCGCATTGCGAGCATTTCTGGCAATACAGTATTATCGAAAGTTTCATTCATTATGTCCAGAAACTCTTGATTTTGACCAGCCGGTAAAGAAACTAAAAATAGCCTTGCTCTACGTTTTATTGATTTTAAGAGGGAGGCCGTATCCATGTAATTAAGTTAGTTTTTCGATAAGCGCTAAGATTTCATCAGTTAATTGAGGGTCTTCTTCTTGGATAGGAGTCAAGTCGTTTACTTGCCATTGGTTTTCATTCGCAGATATTTCTGGGATAGTAGCCATTGCATCATCTAAACTTAACCCTCTCATTTTACCGCTGAATTGGGAAGCGGCTGCCAGTGCTGGATCTGGAAACATTATTGTGCCCTGTAATGGAGTTTAGCAACTCCTGTTCCTGAAACAATTGTCAATCTCACCGCGGCATATGGTTTCAATTCATATCTCGTAGTTGCAGTAATACTGCCCAATGAAACGGCAACTTCTGTTCCCGCTTTTAATTCGCTATATTTATTAGAGGTTACTTCTACTGCAAACGTAGCCGACCCGGAAACTTCTTCCGCTACCAAGCAAATGGACTGCACACCACGAGGTGTGCAGATCCAAGGCGTTGAGCCAGTAGAAATTTCTTGCTCAATTGGCAATTCGTCTATATTCTTGAGAGGGTATTCGTAAGCCCTAGACCCGTATTCATCTATTCCATTTGGACTCGTTACAACTTCATCAGGGAATGCTAATACCATCTTTTAAACCAAAAAGTTGTAAACTTCTCCATCTGTCCCACCCGCAAAAGTAGAAGTGATTGTTACGTTTGCCGCAGATTTGGCTAACGTAAAAATTCCACCTGTTGCAGTTGTATTCCCAATTACTCCTACGATTCTAGAAACTAGAGTAACTACAGCACCATCAGAAGTAGGTAAAACAGTTTGTTTGAGGAGTGCGCTCGTAGACGCTAGAATTGCTGCAACAAGATTTGCCGCAGTTTCTGTCAATGAGGCTCCGATATTAAACTGATTCCCGGTTGCTCCAGAAGTTTTTGCAGTAAATACAACACCGTTTATGGTAATTGTATCGTTATTAGCAAAATCTCCCGCTCCAATGGTTACAACAGCCGTAGAAGCGATTGCTCCTACATTTGCGGTAGCGGTTCCATTTGCATAGGTTCCGGCGAGTAGACCAGTAATAGCGTTTTTAATCTGGATTAGATTAAGTGGGTAATCCGTTTGAAAGAATACCCGACTTTCTACGTAGGAAGCACTATCCCCGACATCGACCTGTAAATTAAATCCTGCCATTGTTATACCCCGTTCGTAATTCCAGAAATTTGTCCGAAAAGACCTGGTTTTGTAGTAAATAATGATTGGTCAGAGAATGCTCTCAGTTCAAAACCGTTGTTGTCCGGCAAATTCAAGAAGATTCTTTCCCCGTTGTTACCAGCATTTGCCATTGTTACATCTGTTGAGCCGATACGTTCCAATCGTTTAGTTGGCCCTGCATACGCATAACCTTGTTTTACCATGTTGTGAGGTATGATAGAAACTTTACCAGACTGAGAAACAAAATCCAATGTTTTGGAGCCGACAACAGCCTTACCTTGGTCGTAAGATGAGTCAAAAAGTCTTTGTGCAAGAACGTCTTGAGTTAAATCAGTCCAAGTAACTGGGTTTACGAAACAGTCGATGTCTTCGGAAAGACCTTTACCCACAGATTTTGCAATGTATCGGTTTAGTTTACCGGTAGTAAGCGCACCCGTAATTGATTGTTGAACAGATTGCCATAGAGAGTACTCCGTAGCATTAATTCCAAACAAAGTTCCAGTATTTGCAGTGATCTTATGTAGACCAACTTGCTCCATGTCGTAAGAACCAGCGAAGTAAGCCGCAACAGCCGTAATCGTTGCACCATTGACAGCCGCATAGCCGGTTGCAGTGAAAGAGAAAGTGACTTTGTAGTTTTCTGTGTCTACCGCCGTCAAAGTTCCGATTGAATCGGCACTAAGTGGAGTTGCACCACCAAGGAGCGTTGAACCAACATAGAAGTTATAAAGTGAGCCTTCCATGCCGCACCATAAACCAACTGCCCACTCAGATGCGGGGATAGTTAATTGCAGACTATTCGTTACGGGAGTTGTTTTTGCCGTGAAAGTAGCGAGTTCGATACCGCCGTATAGGTTTGAAATCTCGAGTCTGTTACCGAATGATTCCATCATGTTCTCAATAACGAGAGACATAGCCTCACCGAATGCTTGCTTAGAATCTTTTGCGCGCGTAGCGGTTGCCATTGACACAAATTCTCTCAAAACAATCTGATTTGGAGAAACTTGTGCGGCGCGTGTTTCCATCGCTTCCGGTGTGATAAGAGTGAATGCTCGGTTTTGAGTTCCACCGTAAGTAAAACCATTGGATCTTTGAGTAACGACTCCCGCTTTTACTTTTTCCCCTGGCATTGACCGCCTGTTAAAAGGGATCATTTTAATTAATTTCGTATTATCCGGCATTAAGGAGACGTAACCGTCTTTATAAATATCCTTAAACCACTGGTCGAGCGTTGCTCCGTCTACTGTTGTTGACATATTTTTCTCCTAATGTCTTGGAAAATTTAGTAGTTGTTGGTGGAGGTCGCCGTAGCGGTTCCGAAAGGTAGGTAGCCGTAGCTTCTGACCTGACATTATGGCATGAAAATCACAATGTCAAGCCTTTTTTTGCTTATTCTTTCATTCGCCTTTGGACATCTGCGAGATATTGCTCCCGTGACATCGCTGGTTTTTGATTTACTGTATTAGAAATTGGGATTTGACCAACTTTCCCTTGTTGCTGTAATCCCTTAGGCTGTTTTACCAAAGTTTCTCGGATCTTTCTGATTATATCCTTCCCCAGAAATTCAATTAGCTTTTCGCCTTCCATTTTGGTCATTATATTCCTGGAAGAGTTCTGGAACTTATCCATTGTGTACTTTGCCGCTTCCTGGAAAGAAATATCTTTTCTCCCTCGCTGCATTTGTGCCTCAATATGATCGGCAGCCATAGCGAGAAGGGTTGGATCTTGCGGGATTCCGCCTTTTGCCAATTCCTTCGCCATACTTCCTACGTAATTGTTATAGTGGTGCGTGACTTCTTCTTGATGCCTAATTTGTTGTTGATGCTGCTCATATCTTTGGATAGCCTCTTCTCTTTGAGCAAGTTCTTGTTGCCTTTGCAACATTATTTGCTGTTCAGGCGACATTTGCTGTAGTGCTTCCCGTTGCTGCATTCTTTGAAATGCGAATTCATCCGGGTCAACGCCCGCCTCTCGTAAGAATTGTTCAAACCCCTGGGGACTGGCTAGAGCTTGGCGTATCTGTTCCAGTTCGTTTTTAGTGCGCCCGACGTCATTGTACCGCAAATCTAAATCACGTTGTTGTTGGTAGAATTTGACGTGTCTTTTATCATCAAAGATTTCATCAGGATCTAGTTTCAGATATTGCCGAATCTTTTCCTCTGTTACATCTTCTTCTTTCCCGTTAATTTTGGCTTTTAGAACTTTTGGGATAGGCGGAGCTTCTTTTTTGGGAGCTCCGCCTTGAGTTTTCGGTTTAGGAGGTTCTACCTTTTTCTCATCGGGTACAAACCCGATTCCTCCCGGGATAATGTCATCATCTTCCGGGAGTGTTAAATCTTCTTCTACTTCTATTGCTGTGTCTTCCATATTTATCCTCTAACTGGCACGTTCATTTTTTGCTCAGGAGGAGCCATGCCTTGCGCTCCTATCATCATTGCTTGTTGTGCTACTTGCATTTGTCCTGAAGGTGGCGCATTCATAATCATTCTGCACCAATTCAGGTAACCTAAAATATCTGGTTCGATCGGAGAAATAACTTGTTGCAAAACTGGCTTCCCTTCCTGATCTAAAACAATATTACCTTGTTGGTCTAGCTGTGGTTCAACCATTGGGGTTCTGTCTGGGTTGAATTGTGGTTCGTTACCACCAGGAAGAATAAAACCGGCCATGGTAGCATGTTGGCCTAAGTGGTCGTTTACTGCCTCTACTATAGCTTGATCTTGTCTTGCAGCCGGATTTGCCAAAACTACAGTGTGATGATACCCATGGCAAGCCTGATAGTCCGTAATTGAGGCAACTACTGGCTTTCCTTCCATGAGAGCCTCGTTTTCCTCCTGGATTAGCATAAAATCCATTGTGTCTGGATCGGTAGCAGAGTCTAAATTCCCGGTTGTCAGGATTTGGATGTATTCCCTCGGGTCTTTAAGCGCGCCTGAATTGAGAAGATCCCGAGCGATTGTCATTTTTCCGGCAAAAGATTTTTGGATCGGATTCCCTTGTTCTACATAGATTTGTTCTACATTCTCAAGGTTTTCTGAATTAAAATATTTGGTGTAATACCTACCATTTTTCCCCATGAGTGCAACAGGTCTTTCCGCGTCTGCGTATTGTTGCATGATCTTAATGAATGCAGTTCCCAGTTTCTCCAAACATGTTTTTCTAGATCGTTCCAATCCTTTGTAAAAGTTATGGTTTTCCGCCAAAATAATCTCCAACATGTTCCCTGATCGGACAGAAGCCGCCGGGTCTCCGCGCATTACAGAAGAAACAGAGGAAATCTTCTCGAGGACTGCCTCGAGTTGTGAGATAAATTGAAAAATTTCTGGTTTTGTTTGCAGAAGAGTCAGAATTTCTGGTTTTGGCGCTCTTGGGTCTACTTCTATGATTTTCATTCCTTTTGCAAGGGTAGAAGATGAATAGCCGGAACCTTTCGGGACTACCACCACGCCAACACCGAATTTAAGCTGGTTTGTGGTAACGATTGAATAGAGTTTATTTAAAGCATCTTGGATAGAGGCAATATCATAGACAGTTGACCATCCCATAGGAGTTTCTGTTTCTTCTTGTCCTGCTAATCGATAGAGAGGTGTTTCCTCATAAGGGAGAACCCCATCATAAATGATAATATCTCGTCCTACAATAACAGTATATCTCCCATCCGGTACGGCCTCTGTCCTGTCATGGAAAAACTCCTGAACAAAAACCCCGTCTTCGTCAATATTGGTAAGCATGTCTGTGGCAGGATAAAGAAGATCACGCACACCATCTCTGTCTTTTTCGGAACATTCTACAATTTTAGTTTTTAATTCAGGATCCGCAACTGATGCCGCAACTTCGTATTTATTTCGGAGAGTTCGAACCGACCTCCAGCGACAGTCTGCGTGAGTTCGGGCATATACGTCCCGAGCTACATCAATTGGCATATGTACTGTATAAGTAGTGTCCCCTGATTTTTTAGCAACAGGGATTTTCCTTTCCTGCATAACAGGCTCAAGAGTTTCTGGATCCTGGATAGGTTCGTTTTGTTCATCTAGGGTTGGCTCTAAGATGGGGCTCCCTTCCGGGTCGTATTCGGTTTCTTCGGTAGAGATATAATCTTTTCCGGCAGTAGCATCCCAGGCAATTTTCCACCAACCTTCCCCGAACATATTTGAATAGAACGTACAAAGGGCGTCCAGATTTTCTATTTTTTTAATCTTTACCTCAGCTTCTAAAAGCTGTGTTGCAAATTTGGCCTGACTTTGGCTGACAATATCTGAATTCACCGCTCTTGCATCCCAAGCAATTTCGTCCTGTGTGATCATTGTCACTTGATGCTGAACTATGTTCGCTAAATGGTTGACTTGAAGGGATTTAAACTCTAGTTCCTCACCTACTTTCACAACTTTACCGGAAGTCCATTTAGGTTTGTAAAATAGCGTATAGATTTGCCTCCAGAGAGCCAATGTCCCGCGATTTCTGAGATAGTCGTAGTACATGTCAATACGGGTATTGAGTTCTGCAAGAAAATCTTCTTGTTTAGTTTCGAAACTTGCGAAATATGTTTTCATTTAAAAACTTCCTCTAAAACGTGATAGTTTGCTTCTATAATTTGTGCGTGTTGCATGAAAGGATTCATCATTGTAACCGGAATTGGATTTGTGTATTCATCAATATTTCGTTTCATAATTAAGAGTGAGGCCATAGCGTCCATGTGACCTAGTGATGAAGTTCTAGCAAAATCCGGGCGTAGCTTTTTCGGATTCCATTTTGCCATGTTACAGTTAGCGATAAGTTCTACACATGACGGGTGAATCAAGAGGCGCCCTCCATTTACAAAAACTCTAGTATCGTTTACCATGGCCTCGATTTCGTCTTTCATCGCATTGTCTACATAGATACCATGTAGAGCAGACAAATCCTGAAGAAGAAGGGGATTGTTCCAGTCAGAATATCTTCTTATATTGTTTGAGCCTTTCCAGAGTTCATGCTCTGTTTTTCGGATTGCGTCCGCTATGGAGAGGGTAGTCATATCGCTACCATGCATAATCACTTCTCGCTCCACATAAAGCCGACTCTCAACAAAGAAGTATGTCCCAAATAGAATAGCAGTTTTATCTCGCACTCCTAAATCTAGGGAAACATAATGACAATAGTGCGGGTAATATTTTGAGGTGTAAGATTGGGTAATCCATTTGTCATCCCATTCCGGTAGAATGAGACCATCACGACCTTTTGCAAATCTCCCATGAATATACATTTCCACTTGTTCGGGGGTATAGCGTTTGATAAGGTCATTAAAATATTTTCTGTCTACTGCAACATTATCCCAACTTGCCCCAATAATAATTTCGCGGCCCTCCATTGAGCTAAGAAAGAACTCTTCATATACCCAGTTAATCCCTTCCGGCGTAGTCGTATGGAAAATCTTATTTCCTGTGGGGCACCTTAAACGGTTCCGGCCAATTCCCTGAGTATACGCTTCCTTTGGCATGGAGGCGAGTTCGTCAAACCATACATGAGATACGTTTGATCCTTTGAGGGAATCCGGTACATCGGAAGACCCTATGTAAATATTATTTCCAAAATCTGTGAGATGGAAAGTGTGTTTATTGGAATTGTAAGTGTATTCAATCCCGCTATCATCAAATAAACTTTTGAATCCTGGCACAATAGTTTTATCAGCAAGCGGGTAGTTAAGGGCAACGACAAGAGAGTCACATCCCTGGTTCAACAAACAGAGTTTTGTAAATTCCGCCACCCCTGCCTTAGTTTTCCCCCCTCCAAATCCAGTCATCAAAAGACGCTCATATGCCTTAGAGGAATGGAACTTTCTTTGATGGGGGGAGTTAGGCTTGTATTTGAGCTGTAGTTTCATCGGTTAATTTGGGTTGGTCGTCCGGGTTATCCTGAAACGATACTTCAATTTTGCTTGGGCGCTCTTTCTTCATTGGAGCAACACCGGTTTTCCCTGCTATAAATTCCATTATAAACTTAAGGGCCGCATTTGCTTCCTTCGGTTCCCTTAACTGATTAATAAACAATTGACTCAAAAGAGGGAGTTTTAAAATATCCACGTCATCCCAGTCCTTATGTTTCACAAGAACCTTAAGAACATCAGAGACAGCATTCCGCGTCCTCTCTGCGTCATCAATTGCCCTTCTACCCAAGATTGTTCCTTTCTAAACTATAAATCCGATCTTCTAGCTCTTTTATCTTCTTGTCCTGTGGGGGTGCCTCCCGAGTAACTAAACTCCATATAATCCAGCACGGATACAAAGAAGCAATCCACCCAGAAAAATAAGTCCCCACCCCAACCAATATTAGGATTCCGATTTGGCTAACCATGTCATGACCTCCATTAATATCCCCGGCTTATCCCGGAACTGCCCACAACTCTCCTCTACCCAACGCCTAGAGTCCTTGTGTAGCCTGTAGTGCACTATCTGGCTTAAACCATCCTCTCTCCGTATCGCAAATGCCTTTATATCCGTATCCGCCGGGTTCGGGTTCCTACCGGCTCCTAGTTTCTGTTTGTCAACTGCCATTATCCAGTTCTACCAGGTTACCTTTGTCTTGTCAACTGCCATTTTGTCAGGAAATTCCCCGTAGCGCTTGGGTGGACTTTCTACCTCAACCTTACCCATTGTCCCCAGATGGGGGGTGCTTTACCGGGCTAGCTGTATTGGCTGCTCTCTGGCTGTACCGTGTAGCTCTGTAGCTGGGGCTCTGGTGTATCAGGCTACTGGTCTCTACTGGGTTACAGGGATAGAGTGTGCCCCATTTGTTACCAGTGACCGATCGGTTATCTGTAGATAGAAAGAGGGGTTTACTAAAGCCAGTATTCTCCTGTGTTCAACAATTGAACGGACTAGCTAGTATTTACTGTGTCTTGGTGACTAGTTGTCTAGGAGTTATTGCTGTATTGGTATTGTCTCTATGGGTAAAGTGGTTAAAATATGTAGAGGGTGCGAGCGCAGCGAGCACATATTCCTATCTTATTTAGTGTTAAAATGATTGATTAAATTACAGTTACAATAGAATATTGAGGGCATGAGTACTAAAATATATGTGGTTGCCGTGTGTAGTATGCTGCTATTGGATGTATTAGTGTTGATTTCCATTGGGGTAAGGTTATTATGTAATGGATAGTCTATTGATACGTAGAGAGTGTGGGTATTTGGATTTCTGTGATCCTGAGAGATTAATGTTCAGAGAGTTTCTTGAGAGGGCCAAACTCAAGCCTTTAATAAAGAACGGTAAACTTATTTATAGGGTGGGGAAATGACTATTGTACGAGTGAAATTCTCTTATCCTGAGAACAGTCAAAGAAATGATTTTCCGTGGAGTTGGAACGGAGTGGATATTTCTGGGGGTGCAATGTGTCAGGGAAATTCCAACGAGAACGCTCTCATCTCCATTATCCAGGAATTCGATATTGATTTAAAAATTCCAAATACTTGGACATACTACAGTTTAATTATTCCTTTATTGGCAGTAGAGTTAGATCGTAGTGTGCGCCGATCAGACATAATGAATTACAAAAATCATGCTATTGCTATCAATAGACTATTAGAAGAGTATAAAATTCCGGTAGTGGCTCAAGCGTGGGCGATTCCAAATGATGCAAGGTTTATTCATGATGCAATAGAGAGAACGGGGCGCCCTGTTGCAGTAGGTGGTTTATGGACGAAAGACGGGCATTGGCGTTCATATCACGAATCGGATGATATTCTGGAAATGTTTAAATGCAATGATTCTTGGGGTGAGCCTCCGTACAACACTCCAGAAAAGAAAAAAAAATGTTCCATATCCGAAACCTGGCAACAGGCAGAGGACGCAACATTAAGACGAGCAATAACGTATGAGGATAAATAGATGACAGAGAGGAGCTTTTTTAGGGAATCGAATATCTGGAGATTAGCCGGGGGGATCATTGCATTTGCTGGACTGATATTGATGATTGTATTCCCTACAGAATCCTATCCCGATGCAATTATTTATAGAAGATTTAATGATAAAGGTCAAATTATATTATTGTTCTCTGTTTGGCACACTATCATTGCAATAGGAGTTTTAGGGTTTTTCCCGACTCTGAAAGAATGGAGTGTCAAAATGTTTGGTAAAAAGCAAAATGAATCATAAAATTAAAAGCTACTATTATTTGTTTAGATTCAGCATCTGGTTCGAATTATGTCTTATTGCTCTAGGGTCTGGTGTGTGCACTGCACTATATATGCATGGCGGGAAGTTGTTTAAATAAGATTGACGTACCGGATTTGAGATAGTTTTATTTAATTTCGAACGAATCTAGGAAGCCTAGAGACAAGCCAAATCTTAGCCCGTGAGCAATTGCGGGCATTTTTGTATTGACTGCATAGTTGAATTATTACAATATTATTGATTAGTTACACCCTCCTTAATGCCAGAGAGCGGACATACTCTCAGTTAGGATTTAACAAAATCTAGTCAGGTAAGTGGCGCGTCTCGGAGTCGTACCTCCGTGGCGTTTTTATTTCATTTTCAATAAAAAGTTTTTTCGGAATTATACATTTTAACCGATTTATAATTTAAGGAGATTAAGGGATGAAAAAAATGATTTGGCTGCTAATGATAGTAGGTGCCGTAGGATGCCGTAACAATGGCGGGGAGAAAGATTCTCTTCAATTGTTGATGGATATTGAACGACTCGACAGGAAAGTAAACCTAGAGAGTGCGTTTAAATTGTGGGGAGTGATTGGAACCGTAGAACTGGCAAACAAAAAACGCCAACCAGGAGAAAATTGGATTATTTTTTCTGATGGAGATTGTGACAGGAACGGAATGAAGTGGAACGGTGGAGACGTCACTATTGGCTGTAAAAGTTTTCTAGCCAATAAAGGTCAACTCGGTGCCTCACCTCCTAGCCTAGACGATCAAACAATCTTAATCCGCCGGGCTAGTTACTACGGGTTGAATAGAGACGAACGCGTTGCTATTTTTGCTCATGAGTTAGGACATACATTTGGATTTATGCATAGCGAGAATTCAAATGATATAATGTACCCGACAATAGGCGTTTTGTCCCCGTCCGACTCTGAACGAGAACGATTGAAATATTTACCATTTGCTTGGAAAGTGCATAAGTATTTTATCGGAGATTTATAGATTTTTCTTGCCCCTGCATATGTGGGGGCTTTTTATTAGACAAATGAAGAAATTTATCATTTTACTTATATTTATCATCACTTGCTCTACAATTCAACACACCGAAGATTCAAAACTTGACCCGGTTATTGACGCCAAAATTGAAGAAATCGAAAATTCGGGAACAATGACGCCGCAAGAGAAATCAAGCACTCTCGCAATTATTGAATCCTTACGACAAGAGAACAAATCTCTTCGGATTCTTCTTTCTGATCGAGATAAAATAGTGGCTAACCAAGGTAAGAAAATTCAAGAACTGCAAACACAGCTTGCTGCCTGTGCGCGTGATGCTGGAAAGTCGGATGGATTATCAGGCTTAGCCTGGTGGATTTTTGGGCTGCTCGGATTTGGAGTAGTTTTTTTGGCAGGTTATATTTTCTTAAAAACTAAATTTAAGATCCCAGGAGTATCGTAATATATATATTACACAAAAAAGACTGTCAAAATTCTATGTAATGTATATATTATTCTAGTGTAATTTACTTTTTTGTTTTTCTTTGGTGACATTGTTTGCAAAGCACAGTTAATTTTTCAGATTCTACAAACATTCGTTCTATTATATCATCCCATGAGCCGCTACCAACAGGCTCTATATGATCGACTTCCGGCTTTTTTGTTGGCTGTTTGCAACTCTCGCATAGCCAACCTAATCCTCTCGCAAGTTTAACACGTTTCAGCGCCTCCTTACGAGAGTCTGAATACATCCACCATATTTTGCGTATGGCAGATCGGATACGAGAGCGAATTTTTGGGTTCAGTAAATCTCCTTAAACTGGTTGGGAGCCCAGGACTCGAACCTGGACGATACAATGCTCTCTCCGCCTGTACCCGCGTATGGTGATCAATCCATGCCACCGTCTACCAATTCCGGCAACTCCCAAGACTACATAATGGAATAGAAGACAAATAAGACAAGTAAAATTTATATTATTTCATCTTTATAAACAAAATAATCAGTTCCCTTACGAAGATACCATATTCTAACGTTATATTTCTCTCCGTATTCGACCCAAGTCCCTGGCTCCCAGCCACATAGTCTTTTCCACCAATACCATAATCTCATAATTTAATATCTCCCATCTTTCGAAACATTAAAACAATAATCCTTTTCTCATATCGAATCTTCTTCTTTAAATAATTATTTTTTGACTCGATAAGTTTATTTTTCCATAATTTGCGTAATTCGTATTCATATGTTGTATTACAAAACATTGATTTCATATAAATATAAACAAGGGGTACCCATGGCAATTTAATATTCCACCAATATTTTTTACCTGCATAATTACATGTGAAAGCAATGGCTCTATTATCCCAATTATCCCAAAAAAATAAAGTTGAGTCTTGCTCTTTGAAAAAAAGTATGCGTCGAGATTTATATATATTCATTTTGTACGCATTGCCTTTGAATTTGGGCACCCATTCGTTGGACAGAAATAAGTACACATCCCATCTTCATGTATAGTCATATGTTCATCTATTTTTTCAGGCGTGAAAACAGTTGAACCAATAAACGAACCAGTTTTTGATAAATTATGTCTGTGCGGAGGTAGCCCGTAATTTGGAAAAATATATTCGTCAAATTCCCCATTTTTACAATAGTCACAACCATTCTTATTAATCTTCATTCCTATACACCCTATAGACTGTTTTGTCCCAAAACCCTCTTCGGAGAGGAGTAAAAACATTTACCAAATAGACTAATCCAATACGTCTTTTAATCTCAGAGTCTCCCAACCGTGCAATTGCCCATTTAGTGCCAACTTTCTCAATTCTCCAATTTCCCGATTCATTGTCAGGGATAATTCTATCATTTACCTGGAATTTAGTATTTAAAGATAATTCTTTTGTCATATTATCGGTAATACCAAGATATTGGCACCATATCCAAACTGTAAACAAAAATATTAAAAACAGATTGACGGATTTATTTGATGTTTTAGAAATTGACCCAGAGGAGATAAATCAAATGAAACCAAAGTTCAAAAAAGGCGACAAATTTATGGTTACTACGGAAGGGACAATAGTTGATGTGACATTATTGCCAGGAAGGGAAAGTTATTACTTTGTCACTTTCCCTCAATTCCAAGTTACAAGCACAAAAGTATTCGATAAAAAAGCCAGATTAGCCAAACCAGCCAAAAAGAAAGCTGCTAAAAAAGGAAAAACAAAATGATAATTAAATCAACAGGAGTTCAGAGTGAACCGTGCCCAGCCGGGAACCACGTAGCTAGATGTATCGGGTTAATTGATCTTGGAACCCAAGAATATACATTTGCAGGTAAACCAAAACGTAGTAGGAAAGTTTTAGTTAAATGGGAGCTGCCTAATGAGCGTAAAGTTTTCAGTGAAGAGAAGGGGGAACAAGCGCATGTTCTTAGCAAGGAATATACAATGTCATTAAGCGAGAAAGCAAACCTTACCAAAGATTTACAATCCTGGAGAGGGAAGCCGTTTACTGAACAAGAACTAGATGGTTTTGATCTAAAAACTATTCTCGGTGTTGCGTGCCTGTTAATGGTTATTCACAACGAAAAAGGGTACGCGGAAATTGCCAGTGTTGCCGCTCTTCCGAAAGGGATGACTGTTCCAGCACAAGAGAATCCATCCGAATATCTATCACTAGATTCATTTGATAAAACTATTTTTGATTCTTTACCGGATTACCAAAAAGATAAAATCAAAGCGAGTCCAGAATATAAAAATCTTGGATCTCCTGAAACTCCTTCTTGGAGTGATATGGGTGAGGAAGTGGACGACATACCATTTTAATATTATGAATGAACAACTTAAACAAGCAGTGTATAACTACAACAATCAGTTTCCCCCATTTAGTTATCGAAGTATCGACATTTTTGAAGACTTAAATTTAGAGAACAATATGATTGGGTTTTTAGAATATCTAGCTAATCAACCAACCTGCACACCTAACGAAAGGAAGTTTTTGGATGAGATAAGGAAGAAGTTTACATTTGACGGCTCCAGCCTAGTCCACTGCGAAGATAACGATTGTATATTACATTCAATTTATTTCAAATCCAATCTATCTGAACTAGTGGGAGAAAAATAAAATGCACAAACGACTATACGAACTAACCAATGACTACTATTCTATTCTTGATAAAACAATAGACCAAGAGACAGGAGAAATTCTCAATGATGAACTGGTTCTACAACTAGAGGCTATTGAGGGAGAGCGAGACAGAAAGATTCTAGATTTAGCATGTTGGATTAAAGATCTAGAGTTAGATGCAATCGAACACAAAAAACAGGCCGACCGACTCACCCAAGACCGCAAACATAAACTTGCCCTTGCGGAGCGCCTGGAAGAGTATATCAAAGCTTCTCTTGAGGAAGGTAAAAAACTTTCCGATTCAAGAGCTAAAATATCTTGGCGGGAATCTAGTTCTGTCGAAATAAATTGTGAGCTAGAAATGCTTCATAAACTGAGACCTGATCTTGTAAGAGAAGAAGTAGAATATGTAGCAGATAAAAAATTAATTAAAAAATCTATAGATGGAGGGGATCTTGTTTTGGGATGTGCAATTAAAACTAAACAGAATCTGCAAATCAAATGAAACCAAAATTTAAAAAAGGCGATAAGCTAAGATTTACGCTAGAATTCACTGTTCAGGATATTTCTGTGTGTGGTAGACCCTACTATGATTTTGGCTGGGCCCCGTTAAGAAAATTTGGTAGTTTTTTTGACCCAAATTGCGCACCATTGGATAAAAAAGCCAAACTAGTCAAACCAGCCAAAAAGAAAGCTGCTAAAAAAGGAAAAACAAAATGATTACAGATTACTTAATAGTAGCAGGATTTGTATATTCTGCTTATTGTTTGATTATGATTTTTTGGTTCGGTTCAGATTCTTTAGTTATTTCGTGGAGTTACGATTATGAATCGCAAGTTGCTTTATCCATAGTATTCCAGATATGTTTTTGGACGCACAAATTGAAGTTAATGAACCACCTAGGGAATTTTTAATGAGAATGATTACAGTCGCACAATCGAAACGACTAGAAACTAAATTGGTCGTAGAAAACCAAAATCTTTGGGATAAAACCATAACTAATTATACTGAAAAACTAGGTAAAGAATTCAATGAATCAACCGCATTATTGCAAATTCAACGCTGGCTAGATGTCCTTGATACTATTTGGTTTATCGACAATATCGGCTATCTTAAACATAATGGGCATATAGAGGATGATCGTTTATCGCATTGGTGTGGGCTGAATGTAGTAAATGACGAATTCCACTGGGAAGCTCCGAATATTGCTGAGGAAGAAATACCATGATAGATTACGATACTCTTTATAGAATATGGATTGTAGTTGGAGGAATCGGTTTCGCATTGGGGATATCCCTTGATGTTAGGTGCGGTGTGCGCCCTAGTTTGGTTAGAACAATTCTTCAAGGAGTTGCTATATTTCTAGGGTTCATTTGGCTAGGAATTATTATTGATCGCTGGATAGAGGAATTGAGATGATCCACAGTGATAAACATAAACATCTTAGAGCTTGGTTTGTAAAAAATACAGACGATCTTTGGGGAAATTGTTCTGATGAAACTTTCGATGAAATTGTACAGGCAGTTTTTAAAGATTTACGTCCTATCGAAGAAATTAGAGAAAAAAATAGTTGACTAGAATTAGATTAGATAATCAATAAAACAATCGGAGGGAGAGCCGATGAACAGAGCCGTTGACTCAGATCCAAGTCTCCCCTTGGGTCGCAGTGAACGGCTTTTTTTATTTGCCTACCTTCTCCGATCTAAAGGAGAATACAATGTCAAAAGAATCATTTGAACCAAGAGCTTTTCCGGTAACATCACATTCTATTTGGGATACTGGTATGAATTTGAGAGATTATTTTGCAGGACAATGCCTATCAGGAGAATGGACTGCGGAATATCCATCTGAACGCATCGCTCGAAGGTGTTACAAAATCGCGGACGCAATGATGGAGGCTCGAAAGAAATGAGGATATTGCTAGGATTTGTTTTGATGCCTATTGCTACTGTGGTATCAGCTAGTATAGTTTTTTGGATAATTCATTTTACTGCTGGATCACTTGGTATTATTGCCTTATCTCCATTTAGAGAATTTACTTTTGATTTCTATATCTTAACACAAACATCGCATCCAACTCAAGGTATAGAGGTCTTTATGGTTTTTAATGGGATTATTAGTTTTTTGATCGGCGCTATTTGTGGGGTAGAGGTATTGAGTGAGGTATCTAGTATATGAACCAGCTTACACAACAAACAATGACAATTAAAGAATTCTCAAATATTATGGGAACAACCGAGGAAGCCGTCAGGTGGCATATCCGAACTTTATATCCAGATTTAATGAGAAATGGAGTTCAAACTAGACTTAATGAGTCTCAGGTAACGGAAATAAAAAAACGTATGACAGCTACAAGTGGACTTGTAGGTGCTGTTACTGATTTAGAAATGGAAGAACGTGCATTAAGTGTCATGCAATGGATGAATGATCGAATTCAGGCACAAAAGCTGCAAATAGAAGAAATGAAACCGAAAGCTGAATTTTATGATCTAGTTTCTGATTCTGATAGATGCTCGAGAATTGGCGATACTGCAAAAATGCTAAATCTAACTGTAGGACAAAATGGATTTTTTAAACTTTTAAAAGACGACCATTTAATTATGCCAAATAATTTACCTTATCAAGACCAAATAGATGCAAACCATTTTAAAGTTGTTCAGAAAAAAATAGGGAGCCGCGTATTCTCTGTTGCATTAGTTACCGGGAAAGGGTTTATATTTTTAGGTAAACGATATAAGCATTTACAGAAGGTAGAGAAATGAACGGAATAGATTTTTTAATAGGAAGTTAAATAGATATGCACGTATTACATATATCAGTACACGAAAGCAATGGTAAATTTGAATTAAATGTATCAAATTTGCAAAGGGAAGATTCTACAGAGTCTGAAAGGCTTTTCATTAATACTATAGATTCAAGTTTTTCGTTTTGTAAAACTTGAATCTATAGTAGAGTCGATCGAGATAATTCGAGAGCGAAAATGAGTCCACAAGATAAAGTAAAAGAATTAGAATTTACCGCCGCAGCGATTTTAAGGCTTAGGGTTTGTGCGAATATTTCTGATGACGCAAGTAAATCTTATGATCCATTGACAATTGACCTAGAAAATAAAATAGCTCATTCATATATCTTTGATTTTTTCGATGGTGGCCGCCATCATAAATTTAATGAGCTATCAGAAGTTGAATTATGGTTAAATATGGAATTATTTAGAACTTTGCAGATGATGAAAGATGAAATGAGAGGAGAGCAAGAAAATGAAAACTGATTTGGATCTTTATCTTTATGCTCTCGGGCAGATGGTTTTAATCATTATGTTTTGTTGGTCTACATGTAGGATTATTCTTTGGATCGTTTATAGAATTTGGAAACATGATCCGTGGATAGATGCGAGTAAGCCGCCGAAACATGATAATCTTATTTTAATTTATCATGAAGACGGGAAAATAGGTATCGGATGGTATGATTCTTCGATAAATTATTTCCAAGAGACTTGTGGCCATCTCACAATAGCGGTTAAATGGCGTGAACTACCATACCCAAAGGAGAAAGGAAATGAAATTGATCGCGCCTTCAAGGTTTAAATATAGAAGCACGAATGATGGTAAAACAATTTGGATTAGAATTTTCCCTCAGATTTCAATTGTCATCCATAAGATTTATGATGATGAAACAGGAATTGAAATTCAATTTGCGTGGTTGACGTTTATGTTTGGTTGGTTATTCAGGATTCCGAGGCATCAAAAATGATTAAATTTAAATGGTCTGGTAAGAAAAAACAGGTTTGTCGTGTAAACGGAGCTATTATAGGATTTTTTGTAGTCTTTCATCAGCGCGGAGAAGACTGGATTTCTTGGGATACGCGATTTCATACGAACTTTAGAGACACACATTCATACCCAAAAAATGCAGATTCAGCCAGAACAACTATTGAAGAAAATTTCAAAACATGGTTAGCAGGGGTTTATGAATGAGCTACGATAACTACATACTTAACCAAGCAGACAAACATATGGAATCTCATTACTGTGATTGCGGACTAGATGAATGTCAGTGTCATAGTGAGTGTCCCGAGTGCGGGGGAACAGATGGAAAACATAGGAGAGGATGCAAATGACAGCCTGGGAATTTTTTAGCGAAACAAGAGCCAAGTATGGGCAAAAGTTTTTAACATGGTTATGTGAACAATGGTCTCTGGAATTTCAAAAATTTGGGACTTCCCTTGAGGCTGTCTTATGGCTTTTAGATAAACCAGAGCAAGAAGCCATCGACATTATTGATAAATTTTGTTTGGAGCAAATGAAATGACCATTAAATCAGAAACAATGTGGATGGCATGGTATAAGCTTGGAAAGTTTTTTAGTTTAGAAGACCCTCCAAAAGAATCAAAAAAGGATTTAATTGATCACTTAATTGCACGGCTAGGGGAAAATGGTATTGATGATTTAGTGCCAGTCGAAGTCCACATAACACCTATACAACCAAAGAAGAGAGGGAAGGGATGAAGTTTCCGATAAAATCTTACGTTGTTCCATCAGAAGAAATGAGTTCGCAAAATATAAATTCTATCAAGGATTTTGTTGGAGAATATAAATCATCTAGGACAAGATTTACAGTTGATGGTTACGATGAAGATACAAAAGAATATCTTATTGAATGTCGAGGTGGGTGTCTTTGGGTGGAAGAAAATGAAATTGAAAAGTGGAGTCCAAAGAATCCATTAAACACGTGGAATAAAAATCAAAGAGAGTTAGCGAAATTAAACATAAAGGAGCCTAACAATGGAAGATAACATAACAACTCAAGATCTATTTGATAAAGGTTTTGTTCGCAAAAGGCAAGGTATTTGTGGGCAAGATCAATGGGCTGGGATGGATTTGTGGATTTATCAAAAAGATAAAAATCTAGTTTTGCGCGGAAGTATTGGGGATTTAAAACTTAACGGCTATTACAATTCAAGTATCAAAACTAAGCAAGAATTGGATATACTGATCAATACACTTACAAGGTTTATTTAATGGAAGATAACAAACTAACAGAATTTGAAGAGAAAATATTTGATCTGGTTATAAAGTGGAGTCTTCCCGTAAATCAATCAATCAATTCAGCTAACAAAAAAGTATTAACCGAGTCTATCCGCCAAACCATACCACCTACCTGCACACCTAACGAAAGGAAGTTTTTGGATGAGATAAGGGAGAAAGGATACTGGGCATCTGGTTGTCAAATCCAAATAGAAAGCGGGGCAAGAATAGCAATATTAAACCAAGCTATGTTCGATTCCAGCCTATCTGAACTAGTGGAGAAAAAAGAATGAGTGAGAAAGTAAAAAGATACACGTTCTACGGTGATTGGGATAGAGAGGAAACCGAAGAAGGTGAGTATATTAAATTCGAAGACTACGAACAAACCAAAAAGGAACTGGAAGAGTTGCAAGATGCGGTATATATGTTTGCTGAATCTGGGAATGATTACGGAACCATTTCAAAAGCAATCGAAGCCTCTCGTAAACGCAATGACTGAATCATCTATTATCACACTAACTGAGATTTCCATAATCTTAGGTAAAACCAAACAGGCTTCCATCCATTGGTTGAACCCTAAGTTAGAACGTAAAGAAATCATTCGTAAATCGAAAAATATATATTTACGTGCGGGTTTCAATAAGGTCATAGAGGAAATGTCGGTTATGAATTCCATAAAGCGTGAAGTAATAGTTGAAGAACTCATGGCACTTGGAATAACTAGACAGACAGCAGAAAATCTTATAGTAGGTGCATGTAGGCGCGGCGCACTAAAAAAGATTCGGTATGGTTACTACGATAAGCATACCGCCGACGAATGGTTAGATATAATAAGAACCAATAGAACAAAAGGAAAATAGGAGATAGTTATGACACTACAGGCATACGAATATGTAGAGGATGAAACAGGAGCAGGTTTAAAACCTGCAACCAAAACGGAAGATGAGCTTTGGTATAAGAAAAAAGATGTGGATGAGTTATTAGAACAAATAGCAAATAAATATAATTTGACTGTAACCCCTAAGTAAAATAGAAAACCCGGCTTATTTAAGGCCGGGTATCCAAGGAGTTAAAAAATGAAGTTGCTGTATAGCAGACAATTTCATTTCTATCCTTCCATAATTATATACACTGTCAACTAAAAAAAGGAAATAATTTTAACTACACTTAATGTTTGAGCCAAACACAACACCATACCCTAATTTCCTATTCCCAAAAATGTGCATCCTAAAGGAAGGGGAGCTTCGTGTTCTTAATGTTATAGTGAGACAAACTTATGGGTGGCACAAAAAACGAGATAAGATTTCAATTTCACAAATGATAAAACTTTCTGGGCTATCTAGGCAAGGGGTATTAGATGCAAAAGATGGTCTAGTGTTAAAAGGTGTAATTGGATGGGAAATAATTGGTGGGATTACGGAATATTGGGTCATAGAATCAGAGCCAGTCAAAAATTTAGACGTAGTCAAAATTGAACAGGTTGCTAGTCTAAATCGAACAAATGAGCCAGTCAAAATTGTAGACATACAAAAGAAAGAAGATACAAAAGAAATTTTACAAAAAAAAGAAGAAGAATCTACTATTGTTGTTGAGGAAGATGTTTTAGCTGACTATAATTATGTAGACGAAGTATTCAGACGAGAATATAAACTCAAATTCCCGCAATCAATTCCTCCCAAGATCCACTCAGATACAGCATTGAGAATTTGTTTCGAGACTAAATGCACTCGTTTAGAATTCGATGAACAGGTAAAACTTTATCTATCTAATCCATGGAGGGGGGAACACAAACTTTCCTACACATTAGAGGGTCTCCTAAAAACTTGGAACTTTGTTGGAGCTGAAAAAATAGTGCACACACCAAAAGATCCAACCAAAATTGACGGCCGAACGCTTAAAGAAAAATTATCCGATGCTATTAAGAATTTCCCAAAAGAAACCAGAGAAGCTTTAGAGTCTCACCTATTCATAAACGACCAAAATAAAGTTGAGTGCATGCAGAATATTGATAGCAAGAACGCAAAAATTGCCAATATGGTTATTGCGCAATTAAATAAAAGTTGACGTTTTTGATTAGATAAATATTTTAAGGTAAATATGAGAGAAAGACAATCATTAATCCCATTACATGTTAGTCACTCAAGCCGTACGTTATATGCTCAAAAGAATGCTATAAAGCCGACTAGGGTAAGATTTTATCTTTATGAAGACAGGGATCTAATTATGACAGCGCATATTTTCGGAGATGCAAAAGACCCAATATACAAATCAGATCTCTCATATATCACACTTAGGGAAGCCGATGAATATATGCAGTTTTTTTGTAAAACGTGTTTTTTGTTTGGTTGGTTTGAGAGTCGACTAAGTTTTAAGGAGAACTAAAATGAAAGTTTATGAAGTTACATTAGAAAAAGGAACAAATCCTTGCCTTGAAAAGGATTTACCCACAATTATTGATATGCTCAAAGACTGTGACATCGACGATGAGATCACTATAAAAGTCATTGAGATGTCAGAAGAAGAATTCAAGGCCTTGCCTGATTGGGATGGGCCATGAATGAAAACAATAGAAGATGTATTGGAATTGATTGATGAAGAGATTAAGTCATACTATAGTCAGACTTATATTGGCATACAAAGAAAAGAAGTATTGCGCAAACTTAAATCTAAGATCAAGGAATCACAAATGAGAACTTTTACAAAAAAACCACCACTTGGTCTTATTCCTGCATATATTCGAAAAGCCGAAAGAATTCAGGAAATTCAAGACGCAATCCAGAGATATCAATCGGACGATATGGCTATCCCTAGCGAATGGACGAATGAATTAAGGACACTTATTGACAACGAAATGGAACCAAAACTTACGTCCAAAGAACTCGATGAATTGCTCTTACCGTCCACACCAAAACCTTTTGACATTGACCGTTGTTTGAATGAGGATGGAGGGAGATGCACATACACAGTAACAAAAGAGGAATTTATTTTAGTAGGGAAGCATACGGATCGTCTTGGACTTTACATATTATTAGACGGCAATAAGTTTATACGCACCGTTGAATCAAGTGACCTCCGTAACATCCCTAGAAGGAAAGAAGAGTGGATAAATGTTTGGAAAGATGGTGCCGAATATATTATTTGTTCTAATATTCCATATCCATCAAGAGAACAAGCATTCCGGTATAGAAAGATCGCTTCTTCATTATCCTACATCGGCGATCCTGTTTGTATATCCAGTGAGGAGATTTGAGAGATGGACGCAAATGAATATGAAATTTTAAAAACTTATTTTCATAAATATGCAGAAGCAAAAAACAATCCAGGCACGCATCCAAATAAAATGATGTATGCAGAATTAGATAATGGTGGAGTATCAATAGATTTTGTTTTATGGCTAGTTTTGTCACGAAAACAAGGTTTTATCGAGGGGCTACATAAATTTATTCCACAAACAGATGAAGAGTTTAGGCTCTTAAGTGAAATCATTGCACTTGCAAAAGAGGAGTTATAATTAATGAACGTAATCGAAGAAATACTATCAGAACGTAAACGGCAAGATGAAAAGTGGGGCGAACAAAACCACCCAATCCTTGACCAAGTTTTACTTAATCGAGATGGCTCATGCACGCCCGAAAGGATGTGTGAAGAATATGGAATCCCAAGTGAGGAAAGAGCTAAACAACTATGTGAGATTTGGCACGGACGAGGCAAGGGAACTTACATGCACATACTAGTGGAGGAAGTCAGTGAGGCCGCCTCATGCTTGGGAGACACAGAATCTTTACGCAAAGAACTTATCCAATGTGGTGCTGTCATTGTCGCAATGATTGAATCACTAGATAGAAACGGACGGTAACCAATGCTACACAAAGAACAAAAACAAATGCTAGTAGATGCGATAGTGGATAAGAAAATTGAAGCAGGTGACAGTATTCACGGTTACGATTATGTCGATGGATATGAAACGGCTTGCAAAGACATTCTTGAATTAATAGAGGGGATATTGTGATGATTAAATTTAACTGGGACGGCAAAAAATTACAGATCGATATAAACTATGGGTCATTGCTTGGGGAAAGATCATATGATTTGAGAAATGATCTCGACGTAATCGATTCCACACTTAGGGCAATCCACTTAAACAATGAGATGAATTCGAAACTGAAAAAGATCCATCAAAAAGCCTACGAAAAAGGTTGGGAAGACCACAAGAAAAAACAACCTAAAGAAGATTACTTTGATTTCGGATGGGAGCTGATGAAATGAAAAATCAATTCCTATCCGAACTTAAAAAACAAGGCGATCTCCAGGGATTTGATACTCGTAAAATTTCCCAATTGGATCGTAAGTATATCACTCCGGGGATGACAGAAGAGGAGCGGCGCAAACTACGAGAACGATATTCACAAGAGCACCTAACACGGATGCGTGCGGCAATCGATTACACGCGAAATAAAATGGGAGATATGGGGATATGAGCGAATTTAGTGATTATGTAAAATCATGCAAACTAAAGCCTCCGTTTAAATTAGAAGAATCCGGTAATTACATATTGGATTCAAATAATGTAATTGTAATGCAAATTAGAGGCTGGGGTCATTTTCAATACCTTGAGCGAGGTCCAAGTAAACAAGATAACTTTGCAAAATATGTTTTGGGCGCAATTAATAAGGAATTAAATCTATGACCCCTAAAAGTGAAACAACGTGGATGGCGTGGCATCCGAAGAAGAAATGGAGACCTAAAACCGGTAGCTTAACCAAAAGAGGGTGTCAATTGATTATAGATACGCTTTTGCGTAGCCCTGATGATTTACGGCCAGTCAAAGTCCGCATAACACCTATACAACCAAAGAAGAGAGGGAAGAATGCTTGGGCATGAATTTGAGAAGGGTTATTTATGTGCCACGGCTGAAATACTTCGAACTCACGATGAACCAACGATCGCAAAAGATGTTTTTGGCGGTTGCGCAATGCCAATTTCTAAAATGCGAAAAATTGGGATAGCAGAAGAAGACATAGAAGTTTTGAAACCAGTAGTGAAAGAATTTTACCGTAGGCGAAAAGGAGCCTAACAATGGAAGATAACAAACTAACAGAATTAATAAAACAATACGAAAAAGAAACAAAGAATAGCGCAAAATACGAATATATTGATGAAGAAGGGTTCCCTCTCCGCGCCTTTAAAGATGCTTTTGTTCTATGGCTTGCCAACCGTCCTACCTGCACACCTAACGAAAGAAAGTTTTTAGATGAGATACGTAAAGAGTTTATGGTCAATGACCCGGGTTACAATGAAGAATTGTTTATAGAGTGTTCTAAAACAACTGATAGCGAGCACCCATCTATTTTGTACCAGAGTGATTTCGAATCCAACCTCCCCAAACTAGTGGAGAAAAAAGAATGAGGTGTCAGAAAAAATTTGGAGAAGCTAATTTCTTCGATGGGCAAGCAAGGTGTAAAAATCTGGCTACGCATGAAGTTATTTTAATTCCTAGAAGCGGAGCGAGAACCACAAACAGGCAAAGCAAAGTTGTCTATCGGTGCGAAGAACACAAGGACAAAGGGACAGTGAATTATAAAATAGTCAATGTTACACCGCTGGAGAAGAAAGAATGAGTGAGATAAAACATAAAATAATATCAGACATGTGTATGACTTGGGATCATAGATACTACGCGTCTCCAGATATGTTTGCAAATGATCCGATAAACAAAGATTTTACCCAAGAATATAAAGACAGTTTGTATTTGGGAATGAAACAAATATTTGAAAACAATATTGCCCCACAACTCGAATCCGAACGCCAAGCCCACAAAAAGGAACTGGAAGAGTTGCAAGATGCTTTATTTTGGAATACTCAAAAAGTTGATGAAATGACAGATGAGTCGCCAATCAATATAAATGTAATTTTTGATATAGATGGGTATCGAACAATCAATAAAAACATCGAAGCCTCTTGTAAAAGGAACAAAACATGACATTCGATTTTGAAACTAAGCAAGTTCTTATCCCAGACCGAGGGTATTCTGCACCAATTGGAACCAAGGCTGAATGTAAAAATCCGGCTTTTGCAGATCATCATCTACACCGAGTCGGGGTATTTTATGGTGACTTTGACGCTAATGGCTTACCAGGGCATCATCTGATTTTTAAATGTGTGAACTGTGGAAGAGTTTTGCCTAAATCCATGTTTCTACCGAGCCATAAAGATCTAATAATTTAACGCAATCATAATGCCAATAAAACCGGAAAACAAAGCTAGATATCCAAAAGATTGGAAACAAATTTCCCATCGAATTCGATTCGAACGAGCCGGGGGTAGGTGCGAGTGGTGTTTTGCAATTAATTATGAACCGCATCCAATCACTGGATCAAAAGTAGTCCTAACCGTTGCGCACCTTGACCACACTCCTGAGAATTGCAATGATGAAAACTTAGTTGCACTTTGCCAAAGATGTCATTTACGGTATGATGCAAAACATCATGCTAATACTGCACGGGTAACACGAAATCAAAAAAAAGATATATCGGAACCAAGACTAATTTAATGGCGAACTATCTTCGTAACCTACAACCAATCCCCAAACCAACAAAAGTTCGTGGAATTAATAAAACTAAAATAAATGCCGAAGCTAATTTAAGACTAGATAAAATATACGAAAACTACCCTTCTTTCTGTGAACTGAAATTTACAGGATGTAACAATCTATTTATTGCTCGTGCGCACAGAAAGAAGCGACGATTTTACAAAACAGTAGAAGAGCTAGCATCATTTTACGAAACAGTTTTAGCTTGTGAGCATTGCCACACTATTCTTGATGACAGGTCACAAACCACACAGGAAGAATCGGATGCAATATTTAAAAGATTAAGAGCAAAGGCTTGACGTTTTTATTCAGATAAATAAATTAAGGTAAAACTAAGGAGATAATAGAATGAAGACAAGAATTGACGAAATGGTAATTGAAGGTGTAACTTACGTTCCTAAAGATAGCATCCCAAAAGATGCGCAAAAATTTGAAGGAATGGACTATTGTATTGTAAGAACATATTCGGCGGGGGTTTTTGCGGGATATGTAAAAGATCGAAGCGGGATGGAGGCTACCTTGGTCAACGCTCGGAGACTTTGGTATTGGGACGGAGCTAATAGTCTCTCTGATTTAGCAACTATAGGAACTAAAAAACCACAAAACTGTAAATTTACGCGAGAGGTCGCATTGACACAACTTACGCAGGTAATAGAGATTTTATCCGTAACCGAAGCATCTAAAAATTCTATAGAGAGCGTAAAGGTATGGACACAAGAATAAATCCTGGATATGGATATGGATCTGGATATGGATCTGGAGATGGATCTGGATCTGGATCTGGATATGGAGATGGATATGGAGATGGAGATGGATCTGGATCTGGATATGGATCTGGATCTGGATCTGGATCTGGATCTGGATATGGATCTGGATCTGGATATGGAGATGGATATGGAGATGGATCTGGATCTGGATATGGATCTGGATCTGGATATGGAGATGGATATGGAGATGGATAGTAGGAGTTTTAAATGAGCAACTTAAGAGAAGAAATAGAACAACAACGTAAGATACTAGAACAAGCTACTGCTAAAATTAAAGAAATAGAAAGTAGAATTTCACATGATAGTGACGGTGTTTGGAAACCAGCCAATGGAGAAGAAATTCGTTTTGTGACTAGCTGGGGGGAAATAGACAAATATGTAATTTCAGCTCATCCCGCAGATTTCGAACGTATAGGTTTTGGTAACTATTTTAAAAAAGCAGAGCAAAATATAGCAGAAACCCACGCTAAACAAATACGTTTATTTAATCAATTAAAACGTATAGCTCTTACGATAGATCCAGAAAAAGGAGGGCGATTTCTTTGTGATGTTCCCAATTATTATCTTTATTGTGATACACCTTGTCATAAAGTTAATGCGGGGGTCGTCTATCATAGTGATATGCCACATTTAGTTTATTTCTCTACACAAGAACTTGCTGTCAAGGCTTATGATATGCTGGACGAACAAAACAAAAAAACATTTAGAGGGGATTTTATATGAAAGATTTAGTTTTACTTTCTAACTCAATAATATGGAGCGGGCTATTTTTTAAAGCGTTGGAAATAAATTTACCAACTTCCAAAGTTTTAGGCGCGCTTGCTCTTCTTAATATTATTGCTTTTCTTCGTGGGCAAATCATAAGCATTAATAAATGCTTGCACATTTTAAAGACTATTAAAACATCTGACAAAGAGGAAAACAAAATGTTACAAAAATTTTTAAAAACTATCGCCATCCTATTACTGGCATTCATACCACAATTTCTAATTGATGCGTATAAGGAAATCAAAACCGTTTGGGCTGGAATGCCTGTGAAGAAAACTAGAACCCGTAAGTCTGGTAAAAAAGCCGCTCCAAAGAAAACAGTTACTCCAAGGAAACGCGCACCACGTAAACCAAAAGCTGCACCTATCGCAGAGCCCGCTGCATGAAAACTGTAGGGCTTTTGTTTATACTGATAGGCTGTGTAATATCTTATTTTGTGTTTACGCAATTTATACCTTATGCACAAAGTCTTATCCCGGAAAGACCTGACAAACCGTTGTATGATTTGGGGCTACTACTTGGATTAGGATATTTCGTAGGGGTTAGATTCCCAGTAAAATTTGTAATGCAAGGTCTCTTATTATTTAAAACGAGCTGAAAGTGAAAGAAAAAAAACTCTACATTCTCCCTGATCAAATGCGCAAAATCCGTGCTCTGATTGAGGAGATTGTAGACATTACAGGCAACCCTATACCACAATACACAAAAGAAATAAAAGATAGGGCTGGGGTAATCTCTCTTAAGGATGCTTCATACCAAGAAGCTCATAGGATACTGAATGAACTAGAATTAGATAGGGAGTTTTTAAGATGAATATATTTTATAGTATGCAGCAACAAAGATATGTAAGTCCTGCGGAAGCTCAAAAAATGTTGAATACGAATAATCGTCAATATAGCAATATAAACGCCGCAGAATTACGAGGAATGCAGAATGTTCCAACTACTAAAGAATATATAAGCCTTTATGAAACTCCTATGCAAATCATAAGTGACGCGTATATAAAGCATATAGAGCTCCATAAAGAAGCTCTTCGGAAAGAGTTAGATGAGAATAGATTTGAAAACAATTCTCTTGAGAAATATATCCCAGATTGGGCTTGGTAATGGAAGAAAATAAAGATAATACAGAAGACCCAACTGCCTTTAATAAGGCATTGAATGAATTTTTTAGGGGCCTTGATCAATCTAATGGTTATGAGCTTAAATGTTATTATGATATGACTCCTATCATTGAACTTGCGCTAGCATGTAGGGATTTATATTGGTACGAAAAGCTATGGAATTGGATAAAATCATGGAAGAAACAGAACCAACCGAAATAGACCTATTTAATTTTCATGAATGGGTTCTTATGTTTGAAGAAGGACAAAGATATTCGGAGGCTCAAAATGAAGATAAAACATTATATTGAAATTTTAGAGAAAATTTATTCGGATTATTCCGAATCCTCTCCAGGTGGTATGAGTGTTTCTGAGTTTATAGGGGATGTTATTTTTGATTTCATTACCTATGATTCTGAATTGAGCGAAGAGTATGCCATTAACATGATGGAAGTTTTAGATGTTATTTTAACTGAAAAGAACTTTGAATATATTGGTGAGAATGATCAGAACTATCGCAAATACATACAAATGATTAACACCCATTTCTTACATAATAGGGCAGAATGGGGTACATCAATTCGGGGAGCGTGGCTATCATTCGATGACAAAACATCAATAAATTTTAGTTCTGTACAAATCCCTGCTCAAGATTGTAAATTTTTCTTAAAAGTTCTAATTGCATGGTATAGGAAAATCATTAGAAATGAAAATAAATCTAAATAAACGATTCGGAATAATCAGAAAGAAAAAACTTTTAGAAAATGACTACGAATTAATTCTTAATATCCTAGGGGAATATTCGCTTAATCGATTATATCTGATAGATTGTTGGGAATGTTTCCAGAAATCTATTATTTGGCAGATTATGGGAGTAGCTTTATATAACCCTAATAAATGGCTTTCGCTCATGCATGCTAGCGAACAGGCTGCAATTGATTATGAGACTAGGCAAATAGAAAATGGCGTGTCAATTTAATTGAACTAATAAGTGATGCGATATGTTAACATTTAAATCTTTAGAGAAAGCTCTTAAGAAACAGGTGGCAAAACAACTGCCCCCAAAGTTTTGGTTTAAGTTTGATCGAATTACCAACACCCAATCGGAAGAATCATATCTGAGAATAGCCGTAGGCATTACTACACTTATAGCCCCATCAGTGAAAATGGAGCTTGAATCAAAACATTATAAACTATCCGAACTTAGAGAACACAACAAAACATGTAAAACTTATTTATGTAAACTAATTTACATTGAACCTATTGTTGTTTTTTAAAATTTATATATTTTGTTATTGTACCGGTTGGTTTAATTTCGTTGAGCGGTATTTTACATATTGATTTACAGTATTCCAGAAACCCACTAGATATTGGATTTGATTCATTGGTTCCTAGTATAGTGGAATAAGGCTCTATATCGTCTCGCATTTATTTACCATTATTTCTTCATCCATTTATAGATGTCTAATAAAATTCTGTTTGTTTCTTTTGAGTTATCTTGATACTCCTTACGGAATATCCTGAGTTCATCGACTGTATTTTTAGATTGAGCTTCCATGATTGCAATTTTTTGGTTTATTTGTATGATTTCCGAAGCGTCTATGTTATTATTACTTAGGAATCCTACTCCCCACCATATAACAGATAGAACGAATGGTACTATTATTTTAAGTGGAAGCTTAACTTGTGTATCCGGGGTAATCATGTCTTGATGAGAAAATAAACTCCCAAAGATTTTGTACGAGTTTCTGATCCGGTTCGAGGCGCCCCATTTATCCCATTATCTACAGCTTTCATTTGTAGTGCAGACCCTTGAGCGAGAGTCTGCATATATAAATCTGTAAACCCGAACTGTGCGCTTGAATTGTTGGTGGTATCCCGACTACCCACTCTCCCATAATAATTTTGTAATCCCGTACCATCTTGGGTTGCACCTAATTGCCATCCCTGGAATTGGTCATTTGTGATTTCTCCGATCCCTATAGTAGGGTTAAATCCAGTGAATGCAACAGTTTGCCCTATTCCCCGTGGAGTCAAACCTCTCAAATCAGGAACATTGAATGTGGTAGACCCATCTCCATTTCCATAAAAATAGGTGGTAGCAGTATGCACCCCCGATTGAGACCCAGAAGTATTGACTATACCCGATGTTGACTCTAAATTCATTGCGGCGGTCAAAGAAGTGAATAAATTAAAAGTCGATCCGCCGGAAACAACTCTAACGAAATATATAGTCCCTGCGGTGATTCCGGTTGGCAGTGCCCCAGTTGTAGAAAATTGAATCTGGCTTCCTGTTGTTAACTCGTTGGAAGTCCAAGTGACAACGCAAGGAGATGCGATTGTCATCGTCACCGTAGCACTTGATTTAGGCATTGCGCTATGCAATGAACTGTACGTACTTCTTGATACTGCTGACCCATCACAGTATAAATAATCTGTTAAAGAAAAATTTATATGCGAGATTATAGTCCCAGTTGGGGCTGCTGGAGTAGTAACCGGGATAGCTACCCAACCAGTATTTCCTGAACCAGATAGTTTTAAATACAAATTCCCAGAACTAATATCTGTGCATTCTGATCCGACAGGTGCCGTAATACTACCGTTCGGATTGCCTGTAGTTTGTGTTTTAACCCGGCTATCCGAAAACTCAATACCGCTAGTCGGAAGAAGTTTGGCAAATAGCCCTTTAAAATAAATAGCACTCATTAGCTTACCGCCACCTTTACTTTATCTATTGTTGTCATATTCCCACTAGTAGGTCGTAATCGGAGAGTCGCAGTTGCTGCCAACTTAAAAGGAATTGAAAAAGTTTCACCTGCTACGAGTTGTTGAATTACTGTTCCGTCGGTTCCGCCGGAAGATCCGTTCAGAATGATTGCATATTCTAGGCCAGAGTTGGAGGTTACTTGGAGGTTACGACTCCCACCCGTAGGAACTGTAACTAGCGCGGCTGAATTATTCCCACTAGTTATAGCTTCAGAAAAAATTTCAGGATCAGATAACTGAGTAGTGTTTGGGAAGGTATCTGCAAGAATTGATGCAAGTGTTGTTTCTGTTGCTGCCCCTGTCGGTAGCGGCCATGATGCTGCACTCACAGCAAGTGTCGATTGATCAGAAGCAATGACGACGGGCGCACTCCCAGCCATTGCCTTTTGGCCTAAAGATCCAAATTTGCCGTTTAATGCGGAAAGAGTTGTTTCCGTGGCGGCGTCCGTCGGGAGAGGAAGAGAGGCGGCACTTACGGGTAAAGTAGACTGATCGGACGCAATAACAACGGGTGCAGACCCCGCCATTGCTTTTTGGCCGAGTGTACCCAGTTTTGCATTGATCGCGGAAAGGGTAGCTTCTGTAGCCGCCCCAACCAAATAAGAATTTGCAAGATTGAGCGCATCTAAAATATCTCTGTCCAAGCCGGAAGGCTCTAAATCAGAAAGAGAAGGCGCAGCAATCGTTGCGCCGGTTGTGGCATTATACCAAACTTGAGAAGCAATTGTTCCGTCTGGAGTATTTACAATTATGATTAGGAGAATAGTATCCCCAGTAGAGAACCCAGTTCCATTTGCAATTGCAAGATATTCTTGTTGCGTAATTTCCCTATCGGTA
>Ga0181339_1000063_pt1 | contig 40298 bp, 61 predicted proteins | sample Sp13VDMM110DD_FD_130101 | JGI IMG/M metagenome (GOLD analysis project Ga0181339, IMG submission 130101) | Freshwater viral communities from Lake Michigan, USA - Sp13.VD.MM110.D.D | ecosystem: Environmental > Aquatic > Freshwater > Lake | place: USA: Michigan | collected 2013-04-23 | reverse complement strand
CGCCAAAGCTGGAATTGGGCAGCTATGTGAAGCCCCGCCTTGTGTGCAGCAACGGTCACGTATTCCCTTATGGCTGGGCCGAATGCGACACCTGCGGAAGCCAGAAGTATTTGCCACGCTGGGAAAACCAAACCGACAGCGGCCAGAACAAGCTAACGCCAGGCGACAACCGCTGGCTGGAACGATCCGCGACATACCCTGGCATCGCTGCCGTACTGGGCGACCAGTACGGCCGATGGCTCAACACCCCCGCCGAGATAATTGGAGATTGAGATGAGCAGCGTTTATTTTTCAAGCCCGTACAACAGCACGTTTTTCACAACTTGCTGCGAGGTTGCAATTGGCAAAGACTCGGCGCGATGCCCTGGTTGCAAGCAGCTCGTTTATCCGGCAACTAAAAGTGATGACGGGGAGTACGAGCGCGCCCGCTGGCGTGCAGCACAGACGCGATCCGGAGACAGGCCATGACCTCGCCCGCTGGCGGGAGGGTTGTCAGTTGGATGTACGTTTTTGAGCATGACGGCGAAACGTATCACGCACTGAGCTGCGTTCCGTTCATTGAGCCGTGGATTGTTCGCAAGCAAGCCTCGGTCACTCCACTTGTACCCGAATCCCTCCTAACCGCCGCCGAGTCCGAGCGTGCTGCGCTGGCTGCTGGGGTTAGGGCGTTGGCGGATGAGTTGGCGGAGGAAGCTGCGGCGATCACTGATGACGCACACCAGATGGATCATGCAATCGGACTGGCGCTGGTTACCTTCATAGACCGCCTCCGCGCCCTGCTGGCTGGCGATGGGGAACACAACACTGGGGATGGGAAATGATCACCTACTTTTTAATCGGCGTACTCGCTGGGGCGGCATTGGTGTTGCTTGCCGTTGCTGCCGCACTTTATTTCATGGGACTGCTATGAACATGACCAACCCCCCGACCAAGCAGGACGTGGCGAGTGATGCGATTGCCCCGTTCCTGCCGTGTATTTGCGGCGCTGTAGTTGATCAGGATGAATGCCCGTATCCGCGTGGCCTTCCTGATACTGGCCGTCAACTGTTCGTTGTCAATTGCACGAACGAGAACTGCGGATGGCAGGCACTCGGCTGGGGTGCTGACGGTGCACGCAAAGCATGGAACACCCGCACCCCAGCCAGCGCCCGCGAAGCACAGGGCGGGGAGGATGTGGGTGCGAAGTGGCGCTGGCGATCCAACACTGAGGACATGGCAACCAGGTGGGCACCCGGCAAGCCGAAGGACGCACCAAACGGCTGGCATATCGAAATCGAGAACACCGACTGGAACCGCAAATCCACCCCACCAGCCCAGCCCGCGCCCACCACCCCGCAGCCGGCGGGTGATGCGTTCCGTGCAGCGCGCATTGCCTACGAAAGCGTGTGTCCGTCCGGCGTCAATACGCGCGCACTGGAAGCTGCGATTGACGCCTACGAAACCGCCCGCGCCATCCAGGCCGGGAAGGGGGATGCCGCAAAGCACATCAAAACCCTGAAAGCGGTCGGTTCCGTTTTCGCTGGCATACCTGCGCCTTGCGACGAGCGCGACGCAATTAACGCCGCGATAGCCGCCCTTGCCGGATCGCAGGGGGAAGGGGTGTCGCGTTGCCCGAGTTGCGATGACACCGGCGACGTACATGGGCCGAATGGAGAGTGGCGCGGCCGCTGCTATTGCCCAATGGCTGCCACCACCACGGACCCTGTCGCCACTGATGGGGATGACGCAAGCAGTCTCGCTGACTGTATAGAGTCGTACATCGTGCCCATGCAGCTTGCGGGCGGTTTGGATAACGCCGTCAAGATGGTGCGGCGCGCTGCCACCTATCTGCGATTGGTAGGAACTCCGTGGTTCTGCGAAGAGCATCCCGACCAACCTATGGGGCACGATGGGTGCAAGGGCGCAGGAGTGTTGCTCGATGCCGTAGTTCCGCTATTTGCAAATCAAGTCAGGCTGCTCAACCAGCGCGTAAACGAGCTAACCGCCACATACGGATTTCTTGCAGAAGCCGCCCTCACCAGCCAGCGCCAGATTGATGCTGTTGCGGAAGTCGTCACCAACTATGAAATAAAGGACGGCATCGGGACCGTGATTGCAGCGCTGACCTACATGCCGGTTGGCACGAAACTCTACACCGCCCCACCCACCGCAATCCCCGATGGCATGGTGGTGGCTAAGCCCAAGTGTCCGAACTGCGATAGCTCCGAACTGAGTTGGGCACCTCACCTACTGAACAATTCCGGCGTGGTCGATGGTCGGCTGCGTATGCACGACGTGAGCTGTTCGTTCGTGCTGGGCTGCGACGAGTGTTCGGAAACGGTGCGCGTGATCGACGCAGACGCCGCAGCCAGATTGATCGCAGCCGCGCCCGGTTCGGCGGAGGGTGAGTGATGGACGACGTTGAGTGCCTTATCGAGATTCGCGGAATCTACGACGGCTGGTCCGTGAAGAAAATGAAGGACGGTAGCTACGTCAACCGCTGGGAGGCTGATGATCGTAGGCACAAGCCGACTCAGGAATGGATAGACCACGTTATCGCGAAGGAGAAATCCGAATGACCACGCCGCTGGTGCAGCCAACTATTGCAGACAAAGGACCATGGAAAGTCGCGGAGGATGGCAAGGCGCTACACAGCAACGACTTCACCGTGGACGCGCGACTGGTCATTGACGGTGACTTCATCGACGACTACCACCGCAAGGATTACGCAGCTTGGCTTGCCGGCGTACTTAACGCAGCCACCCCTTCCCGCGCTGGGGGCGGTGAGGTGGGGGAGTGGGTTAGCGTGAAGGATCGGCTTCCCGAAGATGGGCAATTAGTTGTCGTTGTTCACGACTACGGCATGGCCGTCGCCAACCCGTCGCACGCCGACTATGGGAAGCGATACGTAGTCAAGGTGACGCACTGCTCAGGCCGAATCTTCCACAGCGACATAATGCAGACCGGAACAGCCATCAAGTGGCAACCACTGCCGCCGTTACCAGCCGCCCTCCACGGGGCCGGGGCGAGGGGTGGGGAGTTATGAGCGCCGTCCCCGCCTACATCGATTGGTACGGCAAAGGTCGTCACCAGAACTGGCGCACGCCGCGCTACCTATTCGACCAACTGGATGATGAGTTTCAGTTCACATTGGATGGTGCGAGCGAGCCGGGTAACGGGCTACTTCCAAACGCATCAACGGCTGTCACCCCGATTAGCTGGGAAGGCCAGCGTGTATTTTGTAATCCGCCGTGGTCGAACATTCGGCCCTTCATTGAGCAAGCCCCGGCGGCGGATCTGGCTGTCTTCCTTGTGCCAGCACGAACCAATGTTGTGTGGTTCCATCGTGCAATCGAACTGGGTGCGAAGCCGAGATTCTTTAAGGGCCGTCCAAAGTTCGAACTCCCGACTCATGACGGCCCAGGGCATAACAGCCCCGTTGATTGTTTGCTCCTCGTTTTCCCAGGCCGGGAGGCGGGGTGATGGGCCAGGTCCGTGACGTTCGTACCAATCCGCAACCGGGTGATGTTATCCATCATCCGAAGTTCGGCGGCGGGTGCAGCTTCACGGTCCGCACTTTGATTCCCCATCGCGCATGGGGAGAGGCGTTGATAGTTGATCTTTTGTTCGATGACGGGCATCGCCCACGCCGTAGTTCTGCCCGCGTTTGGTCCGTTCATCAGTGGCCGAGTTTTGCCAAGGACTGTGCTGTCCGCCGCGTGTCGCCTGACGTGAAGTTCTGGCGCGCGCACAACTGGCAAAAGGTCAGCAAGACGATATGGCACTGCCCGGTCTGCCATGGCTATATCCGGTCCTACCGAAAGCCCCACGAGGAGGCTGCGCCAACCAAGAGCGCAGCCAGCCTGTTCCAACTAATGCAATGCCGAGGAGAGAGGCTGTGATCACCAGTTCCGACTGGCTCCTAGAACCCGAGGCGGCCGAATACTGTCGCTGCAGCATGCGGTCATTCCGGCGCATGGCTCTCCCGGCTAACGACTCGGGCGGCCGGAAGGTTTACAGTCGCCAATCCTTGGATTTGGCACTGGCTGGCCGCGCTTGGCAACGATCTACGAAAGAGGAGGCCGGTGGTATCTCAACTGGCGGGAAGACGGCCAGCAAGTCAGGCGATCCCTCGGCCCGATTGAAAAGCGTCAGGCTGAGGCCTTTCGTGTCGAGAAAGAGGCAGAACTCCGGGGGCTGATCACCGTTACCCGTGGCGTCACCGTCAGCGACGTGCTGACCGAGTACATGGACTGGTATCTGACGGCCCGGCCCAGCACGCACCGGCAGGCCACCAGCGGTCTACGTAGGTTCCGCGATGAGTTCGACAGCAGCGGCGCCGAGGACTTGAACCCGGCTGCCGTCGAAGTGTGGGCGTCCAAGCAGGCCCAGAAGGGCCAAGCAGAGAAAGCGCTGAAGCTAGCGCGCGCCGCGTTCAACCGGGCCCTAAAGCAGCGCAGGATCAGCCGGAGCCCCATGCTGGGCGTAGCCATTCCTAAGTCGGTCACCAGCCGCGCCCCGCCCTACTACCGACCGTCACAGATGCGCAAGCTGGCAAAGGCTGTGCATGGCGATCTGTGGGTGTTCCTGGCCAATACGGGCCTGCGCCGTGGTGAGGTGGTGAAAGCTCGCCGGTCGGACGTTCGGGATGGGATGATCTACGTGGAGAGCGAGGCCAGCGGGCGCACCAAGAATCTCAGGTGGCGGGCTATCCCGCTGAACGCGGCTGCCAAGGGCGCACTGAAGGCGCTCGGGAAGGATCGACTGGTGGATGCGGAGGCGGACACGCTGACACATTGGTCGATCAAGGAAGCGAGAGACGCAGGGCTGACCGGCTCGATACACTGGCTACGCCATACGTTCTGCACTTCGCTGGTACAGTCCGGGGTGAGCCTGCATGCAGTCAAGGATCTGGCCGGACATTCCAGCATCACAGTAACAGAGCAGTACGCTCACCATGCACCCGGGGCTGGCAAAGCGGCAGTCTCCAAGATCGGATCTTGGTCCCGTAGGAAGTAGTGTGCTAACTGTGCTTAGGCTGGGGCCGAAGCTGACCAAAACTGGCCCATCCTGTCCGCCGTACCCCTTGAAACATAAGGCCTGTGTGGGCTGTTTTCAGAGCTGATTCCCTTAGGAGGGGACCGCTCTATCCAGCTGAGCTACGGGGCCACAAGGGTTTGCCGGGTCACTGTGCTTTTTTCTGTGCTCAGACTGTGATCGGCACGGCAATTGTAACCCGGGTCTATGGCGCGCCCCCAGCCCCGGGCGTACCCTTTCAACCCCAACCCAAGGAGCGGCACACATGGCAGCGCAGTTGAACGAAAAGGTGTACTACGAAGACCTGACCGCCCAGCTCTACCAGACCTGGCAGGAGCTCGAGTCAGGCGAGGCCACGCCGGAGCGCCGCAAGGAACTTGAGGCCAAGCGCGATCAGCTCCTCAACTCCATCGACCGGATTACGAAGTCTTAGGTCAAAACCACGGTCTTCCAGTCAACCCCGGCCGTATGCGCCGTCCCCGTCGTCAACCGCTGCCAGCCGAATAGCGCAGTCCCTGAGGCCGCGCGGACGAATGTGCCGGCTACGTATTTGCCTGTGGTCGGGATCGAGCCAGCAAACGGGAGGATTGCGCTGGTCAGGTTGCCGTAGGTCGCACTGGTCGGGTCGCTGTCCACGATCTCGTACCGGAACGCATCGTCGGCCCGGGGCGGATTACCGATACCCTTGTTGGCGGTGCTGAACCCGGTAACGCTCGGGTCGCAGCGCAGGACATTGTCCTTCAGCGCGATCAGTCCGCCGCCGCCGTTGTTGACCACGCGGGCCACGTTGCGGATCTTGTTTTGCTCCAGTCGCACGCCTTGGTGCGAAGTGCAGTTGATCACCGAAGGCACCGTATCGGCCAGCCAGGTTCCGAGCGTCCCGCGGTTAGCGCTGATGTGGTAGGGGTCGCCATCCATCAGGTTGTGCCGAATATCAAGGTTGATGTGCCGCGCCGCGCCAGGATTCGGGATGTTCACGGCAGCGGCATTGAAGTCGCTCAGCGAATTATTGGAAACCAGTATGTCGTCCAGCCCGAAGTTGCTTCCGGCCTCGGCGTCAAATCCGATGCAGGTCCCGACATGGGACACCACGTTCCCTGACACGATGGCCTTGCGCACCTGACCACCCAAGAGGATGCCAGTGCCCGGGCGCAAGGAGGTGTCGATCACCGCTGGGTTCTGCGGACCGTCGCCGGCATAGCAGCTGCCATAGCCCCACACCGAGTACGTCGCCACCGCCGGTAGGGTACGGGCGATGATGTTGTTCTGGACGCGAACGAAGAACGGCGGCGGCACGCTGTCCACGGCCCCCGTGTAAGCGCCATTGCGGCTGTTCCATGGCAGCGGGAATACACCGGTGGCCACATTGTTCTGGCCTGGGATGATGCCCCCGGTTGAACTTCCACCTTCTGCTGATCGCGCATACACACCAATGCACTGAGAAACTGCCGCCACAAATGGCGAGTCGTTGAGCATGTCGAAGATATGGTTATCGGTGACGGCAATGTTGAAAATGCTGTTGTCGCCTTCACTGGCAACCCCGGGAGCGGTATAGATCAGAATGCCATTCTGCTTGCAGCGTCGCAGGATATTCCCGCGTACGTTGACCATTCGGCCTCCAATGATCTGGATGCCGGCACAGTCCTCGAACAGGTTGTCGGCGATCAATAGACCTTCGCGAATATCACCGCCGGTCACTGTGATATTGCAGTGCAGCGCCACGGCGTCATCATCGCAATGGCTGAACCGGTTGCCGATCACCTGCACATTGAAGGTCGAGCGGAAGCGGCAGTTGTCGCGGGCGTTCTTGTCGAAAGTATTGCCAATAACGCGGGCGTTCTTGCAGAACTCGTTCACCATCACGTAGCTGCGCATGTTGGTGACTCGGCAGCCAGTGATGACAACTTCGTCGTAGTTGTAGAGCATGAAAGGGGCGCCACCTTGGCCGCTCGGATAGCCGGCCTGCGACCAGGTGCCCTGCAGCCAGAGATTGCGGAACTCGATTGCGCCCTTAGCTACGATGCTGATCGATTTGAAAAGGTTCTTTCGGTTCTCAACGTTGGCGTCAGTGCTGGTGCCCTCCTCGAAAATCAGCAGTGAGGACGGGCCATCGCCGTAGAAGGCAATAGGGCCGACGCCCGGATCAATCGATGCGGACGCTGCGGCGAAGCGGTAGGTCTTGCCTCCGGGAAAGTAGACCGCGTTTCGACCGGACAAGTAGGCGTAGGCGATAGCCGCCTGCGTGGCAGCCGTGGCGTCGATGGCGAGCTGCGCAGTGGTGGCATACCAGGCCACCGACACGCCATTGCTCAGACCTTCGGCCACGGTCATCGCCGTGCTCAGAACATCAGGCGGCTGAAATCCCACATTCGCAGCACCAGAGGGCGCTGAGAACGGTGAGATGACGAAGTTTTCCAGACCGGTGGCCGACGCATTCCAGCGCAACCCTTCCAGGGATTCCGGCACCGGGAGCGAGACGCTTAGGCCAGGCAGTCCCGCTGGTAGCGTCAGCGCGCGGGTCAGTATTTCGTCCTGTTCCTGGACGATCATCGTCAGCTTATCCAGCGCGCGCTCGTGCGACTCGGCCGGGAACGCATCGTTGGGGATGTAGTCGGTTAGCTGGGTGCGATCTACACTGCGCAGAATGGTGATCTTCTGCAGCGGCGCTCCGGTAGGAGCGGATACAGTCCTGACATTCCCACCACTAGGTTGGCCAGCGCCAGTGACGAAATAGCCATCAGCGCCCAAGCTATTGAGGGTCAAGGTAGTGGAGACGCCTGCCTGCGTGCGCAATACCTGTAGGTCGGTATCGAGTAGGAACCGAAAGGGGACGGCAAAGTCCACGGTGACACTGTTGCCGTTGTAATCTGCGCGCGCGGTGCTGCTTGAAACGGTCATTACGACGCTCCAAAAAAAAGCCCCGCACTTGGCGGGGCTGTTGGGTTAGGGGATGGTGGGAGTCAGTTGACGGTTTGCGAAGGCGGCGCGATGTACTGTTGCCCAGTACGTTCCTGCATCTCCGCTTCCATGCGCGAAAGGCTGCCGGGGTTCATCCATTCCTGGATTCGGTAGAAGACCAGATAGTCCATCGCCATCTTTGTGTAGAACAGATTGAGGAACGGCGTATTGCCCTGCACGAAGCGCAGCGCCGCCGGGCCGAAGTCCTCCCCTTGCGCAGCGCGCGCGGTCAGGCCCGCCAGCCCTTGACTGCCGAAGATGTCGGAGAACGTCGGACCCAGCAGTTGGGCCGCGGCGTCACCGAAGCGGCGGTCGAGGATTTGCGAGAACAGCACGTCGCCGTACAGGCCCAGTCCACCGCCTTGCTGGAGTGCTGCCACGGCCGTGCGCCAGTCGGTCGGATCGCGCGGCACCTTGCCCTTGGCAAGATCCTTCAGCACGCTGGAAGCGTAGCCGGCGACCATCGTCAGGGCGATCATCTGCGACACACCGACGATGCCTCCCTGCTTCAGCTCACGGCCGATGATCTTCTGGGTAAAGGCCAGCGGGAAAGACTTGAACTGCATGATGAAACGCACCGCCTCGCCGATGCCGGTTCCCTTCTGGGTGCCCTGCTTCATCATGCCCAGCGTGCCGGCATCTGGCGTCAGCAGCATGTACTGGTTCTGATCGCTGAAGTAGGCGCGGAACTGACGCTGCATCTCGCCGCGCAGGTCGCGGATACGTGCGGGCGTGGGCTTCAGGTCACGCGCGGTCAGGTATCCCTCGAACGGCGCGTCCGGCAATTCCTCCATCATCTTCGGCGAAATGAAGCGAGTGCCTTCGATCTCATCGACCGGCACCTGGCGGAAGATGTCCCACTTGTCCGCATCGATGCCGTACAGGCCCATCGTGGTTTGCAGGCGGTCTGGCAGTTTGTCGAACGCATCGCCTGCGCGGCGCGCCAGGTTGGCCGACATGGCCTCGGCAATCGACTCGCGGAACGAATCGGTCCACCGGTTCTGCAGAGTCAGGGTGAAGAATTTCTGCTGGATCGCACCGAGCATCCCGCGCGCATCATCCCCTGGTGTGAAGCGGCCATGGGCCAGCTTGCCCGACAGCGAGGTCAATGCCATGCCCAGATCGGCATACAGCTCCAGTTTCTCCGGACCAGGCACGCTTCCGAACAGGTTGCCGATGCCCTTGCCGATCATCTCCAGGCCATTCAGACCGTTGTACTTGGCGCCCAGCGCGATGGTGGCGGTATCCGAGACAGACGACAGCGTCATGCCACCGAGCGAGGCCATGCCCTGCACTGCGCGAATGTTGCCGGCTGCCGTGGCGAACGCGTCGTTACCCGGGATATCCAGGCTGCCGTCCAGGTGGGAGAGGTACAGGCGTTTGTGGGATCGCGCGTCGCCAGCGAATTTCGCTATCTTGGACGGGTCTTCGCGCCGGTCTTTCATCGCTCGTAGCGTGTCCTCCACGATGCCGTCGAATGTGGCTTCGTAGCTCGGACCCAGCGTGTTCATCATAGCCGTGGCCTGGCCTTGCCGGCGCAGCCCATACATCACCGCCTCGCGCATATTGCCGGCACCAAAGTCGGTGTTATAGCGAGTCCACGCATCGGCATCCTTGAAGTGGATGACGCGGTCGTGCGAGAGCTTGCGGCCGATCCCTTTCACGCCTTTGGCCACAGTCTTACCCGGCTGCGGCAGCTTCAGGTGCACGCCGTCGGCGAAGTTGCGCCAGATGCCTGCGAGGATGTCGGGCATTTCGCTGATATCCACCTCCATCTCCGAGGCCATGCGGGCCAGGTCGAAGTTGGCGGTGGCCGATTCCATCCAGCCGTCCATGTTTTTGGCGATGCGCGTGGTGTCGTGGAAGGTGCTGGTGATATAGCCCTTGGCCTTGCCGATCCAGGCGCCGGCCTCGTTGGCCTGCACGCGCGCGTATTCCTGCCACTTCCGAATCGCGCCGCCGATATCCTGCGCGGCCTTGCTGAAGCCGGACACGTCGCCGTCGCTGCTCATCTCCCACAGCACGCGCGCCAAGTCGTCGTCTATGTCCCCCGAGACCAGCATGTCCAGTCCGCCCTCGGTCTTGGACACATCGGCGATCAGGCCACCGGTGTACTGTTCCGTGATCGCATCTTGGTCGTTGCCGATACTGGAGCGCGAGCCGCGCTTCTCGGACTGCACGCCCACCAGTAGCGCTTTCAGGCCGGTGCCGGGATCGTCGGCCCAGGTCTTAGACAGGTAGTCGAAGCCTTCCAACTTGCGCGCCGCGTTCTTCAGGGCATTGCGCTTCTGGATGATGTTCTTCAGTTCGCCCGCCTCTATGTATTCCTTGCTGGCGCGCGAAACCGCATCGTTGTACCCAAGTCCTGGGTTCTCAGCGCGCAGTGCATCCACTCGCGCATCGAAACTCTTGCCCAACTTGTCGAAGTCGGCGTCGGTAATACCGCGGCCGATGGCCTCCTCCACGATTCCCTTACAGACGCTCACGCATCGCTCCTAAGCCGGCACAGGCCGAAGCCCTTGCCTGCACCAATGGTCAAGTCTCCCTCCGGAACGTCAATGTCCAGCGCATCCATGTCGCCCCCCGCTTCGCGGTAGATCGCCTCCTCATCGGCCAGCAGTGCTCGCGCATCTTCCAGGCTTACCTCTTCCTTCACTCCCTGGAGCTTTTCGGTAGCCGCTTGCGAGGCGCGCAGGTCGGCCCCCTCCACACTGCTGGCATTAGCGGCCGCTCCTTCGCGGGCGGCCTTGTAAGCGTCCGGGTTGGCGCGAAACATCGGATCTCCCAGCATTGCCGGAGTCACATCGATCTTTTGGCCCTGCAGCGCCTGACCGATAGCCATGCGCAGTGAGCCGGCCTGCGTGGCCTGATCCAGTGCTGCGATCAGCGGACGTACCTCGGCGAACACGTCGCCGTCAGCAAGGCTGGCCGGCTTTATCAGGCGGTCGGCCTCGGACTCCAAGCGCGCGCGCCAAGACTCTGGCACCGCGCCGGATTTCTGCAGGGCCGACAGTTCGGCGACTGCGTCGACGGCATCCTTGTTGCCGGCAATTTGAGATTCAGCACGACTCTTGCGGCCCTCCAGGTCCGCGCGGCGCTCGGCGATTTGCGCATCAGCCAAGCTTTCGGCCTGCTTGCGGGTCACGCCGGGCTGCTCGTTGCGCTGTTTGATGATCTCGCGGCGCTGGACTTCCAGTGAATCCAGTTCGCGGGTGACGGCGGTCAGGTCCGCCTTGGCGGCGGCCACTACATTGGGCTCGGGGACATTGCCCGCACGCGCAGTCAGGTCGGCCTCGATGTCCTGACGCAGCGAATCGAAGGCGCGCGGCATGGCTTCGGCACGCGTTGCCGGCACGCCTTCAGCCAATCGCGCCTCCAAGGTTGCGCGGTCGGCGTCCAGCGGGCGCCTCCAGTCGGCGGCAGGGCGTTCGATTTGCGGTGTCAATGCCTGGCGCAGTTCGTCGGCCTGCGCTTCGATGTGTGCCTCGCCCGCGCGTACCCCGAAGCGATCCGACACCAGGCCGGCGCCGCCATGCAACAGCGCACCGAATGCCGCACCTCCGGCGATGTTGAGCATGGAGTCGTAGGCGTCATAGTCGTTGCGCCACTGCTGCTGCCCCGCGTAAATCAGGGGCTCAGCAATGGCTGCACCTACAATGCCTTCAAGCGCACCGACTCGCGCGCGCACTGCGAAACGACCGAAGGTGCCGCTGGCGCCCTTCAGCAGTTGGGCATACCTTGCTTCACCCACAATCGGGATGGCGGACAACGCGACATTGGCTGGATCCACAATGGAGCCTGCAACCATGCCGGCGACCTGCGGCGTCCAGCCGTCGTACTGGGATGAGATGGTCTGTCGGCGGACCTTGTCCTTGTTCATGCCGATCAGCAGCGACAGGGTTTCCTGGCGCAGACCCTGCGGATAGCCCAACGGCACTTGACCCTCCAGGCCAGCGTCCTTTACCTGCTGCTTGGCATCGGCCAGAGATACCATCGGCGAAAGCTTTCGCTGGCGCGTCAGGCTGGTTTCGTCGCCATAGGAGGCGATGCCGCCCTCGGCCGCACTGATGTCCAAGGCGGTGTCGATTGACGCCAGCGGCCCAGTCTTCAGCGTTTCCTGAAAGGCAGAGCGGTAGGCATCGGACCAGGAGGATTGCCCTTCAAGCTGTTCGGGTTGGACTTGCGCAGGAGGGCGGGCCAGGACCGGCATCACTGCCTCCCGTAGCGGAAACGGTTGGCCGCAGTCTCGGCGCGCGCACGATCAGCGGTGGGCTCCGGTTCGGTGACCACGTTGGAAAACGCCGCCCAAATAGGTTTGCCAGCCGCGTCCAGCGCGGGGCGGCCGGCTACCATGAGGTACACACCATCGCCGGTCTCGTTGGTCACCCAGCGGCCATTCTTCTGCACGTTGCGCAAGATGTTGGTTCGGCTCTCGCCCTCGGTCAGGCCTGGCGCTGGAGCGCGCAAATACATGGCGGCGGGCGGCAAGTTCTGCAGGCGACGGCGCAACCCTTCCTGCACCTTGGCGGGCTCGAAGTTGCGCGGCACGCGATAGCCATCGACTACCGCCTCGCGTTCCGCATAAAGCGCCTGATAGGCCATGGTCGCAGCTTCCTTGGCGCTTGATGCCTGGCCACTGACCAGGTACTGCGTCGCCAATGCCTTACCGCCATTGAGATATCGGCCGGCCGTCACCGCATCGCCAGCGCCATCAATGTCCGGAACGCTGAAAGTCTGAGTCAGTGGCGCGAACGCAACCGCCACCGCCTTCTCCACGTCGGTCTTCTTGACGCCATCGGGCAACAGCTTGGCCATTTCGTCCGGCTTCTGGATCGTGGCAGCGTGCAGCAGAGTCATGGTTTCCGGCGGAACGCCTTCCATTGCGAACCACCCCAGGTCGCCCGTCTTGTTGCCGACCTGCTGGATGGCATCGAAAGACCCCAGCTCGCGCGGCAGATTCTGCATGCGCATCGTGGCGCTGGTCACATCACCACCGGCGAACTGCGTGCGGAAGCCGGTGGCGATATCTTCGACCACGGCCGCCGGCAGCTTCGGCTCGGCGATGCCCCACTGCCGCTGCTGGGCGAAGGACGCCTTGAAGAAATTGGACTTGGCGGTGTTGAGCTGATCGAGCTGCTCGGGCGTGACCTGCTTGCCGGCCTGCTGCACCGCCTGGCTGGCAGACACGTACCCGGAATAGGCGGTCTGCACCATCTCGCTGGACATCGACGCCTTGCCTGGGTCGGCTTTTCGCTCAGCCAGGATCGTCGTGGCCTGCTTGGCGACGGTGTCGCGGATGAACTGACGGTTCTCGCGGTCGTCGGCGCCGGCCGGATCGGGCATGTCGGCCGTGGCTTGCAGCTCGGCATTGGAAAGCCCTGGAAGGCGCTTCAAGGCACCGGCCATCGACTGATAGCCCATCAGCCGTTGCTTGGTGAGCGCGGCCTGCGCTGGGCCCAGATACGTCAGCAGTTCGTCATCCGGCGGGATCTGCACGGCGTCGCCATTCTTGGCCGCCACTTCGATGTCGGTGATCCGCGATTTGAACAGGTCTTTGTTGATCGCGTTGGCGGCATCGCGCTGGCGCTGCAGCTCGGCCAGGTTCGATTGCGCCGCACCGCGGACGGCGATCAGGTCTTCGGTGGATAGCAGACGGAAGGCGGTTGCGTCCTCGGCAGCGGTGTTGACGACGGTGTCCAGCTTGCGTTCGCTGACCGGCCCCAGCTTCTCGATGTACTTGCGGGTTTCGGTCGGCATTGCCGCCATGTCCATCGGCTGCTTGGGATACCACCACTTGCCCGACTGGGTCTGGTATGGCACGCCCATGGCCCAGCCCTTGGTGGCGCCGGCACCCATGTTGTGCGCGGCCGCCACCAGGATCGGATTGCCGCCGAAGGACTGCTGCTGCTCGTCGATATACCCACGGCCCAGCGCCTCGTGGTACTGATCGGTCTCGGCATCCAGTTGCGGATTGCCGGTGCGCTCGCGGAAGAACACGTCGGGTTTCCAGTCCATGCCCAGGTCGCCAGCCACCTTCTTAGCGCTGCCCTCCAGGAGCTGATACCGGCCATAGGCGAACTCGGTGGAGCCGTCCGCCTTGGTGATAGCCGGGCCACGTAGGATCTTGCCGGCGTCGTCGTACAGGCGGCCGCCCGACTCCACGCGCGCGATGTCGGCGTAGAGGTCCGAAGCGGTGCCGGCCGGCATCTTCAGCACCGGCTCGGACACGCCCAGCAGTGCGTTGGCCAAGGCGAATGTCTCGTGCGGGTTCAGCTCAGACTGCGCCTTGGCCACCTTCATCGCCGCGGCCTGCGACTGCTTGCGGATGAACTCGTCTTTCATGCGCGCCGGAATCTGGCTGTCCTGCATGACTACCGCATTGGCGCGCGCCAGTTCACCGGCAAACAGAGACGGATTGGTGCTGCTCAGGTCGGCGATGTTCTGGTAGGTGGATTCGTAGGTGCCGACGCGAAGGTCTACCTCGGCCTTCTGCTGGAACGCGAACCCCTCCAGGCCATATTGCGTCTTGAACTTGTTCGCCCGCTCGGCCATCAACTGCTTGGCGCGCGGATTGGTGATGCGTGTCTCGGCCTCAGCGCGATACTGGTCGATGAACTCGAACATCTGCTCGGGCACCGGCTTCTGGTCCGGAGTCCATGCCGTGGTTACATCGTTGAACTTTGTCGCCAGGGCCAGTTGCGCGCGCGGCTCCTCGGCGGAAATCTCCGCGTTGGCGTTGTTGATGTCGGTTTCTTCGCGCGCGCGCTTCAGGTCTTGTTCGAAGCGCTGGAAGCCGCCGGTCTCGATATTGAACGGACTGATGCCGCGACCCTGCGCGCCGGCAATCTCGCCACCAGGCGTTGCGACCTGCTGCTGATACTGGGGAATGCGAACAGCGGCCATCAGCCACCCCACCCTTGGCCCCAGGCGCCGAACGAACTACCGCCGGTCCATGCTGCGGTATTGGAGCCCTTGACGTTCGTGGTGGGCGTGAAGGCACCATACTGCCCGCCACCGCCCATGCCGCCGTAAGCGCCCATGCCCGAACTGGCCCAGCCGTGCGTGGTGGTGAAGCCGCTCTGGCCGTATGAGCCCGAGCCGGGCAACGCTTGCGGGTTGGACGACTTTCCGATATTGCCACCACCGAAGAACGCTGAGGCCGCATTGACCCAGCGCATGCGCATGGCGACCTTGCCGGCATGCTTCAGGTTGGCGTCGTTGAACTCGCGCATGGCGATGCTGTTCAAGATGCCGTAGCGCTCCAGGTCCCCGGCATAGCGCACGTTGAGCGAGTCCAACTCGGCGCTGGTGGTGGACTGGCGGATGATGTCGGCACTGCTGCCTCCATAGCCAACGCCCGCCTGGCCGATGGCTGCTCGCTGGGTGCCCAGGAGTTGGCGAGACTCTCGGCGCTGCTGTTCTTCGCGCGCGCTGGTCTGCTGCGCTACCAGTTCGGCATTCTGTTTTTCGACCTTGATGTTGAATTGCTCAATGTCGCGCTGCACATCGATGGCGTTGCGTTCCTGGCGGCCCTGTACCAGCGCGCCGATGGCCCCGGTGATGCTCATTCCCTAACTCTCCCGTACAGATAAGCAGCGCGACCGGCCGGCGTAAATGCCCGCATCGGTTTCGGGGTTTCTCGTTCAAAGCCCAGTAGTTCGGCCCAGCGGATCGCGGCCGGGTGTTCGGCATCCACGCACATCTCCAGGCGCTTGCACCCGGAGGCATCCAGCACCCGCCGCACCGCGCGCGTGAGCGCGACCATGTACGGGCCAGCGTTGTCGGACACCAGCGACCAGGCAATCCCGCGGCCTGGCCATACCTGCGCGGTGCCGCCGAGTCCGATCACGCCAGAGGGCGCCAGCACGGCGTAGGCTGGGCCTGCGGCGGCGTACTCCATCGCGAACTCAATGCGATCTTCCATCGATTCGAACGACTGCTCAGCCTGCGGCGTCAGATCGCGAACATGCTGTTCGGTCAGCGGCACCAAGTGAATCACCTCCGCCCGCCTCCCCATGGAGTCTTGCTGCCTTGCCCGCCCGCTTCGCCCAACTCTGTCCGACCAGAAGCCACCGCCGCCAGCCGAACGTCACGCGCTGCGCGGGCAAGTCGCGCTGCAGATGAGGTCTGCCCTGGGCCGCCGGTTGTCGTGTAATCGCCAGCCCCCAGTTCCGGCGACGTGCCGCCCAGCAGAGTGGCGAGCCCCGGCTCACCCGAGCCAGTCAAGCCACGGAGCCCCCCGTTCTCATTGCGCAGGCTGACCATCAAGCTGTTCACGTCCGATCCTCCACAACCAGGCGCGGGAACAGCGCCACAAGCGTGAATGGAAGCGGCTGCGTGCATTCCACACGCACACGGGCGGCGGTGTTGTAGCTGTCCGGATAGGCTTCGTAGAAATCGCCGGTGTGAATCGGTGGTGGCTGATTCATTGCATCGGTGTCGTCGCGGTACTGGAAGTCATCCACTCCGCCCTCAGGGCCAAAGGAGCCGCCCAGCGATTCATGCACGCGGAAGGTCACGCCGTGCACGCGCTTCATCTTTCCTTGCGAGGTGCCATTTGCGCTTCCGCCTTCGATGCGCATGGTTTCGATGTGCGCATCGCACGGCAGACCGATCTGCACCAGCACGTAACGGTTCTGCAGGGTGATCTGCCCGCCAGTCACCGTGCGGCGCGGGTGAGCGGCGCCATCGGCCAGAATGGTGACCTCTTCGCCTTCCAGATAACCCAGGCCGGTGATGTCGTCGCGAGCCCAGCTCACGTTGGTGGACAGCACGTTCTGCAACGAAACCGGAATGCGAGTGATGAAGGTCACGTTGGCCGGATCGGTTGCGCTATCGACCTGCACGATGGCCTGCTCGCCATTGGCAGCGACCAGCACCAGGTAGTCGCCGATATCGCTGGCCACCGGTGTAAAGCTCAGATCGACTTGCCCGGTTTCACCCGGCGCCCACGTCACTCCGCCAGTAATCATGCCAGTGGCGCCCGGCAGAAATCCGTTGAACGTGGCGGCGCAATCGGAGAACACCGCTTCTGACAGGTCGGTCTCATCGGCCAGCCAGTCTTTTTCCATATACTCGATATAGCGAGTCGGCACGCCATTGATGACGCGATAGACCTGCAGCCAGACCTGGTCGTGCGTGCCGTCCGGTGAAGGAATGACCTGTACCGACTCGACCATTCCCTGCTCGCCCGTGCCGCCGCCAACGGTGTGCGGATGCCAGCCCAACACATCCTGTTCCAGTAGGTAGGTCAGCGCGATCAGGTCGCCGTTGTTGCAGCAAGCCCACATGATCGAATGCGGTTCCAGTGCGAAATCGTGCTGGATCACCTGCCCGCGCGCGATGTGGTCGGACAGCACCATCAGATCGTTGGCGTCGTAGCCGTTGGCATTGAAGGAATAGCGCATGTCGCGCGCACGACGGCCAGTCGGCTGCCAGAAGATGGTTGAGTCGCCGATACGGGCTGGCGGCACCTGGCGCGATCCGTAGCCAGACTCCTGCGACGCCTTGATATTGCCCGGACCGAACACGTCTGAGCTGGTGACCTCCGAGACGCTGAACTCCGCGCCGCGCGTGCCGATCAGCAGCGCATCGGAGGGAATCATCCATACGCCAGCGTTGGTCTCCGAGCTGCCGATAGTGATGTGGTATGCGCTGTCGGGAAGGGTCTCGGCGCCATCGCGCGATGCCATGTTCTCCAAATCGCCGGTCACGCTGCCCCACACCTCCTGCCCACGCAGGAAAGTCAAACGCTCGCGGTGGATGGTGACCAGGGAGGGATAGCCAAGCGCCGAGTCCCAGGAAGCAAAGGCCCACTTGGTAGAGGCGTTCGGAGCGCCGACGCAATCGCTGGGCAACTCGCTGATGACTGTCGCCGTGGCAGTGGTGCCGGCCACTGCGGTAATACGGGCAATGCCGTATCCAGAATGCACGTACTGCCACTGCACACCTGTGTCGCCGTCGAACTTGGCGCCTTCTCGGTGGGTGGGCTTGACCGTGCCGGTGGTAGCAGCGTTGAGCGCGCGGTACACGTTGGAATCGCTGCGGCGCTCGTTCGTTGCGACGATTGCCTTGGCCGGCTCCCATACTTTATAGCTATCGACCTTTTTCTGTTCTAGCAGGAACAGCGTGCCCACCTTGGCGGCAGTGAAGATCGAACTGGAAGCGGTCAACGTAATGCCGGCGCCCGTCGCCGCGCTGGCGTACACGGTGACGGTCTGATCCGGGTCCACGTCCTGGAATGGCCCATTGGTAAAAGCGCAGTCGGTGATGGTCCAGTTGGTGCCCCCGAGCCGAGATAGTTTCTTCGGTGGGTAGCTGGGATGCGTCATGAAGATCACATCGCCGGTCTGTTCCATGTCGATGCGGAATGTGCCATCGCTGTTGGTCAGGTCGCCAATGGCATACGGGCTGCTGATCTCATAGACGTTGCCAGTCAACGGATGCCAGTACGTCGCATTCGGCGGCTGCTGGTTGATGTGCGCCACCTTGCAGTAATAGTTCACGCCCAGCCGGCTGACCAAATCGCCTTGCACGTAGTTGGTTGCGGCCGACCATGCCGTCGGCGCACCACTCAGCAGCAACTGCCCGTTGTCGGTGTAGAACCGCATGTAGCCGTCGCCGATTTCGATAATGTAGCTGTCGTCTTCGGAATAGATAAACTTCCCCATCCAGGAGCGATCAGTCATCGCCTTCGTGGGGGAAGTGAAGCGCGTGCCCGAGCGGCGCCGCGCTGGGCCCTGCGGCATAGGCAGGAAGTTGTCCATGCCGTAGCTGCCATTGCCGTACTTGGCCATGTCGATGCGCCCGCCCCACAGCGGAGACAACCAGCCCGCGTTGAAGCTGGTTTGCGCAGGCGCGACCGAATTACCCACGCAGACGCCCCGTGATCCACGTGTCGTCGCTGATTGAGTCCGAGGGCAACTCTATTGCGTTGGCGCGCTTGGCCGCCCCTATGGCCTGGCTGTATTCCTGCCACGCCATGCGGCGCTTGTCGCTGGACTGGGTCAGGGTCTCAGCCGCTTCGGCCGCCAGTCGGCAGGCGAAGGCTTCACCGAATGTCGGATCCCACAGTGTGGTATCGGCGATATTGGCGATATACCGCAGCGGCATCTCTTCGCTTGCTGGCGGGCCGCCTGGGAATGGACGGCCGTACAGTATCTTCCGGCCCTCGATGGTGAATACCGAAGAACTGCTGCCGCCCGTGCGGTAGTCCGACTGGTCCGGGCCGATGTCGAAGGTGAAAATCGACAGCACGCGCAGGCAATCGGTGGGCAGCGTGTACTGCGCGCCGTAACCGAAAGTGGGAATCGCCACGTCGGCCGCCAGATTGGCGCGCTTGATGGAGAACGACCATTTCCGCGCCCGCAACTCGGCGGCCAAAACGATGTTGAACATGCCGTTCAACGTGCGTGCCGGCTTGGAGTTGTCGGTGATGTTGATGCACGGCAATCCGCCGAGCTTGATCAACGCCCGGTTGGCCCACTCGGTTTGGCTCGCCATGTCAGGACGGAATGCGGTCGGCGCGTGCGAAGACGGCAGTCGCGGTGACGACCGAGGCGCGCAGCAAACCGGGCGGCTGTTCGAACAGCACGCTGCCTGCTGCAGTCAGGGTGACGGCTGCGCCAGCCACGCTCTGGCAGGGAAGCCAGGTCGTGCTATCAGGGCCGAGGAACTCCAGCCCCACCGATCCGCCGCCGAAGGTGGCCAGGGCCACGAACAAGCCGCGGCCGCCGGGCCAGGACTGGCCTGTACCGGTTGCCGCGGCATTGGTGAGTAGCGTTACGCCTGCGCTGTTCATGGCCTTACACCGGCGGCCAGGTGTCTTGCAGGATGTACATGCGCGCGGCTTCGAGGCACTTCACCGCCTCCAACTTGCTGTTGCCGGTCGCATCGTAGGTCACGCGCACGGCGAGGAACTGTGCCGTATCGGCCGCACCTTCCGTCACGTTTTCAGCCAAGTCGCCGCCAAGCGGGACGTTGAACCAACGGTCTGCCATTTCGTTCTCCAAAAAAGAGCCCGGGGTTAGCCGGGCTCAAAGGGCACTGCGAGGAAGGATCAGATCGTGTACGTGCCTTCGATGCCGGCCGTGCCTGCCGCAGTGGTCGCCGCAGTCAGAGTCAGCACAACGTCGTAGTTGCGCAGCGGATCGGCGGCCAGACCCAGAGCTTCCCAGATGCGCTTCTCGCGGTTGGCCGGCGCCAGGAGGTTGCCGCCGATCACGTTGAGGCCCGGGGAAGCGGCGGCGATGGTCTGCGCGGCGATGAAGAAGTCCGCATCGACCACTGCGCCGCCATTGGCTGCCGTCTGGTACAGGCCCACGTCTGCCGCGCCGCTGGTGATGGCCGTGCAGAACACGGACAGCGCCGACATGCGGGCGTTGGAAGGGATACGTGCCAGACGGTAGGTGGAGGCGATGGAATCGCCGTTGGCCAGCGCGGTGATGCCGACGAAGGATTCGACTTGACCGCCAGCCTGGGCGGCGTTGACCAACTGGCCAGCGTCCGCCGCAGTGATCTGCGCGGCTTTGAGGTTTACGACTGCCATGATGTTTCTCCGAAAATTGAAAAAGGAACGCCCGGCGGGTTAGGCCGGGCGGTGAATCAGTTGGATCAGCGGCTCCAGACCTTGACGACCTTCTTTTCCTCGATGCGGGTCGCACCGAAGGTGGCGTCGGTGTAGAGCTGCCACGGAATGCCGCGCAGGTCGGTACGCTCGTCGATGCGGGTGTTCACGTCCTTCCAGATGCCCAGGTAGGCACCGGACTTGGCGAAAGCCACGCAGGGAGTGGAGGTGCCGGCCGCATCGTCGGTGCCGTTGTAGGCCAGCAGACGCTCGGTCCAGATGAACTTGAAGCCGAAGAACCGATCGATCACGCCATCCATCAGGACCGGCTTGCCATCGCGGGCTTCGTTGTAGTCCTTGCTGGTGATCTGCACTTCGGCCAGCAGGGCGTCGTGTGCGCGCGAATCGATGACGAAGAACAGCTCTTCCTCCATTACGTCCACGTCGTTGGCCATCAGCAACTGCTTGGCGGCACGGATCTTCGCGACGTTCAAGCGGGAAGCGGCGCCACCGGTGTTGACGCCCACCACGTTGGTGGCCAGGAAGCTGGTCGCCGTGGTGCCGGACTTGCCGGTCTGGTTGGTGTTGAGCAGGCCGTCCAGGATCGTGAGGTCCTTGCGGCGACCCATGCCGGCCAATGCGGCCTGCGCGAGTGCCGAACGCGGATCGGTGATCTGGCGGATCAGGTCGTTCTTGTCGTAGTTCTGGTTGATGTCCCAGGTGCGCGGCAGGACCCAGCGGCGATCCGTCGGAGCATCGGTGCGGGGCATCGGTGCGAAGCGCTCAGTGTTCTCGTTGGCTTCGATGAGGCCGACCTGATCGACCGGGCTGGCTTGCTCGCCATAGTGCCCAGTACCGACCGTGACGGCCTGCTGCAAGCGGGTGGTTTTCTGCTGGGCCAGCAGCGCGACAGTGCTTGCGAACTGCTGCGCGTAGAAGGTGGGTGCGAATATGGTCATGGGAGTGGTCTCTTGAATGAAAGGATTGGTTCATCGATTCGCTTCAAGGCTTCCCCGGTAGACCGGAACCTCTTGGCGTACTGCAATGCCTCTGCAGCACAGGGCGTTCTTTCACGCCGTCAGCCGGCCCTCTCGGGTTATCGGCTGGCAAACAAAAAGCCCGGCACATGGCCGGGCTTCGTGTCTTTGAAACGGTGTTGCTTTAGCGGACTTGGCCGGTGTTGGCGGCCGCGTGGTTGAGCACGCTGGTGACTGCGTTCCACTCGTTGACGGCTTTCATGTCGCCGGCCTGGAAGCGCTTGAACCACTCGGCGTCATTGGTCAGTTGACCGCGGCGTACGAGCGCAGCTTCTGGCGTCATCTGTCCGGGAGCGGCGACGCTGGCGCCATCGACAAAGGCAGCTTCACCCATGGTCGAGCCGATGCCGGCCCACAGCTTGTTGAACTTCGCCGTGCCCAGCGTGTCGCGCAGGGCGTCCATGTCGGCGTCGGTGAGTCCCGTCTTCGGCATGTATTCCGCGATTGCCCGCTTGCCGGTTTCGACAAGTGGATCGAAGTTCGCGCCCCATTCGGTCTTCAGCGCTGCCAACTCGCTGTTGTGCTGCGTGTTGATGGCGGTGTTCTCGGCTTCCATCTGCGTCAGCGTGAACGCATTGGCGAACTCGGCAATCTTGACTGCCATGTCCTTCGGCACGCCCAGCTTGTGGAACTCGGCCGATGCCACTTTGGCGAAGGTGTCCTGCATTCCCTCGGGCACCGGCAGTGCGTAATCCTCCGGCTTGGCCGGTGGCGCCCAGCCGAACTTCTCGTTGATGGCTTTCATGCCGTCAACGTCGCCGGCTTCGGGGATCTTCAGCAGGCGATCAGCCGGCACGCCCTGGAACTTTTCCAGGTTGCGGTACGACTCGATGGCTTTGTCGGGCGAATCCCAGCCCTTCAGTTCTGCGAAGCCTTTCAGTTCCGCGTCGGCGACACTTCCGTACCACGGCGCGTTGGCGGCTGCACCAGTACCGGCTGCTGCCTGTCCTTCACCTGCGCCCGCACCTGCACCAGCGGCTGCGCCCTCTCCACCGGACGCTTGCGCACCCGGGTTGCCGGCTGCTGCCGACCCGTTGTTGTCACTCATGGTCATCCTCAATTGCGTTCAATACTTCACGATCAGGTAGCTCCAACATCGCCTGGATGTAGAGCCATACGTCCCGGCGGCCTTCGGCATAAGCCATCGCCACCGGGTCTGCCGATCGGGTGACCGGCGAGACTTTGAAACTCGACTTGTAGGCGCCGCAGCGCTTGGCCAGCATGCGGATCACTGCAGCGCCAGCGGCGGTCAGCTCGCCGTCCGGACCCATGAAGCAGTCGCGCCAGGACAGCCGCTTGTTGAGGAAGCGGCGAGCGCGGTCGCTGAGTGCGCCGAACTGCGTCATAGCAGGCCCGCCGTCGGCGCGGCCGTCGCCAAGGACTGGGCCTTGGCCAGGTCAAGCGCGGTCTTGCCTGCCACCGGAGCCGCGGCCAGGAGCTGGGCGGCCTGTTGCTCGCTCGCCATCTGCTGATCGGCGGCGGCCAGTGCTTCCTCATCCAGCATCACCTTCTCGGGCACGCCCTGGATCTCCGCCAGCTCGCGCGAGAAGGCCGCCCAGTTCACCGGGTTCAGCACTTCCGGCTTGATCTGCGCAGCGGGAATCACGGACTCCAGCCAGCGCAACATCGCCGCGCCATCACCTGCGCGCTGCATCCGATCCAGTGGGCTGGTGTAGCTGATCGACAGCATGCCGCCGGCTTCCATCAGCTCGGGTGGCATCTCCGGCCCCAGGCCAGGCACATGGCCCAGCAGGTCCAGCTCGCGCTCGATCATCGGATCCAGCAGTTCGGTCTGCTGCCGGCCCACGCTCGGGCCCAGCAGTTCGCCTTTTTCTTGCGCGCGCAGCAGCGCTTCAGTCGCCGTCATCTGCGGCTGCTGCGCCAGTATCTGGAACAGCGTCACGAAGAATGCGTCGTTGATGACCTGCCTGCTGTCCTGCACGAACTCGATGCCCAGCGGGATTTGGGCGCCCGAATTGAACGGCACCGCCAATGGTTCGCCGTTCGGGCCGAGGAACCCGCGGTTGATCGCGCTGGACTTCAGGTTGAAGGTCTCCAGCGCATCGTCGTCCACCGTCATGATCGGCGGATCGACCGCACGCTGGCCGGCGCGCAGCAAGGTCTTGGCCTGTTCGTTGATCGTGTTCAGCGTGGGCAGCACCATCGACGCCGGACCACGGCCGTACACCTCGCGCGGAGCGGTGGTGAAGCGACTCGGTAGGTACGGCAAGGTGCGATAACCGCCCTCGCTGACCAAGCTGTTGTCGGTGGCCTCCACGTAGTACGAGGCCCACGGCATGCCACGGTAGTCCTTGCGCCCCGAGTCATAGTCGCGGCGCGGCTTCACGCAGTGGATGAACTGGAACTCCTGCTCGGGCGTCTTCTCCGCCGCCTTGGTGATGCGCTCGCTCAGCTTGTTGCCGAACTGCGCGCGCGCCTGGCGAGCATTGAGGTTGAGCTTGCGGTGCACGCGATCGATGCGACCGCTGAAGTCGGTGCCGAACCAGATTTCGCCCACGAACAGCGAGCGGTAACGCAAGTCCTGGCCGATCTGCTCATCCAGGAAGATGCAGCCGTTGCCGAATGCACCCAGCGACATGTAAGTCTCGCCGCTGGCGTAGGTGAAACCCGAGCGCGGCGAATAGCGAGCCTTGAACAAGATGTCGGTCCAGGCCTCGCAGTACCGGCGCACGCGCGGCATCTTGTCCAGCTTGTCGTCGTGCGCGGACAGCGTGTGCCAGCGCTGCGTGCGCGGCGTCAGTATCGACTCCACCGCTGCAGCGAACCGCCCCAACGCCAGCGAGCCGGTGCTGTCGAAGGTGAACTGGTCGCGCCGCTGACCCTGCACCGTGTCGGTCTGCAAGAACAGTGAGGACGCCGGCCAGATCAGGTCGGCGATACGCTGGTTCGTGGTGTCGAAATTGAAGCGCTGAGACTCCATCGCCGACTGGTCACGAAGGATGTCGGCGCAGATCTCGGAAGTCATGGGTTACTGGCCCGTCAGCGTCTTGGTGCCAACGGTCGGCGCGACGGAGGCGCCTGCCTTCGGGGTCAGCATGTACTTGCCACGGCCACGGCGGCGGTTCATGCGCAACTGGTCTTCGGCGTTCTGTGCAGCCTGGTCAACGGTCGGCGTAGGCGTGCTCTCGGGCAGCGTCTGCGGCTTCGGCGGCTTCGGTTGTTTGAACATGGAGGCGAGCATGGAAACCTCAGTCAGTGATCGCGTAGGCGGCGCGGGGCTTGCGGTTGATGAAGGGCTTGCGCACGACTTCCTTGCCCTCGCCCGCCCCCAGCGCCAGGTACTGCAGCGACTCGGCGACGTGCGAATACATGCCCTTGTCGGGCTTGTCCTGATATCGATCCGAGCCGATGACCTGCACGCGCTTGTAGTGATAGGCGCCGGCCATCGCCTTGCGCAGCGTCTTGCAGCGCGGATCGATGACCAGGGCCGCGCGCCCGTCGACCAAACGCGACATGCCGCGGACGACCGCCTCGCGCCGCAGGATGAAGTCGTTGGTATGCGCCGGCTTGATGTCGATGCCGGCGGCTTGGAGGATCTGGAACGGGGTGGTCTCGTCGGTCTGTGCGCGCTGATCGCCGGCCGGGTCACCGGTAACGATGGCTTCGCGAATGCCGTAGTCGTTGAGCTTGGCCGACAGCAGCGCGCCGAACCGGACCGCGCCCATGTCGCCGGTCGCCAGTTCGTCGAACACCATCAGTCGGCCCAGGATGTCGCGATGCGCCAGCGTGGCTGCGGGCGTCAGACCGAAATCCACACCCACGTACACGGGCAGGCGCGGGTTGTAGGTGACCGAGGCGACGTGGATCTGATCGTTGAACTCCGGGTACACCGGCTTGCCGTCGAGCACATAGCCGTAGTTGCCATGCACATAGACGTTGATCCAGTCTTGCGTCTTGCCGGCGCTGGCGCGGGTGTAGTACCCGATCCGCCCGCCCGGCATCTGCGCCAGACCTTCATCGTTCTCAGCCTCCGCACTCAACCCGTCGGGCTGGTGGTGGAAGCTGAAAAGCTTCTGCTCCGGCGTGATGATGCCGGCCTCACGCAGCGACTGCTCGGCATCAGTGATGGACTTCAGCAGCTCGGCTTTGTCCGGCGTGCTGTCGTCGTGTTCGGCCAGCGTGTACCACCAGTGGTCCGTGTCCGGGCTGTTGGTGTCCATCAGAATCTGAGGCGACACGCAGCCGCCGTGCTTGGCGTCCGGATAGCGACCCACGCGGCCGGTCAGGCCGTCCAAGATCGCCTTGGGGATTTCCTTGGCCTCGTTGATCCAGGCCGCGGTGAGCTCCAGCGACAGAAGCTTGCGCACGTCGGCCGGACGGTCGAGGGCCACGAACATCACCTCGATGTCGAAGTCGCCGACAGTGATGGTGTGCGTCGGCGGACCTTCGTCGCGCCAATGTCCGATGTCGGCCGGCATCCAGGCATGCCAGGTCTTGATCGTGGTGGTCTTCAGCTCCGGGTACGTGTTGCGGATGATCGCGATACGGCAGTGGCGCTTGCCATCCACCGGGCTGACACGTTGCATCTCGGCGATGCCCAACAGCTTGATGACTGAGGCCACCGACTTACCAGAGCCGATGGGCCCACGGATACCGCAGACGAAAGAATCGTCGTCCAGGTAAGCCTCTCCGACGGGGCCCGGCGTGGTGTAGTCGATGCTGATGTCCATCAGGCAGGCTTGGCGTGCTTGCGATTGACAGTCAGTGAAAAGTTGGCGCTGCCCGAATGGTTCATATCGACCTTGTCGCCGAACAATTCAGGCGCCTTGCGCTTGGCGATCTCCAGCCGGCCCCATGCACGGACCTTACGGCTCTGAGCGTCTTCTTCGGTGTTGTCGATGATGGGAATGATCTCGTCCACCATCGTGCGAGCGCCGCCTTTCATGGCGCGTTCGAACTTCTTTCCGAACTCGGGGTGCGCATCGGCCCAGTCGTAAATCGTGGAACGATGAACGCCAATGTCTTGGGCGATGGCCTTTACCGCCTCGCCCTCCCACAAACGCTCGCAGATGATGCGGATGTTCTCAGGGGTGAACTTGGAGTCGGGCATCAGCGCAGCAAGCCCGACCCTGCCAGCCCCGCAATCGCCAGACACAGCACGCCCAAGGCGCACCAGTTGATGCCCGGCGCATTGCACAGGGCGAGGATGGCGAACAACAGCGCCAACAGTACGAGGATGGTGATCATGCTTCGTCCTCGCTCACCACTTCGGCGCCGGCACGCAAAGCCTGCCACTCAGGCGAGGCCATCACTTCCAGGTCGGCCTTGGACAGGACGGGTGCGTCGTCGTCCTGGGGCTTAGGCGCGGGTTTCTTCTCGGTGGATTTCTTGGCGGTCATGGGGTCAGGCTCCTGATTTTCTGCATGCGTCCGCTGCATTCATCAAGCGCAGCCTTGCGTGCGTTGGCGAGACGGACGGCTTCTTTCACCGTCGAGTCCTGCTTGGCCGGCTGCTGGCACGGCTCGGTGAGCGACTTGGGCACCGGGACCAACTTCTCCACGACGACCTCCACCACCTTGGGCGGCAGGATCGGGGCCGACTTGCAGCCGGCGAGCGCGGCCAGCAGGATCAGTACAACGGCGCGCATAGCGGCTTCTCCATCTCGATGCGGCAAGACGGAACTTTCATCGCGTCGGCCAGTTCCTTGCCCAGTGCGGTTACGCGCTTGTCGTACGCAGCGCGATCCTTGTCGGCTTGCTTGATGGCGATGACCGCGTATTCGGCTTGGGCTGCGGCGTCGCGCTTGGCCTGCTCAGCCCGCGCGTTGACGTCATTCAGTGCATCAGCCAGGGTGTTCTTGTCGGCTGCGCAGATGACCAGGTCGGTGCGCGTGCGCTCCAGCTTGGCCTCGCTGCGACTGCTGGCGCACTTGAAGCCGCCGGCTACCAGCAGCAGCGCGCACAGCGCAAGACCACAGATGCGCAGGCCCTGCGCGTAGGGCTGGAGCACACCGAGGATCACGCGCCAGCCTTGTCCGTGTCGTCGGGCATGAAGCGCTTCTGCTTGAAGCTGGTGGCGAATGGGGTCAGCAGGTTGGCAGCCAAGCCAAGGCCCATCAGCACGAAGCCGTACACCGCCGGGAAGCCGCCGCGCCACTCGGGCGGAGCAGCGATGAAGTACAGGGCCGCCGCGGTGCAACCGCTGGAGATCATGCTCAGCACCGTGGACAGGCGAGCCATCACGCCCGAGAAATCGAAACGCTTGACGGTCATCACTTCAGCCCCTTGGTCTGGCGCAGCTCCTGGATCTGCTGCGAGTTCTGCTCGATGAGCACCGCATGCTTGGCGACCTCCAGCTTGATCGACGGGAGGTCTGTCATTTGGGTGGTCAAGTCGCCCAACCGTTGATTGGTTACCGCCTGCTGCACCACGACCGCATCCAGCTTCGATGTGATCGAGTCGTAGCTGCGCCACAAGAACAGCGAGAGCGCCGTCCCGATGGCGCCCACGATCACCTTCTCGATGGGTCCGAGGGTGAAGCGCATGCGGCCGTCGTGCGGCTCTATTTCCACCGTCACGAGGCCAGGACTCGCATGGCGCGGGAGTACCGGGCCTTGCGATCAGGGGCGCCGATCTGCCCGCCATTGATCCGGCTGGTGATGCGGTCGAATTGGCCCCTGTCGGCAAGTTCGTTCAAGTCGTGCTCGTCCCAGTACGCACCGGCGCTGATCGCGGCCCAGCGAGCGGTTTCCAATAGTTCCGGGCTGATCGTGAAGTCCGGCACCGTCGGCATGCGCTTGTGGATCGCATCGGTGATGCCGTCGTAGTTGGCCAGGCCAGTGATTTGGATCCAGCCCCGACCGATGTACTTCCAGCCGTCGCCCTCGGCCTTGTTGCCCAGACGGTTGCCGTAGACGATGTTGGCGATGTGCTCGGGCTTGTGCGCGACCTGCTCAGCCAGCGCCTTGGTAAAGCGGGCCGGCCAGGTGCGTTGCAGCCCTTCCGCGGAGTAGTTCAGGTTCTCGCGGGTCCGGGTGAAGCTCGCCGACTCGTGGCCAGCCTGGGCGAAGAACGCCGCTATGCGTGCCCCAGTGTTGATCTCGTAGAGCTTGCAGGTCTCCCGCATCGGCTCGGCGATGGCCTGAGCTATCGCACGGGCACACCCGACCGCCGCCTCGATTTGGTTGGCGGTGGGCAGCATGGGGATCCCCTGAAACGGAAAAGCCCCGGCTTGTGGCCAGGGCTCGTTCGCAGGCAGTTCTGCCAGCGTGCCGGGAAAATATGCTTTCCGGTGGCACCTGTCAAGGGGTTGTGAAGTGGTGCCTCCCAGTCCTTCACGCGGCCCTTGCGATCCCCAGCAGCAGCCCGTACACGCGCTCCTCCCCGCGGCGGGCCATGTCCATGTACTGATCGACACTCAGCATCGGCAGGTTGGCGCTGGCCAGCAGCAAGTTGGCGGTCTCCCATCGCTCGTTCTTGCGGCGTCCTCGGCCGCAGTAGTAGCCCCGCAGCACCCAGCCCATGCAGGGGTTGTGCCGGCTGATCTCGGCGACGATGTCCTCGATCTGCTGGGCATCGACATCGGTCTCCAGCGGTTTGTAGCCGGTGGCCCGCGGCGGCATGCCGCGGTGCTCGATCAGCACCTGCAGCAGGTTCTTGGACTGGTGCCCCAGGTATTCGCAGTCCCGATGCAGGGCGAACTCGTCGCCCCAGTGGTCCATGCGGCGAATGACGTACGGGCCGAAGGTGTCAATCGTGGGCATCGGGTTCCTCCGGGGGTTCAGTTTCTTCCAGCAGCACCGCCAACGCCTGCGCACTCACCGGCACAAAGCACTGCGGCAGTGCCGCATCGAGCGCCTTCTGGAGCTGGGTGCGGGCTTCGGTGGGGGTCATGTCCATCTCCAGCGCAGAACGAGCTTGCAGTGCGGAGCGGTGATGAAGCCCGGACGGTGAGGACCTTCGACGCAGCGGAACCACAGGGGTCTAGCGTCCCAGTCGGTGTTCATGTAGACCCGCAGGCCCCAGCGCGCTATGGCCTCGTTCCGCTCAGCCACGCGGCGCGACAAGCGGCTGGCAATGTCGCCGATGATGTCGATATCGTTGGGTAGGTTTTGTACCAGCCACTGCGCGTTCATGACACCTCCACCCGCACCCCAAACTCCCCACGCTTGCACCGCTCCTGCCCGTACTGCCAATCGATGCGCGGGTCGTTGTCGGGGATGCCAAGCCAGTCGGCGACGCCATCGCGGATGGCCTTGGCGGCGCCCTGCAGGTTGTCCGAGTCGAGCGTGCCGGGTGACAGGCGGACCATGCGCACGATGCAGGGCAGCTCCGGCTTGGGATGCGGGGTCAGCGCCAGGCGCGCAGTCAGACGCTCGGCCTTGACCCGCTTGGCGCGCTTGCGCCAGTGCTCGCGGGCGTTGAGGCCGGCGACGGTTTTCAGGGGGAGGAGGACGGTGATCATGCGGCTATCTCGTACCGAAAGCTGCGCCCACGCCCCATGCTGGGCGCGCAGGCAGTGCGCCGTACGACGCCGACTTCCAGCAGGTCGCCCAGGATGTGGCGCGTGTGGTGCAGTTCCACACCGGTGCGCTCGGAAAGCTGGCGCGCCGTAGCCGCTCCGGTCTCCAGAGCCGCCAGCACCTGCCCTCGGTGATTGGCAGCCTTGACCCCGGGCCTCATCGCGGCACCTGCCCGACGCCCTTGCAGCCAATGCACACGACGCCGATAGACACGCCACGACCGCCACACAGCCCGCAGTCGCGCTTGTCCGACAGATGCCCGCGCACGCTCGGAGGAAGATCCGTATTGCCCTTGTAGATCACGCCGGTGATGCGGGTCACCGGGTCGATGGGGGTTCTGGGTTGGATGTGGTCGTAGCTCATCAGGAACTCCGGGGTTTCGGGGGAGGATTGGAAGTCCGTGTTGCATCGGCGAGTCGTCCGCCGTCGATCTCGACCCAGCCGTTGCGTAGCACGCGGGCAGGACTGGGTTGGTAGTGAGGGTTGGGAGGGGTCGCGCATGTGCGCGATGTGTCGGGGGTGGTCATAGCGGCCACATCCACATGCCCAGCAGGAATCCGCCGATGAAGGCAGCGGCACGGAGGAGATTCATCCAACCGCGGCTCACGACCGCCTCTCCTGAAACGCCCTTGCTCCACGTGAATCCTTGCCGTTGTCCGACTCAGAATCCGGACCGATTTCGGAGCCAGTCCGAATTAGTCCGAATGGGGGCCTTATAGGCCCCCCATTTCGGACTTCTATTTCGGACCACTGGCCGGAACCCCATTTCGGACTGTTTCGGACCTGTTTCGGACCGCCATTTCGGACCAAGCTCATGGGCTACTCCGGGATGCTGGTGAGGAAGACATAGGCGCCCTTCTGGACCACCTTTCCGCCATCGATGAGAGAGTTAAGGGCTTCACTGATGCGCTTGTGCTCCAGCCCTGCTTCGCGGCAGGCGTCGCGCCATTCAGTCATCGAGACGGCAGCGCTGTCGGGGTCGCGGCAGTCATTGGCGAGATTCAGCCGGCGGCGGCCGTACATGGTCACCAGCAGGCCCAGGGCGGCACTCTGGTTCTTGCCTTTGCCTTTGCGCTCGGGAGGTGCGCCCGGTTCGAGGGCTGTCGCCGCGGTCTGCAGGAGCACCGCCGACTTGACCTCATTGCCGTGCCGGTCCTGGATGCCCAGTTCGACGTCGGCGAAGCGGAAGGACATCGGAGCGATCTGCGATCCGTCCTTGATTTTGCTGGAGGTCAGCATCGTGTCGCCGTCCGGGGTAATGCGGCCCATGCGGTATTCCGTGTCGACCGAGCCGCGCATCACGATGGAGCCGCGGGCCCTGCCCTTGTCGCCGTGGCCGGAGTGGTGCACCACCAGCGTCCAGGCCCGCGTCATCTCGCGCAGCGCGTCCAAGGTGTTGACTGCGGCGGACATATGCTGGGTTTCGTTTTCGTCACCAGGGCCGAAATTGCGGGCCAAGGTGTCGATGACGATCATTAGTGGATGCCCGTGCTCCCGGATGAACTCGGCCACGACCGCTTCCAGCTCTGCTTTGGAGATTGCATCGGTCAGCGCGGTGCTGGTGCTGGAGATGTGCAGCGGCGCCTCGCCCAGCTTCATCTGGTTGGCAATCTGCCAGGCATTGAGCCGGCGGTTGAACCCGTTGCGTCCCTCGCCATTGATGTAAAGCACAGGCCCTTGCTGGACTTCCCTGCCCTTCCACGCCTTGCCGGTGGCTACGCAGCAGGCCCAGTCGATGGCCATAAACGACTTGCCAGCCTCAGGATCACCGAAGAGCTGGCACAGTGAATCGACCTCGGCGATGCCGTCGATGGCCCAGTTCGGCGGATCTGGTGGCGTTAGGTACTCGCAGGCCGGAATGAAGCGGAACAGCACGGCGCCGCTCGCTGAGCCTTGCTTGACCGGCGCAGCGCCGGGCCCGTCACCTGCCCGCAGCGGCGTGAACTCGCGCTCGTTCTTAGGCAGATACGACTCCGCCAGTTCCACGTCGCGCGGATCGGCGTTGGCCTCCAGCTCGCGCAGGGCCAGCTCTTCGAGCGAAGGTGGCGTCACGCGGCCCGCTCCTGCGGTTTGAACCGCGGCGCATCGCGCAGGACGGACCGGCAGTCATCGATGCGTTTGGTGGCCTGCAGGAAGCGCAAGGCGTCTTCGTCGCTGAGCTGTAGCCCCTTCTGTAGCTGCTTGGCAGCCATCAGTACCACCGCGGCCTCCAAGGCCAGGGCTTCTAGGGCTGAGCCCCATTGCGCCTCCCGTGCCAGTCGTTGCCGGCGCTTGCGATCCTCGGGCGTATCAGCGGCGAGCCGTTCGGGGAACAGATCGCCCAAGGTCAGGCCGGCGGCGCCAACAACCGTGGCGGCGTCACAGCCGCCGAAGCAGTGCAGCAGCACGCGTCCGTCGTCGGATTCACTGACCGAAAGCTTGCGCGAGCGCCCGCCGCAGGAGGGACACGCGGTTCGCCAGCCCTTCCCGCTCTTCTGGATATGCTCCAGCCGCGACAGCAGGACGTCGATGCCGCTCACGCAGGCTTGCCCTGCTTTGCCCGCCTACGTTCTTCGGCCCGGGCCATTTCGGCGATGCGCTCCTGGTCGTATTTCGCCAGGGATTCATACGTATGTGCCGGGCCGTACAGCGCCTGCATGGCCTCGCGCGCCTTTTGGGCCTGGCCTGGCTTTAGTTGGGGGCGGCCTTTCATGCCACTTGCCCGCGGAACGCCCGCACCAGCACCAGGTTGTCGTGCTCGGCCTGGGCCAAGCGTTCCTTCAACTCGCGGTTCTCGCGCTCCACGTCGTTCTCGAAGCGGCGCAGGCTGTTCGGGTCGTAGCCGCGCTTGACCAGCCAGTAGTACAGCCACGCCTCGCTGCCCGTGGCATCCATCATCCGGTCAAGGTGATCTTCGGAGGGGCGCGCGGTGCCCTGCTTGACCTTCGCCAGGGTACTGGCGTCGATCTCTGCTTCGATGGCGACAGCCTTTTCCTTCAGCCCGCTCAGCGAGATCATCGATGCAATAGCCGCAGCCTCGGTGGGCCAACTCCACTCCCCTTGCGGAATGGCGCGCTGCGGTCGTTTTACCCTTAAATTCAGCTGGTTTCCCATGTCTTTCTACCGAATGGAATAGCGTGGAAGGTCGTCTTTCAGGCGAAATAAAAGGCCACCTTTTGCAAGGCAGCCATTTTGTTAAGCGGTCTTCTTTTCAGCCGTAACCCAGATCAGGACGTTCTCGTCCAGCAATGGGTCCTTGCTTGCCATGCGCTTGGCCAAATTTTTGCCAATGCCGCGGCTGCCGTTGCAGATCCCGGCGATGGTCGAATAGGGAACGTCCAACCGGACAGCGACCCCAGGGGCACCGCCGTTGCGTTCTACGTAGTTGTCCCAGACGGCTCTGGCATCCATTGGCGGCACTCTGCGCTATGCGTAGGTGCGGACTATGCGCCACGCGTAGCCACTATGCAAGAGGGGTCGATAGGCTGGATTCCCCCGCCAGGTCTCACCCAATGAGCCAGATATCACATAATCTCAACAACCTGAGAGAACGTCTCGATCTCACCGTTCCCCAGGTCCACGCCGCACTTTCGCTCCGTGGGGTTCAGGTCGCCGAGTCCACTGTGTATGGATGGTTCAATGGGAGCCGAGGGGTGCGCAACATGGAACACCTGAAAGCGTTGTGCGACGTGTTGCAAACCGATATGAATTCCATGACAGGGAGTGAGATAGAGATAGCCGAAGGACCGCTGGATTCAATGGTCGTTCGCGAGATGAAAGGACTGAGCGAGCAGCAGCGGGAGGCATTGCTGGTGTTTGTTCGCTCCATGAAGGGCCTTTGACGATGCAAAAAGGAACACACGCATTGTGGGCGCTGGTGCTGGTTTTAATGGCATTAAACGCCTATTTCCTAGTGGCATCCTACAGCGCGCAGAAGGCGGCCCACGCGCTTGAAGAGCGTGTTGGCATGGCGGAATGGCGCCTGGAAGTCATCTGTGGCAAAGGCCAGCGTGCGAAGTTGTGTAAGTACGATCCCAACTATCCGACCACGCGATAGTCATGGCCTTCGTTCTCGTCCTGCTCGCAATCGGCCTCGGCTTTGCAGCATGGCGGGCAGACGAAAAGTTAACCCGCAATTTCCTGGTTGCCTGCTGCCTGCTCAATGCGTTTGGTGCTATCCACATGATTGCCAGCAACTATGCCGGCGCCTACCAACTGCAGCCGCAATCTGAACCAAATCCGGGCGATCAGTTCGAGGAATCGCGGCCCGACCGCCGAAGGTAATTCCGATTTTTCTCCCTGTGGATAACTACCGCTCGTCGGATTCTATGCGTATCGGCGAGTAAACTACGCATTACGCATTGACACATACTACGCGCTGCGCATAGTCTACCCCTGTCCCCGGGAGTTCCGGGCCTAGCAGGGGTGCTAAGTGAACAACTACGAGATTGTCGATCGCCGCACTGGAAAGGTCGTAGCCCACGCCAAGACGCTGAGTGGTGCCTTGCGCGCAGTGGACCGCCGTGACAACGCCTACGGCGCGGTTCGCTACTTCCACCGCCGGGTGTCAGCGTGAGCCGGTTCTTTGTTGGGCAGCGCGTCAAGAAGGTGCGTTCTGAACATTCTCCACCACTGGGCATTGGGCGCGAAGGGCGAATAACTTCTATCGGTAGTTTCCGAAAGGGAGACCTTTCGTGGGACGGGAAGTTTTTTGCCGCGGACAGCGACTGCACCATCAGCAGTGATGGCAAAGACTGCAGCAGCAGGCTCTATCTTTGGGAGCCAATCACCGATGAACATCAGCCCTGCGAATCCGAGTTCAAGGAATTGCTGGACAAGCTGCTAGAAGCGGCGGCGGCATGAACGCCATCAGCCAATCCTTGGGCTTCGCGCTCTACGCCGATGGCTACGACCCTCTTGTCGTGCTGCAGCAGACGCGCCAGTCGATGCTCAAGGGTACGCAGGTAGGCCCAGCCTGGGAGCTTCGTCGCAAGGCCTATCGCGCAGCCCTGCAGCGCATGCGGAAGCCGGTGGACTTGCCGAGCGACACGCCCTATGACCTGAGCGCCGAGACGGTTGCTTGGCTGCGGAGCATCGCAGCATGAGCCGCCACGACGATTGGCGCAGCGAGCTGTCGCGCGCGTTCTGGGATGCCGCATTCAAGCACTGCAGCGTGCGTGGTCCGTGGGACCTGGCCGCGATGTGCGCGTGCTACGCGATTGTCGGCGTCCCGCTACTTGCTCTTGCCTTCGCCATAGAGCCTGTGAACGCCGCTGAGTCGCTCTACTCCGCGTGCTCGGCATGGAGGGGCTGACCGTGATCGAGCGTCCCAATCCGCACGAGCTTCGGCCCGACTACATACCCAGCGAGGCAATCCGCCTCGCCACCTTTCGCCAGTCCGAACTGACGCGCGGCGGATATCGCCCGCCGTTTCCACCGCCAAGCGATAGCGAAGCAACCGAAGCACTTCAACAGGAGACCACCCAATGAGTACCGCAACACTGATCCTCGGCAAGTCCGGCGCCGGGAAAAGCGCCAGCCTGCGCAACATGGATCCAGCCAACACGCTGCTGATCCAGGTCGTGCGCAAGCCGCTGCCCTTCCAGGGCAAGGGCTGGAAGTATTTCGACCGTGAGAAGTGCCCGAACGGCAACATTTTCGTCACCGACCACGCCGAGACCATCATCAAGCTCGCCAACAAGACCAGCCGCAAGGTCGTGGTAATCGATGACTTCCAGTACGTGCTGGCCAATGAGCTGATGCGCCGCAGCGACGAACGCGGGTTCGACAAGTTCACCGACATCGCCAAGCACGGCTGGGAGGTCTTCACGATGCTCTCCGCGCTGCCTGACGACGTGCGCATCTACATGCTCTCGCACTCCCAAGAAGACGATTCGGGCACGGTCAAGATGAAGACCATCGGCAAGATGCTGGACGAGAAGATCGTCCTGGAAGGACTGGTCTCCATCGTCCTGCGCGCCATCGTCACCGACGGGCGCCATGAGTTCAGCACGCGGAACAACGGGCTGGACACCGTGAAAACCCCCATGGGCCTCTTCGATGAAGAGCGCATTCCCAACGATCTGAAAATCGTGGACGAGCGCATCTGCGAGTTCTATGAAATCGAATCCCTTCCCCTCGCAACCGACAAGGCCGCCTGACCATGAGCCGCAATTTTGATCTGGATACCACCGCCGCAAAAGATTCCAACTCCGGCGGCAAGCGCATCACCGAGCCGGGCCTGTACACCGGCAAGTTCCGCGCCGCGTTCTACGAAAAGAACGAGCGCGGCACCGAGTCGGTGAACCTGATCTTCGTTTCCGACTCCAGCCAGGAGGTTGGCCCTCTTTCGCTGTATACCCACAACGGCAAGGGCGAGCCGTTGCCCTCGTACAAGACCTTGAACGCGATCATGGCTTGCATGCGCCTGCGCAAGTTGGAAAGCAAGCAAGGCAATGTGACCCTGTACGACTTCGATCAGCAGGCCGATGTGGTCAAGTCCAAGGAAATCTACCCTGCACTGATCGGGCCACGGATTGGCCTGGTTCTGCAGGGCGAGGAATACGAGAACAACCGCGGAGAAATCAAGACGCGGATGATCATCGGCGCCCCGTTCGATGCCGAATCGCGCCGCATGGCCGATGAAGTGCTGGGGCAGTCCGAAGTGGCCAAGGCGCTGGACCGCTATCTGGAATGGTTTGAGCGCAACAAGATCAAGCCACTTCGGAGCGGGACTCCGGCAACGGCTCGCGTGCAGAAGGCGGCGCAGGGCCAGCCGGCGAACAACGATTTCGTCGACGACGACATTCCGTTCTGATGGACGCTCCAATCATCCATCGCGAGTTCCAGCAGCACTCCCCGGAGTGGCACGCCATCAAGGCGGGCAAGTGGAGCGCATCCAAGGCCGCCACGATCATGGGCGGTTTGGATACCAGCGGCCTGTCCTCGCTTATCCAGGATATCGCATGGGAGCGCGTGTTCGGACCGATCGACAACGGCTTTCAGTCCGATGCAATGGAGCGCGGCACGGTCATGGAGGCCGAGGCACGTCGCTGGTACGAACAGGATCAGGAGGTCGCCATAGAACAGGTCGGGTTCGTGGTGCACGCCACGCTGCCGACGGTGGGCTGGTCTCCCGATGGCTTGGTCGGTGATGGCGCGGTCGAAATCAAGTGTCCGCTGCACAAGGCATGGATGTCTTGCATGAAACAGCAGTTGGTGCCGGCCGAATACCGCTGGCAGACGCGCTGGGGCATGTGGGTTGGCCAACTGGAATGGCAAGACTTCGCCATGTACCACCCGCAACCCGGCGGCCTGATCCTGCCGTGCGAACTGCTGCCCGAGCACGCCGAGCAAATGGAAGAGCGCGTGACCTTGCTGGAAACCAAGGTCGCTGCCTGGATGGAAATCATCGGCAACAGCAAAAACACCTACAAGACACCGGCACCTGCACTGGCAGACGTGCTCGATGACGCAACCGTATCGATTTAGCTCACCGGCGCCCGCCAGGACGCACCTGTAACTCCCCTGCGCAGGAACCTGGCTGGCGCCACCTTTAACCGGAGAACGTGATGTATCTGCCCGCACGATCCACAGATCCACTCTCATCTCACATCGCTGCTGAGGACATCGCCATGTCGGGTTTGCAGGCCGCACAGCAGGCAATGACCGCAACCGCAGTTCGCAGCTATCCCGGCCTGACCAGCCTGGAACTGTCCAGCAAATCGACCATGGACCGCTACGTCCTCGCGCGCCGTCTGAGCGAATGCGAGCGCAAAGGAACCGTGAAACGCGGGGATATGCGTCGTTGCTCAATCAGCGGCCGCCCTGCAGTCACCTGGTGGGGTCCTGACCACGTTGTACAACTTGGATTACTAGCAGCATGAACAAAACCATCCACCCCCAAGGCGCTGACTTCACGGTGGGGGATCGCGGGGCTGATGTTGAGCCGCAATGGATCGTCAACGACATTGGCGAACTTGGCGTGAAGATCGGCGAGCGCTGCTTTTTTCTCTACAAGGGCGACAACATCGAATACAACGGTTTGCACGACGATGGCGTCACACCGATGCTGTATCGCATGGTAGGAAAGCGCGAGTTCGGTGAGGTTTGCCATCCGCTTGCATGGGTACAGGCTGGGCGTAGCGAAGATAGGTACACCGTTGAATTGACCTATCACCCTGGCCTTAGCTTCGGCAACAAAGAAGACGGCGATTGGCGTCCGTTGCCATCCTCGCCCGCTGCCAAGGAACCCCCGCATGACCACGCTTATTAATGGAACGTGGCGCCCCAATCGCACAATTCGCCAGCGCATACGCAGATGGATTCTCATCAAGCTCAACGCGGTGGATGTTAATGCGACTGCTAACTTCGTTTCAAAATTCATGCAGCCGAACGGCAAGGCTCAAATGACGGTGACGATAGACGGAATACAAATTGAAGCGAACACGTTCTATATAAGCCCTGATGAGCCAGCTATCGCCGTAGCGCCATGGGTTCGTAACGTGGATATTTCTGATTGCACATTTTTGGAGAAGACCGCATGAACACGAAGCTTGGCGAAAGCCCGGTTTATCCGTCAGCCGCAGATGAGCTTGTGGATCACCCGGTGTATGGGTACACAACTAAGGCGTCACTTGGTTCTTCTGGCCCGACCGGCATCACCCTGCGCCACCACTACGCTGGGTTGGCGATGCAAGCAATTCTGTCGAACGCCTCACTTTCCAACGATATGAAACGGCTTGGGTGGGATGACCTTTCCAAATATCCGAAGTGGGCAGTTGAACACGCCGACGCCCTCTTAGCCGAACTGGAGAAGACCGCATGAACACGCCCCCCGGGGTTTTGGAGCTGTTGGCTAAGTTCAACGCAGCCATCGAGGCTGTTGCTCGCCGTAGCGAAGAGATTGGCGGGGATGAGTGGTACGACGCACTTACGCTGAATGTGGCAAACAACCTGCCACGCGCTGATGCTGAGCTGATCGCGCTTTGCTCTCCGGCCAACCTACACGTTCTCTGCCACTACCTCACCGCCCCGCCGCCCCGCGCCCCGCTGAGTGGGGAGGTGGTGGAGTTGATCGAGGCGGCGCGTTACACCGTTGAGCGAAAAGATATTGGTTTTGCGTTACGTCAAAGGTTGACCGCAGCCCTCGCCAAGTTCCCACCCACCCCAGGAGAGTCGAAGTGAACGGGGTGCCTGAGAGTGCCATCACCTTGCTGGCCGAAATGCGTGACTACGTTGCTGCGGCACTCAACGATGAGCGTGAGAAATTCAAAGGTTACGAGCATTGCTCCAATATTGAGATGCTCGAAACCGATCTGGCGCGGATCGACAAATGCCTTGCCACCCCTCTGATCGCAGATGGGGATGCCAAGGATGCGGCGCGGTATCGGCTTCTCCGTGAAAACAACGGCACCCATGCCGCTCCTGCCGCCTCTGTTGAGGTCTATATAAACGGTGAATCTTGGGCGCCAGGAAAGCTTGACGATCAGATTGATTCAGAGCTGGAGCGAATAGTCCGGGCGAAGGAATTGGTTTATTGCCTCGGCTGCGGTGAACTAATCCCTAAATCTGACTGGCCGGACAACTGCGAAACATGCTCATCCCTTGAATCGGCCACCGCCCTCCAGCAAGCCGCAGACGGTGTGGGGGAATCCTGTGGCTAAGGTGCTGCTGGGTTACACGCGGTGCAAGCTCACCCAGGCCGCGTTTGAGGCGCACGGGCATGACGTGTGGACGTGCGACTTGTTGCCCGCCGAAGGCAAGCATTTCCAGATGGATATTTGGGAGGCCATCGCAATGGGGGGCTGGGACTTCGGCATCTTCCATCCCATGTGTACGGTCCTCACCACTTCCGGCGCGTGGGCGTTCCTTGATCCTGATTTTGATCGTTACCCTGGCGTCGGCTATCACCAGCGCGTGAAGGCCGCAACACTGACCGGCGCAGCCCGGCGGGCGCAGCGGGAGATTGAGCTGGATAACTTTCGCAGGCTGGACGCGCTGCCATTCCCGAACGTGAAAGAGAACCCGGCAACTTCATTTATCAATACGGCAATCCGCCCCCCGGATCAGGTAATTAACCCGTTCGACTTTGGCGACGACGCAAGCAAGGGGACCGGGCTGTGGATGACGCACGGCGCGCCAAAGCTGGAATTGGGCAGCTATGTGAAGCCCCGCCTTGTGTGCAGCAACGGTCACGTATTCCCTTATGGCTGGGCCGAATGCGACACCTGCGGAAGCCAGAAGTATTTGCCACGCTGGG
>Ga0181339_1000062_pt1 | contig 40371 bp, 61 predicted proteins | sample Sp13VDMM110DD_FD_130101 | JGI IMG/M metagenome (GOLD analysis project Ga0181339, IMG submission 130101) | Freshwater viral communities from Lake Michigan, USA - Sp13.VD.MM110.D.D | ecosystem: Environmental > Aquatic > Freshwater > Lake | place: USA: Michigan | collected 2013-04-23 | reverse complement strand
TGCCAGAGCGCCAGCCGATTCAGCAGCGGTCGAGGCATCACCTACGACCGAGGCATAGTTGCCGAGCATACGGGCTTCGATGTCCGTCGCCAGTTCCTCGCCCTTCTGGACCTTCTGCCACGCCAGTTCGGAGGCGACACCCGCATGGTCCATGGCCTCTTGGGTGCCCGAGACCGAACCCATTTCTTTGAAGATTTGGCTGCGGTTGCCAACGCGGGTCGTGGTCTTGACGGCGGTGGCGGCGGTCGTGTCGCCCTGGACCTGCTTGTTGTCGCCGGACGGGCTACGCAGCGAGAAGGTCTGCCACTCGTGATAGGTCGAGGACGCCTTCTCTTTGCCGATGTTCGACGTGAACGGGGTCTTGTTGGCGGCGATCTTGTAGATTTTGTTTTCGAGGTCTTCGCGATTGCCAACGGTCGCGTAGGTCTGTTGGGTATTCGAGGGAACGGTCATCTATTTTCTGCCTTTCACTCGCTCTTCAGCGAGCATGAGCGCGACCGCGTCCTCCCGACTGCCTGTCTGGGCAAACCGGTTCTTGAGGGTTTGGATTTCGCGCTGCGCGGAGGGAACTGCCGGGGGAGCCGCTGCGGGTCGCAGGGCTGCTTTCGGCTGTGATTTCAGGGTGGGCTTCAGGGCTTGCAGTTTGTCGAACTGCATGGCCTTCCAAGCTACGGTGACTTCCAGCGCGCCGACGTTGGCGATGTCTTGTTCCGCCACCCCGTTAGAGATCAGGTAGGTCCGCAGTTCCTCGCGGTTCTGCTGACCACGAACCGGATCAACCAGGTCAGGGGCTAGGGTCTTGAGAGCTTCAGCCTGTTCGGTGTGCCAAGTCTGACGCCGCACTTGCTCCGCTGCGTCCTTGGCGGTCTGTGCCCGCTGGACTGCATCATGCTCGGCTTCGTACTGCGCCTTGAGTTGGATGTATTGTTGGGGGTTCTCGCGTGACAGCTTCAACCATGCGGCTGGCCCCATGCCCTGCCAGCGGCTCGCGAACGTGGTTTCGGCCTGTTGAGCCGCCGCCTCGATCCGATCCGCAAGCGAGGCCAGAACCTCCGCTTTAGCATCCGCCGCCTTCTTCGCGAGGGCAGCCTCTTCCAGCTTCTGCGTGGTCGCTTTGGAGCCTGCCTTTTCGTTCTCCTGCACGACTAGCTGGAGTTCGTAGGGCAGTTCAGCAAAGCGGGCTTTTGCATCCGCTGACCAGAAATGCGGGGGTTCGATTGCCGGGTGATCCGGTTCTACTTCCTCGCCAGCCTCTTCGCTTGCCGTCTCCGGTGCGTCGAGGTCAGAGGGCTGGTCACCCTCTGGAATGTCGGACTCTTCGGCCTCCGCCTCAGCAGCCTCTACGGGCGCTTGCGGGGAGGGCTTATCATCGTCAACGACCGTAAATTGGCCTTCGATGACGGGGGCTTGGGCTTCGGCCATGAGTTCGGCCACGACGCTCTCGCGCGTCGCTGGGGACGTGTCAGACATTGTCTCTCGGGGTGGCGTCGCTGCTCAGGGCTTGGCGACTAGGACCGGGGCCTAAGCCTCGGTGGAAAGCTCGGCAATCTGGCCGTTGGCGATGTAGCCCACGATCATCTGGCGCGCGGCGTCCACGGCCTGAATCGAGGCGTGGAGGCCGAGAATGTTGGCCGTGTCAGCCGGGGACGTGGCGATCAGTTTGGCAACGATATGGGCTTTCACCGCGTCCATTGCCGGGTCGAGGATGTCGAGGGCCTGCTTTGCGGCAGCACCGAGAGCGACGGTTTCTGAAGCGTTCATCCCGGTTCGCCCCCGACCGTGGAGCCATCGATCTTCTGGCTTTCGCTCTCCGCGTTCATGCGGATAGCCGACGCCTTAAGCATGGCCTCTAGCTCAATCTCACGCGCTCGCTGGTCAAGCTCCACCTGCGCCACTTCGCGTTTGTGCTGGAGGTCGAACGCGGCCATTTCGCGCTTCATCTGCATGGCCTCCGCGTTCTCCTGACGCTTCAGCAAGGCGCGCTCCTCAGCTTCGGCACGGGCAAGGGCGGACTTCTCTTGAGCAATCGCGCGGGCCGTCTCAATGTCAGCCTGCGCCCGCACCTGGGCCAGTTGCACGTCAGCCATCGCCTGCTGTTGCGCCAGTTCCTGCTTGGCCTGCGCCTCTTGCTGCGCCATCTGGAGCTTGGCTTGAGCCTCCAGCATCGCCGGGTCAGGCTTAGGCTCTTGCGGCTGGCCCTCTTGCTCGGCAGGGTCGGTCAGGAACGGGTCGGCGGACTTGAAGTCGAGGCCCTTCTCGAAATACCGCTTCAGATAGGCGTGGATGTTGTCCAGCGTCACCAGCGGGCCGTTGAGCCCACCTTGGCGGTCGATGATCGACTCCATCGTGACTAGACCGGCTTGCATCCGCATCTGTTCGGCTTCTTTGCCAGCCGAGCCGGTGCCGATTTCGATCACCATGTCGGAGCGGTTGCCCCAGCTAGACGGGTCAACGTCAACCCACTTGCCACGCAGTCGAACCGTTGCGGCCTGCGTCGCGTTCTGGCGAAGCAGTTTGTGCAGGATAAGGAAGATGTCCTTAATCCCGGTGTGAGCGAGGATCGAGGCGATCAGGCGAACGCGCTTCTGCGATTCCGACATAAGCGCCAGAGCGCCCCGCGCCGTGTCGTGCAGCGTATCCGGGTTCAGGCCTTGAGCATTGCGAACGATGCCTGTCCGCTTCTCGCCCATTGTGGAGAAATGCTCGATAGCCGAGAGCGTGTCGAAGCTCAGGCCACCCGATGTCAGCGGCACGATGGCGTTATCCCCCTTGCCCCGCACCGGCACGTTCGGCTCGTTGCGGAGAAGGTCGGAGATCGTCCAATCGTTCGCCTTGTCCATGTTGACATACATTCGCTGGTTCAGGGCGAAATAGCCGCTGTCGAGCGTCATGCGGGTCAGGACGGTGTTGATCTTCTGGATTTCGATCAGGCGGTCGGAGACTGACTCGCCGTAGAACTGGTGGGGCACCAGATACGGCGTGATAGCCGCAAACGGCACGTCGGGGTGCTCTTCCTCCTCAAGCATCTGAAGCGAGGAGCCGTCCGTAAGGACGCGGTAACGACCGTCAGGGCCGTCAAGGTAATGCTCGACGACCTCAACAATGCGGTGATCGCCAAGCCCGCCCCGGTCGTCCACGTTCTCGTCAACACGGTCGCGCGCTTCGGCCACCTGGTTGTCGATGACGCCATAAGCCGGGAGGCTATCGACCAGCGCCGCGTCAATGCCGCGCTTCTTCAGTTGGTAGGCGCGAAGGCGGGTCTTGTGGAAGCAATAGGGGCTTTCCGACAGGCGCACCGTGTCCTTCGACACGCCGAAGTCCTCGGGCGGCACCGCCATCACACAGGCGCGCCACTTCTCCTTCTTGCGGATGCAGAAGTCCACCGTGTTTTCAGGATCGTCAATGTCGCCAAGCTCGGACTTCAGTTCGACCCGGTCACCGTGCTTTTGCACCGCCGAGGCAAACTGCATGATCGACTGGTCTTCAAACTCTTCTTCCGGCTCCTCGTACTCCTCACCCCACGCCTTGAAGACGCCGGTCTTGATCGTGACCGCATCCTTGATCGCGCTGTAGAGGTTCAGGAAGCCGGGGTTCTCCTCGAAAAAGACGTGCTTGACGTAATCCGTCTCCTGCTGCGCCGCCTCTTCGTCGTCCTTGCCGACCGGCATGAACGTCGCAATGTCTTCGCCCGTGAAAATCTCGATCAGATCAGGCATGACCATTTCGATAGCGTCAGCCACGTCCGTCGAACACGCCGAGGAACGCCCCGGCAGCGACGGCACGTCATCCATCACGCCCTTGACGTACTGAAGCGCCTTCTCGCGTTGGCTATTCAGTTCGTCCGTGCTGCGGCCTACGGCCCGCGCGAACTCGTCCGCTACAAGGGCGAGGCGATCACTCACTAGCCGACCCACTGGATGATTGCGACGCCGGGCGAACCAGCGCCACCCGCTGCGTTCTGACCGCCGCCGCCGCCGCCCGAGCCGTAACCAGACGCTGCCGAACCCGCGACCGTAGCGTTACCGCCGCCGCCGCCAAGGCCGAGCGAGGAGCACCCGCCAGCGCCTCCACCGACGCCAGTACCGCCCGAGACTTGCCCGCCGCTTATCCGGCGAGTGTATCCGCCGCCGCCCGCGCCAGTGCCCGCACCGGCAGCGCCCGAGCCTCCCCAGAACGTCGGTCCCACGCCCTGAATAACCGTTCCGTTCGCGCCCGCCGCTGCACCACCCGCCGCTTGCGTCGGAGTAAGCGCACCGACACCGTTGATGCCAAGACCCGCAAAGCCGCCGCTTCCGCCGTTCGTCGCGGCCCCGGCAGCGCCGAAATAACCGCCCTGCGCCAGAGGAACCGGCACCAAAGCGCCCGACACGGTCGTGTCAGCACCGCTCACCCCGTTAGCGCCCACGGCCCCACCAGCACCGCCAGCCGGGACCACAAACGTCAGGACCGAACCCGGCGTGACCGGAACATCCATCAGAAGTTCAGAGGCCGGGCCACCGCCACCACCGCCGCCGCCCGTGGCATGACCGCCACCGCCGCCCGCACCAGCGCCGACCATTTTCAGGCGGATCAGGCTGACACCACTTGGAACGGTCCACGTTTCGTTCGCAGTAATGACTGCTGACTTGTTGGCCGCAACGCCCGAAGAATAACCCAACATCATGGCGTTAGGCTCCGATCACATAGACGATGTCGTTAGCCGTGCCGATGATGTGGGCCGACTGAGCGAGGTTGACCGGGAGAGTGACGGACGCGCCAGGGTCCAGAGCGAAGCCGTTGCCCGCGCCCGTGTCCGTGGCGGTCACGGTCGAGCCACCGACGAACACCTTGCCCGCATTGGCAGGGGCTGCCCGGATGACGCATCCCGAGACGAGTTGACCGCTAACTGCAAGGGCAACAGCCGAAGCCGTCACCACCTGCTGATCTGCGTAAACGGCGGACGTGAAGGTCATCTAGACGGCTCCGTAGTTCGGAATAGTGAGGATTGGAGCCATGACGCGCGGCTCCTCATAGGTGCTGGCCATCAGGCCAAAAGCGTCAGAGCCGTGAGAGGCCCAATCGTGGTTCGGACCCAGCCCAATCCCTCGGGCTTCGTCCTTCTTCTCGTGATAGGCACCGAGCGCATCCAGACCGGCCTGCGTGGTGGCCTGGTTGAACCAACAGCGATCAAACCAACGCCGCACCGCCTCGATCCGCTGTGAGGCTGCTCCACGCCCCTGATTAGGTATCACCCGAACCGAGAAGCCCGCCGATTCCAGCGCGCTTTGATACGATGCGTCGAACACCTTTTCGTGCGACGCGCCGTCATGGGGCAGGAAGCACTCAGCCGCACCGAAGCCCGACTGACGCAGCCAGTTGATATGGGTCGCGAGGTCTTGGCCCTGCGCCTCGTAGTAGGCCAGCACCTTGATCTTCTCGCCAATGAACTGGCAAATCCAGATCGCCGTGGCGTCAGCCTTCGCACCCGTGCCGCCGATGTCCCAATAAGCCCGCAAGGCCATCAGCGGGTCTTTGCCGACATCACCGATGCGACCGTCTGACTTGGCCTGTGCCAAAGCCTTGGCGAAGTAAGCACCCTCGGTGACGGCCTCGTAGCCGCCCTCCCAGATATGGTCGTACTGATCCGGCTTCATCCGAAGATCGTCCAGCCGCTCTTGCTCAAGCTCGGCGGGGAACCACGGATTGTCAGACCAGTTAGCGCGGACAACGACCGAACCAGTCGGCGTGTCCTCGCCCCGGAGCATCACGTCCACCGGGTCTTTCTTCCGGCGCGGGTTCCATGAGAACCACAGTTCAGAACCCGGCTTGCGGATGGTCGGGCGAAGCAGCGTCAGCGACCGGGGCGACAGCGTCTGGGCCTCTTCGACCCACGCCACGTCGAACCCCTCCAGCGACTTCACAGAGTCCGCCGTGTGGTCCTGCATACCCTGGTAGATGATGATCCCGCCGCCCGGCGTGACCGTGACCGCCTTCTGGCAGTCGAACAGGTGGCCGAGGCCGTGCGCCGCGATCTTGTCCTCGATCAGCCGCTTTGCCGACTGGTTGAGGTCTTTCTGGACTTCCCGGATACACACGCCCCGGAAGCCCGGCTGTGCCACAGCCTTGGCGACCATCTGGTCGGCAAAGTGGTGCGACTTGCCAGAGCCTCGACCGCCGTAAGCGCCCTTGTAGCGGGTTCTAGCCAACAAAGGCTGGAACACTCGCGCCACGTCAGGGGCGACTATCAACGACCCTCCACTCGATAGCCCCGACCACCTTCATGGCCGGATCATCGTCGTCCCCACCGATCAGCGGTTGTTTCGCCTTGCCGTAGCCTCGGTCGAAAACTTCCTTGATCGCGGAGACCACAGCGGCGTCGCTGTCGCTTTCCTCGATAATCTTCACAAGGCGCTGCATGGCCTTCGGTGTGAACTCTCGGGCGAGGGCCTTAATGTCCGCCGTGGCTTTGTTTGGCGTGCCCTTCTGTCGCCCGCCGGTTTTGATCCCTGCGGCCATCTATCTTCGTCTAGTTTAGACGCTCCCTGTCGCTGCTCTAGGCTTGGCGACTGTGTGGGTTATGTCCGAGCGTTCCCGCCTTGCCTGCTCTCACGCATCCCGAAGGACGCCCGCGCCGCAGGTTGGCTTCTCAGCCTGTAAGGTCGGATGGTGTCTGCCCCGCTCGGGGTGGGTCCAGCTAAGGAAGGCGCGGTATGAAAGGGGTTAGTCGCCCTGGTAGCGCCACGGCAGGATGATGACGGCGTTCACGTCGAGCGCGGGGTCACCACCAGCGGCCCAGCCATCAGCGATGTTGAGATAGACCGTGTGTGCGCCGTTAGCGGCAATCGCCAGTTCGGTCGTCACAATGGCGTCGGTCTCGGTTCCATCGCAGTCCGTCATGGTCTGGCCGGTCAGGATGTTCTCGAAAGCAGCCGTGCCGCCGAGAACAGCGACAGCACCCGAGGCGATGGTGGTGCCGAGGCCCACGTCGGGGGTGTCAGCCTGAATGGCGGCAGCACCGTTGACCGAGACCTTCAGGCGGGCAGGGCCGACGACGCAAGCGCCAGCGGGCAGGGTATACACCAGCTTGCCGACGCCGAGCGAAGCGCCGCCTGCAATGGCCGGGAAGACCGACTGCACGTTGAGGATGGTGGTGTGGTTGTATTTGTCGCCGTACTCACGGGCAGTGACGCCAGAGCCGGGCGAGCCGACGACGCCTTCCAGAAGGAAAGTGTTGTTGCGAGCCATTCGGCCCTCCTATGGATTGTGGGGGTTAGGGGTACGCTTAGAATGTGGTGGGTTGGGCTTGCTGGTCTTGCGGGCTTCCAAGGAGTCCCCCGCCGAGGGCAGCGCCTCCGGTTAGACCCAGCCCGCTTATTCCGTACTTCCGCAGGATTTTGACCAGTTCGTCATTGAAGACGACGTAGTTGGATGAGCCTTCGCCAGCCCCTCGGGAGTTTCCGTCTAGGTAGCGGATGCCGTTAACTCCGCGCTGGCGAAGCTCGTCAGTCATAGCCGTTCGGTAGTCGCCGGGCCTCGCCTCACTAAACGCGCCCATGAGGTTCGACCCGTTGGATGGGCCGGTGTCGATTTCGTATGGCTGCAAGTTGTCCCGAACACCCGGAACATTGGCCAACACGTCCTCCAGCGCCGCCCTTACCGACTCCGGCTGTTCCGCCATCGGCCTGTCCCAATCCAGGAACGTATCTGGATGGGCGTTAATGCCTACTTCGTACATGGAGCCGGGGCGCTTGAAGCCCGGCACAATCTCGCGTTCAAACCAGTCCAGAGCCTCGGGCGAATAGTCTTCCCGGCGGCTTCCGAGGATGTCGTATGGGTCGCCGTCGATCTGTAGTTGCTCGAGAAGCGCGAGCCGGTCGTAATCTGCCTGCGCTTCCGGGAACGACCCGCTGTCGGCGCGAAGCTCGTAGGTGCGGTAAATGTCGTCCAGCGGACGCCCGTTGACCGTCATCCGGTTTGGCAGCAATCCGCCACTGTCCCGAATAGCCTCCAGATGGGCAATGTCCGCTTCAGCAGCCCTCGCGGCTTGTCCGCCCGGTTCAGCCCGCAACGCGGCCTCGTAAGCACGCTCCAGTGTAGCGGCTAGGTCATCGCCGTTCTGGTTTGCCGCAGCCCTGACATTCAGGTGTTGCAGCTCGTTTTGCGGGTTCCACACCGAACCGTCAGCGCGATATTGAACGTCGCGAGTCAGGTTGTTTCGGTATTGCCTCGCCACATCCTCATTGCCAGCGAAGTAAAGCCCGTGGCCGTATGCCTGCGCTCCCTCTCCTGTTCCAATCTTGTCTAGGGAGAAGCGGTCGAATGAGTGGGGCGAGCCGTGATAGGCGCGGATGGGGTAATCAGGCTCTACGGGCGGGACAGGGGCGGGCGGCTCATACGGACGCAAATACTCGCTAACCAGTTCGTGATTATTCCTCGCCCATGACGGCGCATCGTCACGCAACAGGCCGAAGTTTAGCGCATACTCTTGCGCCCGCACACGGTTTAGATAGCGGCCCCGGTCGTCCACAAAGCCCCTGTAAGAGTCGTTCAGGCCGACCCTGCGCCGCACGTCTTCCGGCATCGACGCCATAGCCGTGAAATGGTTGTCATCCGCCGTGTAGATTTTGCCGTCCGTCCCCTTCATGGCGGGGCGAAGGGATGGCGCGCGCTCGGGCCTAGCCGCTCTCGCCGGGGCAACGTCAGCGCGAGGCGCAACATACGCTTGCGACGCCTCATCCCATTGAGCGTTGGTCGGGTAGCCCTCGTCGCCCGGATTAAGAACCCGCGCGCCCGTATCATCAGGGTTGACCGCACGATAGCGGGCCAGCGCCGACTCCGCGTCCGTCATCAGTCCACCAGACGGGGCAGCCTCACGCGCTCCCGTCATCAGCCCACGACGTGCACCCCGAGAACCCCGACCGATTGCCGGGATGCCTGGAATGGCCGCGAGAAGGCCGAGGCCAATGCCGACCGGGTCACCGTCCCGCGCGGCGGCTTGCAAGTCCTCAACGCCGACAACGTCGCCCACGCCCGGAAGCATATCCGCGCCAGACTGAAGGACCGAACCGTAGGCAGGCCGCGCGAACTCCGGCTGGCGCTCAATGAACGGGCGAACCCGCTCCTGTAGGGCGTCCAGAACGTCGCGGTAGGGACGGCGCTGCTCTTGCGGTCTTGCGTTAGGCGTCCATTGCATCCCGGACTCCTAGGCAAACCACGCCAAGTGGTTATCCGCGCCTCAACCGCTCTTTGCGTAATGCTCTGGGCTTTTCGGGCGTGTCGGCTGGGCGCGGATGGGGTGTGCCGCTAGGGCAGATTGGCCGGGGGTTTTGTGGCGCTCGACTGAACGGTACGCTTTTGTCCCTACCGCTGCGACCGCCCGAGGGTTGGGCCGCGTCCGAGGAGTGGGTCGTCCCGCATGGGGACCGGCGCAAAGCGCCTCAATACGGATGAGACTGACATAGACTTAATCGGGACGCAAGGGGTGGTGTGGTTCTTTTTTCGTTCCCGCTATGGGTGGTGTTCTAGGCACCCCTTGTACGGACAACTGACACGGCACAGCGGGCGACACTTGGGGCATGGGTCACGCCAACTGCCGTGAAGCGGGCCATAGTCCACCGTAACCGCCTCTCGACCGCCGCACTTGGTGCAAACGCCACGAAGCCACCTAACAGCCCAGACCATCACGCCGCCATCCTCCGGTCCCGCCGCTCCCTCACCAGCCGGGTGATGTTGGTCTGCACCCATCGAAGCTGGCCACACGCCATCCGCACCGCCGCGCCTTGTGCGACCGGGTTGGTCTCTCCGGTGCACCGCTCGACAATCGGACGCCAGCGGGTCAGCAGGGCCTCATCCGGCTTCAGGAGGTCAAACAGCATCCGGGCGCATTGCGGGGGCAGGGCCTCCGTTGCCGTCACCAGATACAGGTCTGCGTCGATCATGGCCTGTGACACGTTCTGACCTGGTGCGCCTTCCGCTGACCCGCGAATGTAATCAGGGCGGCGGTCGGAACCGTTCTCGCCGGATGCCGTTCGGATAAGCTCTTCCAGCCATTGCACCGCCGCTTGATCGTCTGGACGGCCTTTGAGAAGCACGGTGAAGCAGTCGGGGCGGAAGCGGGCCAGTATCTCCTCGTTCTTCGGGTCCACGTTGACAGCGATGCCCCGGCTTTCGAGTTCCCGGCGTTCAGCCCGGCGCTCGGCAATCGAGGCCATGTCCTGCGGGGCGGTCGGCTTTTGCTTGCGGCGGGCCATCAGGCTTCTCCAGTTTTAGGGTTCACGTCTGCTTCGCAGCCGTACCCACCGAGATTGAGGGGGCGTTCCGTGGTCATGCGGCTTGCCTCTGGACCAGATGAGCGGGGACGCGACAGCCGGGCTGGCCGGGCGGCGGCCCCAAGTCGGGCGACCACCAGCCTTCTTCCCGGTTCAAGGCCACGACGGCTGACCAGCGGTCGTCGCCCCAAACGGTTGACGCCTCGCCGGTCTCGACAAAGCTGGCCCATCGGTCGTTCTGGATGAGCCGGTGAACGCCCTTGGCCGTTTCGCCCTGGTATGACTTCGAGGCGTAAGCGGCCTTCAGGCCAGCGATGATGTCCGGCAGGGCATGGCCTCGGGCCTTCGCGGCTGACAGGGCGGTTTCAACGTCCTTGCGGCTTGAACGCTCTCGGGCTTGGCGAGGGGCAATCGACCAGATCGCTTCAACATCGGCGTTTATCGCCGGGGCTTTTGTGCGGCGGGCCGAAGGCTCGGCGGACAAAGAAGCTTCTTGACGGTTAATTGGTGGTTCAAACGTAGTGAGGTACGCAACTGCTTCCCCACCCCCTGAAGCAGTTTCCCCACGTGGGGAAATGGTTGCGCCACGTGGGGAAATAGTTTCCCCACCTAGTTTCAGGGTGATGATGTCGCTGGAGCGCGAGCCGTCATTGCGCGAACGCGCCTCACGGACCAGCAATCCGGCGTCCTCAAGGCGCTTAAACGTCGTCAGGATTGTCCGTTGCGAAAGGCCCGTGTCGGAGGCGAGCGCCTTGTGCGACGGCCAACACTTCATTGCGTCGTCGGCATAGTTCGCCAGCGCCAAAAGCAGCAGCTTTTCGGACGGCTTCAGTCCCTGGGCCTTCAGGGAAAGGGCTATGGCTTGAACGCTCATTGCATCCCCATCCGGTCACGAATGGCGCTGCAAGCGATGTCGCAATAAGTCTCAACCTCGCCGGTCGGCCCGTTGTTGTTCTTCTCGACCAGCCAAAAGAGCTTCTTGCGGACCTTATCGAGACGGGCCTTCCATTCGCCCATCGCCTCGAAGTCGGAATCATCCTCCGGGCGGCGGCAAGAGTATTCCGGGCGATACAGGAACATCACCAACCGGGCGTCCTGCTCAATCTCGCCCGACCAGCGGAGGTCCGACAGGCCGGGGCGCTTGTCCTTGTTGTCCCGCTTCTCAACGTCGCGGGAAAGCTGGCACAGGGCCACCACAGGCACGTCAAGCCGCTTGGCCATTTCGGCAAGCCCACGGGAAATGTCCCCGACCTCGGCCACCTTGTTGCCCTTGCGGTCGTTGTCAGCTTTGGCGATGGTCAGGTGGTCAACGATGATAGCGCCCGGCTCAATGCCTTGGCGTTGCCAATCCCGGATTGCCTTGCGAGCGCAGGCTTCCATCGCGGAAGTCGTCAGACCGGGGCGGGTGTCGAACAGCAGGGGCCATCCAGCCATCTGGCGTTCGGCGGCTTCAAGGGCCTGCCACTGGTGGCGCTCAAGCTGGCCACGGTCGGCATCGAAATAGGACGGGTTCTCGCTCTTGCCGCTAAACACCGGGGCGGCTGGGTTGAAGGCCAGATCACAGGCCATGCGGAGGCCGAGCGCGACCTTCGGCATTTCCATCGAGAAGAACGCCACGCCCTTGCCTTGCGACGCCAGTGCGCGACCGACAGCGAGGCCAGCCGACGACTTACCCATCGCAGGACGTCCGGCAATAATCGCCATTTCGCCACGACGCAGGCCACCCGTGAGGCGGTCCAGTTCGGTCAGGCCGGTCGGCAGTTCAATCTTGCCCTTGCGTTCTTGGGCTGCACGAACGGCGCTCCCGATGATCGTGTCGGCCCGCGACCACGCGGAAGGCGACGGGCCGGTGTCTGCCAGATCGGAGACAGCCCGCTCGGCCTCGATCACCCGTTCCGCGCCAGACTTGTCAGGGTCACGGGCCGCGTCAGAGATTTCACCAGCCACGCGGATGAGGCCCCGGCGCATCGCTGCGTCTTGAACGGCGCGGGCATATTCCGGCGCGTGTTTGGGGGCGGGCGCGCGGTCCACCATATCCGCCAGATAGCGGATGCCGCCGTATTGCTCCCAAGCCGGGGACGACTTCAGGCGGTCGGACAGAATGGTCGGCTCGGCCAAGCGACCGGCGCGCACCAGGTCCGTCATGGCGGTCCAGATCAGGCCGTGGAACGGCTCGTGAAAGTCACAGGCCCGCACGTCGTCGGGCATGGCGTCGTTGTCGAACAGGACAGCGCCAATCAGCGCCTGTTCTGCGTCGAGGTTAGACGGCAGGGGCGAGCTAAGACCGATCACGAACAGCCTCCAGTTCATCCGCTATCGGACGCAGTTTTGGGCTGGCGTGAACCGGCGAACGCAGGGCCAAAATCAGCGCATCGACCGCCTTCACGGGCTGTGCATAAGGCTGGGGATAACGTGCCGGGCGAGTGGTCATGAAAAGACCATGCGACCGTTCGTTTCCGGTGTAAGGGCCGGACGCAGCAGGGGTCGGGGATGCTTTCACGGGCCTGTGGATAAGTGGGGAAAAGGCAGCGTTCATGCCGCCCTCGCCACGTTGCGGAAGTCTCTAGGAGACCACGCCTTGCGAAGACCTCCCATCGCCTGCCGGTGAGCCGCGCAATAGGTCTCGTCAGTCGGGAAGCAGCAGGACATTACGGACCCGCGCTCACCGAGGGGGAAGGCGCACTGACCGTTGGCGCGCTCCATCCAGGGACGGGCATACGACACGTCAGCAAGAATGGGCTTGGCGGCTTCGGCTCGCTCCAGATGGCGGCGGTCGCGTTTGGCTGCCTTCTCGCGAGCGGCCATCTTGCCACGGACGCGGGCGGCTTCGCGGTCCTTGTTGCCGTCGCGGGGAAACTCATGGGCCAGCCCGAGGCGGTGCGCCTTGCCGATCACGGCGTTGCGGCTGACCTTGTGCTTGAACTTGGCGCTGATACGGCTGGCCATCAGCGTGACCGGGACGCCTGCAATCCACAGTTCGCGCAGCATCGCCAGCGGCTCGGGCAAGTCCCAGAACTTCGGCGGCTGGGGCTTCTTGAGACGCCGTCCGGTCAGGGTCACGCCGATACGGAGGCAGCGCCCGAGGATTGCGTCACGGGTGCGCGGCTCAAGCCCAAGCTCGGCAAACGCGGCGACGATCTTGGACGCAGAGAGTTCCAGAGCTGCAAGCCGGACCAGTTCGGCGTCGTCTATTGCGGACCATTCGGCCATGATTATTCACCTGTTCTGGAATGAGGGGAGACGGTCACGCGGACGACGGAGTCGCGCTGCGGCGGCTCGTCGGACCATGCGAGGGTGATGCGCTGGCAGCAGGAGTCGTCGATCACCAGACCGCGCTCCACGATCAAATCTGACACTGCTTTTTCGAGGTTCCCGAGGTCGCGAGCGCGGCGGTCGGGGCGGTCAAAGATCAGGTCCAGCGTGTAGGGGCCAGCGATCAGGCCAGCGGGAACGTGCGGGCGGGCTGCGGCCTTCCACGCCTTGTAGGCAGGGGAGGCGTAGCGGCGAGCCTTGCCAGCGAAGAGGCCATTGACCGAGGGCGGGAACGGCAGGGAGAAGGACACGGCGCTCATGCGAACAAGTCCCGCTGCGCCAGTTGAGCGAGGGCCGATGCACGGTCGCGAGCGTTTGCGGCCCACTGATCCAGGATCACAGCAAACGCGCGTTGATGGGCCAGCGGAGAGGCCCGGCGAACGTCAGCCTCCGTCGCGCAGACGGCTGCGGTGTGGTTGTGGCTTTCGGGGGCGCGGGTCATGACGCCACCGCCCGGCGCAAAGCATCGTGCAGGGCTTCACGCTTGGCGTTCACCGGCTTTGCGCGAACGTGCGAACGGACGATGACGGGGCCGCGCGTCTCAGGCGTCAGGGCCTCGCGGATGGTGCGTTCCCCGATCATTTCGTGTTGCCCGGTTCATGGGGCGACCACGGGCGGAACTTCTGTTCGGCTTCCAGCGCGGCGGTCAGATCGGCGGCGAGGATGGTCAGCCGCTTGTCGAGCGCCATCACGGCGTAATCCGTAAGGGTCGCGCCACCGGCAATCAGGGCAGCGCGTTCACAGACAGCAGCGGCCAGTTGCGGGGCGAGCTTGATGGTGGGGTTCAGGTCCATCAGACGCGCTCCCGCTTCTTGGCAGGGGCGCGCTTCGGCTCTTCAAAGCCCGGCTTGATCGTCAGGAAGGCTTCAATCGACAAGCTGTCGTTGCGGCGCTCTACCTTGCGGAAGCGGTCTGGATCGTGCCCCCAGTAAGAGCCTCGGACACGGACGGGAATGCCGACAAGGGCGAGCAATGGCCCGCTGCTGGGATGCAGGAATACGGCCTCGACGACATACGCCTTACCCTTCCAGGTGACGCCCGCTCGCCCGTCTTTGACACACACCACTTCATCGCCCGGCTTGAAATCGCACATCACGCACCCCGCAGGCGAATGATGCAGCCGAGCGACCACAGGCGAACGTCGAGCGCGACGTTACCCAGCCATGCGATCAGGCCCATCGAGTGATAGACGGCCCACAGCGCGAAGATCGCGAGCCATTTCCACCAAGCGGTTTTCCCGCTCCTCGAACGATTGTCTCTCATGGGACAGCCTCTGTTTTTCAGCGATGATGAAGGCGTCGGCGGTTTGGCCCACGACCGCGCCCATGACGGGCAGGATCACGCGCCATCCGCCGTTCGGATGCTTGAAGATGCGATCCAGGGTCGCCTTGGACGGACGGCCCTCAATCACGGTGCGGGCTTCCTCAGTGCCGAGGCCCCATTCCTTCGCGACGGCCTTGCGGCGTCCGAGCGCGGGAAAGGATTGCTGGACGTAAACCGCCAGCGCGTCGGCAATGGATCGGTCGAGGCCGAGCCGGGGGAGAAAGTCCCCATCGTTGGAATAGATCGTCATCGCGGAAGCCCTCATGTTGAACAGGCCTCCACAGAGGGGCGCGACTTGAGGACGACGACGTGGCCCAGATCATCACCGTGGATTTCCCGGCAAGGAAGGTGATCGACTGGGGGACTGACAGGTTTGCGGAGGCGGCTAGGCGATGCGAGGCCGAAGCCCTCCAGCAGCCGAGCGAGATTGCGGACACGCTCAGGCGATGCGCCGCCCGGTATCGTGCAGCAGAAGGGGGCGGGGGATGACCCCGCCTTTTGGCCTTCGTGGTTAATGATTACGCTGCGGTAATCTTTCCGCTTGCGCGTGTAAGCTTGGCCGTGCTGACTTCCCTCCAGTTGTCGGGAGGAATCGTTGCAGGCGAGAAAACACCAACCCGACTTAACCATTTCCGACGAGTCAGCCGCCGAAATGGTGGCCGCGCTGATTTTCGCGCTGTCAGACGGCAAGCCGCACAAAATCGCCCGGCGCGTGGCCGTGATGCGGAAGGTGCTAGAGACGCGAGCGGCAGAGCAGAAGGTCGTGGCCTTGCGGTCGCCGTTATGTCCGCAGGGGACAAAGGCGCGAGCGGGCGAAGCCGCCGCCCGGATGGAGCGGGTCGAGATCATCCTGAAAGAGATCGCCCGGCTGTAGGTCATTGGCGTCCGAAGACCTCCAACGGCAGGCCGGTCACAGTCGCCAGCTTGGCGGCGAGGGACAGCTTGTCGGTCCCCTCGCGCTCAACCCGTGACAGGTGGCTTTCGGTAAGCCCGACCTTTTCGGCCATATCAGCCAGGGTCAGGCTGTTGGCGCGGCGGTATGTCTTCAGAGCAGTGTCCATGCGCTCTTGTATGCCATGCAAGGCGGCATGACAAGCAAGATTGTATATCATGCCGTTCCGTTAAAAGCGGACGTAGCCGACACTCGGGCCATGCCTAGAAAGCCCCGCGCCAATCCGAAGCCTGAGCGGAGACCGACATTCATCCGGTCGTGGCGGAAGCACCGAGGGATGACGCTGGCAGGGCTGGCCGATCAGCTCGACACGCTTCACGGCATCGAAATCAGCGAGGGCCAACTCTCCCGGATCGAGAACGCGAAAAGCCCCTACGCTCAGGACTTGTTGGAGGCGATCGCCCGGGTCCTGCAAACAGAACCGGCCAGCCTGATCATGCGCGATCCGTCGCGGACGGAGTTCTGGACTGTCTATGACACGCTCGACCCGGCGCAGCGGAAGCAGGTTGTAGAGTACGCCGACTTCATCAAACGAAAGGCTGGCTAATGCGTAAGATCATCCTCGCGACGGCGCTTGCGCTGACCCTTTCCGCCTGTGTCACTGCCGAGACGGCAATGCTGGACGAGCGCACGGCCATCATATCGGGGCGCGGGGACGAGTACACGACACCGGCCCAGGTACAGCAGCGCGTGTTGCTGGAGGCCGCTGAGAGCGCCACCGAGCGCGGGTTCCGCTACTTCATGGTCATGAACGCTCAGGACGCCACCCGACGCGGCATGGCCTATATGCCGGTCACAACGACAGGGCAGGGTAACGCCACCACCAACTGCTTCATGGGGACGTGCCGGACGACCGCCAATGCCAACGCCATGACATACGGCGGGGGCGCTTATGAGGTCATCCGGCCCGGCTCCGACGTACAGGTCCGCTTCTATCGCGAGGGCGAGATTGACCCCGCCACGCCGGGCCTTTGGGACGCCCAGTCAATCATAGCGGCCCAGCCCCGCAGGTAGCCTCCGGAAAAATATTGCATACAGCGCAAGTTTCCGCTTGCCATATGCCTTGCATCAGGTACAAGTTCTCTCAACACCGAGAGAGGACGCGCCCCGATGGCCACCGCAACCACCACCTACCCATTCGCTGACCTCTCCGACGCGGATTGGGAAGACAAGGCTCAAGCCGTAGCCGCTGCGATGGCGAAGATCGAACGGGCAATGTCCCGCCCGAACGGTGTCGCTCCGCTGTTCCCGAAGGCTCCGGCGATGGAGCGGGCAGCATGAGCGCCCCCATGTACCTCGCCAGCGGCGGCGTCATCTTCCAGCGTGAACACGTCCCGATGACGATGGCTGCGGCCCGTCTCGCGGTCGGGATTCACAGGATGAACGCATCCTACCACCTGACGCAGAACGACGAGCGGACGCTCCCCGCACGTCTGGCGCTGGCCAAGATCGAAATGGCGCTGGCCAACGAACTTGAAGCCGCAATCGCTGAAATCACACAGCCGCAAGCCGAAAGGGCCGCAGCATGAAGCTCTATCAGGACGACCGCCCGCATCCGCTGGGCCTGACGAACAACCCCGAGTGGGACCTGGTCCTCACCCGCCGCGCTGAACTCTACCTTGAGGACCGTGCGCGTCGGGAAGACCCGGAGCGGGAACCGAGCCGGATGCATATCGCCTTGGCTATCCTCGGCTGCATCTTCATTGCGGCGAGCTTGTTCTCGGCGGTGCTGCTGTGACGCCCGCCACCCAATCACCCACCGTCAGGACCTCCGCGACCGCTAATAACGGCGCGGAGGGGACGGTCCACGCCTACGCCTCAAACGGCGACCTCTTCATCCTCGACGGCGGCGTTTACTGGCGCTTCGACAGCCTCTCCGCGTGGAGCCGCTGGTTTGACGCCGTCCAATCTTCAATCCCCTCGACCCAGGAACGCGCCCGGCAAATCCGCGCCGCGATGGACGAGGCTTTCCCGCAGGAACAAGCAGCATGACGTTCTCAACCGATCAGCATGAAATGCTGACAGCCCCGCTCGACAAGGCGCGCGTCGCCACCCGCGACCAAGGCGGCAAGACCCTGTCCTACATCGAGGCATGGCACGCGATTGCGGAGGCCAACCGCATCTTCGGCTTCGGCCAATGGGACCGCGAGACGGTGGAACTGCGCCAGCTCGGCGAGCCGCGTGTGACGCAGGACAAATACGGCAAGGACCAGATGCGCGTTGGCTATTCCGCCCGCGTCCGCATCACCGTCAGGGCAGGGGACACCGTCATCGTCCGCGAGGGCTGCGGCTTCGGCTCCGGCATCGACAAGGACACGGACCAGGCTCACGAAAGCGCGCTGAAGGAAGCCGAGTCCGACGCCATGAAACGGGCGCTGATGACGTTCGGCAACGCCTTCGGTCTGGCCCTTTACGACAAGACACAGGCCAACGTCGCCGCCGTGGTTTCCGCCGTCGTCCAGACCGCGACCGCCTCCCTCGCCATGTGTCGGGATGAAGCCGACCTGAAGGAGTGGACGGCCAGCAACGGCGCGATGATCGACGGCCTCTCCGAAGTCGAAAAGCAGGGCGTCCGCAAAGCCTACGCCGCCCGGCAGACGGCCATCAAATCCGCCACCAACCCGTTTGAACAGAAAGCCGCCTAGATGAAAAACCTGACGATTGCCGGTCGCCTGACCAAAGACGCCACCACCCGCGAGGCCGGGTCCGACAAGGTGACCGGGTTTTCCGTCGCCGTGGATGACCGGCAGGGCAAGGAGAAGTCCACCCTGTTCTTCGACTGCTCCATGTGGGGCAAGCGTGGCGAGACGCTGGCTCAGTACTTGGTCAAAGGCTCGCAAGTCACCGTCTCGGGCGACCTTGGGGCGCGGGAATATGAGGGCAAGACGTACCTGACCCTCCGCGTTGCCGACGTGTCGTTGCAGGGCGGGAAAGCCCCCTCGACCAACGACGGATTTAGCGGACCCGCTGGCAACGCCAAGGAGTCCTACGACCTGTCCGACGACATCCCTTTTTAGGAGCCGGTGATGACCGCCGAACCCATCCAACTCCGCAACTCGACGCCCTTCGACCTGATCGTTGAGAGCATCGAGGACTTGATCGGTGAAGCCCGCAACTACGCGGACGGCTCCCCTGTGGAAACGCAGGGGCAAGCCGACGACGTGTCCCGCATCATCGACGGCCTGAACCTGAACGCCAAGGCGCTGGACGCTGAACGGGTTGTGGAGAAGGCTCCGCTCGATAAGCAGATCGCGGCAATCCAGGATCGCTACAACATCTGGATTGCCGACCGGAAGAACAAGACGCCGGGCAAGGTCTGGAAAGCCGTCGATGCGCTCAAAGCGTCCCTGCAACCGTACCTCGCCAAGCTGGACGCAGAGAAGCGCGAGGCCGAAGTCATTGCCCGCCAAGCCGCCGAAAAAGCTGCGTGGGACGCCGCCGAGGCTATTCGCAACGCCGCCGCAAACGACCTTCATGCCCGCGAGGAAGCCGAGGCCCTGATTGCCGACGCGGAAGCCGCTCAGAAGCTCGCCAAGGCCGCAGCCGGTGACAAGGCACACGCGACGGGCGGAAGCCGTGCAATGGGCCTCCGCAGCGTCTGGAAGGCCACCCTGACGGACAGCCATGCCGCCGCCGCGCACTACTGGCGGACGAACCCCGACGCCTTCACGGCCCTGCTGCAAAAGCTGGCCGACGACGACGTGCGGGCCGGTAAGCGAAGCGTACCAGGGTTTGACGTGGTGGAGGCTCGCGTACTGTGAGCCGCTGGACCCTCAAACTCTCTCCGTGGAACCGTGAGACCGCTATCGCGTGGCTGGACAAGGCCATCGGCAACGGGGGCGAGGGCGAGTGGTGGTCAATGGTCATCACCGACACGCGCACGGATGAGCAGAACAAAAAGCTCTGGCCCATGCTTGAGGACGTATCCAAGCAGGTTCAGTGGTTCGGCCAGTGGCTTGAGAAGGAAGATTGGAAACTGATCTTTCTCGCCGCGCTGAACCGCGAGACCCGCATCGTTCCGAACCTCGAAAACAACGGGTTTGTCAATCTCAGCACGTCGTCATCCAAGCTGTCCAAGGCGCAGTTCAGCGACCTGATCGAACTGATTTACAAGCTGGGGGCCGAGCGTGGAGTGGTCTGGACGGACCCGAAGGAAAAGCGCGCCAGACTTGCGGTGGCCCCATGAACCGCCCTGCCGTCGTCATCGACAAGCGCAAGCCGCTCACCCGTCGCGAGGTCATCCAACTGATGCTCGATCAGGAGGGCCGTTGCGGGTGCGGGTGCGGTGAAAAGCTCCAGCCCATGACCGAGGGCGTGATTGACGAACACATCATCCCCTTGGGCATCCGGGAGAACGCGAACGAACTGGCGAACCGCGCCCTGTATCGCAAGCCGTGCGCCGCCAAGAAGACGCCCGGCGATCAGTCAGCCATCGCCAAGTGCAAGCGCATCGTCGCCCGCGAGAACGGCACCCGGCGAGAGCGCAAGGCTATCCCGTCGCGTCCGAACGCATGGCCCAAGGGGCGCAAGCTGCCGACGAAAGCTAGCCGGAACGCTGGCGACAAGCTGGCCAGGTATGACGACGGCGTAGCCGGAGGAATGAACCCAAATGAAGGAGCCGAACAATGAATGTCTCAGACAAGACGAAAGATGGGTGGACGCTGCAAGGCGAACACGAATGGGATGAGTGCTCTGTCCAGTTCAGCGGGTCGGGTTGCTACCACACGATCTACGAGCCGGGCCGTCGCTTGCCTATCGCGTTCGTCATCGGGTCCAGCGAGTATTGGCGCGACAGCGAGGCCGAGGACACAGCCCGCGCTCGACTGATTGCCGCCGCTCCCGAGATGTTTGAGGCGCTTCCAGACTTGTCGGCGGTCATCGCGTGGCTTGAGAACGGCTGCGAAGTCACCCACGCCGTGACCGAACTCCGCATCCATCAAGCGCGCATCGACGCGGCGCGCTCCAAAGCTACAGGTGACGCATGAGCGGGGTAGAGGGGCTGAAGCCTTGTCCGACGTGCGGCGCGCTTCCGTGCGATCAAGTTAGCCCGCCTGCCCCTGTAGAAAGGGGAGTGCGGGAGTTGGTCAAAGAGCTTCGCTTGGCGGCGTGTGGTCTGTTCACGCTCTCCAACGACAAGGGCGACTACGGCTATTTCGATGACCTAGCCGAACGGGTTGCCGCTCTATCCGCTATAGAAGGAGGAAGGGGTTCATCGGCTGCGCCGATACCCACCGAGTTTGCAGTTCTCGTTGACCTGCTGTCTGGGGCTTACGAGGACCACCAACGCGGCGCAGCGTCTCCCGACGACAGCCTCTTTGAGTTCATGGCCAAGCGAGTACTCGCCGCTGCGAGCCCCACCGAGCAAGCGGATGGGGGTGTTGTAGGCGAGACATGGTCGAGCATGGCCGCGTGGACAGCAGAGACGTTCGGGCCTGTAACACTGGAGCGCATCGCCACGCGGGCCAATGAGGAGATGCAGGAGCTTCTGGCGGACCCGAGCGATGTTACCGAGGCCGCCGACGTGTGCATCGTCCTCTCGCGCTACCCCGGCATTGAGGACGCGATCAACCGCAAGATGGCCGTGAACCGTGGTCGCCAGTGGAGGCTCAACGGCGACGGCTCCGGCTATCACGTCAAGCCCGACACCCCTCCCGCCACCCCCATAGCCGGGGGATTTGGTTCATCGCCTGACGGCGATACCCACCGTGCGGCTGATACGGCTGTTGTAGGCGGGCAGATCGCGTGGCGTGTGGGGACGCCTCCGCAGGACGGGTCCACCTTCTACGGCCACTGGTGGTCGCCCTGTCGTTGGCTGGCCTACAAGCCAAACAGCGAGCAAGCGCGCCGAGGCGTCAAAGGCCGCTGGCAGACGATGAACGAGTTTGGCGGATGGGTGAACGCCTCCGCGCCGAACGAGTGGGCGACCGAGGCTCAGATCAGGGCTCGCCAGCAAGCCGCCCCTGCCAGCGACACCACAGCCAGGTACGAGCCGGAGGCGAGTGAACCCAAAGACGCTGCCAGACGTGATGAGGGAGGCGAGTGATGGGAGACGCAGCAGACGACGCTTACGACGCCGCCATGTGGGAAGACGATGAACCCGCGTTCTGCGGCACCTGTCCTGACGGTGTTCCAGCGATCCTGCCACCAGAGGGTTGGACGTGCCCGGAGTGTGACGCCGAGTGGGGCGATGACGACGACGCTACCACGGAACGAACATCGGCCCTCAGTGGGTACGAAGGCGAAGCCGAAGTGCACCATGAAACCGGAGTGAAACCATGACCCGCACAGTCGTAATCGTTCCGCTTGATCGCAGCCCGTACCCGCGCGCGTTCCTTGACGACTTGAACGGCTACATGACGGGCGGTTCTGGACGATGCCTAGAGGCCATTCTCGCCGCTGGCGCGCACGTCACAACCATGCCGCCAGCCTCCGCCCCTGAAGGGATGCGGGAGGCTATCGTCGCGATCATCAACGAGGAAGTGGACGGCGATTATGACGGTCGCCTGCATTACGTTGGCGCAGCAGCCGACGCCATCCTCGCCATCATCGCAAAAGGGGAAGGACGTGAGTAGGGTTCATTCCGCGCTGTCGCGCTCCATCCCCACCGAGGGCCAACCGATCAGTAATGCGCGCCTTGTGGCAGAGTTGCAGGGCCTGACCATCGCCATCCACATGTTCGGTTTGGGCCATTTGGCGCACATATCTCATGGACGTGCATACGAAACGCCCAAAAACGAACAGGTCGCGCAATGACCCGCGCCTCGATCACCAAAACAGTCCGGGGCCTCCAAAAGCTCGGGCTTTCCGTGTCAGGAGTCGAAATCGCGCCAGACGGCACGGTTCGCGTCTTGACCTCTTCCGCGAACGAGGGTGCAGATGACGGCCTTGAAGCCATGCGGGAAGCCCGACGTGCGCGCTCGCTTATCAGGACTGCAAAAGGCCACTAAGCGGCTCTCCGGGGGCCGTGTGGCGGTTTACGCCTATGCCTTCCGGGGCGGTGACCTGATCGCCCGCGCTGACGGCAGGAACCTGGCCGACGCCAACGACGCGTTAGAGAAGGCGCTAGGCCAGCCCGACACGCTCGCAAAGCTGGACGCCGCCCGAAAGCCTATCCGCCACACTGACGACCGCGCCTATGTCCGGGGGCTGATCGCGGCGTTCAAGGCGTCGCCCGAATATGCGCGCCTCGGTGATGCGTCAAAGACCGAGTACGCCCGCCACCTGAAAGCCTTTGATGCGGAGTTCGGGACGTTCAAGGTCCGTGTCGTTGAGCAGGCTACGCCCGACATTGTCGATTGGCGCGATGACGCCTTCTCCGACAAGCCCCGGACGGCTGACTATTTGATGGGGACCATTGGCCGACTGTTCGGCTGGGCCAAAGCTCGCAAGCTGGCCTCGCACAATCCCGTTGAGGGGATCGAGCGGCTTCACCGTGCAGACAGGTCCGATGTTATCTGGACCGACGCCGATCTGGTGAAGATATGTGCGGAGGCATCCCCCCGCGTTCAGCAAGCCATCCGCCTAGCGGCTGAGACGGGCCTGCGTATGGGTGACCTATTGACCCTGACATGGGGCGAGGTCGGGGACCACGGCATCACGAAGCGGACCAGCAAGCGGGGCAGGGTGGCGACCATCCCGTTTTCACAGGCGGGCTGCGAGCTGATCGGAGCAATCCCGAAAGTTTCCACCGTCGTCCTGACGAACAACCGGGGCAAGCCGTGGACCAGGGACGGGTTCAAGTCCGTCTTCCAGCAAGCCAAGGCCGACGCGGGGATAACGGGCCTCCGGTTCCATGACCTGAGAGGCACCGCCGTCACCCGGAAAGCCGTGTCGTACCCCGACCTGACGCCGTCCGATCTGGCGCTGATTTTCGGCTGGTCACCCGATCACGTTCAGGCCCTTTTGGCGAAATATGTCAGCCGTGACGCGGTGGCCCTTGACCTGCTTTCGAGAATGAAACAGAAACCCGAAATACAAACCGATCACAAACCGGGTCCGCGCGGTTTAGCCAAGTGATTGATATTGTTGTGCGCGCCCTTAGCTCAGTTGGTTAGAGCATCTGACTTTTAATCTGTGGCTCTACCTATAAAAACAACCACATAGCTACAAACCGGGCCTTACCCGACCCCAACAGATTCAGTTGGTTACCGGAGGCGCGCAAACCGACCGGCGCTATTTCAGCCCATCTCCGGGTCGTCATCATCCAGCACACCAGGATCAGGTCGCTGATCGGTAGCCGAGCGCGGGAACGGCCTTCCGGTGTAGGTCGCCCACCTTGCCCGCTTTGCCGATGCGCGACGGTTTAGCTGCTTGTTCGCCTCGCAGAACAGGAGGCGCGCGAAGGGGGTCAGGTCAGGCTGCACGGTCGAGCCTCGCCAGTGAGCAGGTGTGCCGTTCCACCTCCCCGTCCTGCCGGTGATAGGTCACGGCCTCCATCGACCGCTTCGACCGATAGCCGCTCGCGTGTGACCAGATGTCCGGCGCGGCGAGGGTCCGGCAGTATTCCACCGTGACGCCCGGATAGTCCTTCACGTCCTTGTGGTGGACGTGTCCGACGAACCAGACCCGCGAGCCGTGTTCCGACGCCAGCCACATTGCCGGAGCGTCCACGGCCATCAGCAGGGGAAGGTTGGCACCCTTGGCCCCGTCACCGTGCGTCGTCCCAATCAGGTTCGCGCCGAAGCCGTGGAACCAGTACGGGTTAGGGCTGGTCGCCACCGTCACGCGCGGCTCGTTCTCATAGATCAGGGCCATCATTTCCGCGAGCATCAGGGCCGTGATGCCGTCATGGTTGCCGGGGTTAATCCGCACCGTGACGTGTTGGTGCTTTTCCAGCATCCGGGCGATGTGGTGGCGCTTGCACCGGATGACTGCGCGGACGACTTCGGCGTGACGGCCATGTGTATCGAGGTGGTGCCCGCTCTTTGTCCGGCTGGCGTTGTTGTCGGCGTGGAGGCTGTCGCCAAGGTCGATGAACAGAGCATGGGCTGACGGGGCTGCGGAGGCTACCAGCCGGTCAATCGCGGCCTTCGTGACGCGCTCGTATTCCACCAGGTCGAACGCCTGTCCGGTTTCGTCCCTCCACGCATAGAGGCCCGCGTGTGGGTCGCCTTGCGGGTAGACGGTCAAAAGGTCGTCGTCGGTGTACCGGGGCGGGGCAAGGGGGGCGATAGGCTGTAGGCCCTCAAGAAGCGCGTCCCTGATAGCCTTTAGCTGTTCGGCTTGCCTTTCCGCATCGGGCGACTGGCGCTCCCATACCCGCTCAACCCCACCGGGGCCGCGCTGAATGGTGACCTTCCCCATGACGAAGCCGGGAGCTACGCCGTCGTCGAAATGTCCCGGCGCATGGCCACGGCGAGCCGCTTCCTTCCGGTAGCGGGTGATGGATTCCCATACCGAGTTTTTCACCACGCCGAGGGCGGCTGCCGCCTTGTCGTAGGTGCCGTGCTCTTCAAGGGCCTTCAGATAGCGGGCTTGGGTTGGTGTGACCCAATCGGGATATTCGTTGTCTTCGATGGGAACGAAGGACAAGGCCATCAGCCACCCGTAAAGATGCGCCACCAAGGGCGGGGGAGGGGTTGGAGCGCCCGTTGTTGCGCGTCGAAGCTCTGGACCGCCAAATCCCTACGGCCATCGCACACGGCCAGCGCAGCGGCCCTTGCGGCATAGGTGGCGTCTAGGTCGGCGTTCGTCGGGCTATCCGGCAGGACCGGCAGGCGGCACGGTTGGCGAGCTACCGGGGGCAGGGTCAGGATTGGCGCAGAGGGCGGGGGCGTTGTCGCACACCCGCTGATCGTTAAGGCGCAGGCGATCAGCCCGCTCTTGAGTAAGGGGGGCGTCCGCATCGGGGGCGTTCCTTGCTTCGGTTTCGGCTTGCGAGGCAATCTCGCGGATGATGGTCTCGCGGGTGTGGAAGGTCTCGGTGGCTTGGCCGATCTCCGCGTTTCCGGTGGCCTCGCGCTCAAGGGTGGAGACCTGGCCCTCAAGCCGGTCAGCCCTCGCCTCCGCGCGCTTCGCGGACCAGAATGGCGAGAAGGGGACGTAGCTTAGAGCACTGGCTGCTCCCCAGAGCAGGCACCCCGCCATGACGGCATAGCCGATCCAGCGCCACGGAATAGAGCGAACAGGCATTTGCGAAACCCTTTGAGGGCCGCGATGTTCATGGTATGATCTTCGGGCCGAAGCGGTGCTCTAACACCAGCCCCGGCCCTAACCTCAACCGATCTCGGAGATCAGGTCTTGGCTGATTTAAGCATACCAAAACGCGGCGTTTATGCCATCACCTGTCTGGTCGATGGTCGATGCTATGTCGGCGGTTCGACTGGAATCGTAAGACGGTGGAGCGCGCATCGCTCCGCCCTCAATTATGGCAAGCACAAAAACCGACTGCTTCAGGAGGCTTGGACGCAACTCGGCCCTGAAGCCTTTGCCTTTTCCGTCCTAGAGGCCGTCCCGACCGGGAGTATCTCAGCGGTTGAGCAGCGGCATATGGACCGCCTTTGCGCTCACAGTCGCGGCTTTAACATTTACCCGACAGCGGGCTCGCCGCGCGGGTCAGTACACTCTGCGGAAACTCGGATGAAGGTCGGCTTGGCGGGCAGGGGCCGTAAGCACAGCGCGGCAAGTCGGGCGAAAATCTCGGACAGACTTCGCGAGGTTATGACATCATCAGACGCCCGCGCCATCCGCTCTGCTGGGGTCATCGGGCAGCGAAATGGGTGCGCCAAACTGTCAGACAAAGACATCATCGCGATCCGTCAGGCGGCGCGCGGCGGAGCGACGCAACAGGCGATTGCCGATCGGTTCGGCATTAAACAGCAGGCGGTTTCCAAGATCGTTTCGCGCCAGCGATGGGCGCACATCGCCTAAACACCACCCACGCCCTTCCGGTACGTCCAGATGATCGCGACAAAGACGCTGGCAATGCCGAGGAAGAACCCGATTGCAATGCCGAGGAGGAGGGAGGTCATTCCGGCCTCCACGCGACCGGGTAGAAGCACTTGCTTCGCTCCCAATGGCCCTCCATGACCGTCTCGCCTTCGCCCCAATGCCTGACGGTCGGGCAAAGCGGGTGCGTCACGCGCGACTGTATGCGGGCCTCTCTGCCGTCCTTGTCGATGCCGACAATCCAAGTTCCGTCCGTTGGCGCAGAGGCCATATCTTTCTGTTCGTTCACGGGTACTTCCTCCGGTCGAGTTCAACGTGCGGGCCATCCCTGAGCGACTTCCAATCGCCGCCCCAAATGATCGGCACGTTTAGTTCCTTCGCCGCGCGCTTGAAGGCCAGCGCGACCTGACCATAAAGCGGCCAGTCCCATCGGACCTTGCCCGCGACCAGCACCGCAAAATCAATTGCATGGCCGGTGATGTGCCGGGAGTTCATCGTCTGCGATGCGCCCGCCGCTTTCAGTTCACGCTGGCGAGCGACCGACCGCAGGCCCTCGGTGATGGTGAAGTCGTGCGGGCTGTAGGACAGGGCCAGTTCGACCACGCGGACCAGATCGGGGTGGACCTCGCGAAGACGCAGGCGTGACGTGACGCCGAGCTTGTAAGCCATTGGCTGACTCCGGTGTTTGTGCTAGGAAAATGAGGCCGGGGCGAGTGTTCGGGGGGCCAGTGTCCCGCCGCTGATGCGGATAGTCCGATGCGACCACGGAGGGCACGTCAAACGCCCCGGCAAACCTGTATAGGAAAGGGCGGTTTTGCTTACACGTCCGCCGAACGTGTTAAGCCGGGGGCGTTTCTACCGGGGCCATCGTCGCAGAGGCCCGAGCAACGCCCCGGTCCTTGAGGCTGATACCAGCACCGCCAAGCGCGAGGATGGTTGCCAGCCCGCCGCCGAAGCCGGTCCCGAACTCGATCATGCTGAATGCCTGACCGTTGTGCACGGCGATGCCTTGGAACACCATTGCCCCGATGATGAAGGCCACCGTGCCGATAACCCAGAGGATGCGGGCTGCGTCGTAGGACGTGTGCCCCGGCCCCATGAGGGCATTGCGGAGGAGGGTGTTCACTGGCCAGCCTCCCGCTCAATCCGGTCTAGCTGTTCCTTCATGGCCTTTGTGCGCTCGTCCAGACGGGCGAGGGTTCCATCGGCAAGCGGGGCGACGGTGCGCTCCAGGCTCGACACCCGCTGGTTAATCCCGCCGCCCCAAAAGACCAGCGTGGCCGCTTGCACGATCAGGGCGACAATCACCCCGATCATTGACCAGTTGAGTTTACGGGCGTCGGCGTGAAGCGTCATTAGCGGGTCACTCGCTCTTAAGGATTCGTGGTGTCAGGTTGGGTTGTCGCGCGACCCGGCTGGTCACATAGTCGGGGCTGGGGGAGGGTGTTCGCGCACCTTCCCCGGCTGACGATCAGCGACCGCGCGCTGTGATCTTGGCGTCGGCGGCGGCGGCGAAGACTTCCCACGCGCGTTCCGTCAATGACCCGACGGAATAGCGGGCGCGAAGCTCCAGGTTCTTCTTCGTGCTGGCATAGGTCGTGTCTGGCCCGCCGCTCATCGGCTGAAGGCTGGTGACGGTCGTGCCTGAGATCGTGAACAGTTGCGCCTCGGTGACGGTCAGCGAGCCGGAGTAAAGCGGAGCGCCCGTCATGTCCCGAATGGTCGTCGTGATGGTGTCAGTCCCGTTAAAGGACTGGACGCAGATCAGGTCCACACCGACGACGTTGCCGACACCCGGTCGTGGAGACAGTTCCGCAGCCGTACCCGCCGCGCCCGACCCGTTAGGGGGGCGATGCGCGAACCACGGGTCCGCCGCTACGTCGTCCCAATCGCCGGTGTAGCCGCGAAGATAGACCAGCGGCCCACGCACCGACGCTCCATTGATCCAGTTGCGGAAGCCCATCAGGCCGCCGATCTTCTCGGCATCCGCCCCGACCGAGTCTACGATGCGGAAGACCTCCGCAATCGTCCACGGCGCGGCGGCGTCGAACGCCGGTTCGGTGACAATCTCGGTTCCGGCCAGCAGCAGACCGCCCCCGCCCGACAGGTAGCTGACGCTGTTGTTGACCGCGTTCGGATGCTCGATCAGGGCCGCAGCCCCGCCCATCTCATCCGCCGGAGTCGTGCCCGACCCTTCCTCATAGAGGAACATCGTCTCCATGTTCGCCGAAGGGAAACCGAGGGCGTCCTTTTCGATCAGGGGCGGGAAATACCCCGGAAGGCTCTGGTCGGTCGGGAAGTTGGCAAGAAAGGCGGTCATCGGATCATGCCCCCGTGATCGTGATACCGGCGTGCTGCATTAGCCAGCCGTAGAGTGGAGGGTAAAGCCCGGCCTGCGGCCCGTTGACGTGGGCGCTGCGGCTCATCGCGGGGTCCGTGTTGCGGACGTTCGTGTAGGAGTTGGTCCGACCGAAGGTCAGCACGTCGCCCACGTCGAACGGGATCAAGCCGCCGTCGTCGCGTTCCTCGTCGTCGCGCATATAGAACAGGGTGTTGCCGCCCGTGACCTCGATCTCACGGCAAACACCCGATGACGGGCCGTCGCCGTAGACGTAGAACACGCCGTCACGCAGCAGCGGAGCCAGCACCGCCGACTGATCGCCCGCCACGGTCAGCTTAAACCGGGTTCCGGCGTCGGTGTCCGCCGTGGCTGCGGCGCGGGCGGTGACGGTCATCGTCACGCCCAGCTCACAAAGGGAGTTGACGCCGATGCGAACAAAGCCGCTGGCCGGAACCGAGGGAACCGTCAGGATCACCTCATCGCCCTGGATCGCGATGGCGGTTGGGATCACCGCTCCGGTCGGGCTGTCGATGGTCCCGGCGTAGAGGGTGAATCCGAAATCATAGCAGGGCGGAACCAGCGTCGTATCGACCACCAGCGGAAAGCGGGTGTTGACCTTGACCGCGACCGACGTGCTGGAGATCTTGCGCGCCGAGACAGCAAGCGGCGGGCTGTGATGCTCGCCCAGCACATTGACCCGGTGAATCGCGCGGGCGGTCAGTTCAGCCAGGTCCGCCCGGTGCGCGTCGGCGCTGTAGTGGATGGCCGAAGACGTGTCGCCCTTCACATAGAGCATGGCCGACTGGCAGTGATAGCGCGGGCCGATCAACTGGATCAGCGGGCAGTCTTCCGCCGCCTGCTGCCATGCGGTCGGGGTCCACAGATTAGAGTTGGCGGGCATAACGAAGGTGAGGACGGGCTGGGTCTGGCTGGTCAGCGCCCGAACGTCGGTGTCGATAGCTTCGGCCAGTTCAATCGCCTTGGCCTTGTACCCGGCGATCAGGTTCAGGGGCGTCAGGACCGATCCGGCGTTGGTCAGCTTCAGATCGCCTTCCTTCTCGCCCTGATCGACCACCACGCCCGCAAACTCGTAGGTATGGCCCAGCGACTCCACCGCCGCTTTCGCGCGGGCAATGTCGTCCAGCGCGGTGATGTAAAGGCCTTCGCTGGTTTCATCGTCCGGCCCGATGTCGGTCAGGCGGCGAGAACCGAGGGCGGTTGACGTGACGATGAAGAAGTCGCCATCAGCCAACGGAACCGCGTTGCGGCCGCGCCCCGTCATCAGAGCCTTGAGCGTGTCGGCCAACCCGGTCGCGCGGGACTCGACTTCAAAGGTCAGGACCGTTTGACCCTCAAACAGCGGCGCGAGGATGAATCCGGCGTCCGCCCGATCTTCCGGCGTCAGTTCGTTGTCGTCAGGAACCCATGTATTCGGGCCACGCTGGAACGTCTTGTTGCCCCAGCCGGTCGCAGCGGTCGAGACGATCTCGAAAGCCTGGTCCGCCGCCATGTTTGATTGACCCATCAGCACGACGTGCCGAACCGTCACGGCGCGGTTGCGGCTGAACCCTCCGGGGCAGTCAAACTGAAACTGGTCATTCAGGCCAAACACCGGGTACTGAATGGCGTCCTTCACAAGATTGACAACGACCGCGTAGCCATCGACCGAGACTTCAGCCTCAAACGTCGCGCCGTCCAGAAGGTCCGCATAAGTGGCAGCCTCATCAGCAGCGGCCTCCGCAGCGGCAACACTGGCTGCTCCAGCGGCCACGACAACCGCCGAAGTGGTAACACCTTGGGCCACAACGGCGGCAATGGACGTTGCCTGCTGAGCCTCAACTGCGTCAATCCCGTCGCGCACGGCCTGAGACGCGCGAGCCACGCCCGACGACTGAACTTGAACCGGAACGCTGCGTCCGCCGACCTGGACCTGAACGGTGCTCATCGGACAACCCCCTTTTCGGCAATCAAGGCTCCGGCGAGGAACTGCGTCACAAGCCCGTCAGCGTCGGTGTTGACCCACTGATAGACGCCCTCATAAGGGTCATCCGTGTCCGTCGCGTTTGGCAGGGTGGTGAGGTCCGCCCTCTTGAGCAGGAGCGTGATGACCGCGCCGTCAAAGGTGATGATCGACCCGTTGACCGTGGCAACTTCCGTGACTGTAAGGAGCGACGACGCGGCCCCCTCCGTCGCGCGGATTTGGAGGTCGCCCGTGTAGCCGGTGAAGTCGTAGGACGACGGGAACACGAAGGTCTCTTCGGTGTCGGCGGACTTGTTGACCCGGAGGTTTCCGTAGTCGTCAAAGCCGAGGTCGGTACAGGTCATGTGCGCCCATAGAAAAAGGCGCTCCCGAAGGAACGCCGTTGTGGTAGGGTGGGGGGATGTGGAGAGCCGCCGTTATCGTTATCGCCGTGATCGGCTTGCCGTTTATGGGCCGGTGGGGGATAGCAGCCCTGCTGCTGCTGGCGTTTGCTCTTGTTCTGGACCTCCAAACGAGGCTTGAACGTGCCGAACGGCGTCTTGGTAGTAAGACTGAAGGGCCGGGTTTCGACCCGCAAAACGTTGAAGCTCCGCAAGCGCCTGACCCGCGCTCAAGCGGTCCGTGGCGCGATAGATAGTGTTTATCAGCAGTTGCGCGGGCTTAGAGTAGACCGCCGACACGCCCAGAATGGTCGGGATGGCAACGGCGGGGTTGACCACCGCTCCAGTTCCAGCCGCGCCGGACGCCAAGCCAATCGTCGCAAGGCGCTCAGCCGAACCGCTGTTAGGCAGCGTTCCGGCCATGACGCCTTCAGCCGGGTCAGTCAGGTTTTGCAGGCGGGCCTCTCCGCGACCGTAGGAGCGCCCCTCAGAGCGAGCCAAGACGCTGTTCAGGTTTGAAGCCGTGAACAGTCCGTCATTGCGGCCCGTCGTCGGATTGCTTGCGGCCCTGCGGATGAGTTGGAAATTGCCGAACGCATCATCAGTTTGACGGACGCGGGCCAGCGTTCCAGGTGATGCCTGTTCAAGCGCATCCCCCAACACGACGCGAAGCTCGCGCAGCCCTTGGGCAAGCGGACGATCAGCAGGCCCACCATTTGCGGCGCTATTGATCGCGGCGGAAAGCTCCGAGTCCAGTTGCTTCCACTCTTGACCAGTGATCGGCCCTTGCAGCCGCGTGACCACGTCTTGTGCTGAATCGCTCAGGCGCTCCCGAGCCGCCGCCGACATATTGCGCGGGTTGATGGCCGCTTGAACGCGGGCGTTGATCTGCGGGTCCGGCATGATGGTAACCGGGTTCAGGTCGGCCTTGTAACGGCCAGAGATAAGGTCGTCTCCGGCCCGAATGGCCTCCCGGCCCGACACGCCCTTGGGCAGACGCTCGCCAATGATGTCGAGAACCTGATTGATGGCCGCGCGACCGAAGCTCCTGACGCTCTCGCGTTCAGCAGACGCGGGCACCGCGCCAACAAACGGGATAGAGGCCGCGCCTTGCTCAAGCGTCCTCGCGATCCGCCCGAGAATGGGGACGCCGCTCAGCAGTTGCCCCGGCGTCATATTCACGCCAGCCCGCGAGAGTTGGCGAACAGGCCCAGCGTTAGCAACCGCTTGGCCTGCCCTTTGCGCTCCAAGGTCGAGCAGGCCAGCCGTGGCGGCTCCGACGCCAGCACCGATGGCCGCGCCCTGTGCCTTCTCGGCAAGCCCACCCTCAGTGTTCAGCGCGCCGGACAAAAGCCCGTAGCCGCCACCAACGACAGCCGCGCGACCACCACGCGCCGCGCCAGATGCGCTTCCGATCCAGTCGCCCGTTCCTCTGACGCCGGGCGTGAGAAGCCCCCCGACCATCTGCATACCGACAGACCCAGCCGGGTCTTTTGCCATCAGGGCGTCGAGTTGGTCACGGAACGCATCGCGGCCCGCCTGCGAGGCAAGCCCCCGGTCAATCCCGCTTGTCATCGGAGACAGCCAGTTGGACGCGCCGACCAGATACGGAAGACCGCCTAGCGTTTGCCCTTGAGACATATTCGCCACCCACGCGGGGACGTTCTCAGCGCCTTGCAGGGCGGCGGCGTATTCGGCCTGGTACTTCGGGTCAGCCTCGCGCTCAAGGCGCGCCATGCGGCCCTTGCGGTCCCCGGCTAGTTGGCGCTGGTAAGCGTCCACATCGGCTTGGGTCGCCGGATAATAGGCGTCGGAGTCGGGGTCATAAATTTCAAACTGCCCGTTGCCCCGCTCCAGAATACTGGCGCGGTTGACGTTAACCTCTGTGATGCCGTCTGGCCCCATTGAGGTTTCGGACGGAGGGCCTTCAGCAAAACGCGGCTCGCGTCCCAGCCAAGGCTGGAACTGAAGGGTTCCCCCAGACTGCGGAGCGGCAAAAGCCCGCTCTGCATTGGCGCGGATTTGTTCGTTATCCACGCCAGCAAGCGGCTGGACAGGGGCACCCGCCGCACGGGTCGCATCCCGCCGCATGAACCACTCATCGACGGCATCGGCGCGTTCCAAGGCTGGTTGCGCCGGAGCCATTCCGGGGTCGTAGTTAGGATCAGCCGCCATCCGCTGGCGCTGATACTCCATCGCCTCTTCGCGCGAGCCGTACTGCGCCGTCAGAGCGGCAAGCTCTTCCTCATCGGTAATGCCGAGGGAGTTGAGCGGCGCAGGGGCCATGCCAGACGCAGGAACGCGCGGTGCGGCCTGCGGGCGAGCGGGGGCCGCTTGACGGGCTGGAGCGGGAGCAGGGGCGACCGGAGCGGCAATGCCCGCATAGGGGTCAGCCTGACCCACCGGACGGGCAATCGACGCATAGGGGTCTTGCTGCATCACTGGCGAACCCTCTCAATCCCGTCCATGCCGATAAAGCGCGTACCGGGGGGCAGCGCGGCGGCTTCCTGCGGCGACAGACGGTTGCCGGGCGTTGGCATATTAACCGGAGCGGACTGAGCCGGAGCAACTCGCGACCGAAGCGCGGAGCGTTGACGCTGAGAGAGCGCCTGACCGTCTTGCAGCGTCGCCCGCAAGCCTCCAGCCGATTGGCCGAGGTCGCCAGCCGTGACGCTCTGAAGGACCAAGAGGTCAGCGTTCGACGGGTTTGCGCCAAGGGATTTCGCCATGCCGACACGCAGACGACCAGCCATGTTGAGATAACGCTCCGTCGCGGCGACCTGACGGCGCGCGTCCTGATTGCCAACGGCGGCAGCAGCGCGAGCGGCCAGAAGGCGTTGATCGGCACCTAGCCCGGTGATGACATCGCCGGAGTCGAGCATCGAGACCATTTCGTTCAGGACCGGGTCAACGTCGGTGTCGAGCGCGCTAAGCTGGCCTTGCAGTTCGACGTTGGCAGCGGTCGGAGCGACAGGCGCACGGGGAGGAGGCGCGTTCTGATAGATTGGAACGCCGCCTCTTTCGCTGACCAGATCGACGCCCTCGCCAGCCGAGAGAATGCGCGGCGCACCCTGTCCGCGCTGCTCGCCCGTTTGCGGGTCGATCAGCACGTTTCCGGGAGCCACATTGACCGGACTGGTTGCCGTCAGGCGGGCCGTTTGCTCTTGGAACGTCGGGCCGCGCTGCATCAGCGTTTCCGGCTGTGGGCGGAGCGGGTCCGTTCGGACAAGGCTATCCCCGAACTGCGTCACCTGCGGCGCAGACACCCGCTGGCCGTTGCCGATCACCGATTGGATGCCGCCCGCCGCAATGACCTGCGGGGAGTATTGTTCGGCCAGGTTCTCGCCAAACTTCTCCGGGTTCAGGTCGAAGGCCAGCATGGCAGCCGGACCCATCGCTTCAGCCGCTTGGCGCAGTCGAGCGCGGCGAGCCTCCATCTGCGGACGGTTAGCCTCCGCCTCAAGGCGGGCGCGCTCACGGTCCATGCCTTCCCGGCCTTCCATGAGGTAGGTCAGGAAGCCCGGTCCCCGACGAGCGGGTTGAACCGGCGCAGCGGCAGGAGCCGGGGCAACGCGAGGCCCGCCCGACTGGATTAGGTTCATCACGTTCGGGTCCAGAAGGCTGGGCCGCTGGTATTGTCCGGGTCGGACGTATTGGCCGGTATCAAGCAAGCCCATCAACCAAACCCTCCAGAGGGACTCCAAGAGAAGCCCATATTCATTCCCGTGGTTGTTCCGCGCGTCTGGCCTTGCGAGTTGCCTTGCGTATTCGTCACAGTCTCTTGGCCGAGCAGGGCGAGAAGCTGATTGATCTGGGCTTGCGTGTTGGCGTCGAACTGGTTGCGGTTGGCGTTCTCGTTTTGCGCCACGCCTTGAGCCTCCGAGAAGCCGCGCGAACGAAGCCCGCCAAGGGTGGTCGCCAGCGTCCGGTCGTACTGACCCGCCAGTTCAGCTTCCGCGATGCCGCGCCGCTTGTCCCCGAACGCGCCAGCGCCCGCGATGTCCGACCGTTGCTGATTGGCGGCAAGGTCGCGGTTGGCGTTGATGTCAGCCGTGGTCGCGTTGATGACCTCCTGCTGATAAGGGTTCATGTAGGTCTGGTAGTCGTTGGCACCGAGCGCCTGGTATCGCTGCCCGCCAAGCTCGCCCATGCGGTTCGACAGCATATCCCACGACCGTTGAGACAGGCTGGTCGAAGCGTTCTGGTTGAAGCTCTGGTTAGACGACCCCCTCGACTTTTCCTTGCTCGCGCCGCCAGTGATTGCCATTGTCTCACAGTTCCTTTTCGATAGCAGGGTCGGGCAGTCGGTAGCCGTGCCGAAGCGCGTACCGTTGCCAGCCTTTGCGGCCCGTCGCCGCCGCGTAATCACAGCCGTGTTGTCGTCCGAACGCCTCGATCACCGGGCCAAGTTCGGACATCGCTTTGAGCGTTCCGCCCGCTGCAAAGATGTGCATCACCTTGTGGCGCGGTGACGTGATGAACTCCCCGACCATGCAGCCTTCTTCGTGCATGAACAGGTGGAAAATCCCGGTTTGAACGCCTTGCCAAATTTCGTCCGGCGTCCACCCCGACCCGTCGAGGGCCGAGGCGATCCAGCCCCTAACTTTCGAGTCCAAGAGCCTTCGCCAGATCGCTATGCTTGTACGAACGGTCGGGAAACAGGATCAGGCCGCCCTCATCCACGGCCACAGAGACGACCGTAGGCGCTTCTGGGTCGCCGTAGCTCACCAGCGCCCGGTTTCCGATGACTTCGGCCTCCACGCCCTCAGGAATGGCATCCACGGCGATCCTCACAGCGCCACCGCCGACAATGCGCCCGCGTTCGACACCACGACGTTGAACCGCGAGCCGTTGGGGGACGAAAGGATCAGCCGCTCAGTCCCGGCGACCTCCACGTCCTGCTGCTTCTTGCGGTTTTCGGTGTCGCGTTGATCGAGCGTCTTGCGGAAGCGGTCCTGATCGTCTTTCGAGTAGGCACCTGGTGCTCGCGGAAGGCTCATCGTCCGCTCCCTCTCTTCACGTCAAACCGTGGCTTGCCGAGCCGGAAATCCACGTCAGCGTCGCCCGTGTAGGTCACCGACACCATGCGACCGGAGAAGCGCAGATCGGTCTTCGTCGCCGCATCCACCGCCGCCACCGAGACCGGCGTGTCCAGCGGGTAATCACGCACCGAGAATGACGCCGCGATGCTCCCCAAGGTGTTTTCGTCGGGGATGTAGGCATGAACCTCCATCGTCGTGTCGCCTTGGCCAAGCTCAACCGGGCCTGACGTGGCGAACGGCTGGCGAGCGTCCTTCAGGTCTCCGGTTTCGTGCGAATAGACGTAGCCGTTCGCGCCGACGAGTTGGGGGAATTGCAGGACTTCCCGGTCAACGCCACAGAGCCGGGCAAGGGTGCCAATGCCCCAATGGTTTTCGTGGTAGTTGTAGAACACATAGCGGTCGCACTCTTCGCTAGCCGCCGAGGGATAGTGCCACCAGACCTCGCCCCAGAGCGAGTTGTGCCACGCCGAAACCTTGGAAATCTGAACCGTGTTGATGTCGGAGAAGACATAGTCCGACACCTCGCAAGGGAGGTCGTCAACGTAGCCGTTGTAGGTCCAGAAGCCGTTGGTGCCCATCCAATAGGCTTTGTCGTCAACGGTCGCGACGCAGTTCTTGGAGATGACCCCGCAGCCCGTGGCAAGCTGGTCGAACGAATAGACGAAGGGCAGGCCCTCGTACTTCATAAAGTACACGTCAACGTCGGTGAAGATCAGGTTCCCGCCGCGCACCCGGTGCCCGCTCTGAAGCGAGCCGTTCGTCTGGAGCCGCTTGCCGCCCGCAAGGTTGGTGGAGGAGGGCGTCCAATCGGTGTTGTCCTCCGCATCGCACCAATCGACCGCGCGGGGGTCTTCGTCCGACCCAAGGGCGACCATGATGCGCTCAGCGGTGACAAAGATCGACTCGGCAGTCGGAGCGCCGGAGATAGGCGCGGCGACGGTGGAGGCGTTTAGTTGCCATTCGTAGATGGTCGAGCCTGCGGTGCCGACCAGATACTCGCCCCAGGTATCCAGCGCCCACACCGTCGCCGGGATGATGTTGGTCGAGCCGAGGCGCGGCGTTCCGTAAAGCCCGCGACCGTACAGCCCCTCACCATAGCCGCCGCCATAGACCGCATCCGCAAGTCCGACCGTGTAGCCGACCGGCGTGATGTCGTTGACCGAACCCGAGCGCGACACGGCGTAGAGCTTGGAGTGGGTGCCTACGCCAGTCCATGCCGCGTTGGAGTTGCTGACCCAAGTAATAGCGCAGCGGGCCTTGCCAGACAGTGCGGACGACGAACGCGCGACCCAACCGCCAACGGGGCGGGCCGTGCCTTCATGCCAGCGCCACAGGTCCGCGTCGTAGAAGCGACCCGAGGCCTGATACCGCGTTCCGTTACGATAGACCCCCGGAGGGATGTCCAGCGTGATAAGGCCCATCAGATAAAGCCGGAAACGCTGATTTCAGTGGGGTTTGCCGTGTTCCACAGCAGACGAACCGTTGTGGTCGTCTTCGTGTCATACTGTGCATACGCGGTCGAGACGCCGCCCCCATTCGTGAGGTTTATCGCATATCCCGTCGATGGCATCGCGTCGGTAAAGGTCAGCGTCGCCGCCGCCACCCCCGCACTTTCTGTCACCGTCGAGATACTGGCAACGTTCATAGTTCCGGCCAGCGTCGGTTGGGAGCCGTTCACGCTGGTTGACGTGATGACGCATCCGAACGCCCGACCGTAGCCCGCCTGCCACGTCCCCGCGCCGGTCAGAACCTTACGCTTGTCACCCGCCACCGTAGCCGGAGCTAGGCCCTTGACGCCGCCCGAGCCTGAATCGCCACCAACAGGGTTAAGCAGCGCGGTGGCCTGCGTCGCAGTAAGCCGCTCAACCTCACCCGTCGAGGCCGTGGTGCGGCCCATAATGGTCGCGGTCGGCGTCGTGTTGAGCATCGACAGGTCAGCAGCAATCTGGCCCAGCGAGACGTTGAGTTCAGTGCCCCATGTGTCTTCGTCAGCGCCAACCGTGGGGGTTGCGCCCGTGTAGGTGATAGCGGTCATGGTGTCGGCCCGGATTGCACACGCAGAACGCCGCCGATCTGGCGTCTGATCTCGCGCTGATTGATGCTGTTGATTGCTTCGATGAAGAACGACCGCCACACCGGGATGCGCTCGTCATCACGCAGGAACGGCGCGGCCTGAAGCAATGCGCCGTAGAGATACACGTCGGGATGCTCACGCAGCAGCCAGTTATACGGCACCGAGGCCGACAGCGGGCAGAAGCTCTTGGTCAGCCTGATCGTCACCGTGCCGGTAGGGGCCAGCCGGAGAACCTGGCCGTCCACCGTGTAGAAACCCGGATTGGTGCTGACGACCTCGCCCACCCGATCCGGGGACAGGTACGTCAGCGGGTTTCCGGCATAGGTTACCGAGGCGATTTCATCGGCGCTGCACGGAAGCCGCCAGCCGTCTTCGTCAATCTCAACGTCGGCGTAGTTGTCCACCCGACCGATGGAGGTGATCTCCCGAGCCATCACGGCTTCGGCCAAGGTGATGAAGTCAGGGATAGACGCGGTCAGGTTCGTCTTATTGAGAGTGGAGGCAATCGAGGCCTTCAGGCCGATGTATGTGTCGAGGCTCATCGCATCACCCCATTCGACACGCCGAGACGGCCCGGAGCCGTGCGGAGATAGGCCCAGTCAGGGTCATTGAGCTTGCGGGCCAGCTTGTCGGCGTGGGACGGGTCCATCATGTCCCAGCCCTCCTCGATCAGCCATTTTTGACGGACGATGGCCGGGACAGACGCCACGCGGCGCATTTCCCGGCTGTCGGTATATCCGTCGTTGTGGTTGGCCATCGCGCGGTTGCGGTCCAGAAGCGGGGCCACGTCCTGCGAGATTTTGACCTCGATGCCGCCCGAGCCGTCCGGACGCCAGTGCTTGACGATGCCGTCCTTATCCTGGTGCCCGAACCGCCAGCCGCTCACTTAGGCAGCCTTCTCGGCAGGCTTGTCAGCGGCTTTCTTGACGATCTCGACATAGTGGCGAGCGCGGAGGCCGTCAGCGATGCTCTTGAGGCAATCGAACTGGTCTTCGTACTCGTAAAGCTCCTCGCCGCCACGGTTGGTGTGGTTGCCGGTGCTGATCTTGCCGTCCCCGGCTTCAAGCACGCGCACACGAACGATGGGGTCATCTACAATTGCAACATCACCGGCATTAGCGCCGCGAAATTCTGCTTGGGATTTGGCCACATCAGGCCCTTTCGGTTGTGAATGGAAAAAGGGGGTGAGTTGCCCCACCCCCTCAGTTCGATCAGGTCAGGTCAGCGATGACCGCCGAGGCTTTTTCGTTTCGGCACACCAAAGTTTTCTCAGCGATGATCTGGAAGGGCATCGCGTCACCGACCTTGGCGAGCATTTCGTCCTTCATCGGACGCAGGGTGCCGACCGCCCAATACTCCGGGTCGATCAGCAGCACGTCGCGGGTCAGGCCGTACTGGACCGGAACCGTCGAGATCGAACCGAAATCCGAGACGTACACGTCCGCAGCGCCGACGATGGTGGCCTGACCGTTGCCAGCATCCTTGCGGATGTCAGCGATGCCAGTGAAGGCCGAGAACTGCTGCTTTTGGGTGGCGCTCATGTAGGCTTGCGAGGGACGCGCGCCGTTGTTGAACGCCGAGGCCAGAACGGTCTTCAGCAGGGCTTCAGAGAAGGCCCGCTGGGTGCCGTTGGTGGCAGCGGCCACGATGCCAGCCGAAAAGCCGCCCGAGGAGCCGCCCGCACCGCGAGAGACGTTGGACGACAGCCATGCCAGAGCGCCAGCCGATTCAGCAGCGGTCGAGGCATCACCTACGACCGAGGCATAGTTGCCGAGCATACGGGCTTCGATGTCCGTCGCCAGTTCCTCGCCCTTCTGGACCTTCTGCCACGC